>Ga0179593_1616373_pt1 | contig 17256 bp, 16 predicted proteins | sample CZODoug2_1_08_16_FD_185931 | JGI IMG/M metagenome (GOLD analysis project Ga0179593, IMG submission 185931) | Vadose zone soil fungal communities from Angelo Coast Range Reserve, California, USA - CZODoug2_1_08_16fungal (PacBio error correction) | ecosystem: Environmental > Terrestrial > Soil >... | reverse complement strand
GTAGAACTTTTTCTCCTCAATCTTAGCGGAAGGATTACTTGTTTCTTTCCTCCTTCTTGTTGCAAGAAGACTTCCGTGGACTTCTGCACGCCGATCTTCCACCTCGGAGCCGGCCTTTTGAAGGAGCCTTCAACCTAGAATTCAGTCCTTCTGGGCCCCTACTCAACCACTTTTTTCCGGACGGGACGAACCCTTTTTTTTCTTTTTTTTTTCCTTTTTTTCGAAAAAAATCCCCCTACTTAGGAAAAAAAAGAAGTGGACCTCCTTGTAGGAAAAAAGTATTTTTCTTTTCCCGTCTTTCAGAGAAGTTGCCCTTGTTTTTCTTCTGGAAAACATCTCTTTCGGGAAAACCTTTTTAAAGAAAAAGGTATGGAGGCTTTCCGGACCCCATTCCCATCTATTTTTTCTTTCCGGACGGAACAGACCCCTTAAGCCCTCCCCCCCGTTAAACCGAACTCTTTCTCCGGGAACGTTTCATGGGAAGATCCCCTCTTCCCAGGTGGAGGGAGGTTCTTCGTGCTCAGATTAGTGAGCCGGCTGTCCCTGGCAGTTTTTTTTCCCAAAGAGTGAAGGCCCGGAGAAAAGACTTCCCTTTTTTTTTCCTCTATTAAGGTATCGTACTTTTGGTGTTTCAGCATCCTTTCCTTCTCGCGGAATAGTAGGCTCCTGGGGGGTAGGGCTCTTCTCTGCGGAGACTAAGGTTCGTCCCCCCCTTCTTTTTTTTTAGGGAAGTCATCCAGGCCTTCTTTAAAGATTCTTCTTCTTTAGGAGCTTTCTTCTTGTAGAGAGACCTTCCCTTTTTTTTCCGCGTGAGAAGTGACATCCACGCTTTACCTACCCCCTTTTTTCACGGAAGAAGGAGGTCGTAGAAAGATGCTCTCTTTTTCGCAAGAGAGGACCCTTGAGACGTGGTGAAAGAAGTTCCCTCTTCGTATCTCAAGTAAAGGTTTTTCTTTTTTTTTTCGATTTTTCTCCGTGATAGGTGGACTCTCCCGTCGTCCCCTAAACCCCTCCCCCCCTCTAAAGAATACAGCCCCTTTTTTGGAGATACTCCTTCCTATTATTTGCTTAGCACGAGAGTCTTTTACCACCCACTTCCATCTTGAAGAAGAGGCTCTTTGGAGAGAAAACAAGACGCTTTTTTTCCTATTTTCTTCGTCAAAGGTGTCCTTCCTTTCTGAAGATCCTTCTTTAGAAGTACCCCCCAACTCTCCAAGTGGTAAACGACTGTATCTTCTCCCCCCTTTCTTACGAGGAAAAGATTCCTTCGTTGAAAAGTAGAAGGATTCCCCTCTTTTTTAGAGAAGGCGTGCTTCCCTCATTGAAGATGAAGATACTTTCCCCACCAAGGGTAGGATTCCCCCCTCCTTTGGGGAGAAGAGGCCTTTTAAGCTCATTCTCCTCGTGGAACAAAGGTTTTTCCTCCTTTTTCTTCTCGAAAGAGAACTCGTTTTCCTCCCCCTTCCCTTTCAGTAGAGGGGTTATAAAGAATAAGAGGAGTCGTTACCTTTCATTTAATGACCTCACCCCCCGTTCTCTTTCCTTTCGAGGATGATCCCTGTAGGAGGTAAAGTTGAGCCTCTTTTCCTTATAGGAAATTGTAGTTTGGCTATTCCAACACCATGAACCCCTTCTCCTCTTTCCTTGGAGGAGAGAAGACTGCTCCCCGTCGCAAAGTGGTGACCTCTCCTACGGTCGTCCTCCGGATTTTCCTATACGGACGAATTTTTGTCCGTCTTCTTTTTCCTTTTCGCAGACGCCTTTTTCTAGTCGCAGGTAGGATTCTTTCTTAGCGCGCGAATTCTCCCCAGTTTTCCGCTACAGCCTCCCCCCCCGCGCAGACACAGGCTTCCTCTTTTCCTCTCCCCTGACCAAGGATGCACCTCCCCTTTTTTTCCCCTCCCCATGTCCTCTCCCGCCGGAAAAGGTCTTTCTTTTCTCTCTCCCCTCCTTCCGGCCGCATACAGCCGGTTTCTCTTCCCTCTATCCCCTCGCGGCCTGCGGGATCTCCTTCCTTACGTCGTAGTTAGGCCTTCCTTCTTTTTCCGGTATGATCGTCGTTAGACTGTTCCTCTGACGACCCGACCCTCTTTCCTAGATACGAACGTTTTGCTCTTCCTTCCCGTCGCCAGAAACCTTCTCTCCCTTCCTTCTGGTACATAGAGTTACGCATTCAACTTCTTCTTTTCCGCTTTCCCCCCTCTCAGGGATTCGGAGTCGGGTACAAGAGCCCCTTTCCCCTTCCTTGGTTACCTTCCTTGTCTCTTCGGTCCTCTCAGAAGCCGTGGCCTGTGGGCTCTTCCTTCCTGTCCCTTGCATGGGCAGTTTTTCCCCCCTTCGGATGCAGAGTTTTCTCTTTTTTTTTTCTTCTGTTGACAGCGAAGAGACCGTCCCCCCCCTGTTTGGACCGCCAAAGGTGTTTCTTTTCGGTTGGCCACACAACCACGTCCAACGCGGGCTTTCTCCTATATTTCTCCTCCTTCCTTTCCCCAATGGCGCACGATTTCTTCCTTTTTTTTTTGCAAACCCATTAACCTCCTTTTTCCCTCCCCCCTTTCTTTTTTTCCGGTAGCGGAGCGGTCAACAATCCTCTTTCTCATCCGCATTAACAGGTTCATTTTTCCCCTTTCCCCTTCTCCCCCTCGATGGGGACTCCTCCTTCACTGTTCTTCTTGTTCTTTTCCTTTTTTTTTTTCTTTTTTTCCCCTCTGGAAAAATTAGACGGATGTTTAATCAGAGTAACAATCCCTGCCGACGAGATCGCCTCGGTCCCTTTTCCCGATCGGATGCGGACGAGATTCGCCCAGCACCAAGCCCTTTCTTGAATTTTTTTCCTTTCTGCGTACGGCGGCCTTACAAAACGGCGATCCCTTCTCTCCCGAGTGCGTTCGCCAATTTTGGTTTTTCCCCCCTTCCCCCTCTAAACTCCGGAAGATCCTTTTCCTTTCCGGAAGGAGATCCCTAACAAGCTTCCCCTCTCTCCCCTCTCGAGAGGATGAATCTCCGCTGCTCTCTTTTCTCGGATGCGTAGAGCTCCCTTCCCCCTTCCCCCCCCTAGAATTTAAGGAGGTTCGTTCTTTTCGGGCGTGAGCATATTGTCGGTCTTTTTCTTTCCTTTTTCCTCCCTTTTTTCTGTGCGGGTTGTCTCTGGTTGATATTCCCCCCCCTTTCCCCCTCCTTTCTATGATAGAAAGGAGAATCTTGATGCGAACTAAAGACCAGCCGGCTGTCCTCGCTTTCCCCTTTCCTTCTTGGCGGGGCACGAAAGTCTGCTCAACCCCCTTTTTTCTTTTTTCCCCTCCCCTTTTTTTTCTCCGTAAATGGCGGTCTTTTCCCGCCACCGAAAAGGGACTTACTTTCTTTTTTTTTCCTTCCCTCCAGAAAAACGCCTGCTCAGCCGCGTCCCCTCCCCCTTCCGAAATGGCCATCTTCGCATCGACGCCCCCTTTCTTTTTTTTACCTCCCCCTCGAGGACAGCATGTTCCCACGTCGTCTCGTTGATCTCTTTCCCCCCCCTTTTGGTCCACAGAGACGAACGATTCGTCGACCGCGGCGACAAACTTCTTCCTCTTTCTCTATTTTTCTTGGCAGAAGACAGGGGCCCCCCCCCCTTTCCCTTTTTTCCTTCCCTCTATCAGAAAGGAAGTTTCCCCCCAAAACGACCTAGTGGACTTTTCCCTCCCTTCCTCCTCCTACGAGGGGACCAATTCTCTTTACCGTTTGCCGCCCCCCCTCCTTTTCTTTTCTTGTCGGGGAAGGAAAGGGAGTCCCCTCCCTCTTCCACGGCAGAGGTTTTTTCCCCTCCTCTCTACAGCTGACCCCTTTTCTCCCTCCTGCGGTGATAAGACACAGGGGAGGAAGTGGCCCTGGGGCTTCTTCCTCCCAACCGTGCGGAGGAAGTGATCGCCCTGAAGGGATTGTTTTTTCCCCCCTTTCCCGTATGGTAGGAGAACCTCTACAACCTGTACTTCGCCCCTTTTTCCTTTCCCCTGATGGTATTCTCTTCCCGGTTTTTCCTCTTTTTTTCGCCCAAATAGGGATAGTTTCTTCCTTTAAAGACATGTATCTTCCTTTTTCCCCCTCCCTTCCTCGGGCAGAGGTAGCGTCAATACTACTTTCTTTTCCTCCTAGCGCCCATTAGGTGCCTATTAATGGAGCTTCCCTGGATGACGTTCGAAACGCGCTTCCTTTTTTTTTCCTCCTTCCCGCAGCGCGCCCCGAGTCGCGACGCCTTCTCTTCATCCGGAGCTGACACAACGACTCGAGTAAACTGTTCTTCGTGTCGCAGACTTTCCTCTTCCCCCACCAGGCAAGCTAAAGCCACGGGGGGAAACCCCCGCGAACAAGAACCCCCCCCCCCCCCCTATAGTCCTTCTCCAACTCTTCTCCTCCCTCCAACGCACTCTGACCACCATTTAACGCCCCCCCCCCCCTCCCCTCACCTATCTATCCTCCTACCCTCTCTTACATCCGTTCCAATTCCCTACTTCCAACCCCCTCCTCTCCCACCCCCCCCCCCCCCCCCATAAGGAGATAGGGATAACCCCCTCCGAATACAGAGACCTCCCCCTCCCCTTCCTCTTCCCTTCCTGCACATAACCAAGCCCCTTTGCCTCCTGCTTTCTCCTAACGAAGGAGAGAATCCCAGACGGAAAAACTTACCTTCATAGTGTGAAAGGGTACCTTTTCCTCCTCACGAAAAGTGGTAGTTTCATAGACCGATGGAGGAAACTCTTTCTCCCCCTCCTTCTCCCCCCTTCTGAGAGAGGGCACCAAATCTTCCTAACAGAGGAAGAGTTCAGGGTGACCCCCCTTTTCCCTTTCTGTTAGACCCCTCCCCTTTTCCTCCCCAAGGGGGAGGCCTTCCCCGTTGGTGCGCGTGGTTTTTCCCCCTCTCCCCCAGCGAACGAATAGATGCAGGCTTTGTCTCTTTCGCAGAGGATGGACGGCCCTTAAGAAGTATCCTCTCTTCCCCCCACCTGGATATCGAGGCATAGACTTCAGTTTTCCTTTTTTCCGTATAAGATGGCTGGATTTCCCCCCCTCTCTCTCTCTTTTCATACTAAATCCGTTGTTGTTTTCTCTTTTTTTTTTTTTTTTTTTCCTGAACGTGTAGAGATCCCCCAATCATCCTTCCCCTTTCCCTTCTTCGCTCGGATGCCCCCCTTTGGAAACTTGCCCCAAACTGTATCTTTTTTTTTCTGGGAAGGAGGATCTGGAAAGGACGTCTTTCCCCTTTACTTAGTAGAAATACGCCTGCCTCGTGGCCTCTTCCCCCTCTCCCCCCCCACGAGCAACAACGGGGGCGGTCCCTCCTTTGATGGAGCGTCCTAACCATCTTTTTTCGTGTCCCTTTTTTACAGGGACTTTTTAGGAAATTCTCCTCCGTGCGTTTCTCTTTTTCCTCGGAGAATGGGCCTCCCAAAGAGGTAGATTGACTTCCCCTTTCCCCCCCCCGGTGAGGCGTTCTGCCCGTAGCTCCTTCCACGAGGGACGTCCTTAGCGATGTTTCTTTTTCCCGCCGCACCCTTTTGTCCCCTGTTTTTTTTTCAAGGGAAACGCCCCTTTCTTTCGGTCCTTTTTCTGTGCAAGAGTCGACCCTCGGATTTTTCTGGGAAGGAGAAAGTCTTTCCTCTCTCCGGGGAAGGTGGATGGCAAATCTTTTCCGGAAAAAGGATACCTCCAAACCACTCCCGTGTAATAGATTCCCGGCTCGTCGGTTGGTTCTTTTTTTCTTGAATTTTCAGAGGTAGGGAGCCTCCCTTCTCGGTCGTTTCACGCGCTTCACGCCCTGCGGCTCCTTTTTCTTTATGTACGTCACTTTTCCTCCCTTTTTCCCTCTTCACGGCTCTTTCCTCTTTTTCATAGTAGGTCTCCATGGGACCCCCTTGCGAAGAGGGACGTTCCCTTCTGGCGTGAAGACTGCCCCTTTTTTTCCACGAGAAACGCGGGGAGCAAATGCTCCCGCGCTCGAGAACACATTTTTTCCTTAGGCGAAAGTAAAGGTTGTCGTTTTTTCTCCCTCTGAGGTTTTCTCCACACCCATTCTTTCCGAGGACCTTCCTTGGCGATAAAGTAATAAAAGGACCCCTTTTTTTTCCCTCCCCCTTGCAAAAAGTCTTCCCTAGTCATTTCTCTCACTTTATTTGAAGAACACCCCGAGGAAGTCGAAATGTTGGATATCCTCCCCTTTTCCCTCATCGTAGAAAAGGTGCCGCACTGGTCCTCCTGAAGGAAGTTCCTTCTCTCTCATACACTTTTGACCCTTTCCCCCCCCCTGCAGTAGTAGGATAGACCCCGCGGACAAGAGTCTTTTTCTTTTTCAGTTTGCACTTATCCTGCCCCCCTGTAGGATTGGTCATCACCTGAACTGCCTCCTCTTTTTTTTTTCTTCGGCCAATCACCCCGTTTCGCTCTAGCCTCCGGTGCCTGCTTTCTTTCTCTTTCTCTTTTTCGTAGTGAGGTGGCTGCCTGCAGCGCGTATGATCTAACGAAGAACTCATGTTTTTTCCGCCTTAGAGAGTTTCTCTATTGTAGGGAATGCAATTCCTATCTTTTCTCTTTTTCCTTCTGATGAAGGGGAGGAAGTCGCCTTCCCTCATGAGTGGAGGATGCTGCTCGTTAGAGTCCCCCCTTCCCCCCCTCTTCCACTTTCCCCCCTTCCGATGAAGGGAGAGCATCGGCCTGGGTGCTAGAAGAAGGTTCCCTTCCCCCCTCCTTCCGTATGAAATGGACTTCTCCTGGGATTCCCTGCCTGCGCGGATTCGAAGTTTCTTTTACCCTTTCTTTCTCAAAGGGGTGAGATAAGAAGCCCCCCTTTTTTTTTTTTCCCAGGCGGCTAAGCTTCCTCCCCTCCCCGATGAATCAAGAATCCCACCCGCCGTCTTCCCCTTCTCCTCCCTCCTGAAAGTATATGTAGTAGGAATAGTCTCCCCTCCAGACAGCGTCTGAATTCACCTCACTCTCTTCTTCGGGAGAGAGTGCTCTTCTCCTCTTTCTAGTAGGCGGATAGGACGTGAGCTGGACTTCTTTGCTGTGAGCATTGATTAGAACGCCCCTCTTTTTTCCTCCCCCCCCCCTTCTCCTCTCCGTTTTGCTCTAGGAGCTCCCCCCCGGTTTACGGAACCCCTCTCCCCCCGGTTAGAAGCATAAGGTTTGTTGAATGGCCCTCTGACTCTTCCCTTCCGCCACCCCACTTCTGCTTTCCTTTTTCTTGTCCCTTCGACCCCCCCCATCGCGAAGTGGTCCATCTTTTTTTTCTTTCTTTTCCGAAAACGAAGAACCAAACTCCTGAGAGTAAATCTCCCTAAGTCCCTGGGAATGGGCACTTGACCCCTTTCCTTTTGATGACGATTTTCTTTTTGTCAGCCCTTCCCCGCTCAGCGCAGGAAACCACGTCCCCACCCTTCCTCCCCCATTTTCGGTTTCTGGTACGTGGCCACAAAACCACTTTTTCCCTCCCCATTGGTATATACATATATGTTTGATTAACTTTTTCGATACCCCCCCCTTTCCCCCCGATGTATTGAAGTGGTTGTTTACACAAGACAAGTCCACCCTTAAAGGCCGTTTTTTTTTCGGTCGATGCCTCTTCCCCCCTCCTCCTGCTTTTTCCCCCCCGGAAGAAGAATTTTTTAAGCTGAAAAGGCCCCTTTCCCTTCCCCCCTCCTCTTTCTTTCTAAGGCCACGAGGCTTAGTCGTTTTTCCCTGAATGACCCCCCTTCGGTAAAAAGATGGTACCCTAACTGCAGCAGTCACACTCCTCCCCCCCCTTCTCTCCTCCCTGCGAAGAGACTGGTCTTCTGAGGAACCTCCCCCCCCCCTTGAGAGGAGAAAAGGTGCTGACACCCTTGGCGATAAGGGAGTCTCCCCCCCCCCCCAACCTTTCCTCTTTTCCCAATTCTGACCGAGTGAGTTAGCCCCCCAATTCTTTTTTTCACCTTTCTCCAAAAGGAAAGAGAAACGTTGGGACTCCCCCATCTTAAGCGATGGAAGTACCCCAAGTACAACCTCTTACTCCCTCTTTCCCCTCCTCTAGTGAAGGAAGAAGCTTCTGGAGAGTCTTCTGTAGCGAAGGCCGGACATAATAGAATTTACGGCCTTTTCTTTCCTTACGGGAGCAGGGCTGATTAGACGGAAATAGTCTGAGGGTACAGATCTCTATTTTTTCCGAGAGGTTGTCTCGGGTCTTTTCTTCTTTTCTCTTTCCTTCCTCTACGGAGAATGATAAGAAAGGAGCCTCCGGAGGATGAGCAAATCCCTCCTCCCCTCCTCTTCTACGGTATAGAAAGGACTTGAGTTCTGATGGACACTCTTCGAGAAAACAATGGGGGAGTGGAGCGCTCTCCGCCCTTTCCCCTTCCCTTTTCCTGTTTCTCGCCAAAGAAAAGTTTATACGAGAAGTCCCTTTTCTTTTTCCTTTACATAGAAAAAGACTCCCCATCCCGGAAAGACATGGCCCCTCCCCCCCCTTTCCCAGGAGTAATAGATAGGTCGGGCTTTCCCCCCCTTCTCCCTTCCGTTAGTAAAGTCGTTGCGCTGCGGGCCAAAAGGTGAGTACACCCCTCTCTTTTCTCGAATGGATGGTCCTTCCATCTCTCCCCCGTTTGACCAGGGGTGATGGAAGACTCCCCCTCAAGGGGAGGAAGAACTTCCCTCTCCCTCTTCACAGTGCAACTTCACCCCCAGGACCTCTTTTCTTTTCCCCTCTTTTTTGAGATAAGAAGACTCCTTCGAGTTTCCTTTCCTTCCGACGATCCCCGCCCTGCCGGGGTCCTTTTTTCTCTTTTCTCAAAAGGGGAGACTCCTCCCCCGGGCGGGTGATATCCAACTCCTTCCTCGTCCACGATGCGTTGCCCGGGCCCTTTTCTCAGAAAAGACGAGGGTCTCCAAGGGATAGCCACCCTTCTGTCCCCCCCCGACTGGGATGGGAAGCTATGTCCCTTGCTTTTTTAAGAGATAAAGATAACGTCTTTCCCCCCCGCCGTCGAAGACCCCCCCCCCTCTATCCTAACTTCCCTTGCCCATCACCTGATGGTATAGCTCCCCCCTTTTCGCTCGGGGAGCAAATCGGTCTTTGCTTCGTAGTAAGCACATGTCGTCCCGGCAAGCGGCCGCTTCTTTTTCCTCCTCTCACTATACTACCCACACGACATTGGCTCCCCTTTGAAGAAGAGATGTTGGGCGCCTGGATGACTCCCCCCCCCTGCTTTTTTCCTTCCCTTTTTCCCCTCCGCAGAACGTTGCTTTCCCTCCCATTCCTCCAAGAGTAGGAGGAATTGTTAAGAGAGACTGCCCTTCTTCCACCACAGCCCTTTCGCCTTCCTCGGCTTTTTTTTTTTTAAGTTTGAAACCCCCCCCCCCCCCCCCCCCCCCCCCCCCCCCCCCAAAAAACCCCAAAAACCCCCCCCCCCCCCCCCCCAAAAAAAAAACCCCCCCCCCCCCCCCCCCCCCAAAACAACCCCCCCCCCCCCCCCCCCAAACACCCCAACCCCCCCCCCCCCCCCCCCCCCCCCCCCCCCCCCCCCCCCCCCCAAAAAAAACCCCTGGGGACTTCACTTCCCTCCCTGCATCACTTCCACGATAGCGAAGATGATCCCTCCCCTCTCCCGAAAGCACATGCCGGCCCCTTCTACTGAAAATACTTGAGCCGGATGCGGGGAAACGGCGCCCTGCTTTCCTTTTGGAGCGTCTCCCCCTCGCTCCTTCTCTTTTCCCTGGACACTTATACGGCCTCTACAAAGGTTTGAGGGTGTAAGTCTCCCTCCCTCTGTTTCCATTTCGCCGCATTCCCAAGGTTTTCTTTCCCTCCCCAATCCTACCTAAAGAGCATCTTCCTGGGTGGGACTCCCCTGCGTCGCTGAGTTCCCCACCCTCCCGCCATCAGCAACTTGTTTTTTTTTTTCTCCCAAAAGTTGGGTGCAGCGTGGGTGTTCTGCGACCATCTAACTCTCTTCTGTCTCCTTCGTCCTTTTTCAGCCCTCCTTCCTAAGAAGTGAACTCCTCTTGACCAAAGGGATCTTCTTTCCGGCCCTCCTCCCCCCAGGTAAAAATTTTCACGTCCTATCTGCTTTTCCCAGAAAACGCCCTTTTTCCTCCTCCGTTGTTGTTGGTGATCTCTCTTTTTCTCCCTGCCCGCCAATTCCCTTTTTTCCGGCTATCTCCCCTTTGGTACCTGATTCAGGTCCGAGAAAGTTGGGCTCTCTTTCAAGTAGTTTTCGAGCCGAAGCTTGAAGCGACCCCTTACATCAGATGAAGTATTTTTTTTTTCGAGTAAAGACTCCACACCCCCCATTGGGGTTTCGGGGCCCTTGGAACGTTCTATTCCTCCCCAGTGAGGGATTTTTTCTTTATGGATTTCTCATCCTCACTAAGTTGACTCTTACCACAACCCCTCCTCCCCTACGGGAGAAACCTTCCCTTGGTTCGGTTTCCCTTCAGAAGAAGGTTTCCCACATGAAGACTTTTCCAAGAGTTTTCTTGAAAACATACAGGAAAAACTTTTCATTCGACATGCCTCCGGGGAAAAAGAGACCTTTAGCGATTTTTCTTAAGAGACTTGATTTTCTTAAGAAAGGGACCCTCGTGCGAAGGGACCTTTTCAGCAGAGCCCTCCGGTGGGCTTCGAGGAGAGGGGAGTTCTTCCCCCCTTACTATCTCCCTTCCCTTATGCCTTTCCCCCAGCGTGACCCCTCCGGTCGGAGAAACGACCCTTCCCTCCTCTAGGCAGGTCTAGTTCCGGTGCCTTCAGGCATTTTTACGGCGCCGAATAGGGGTTAGTTTTCCCTCGCATGATCTGCTCCGGTCCTCTGGAGGGAGGTCTTTCCTCTCTGCGCAAAATCCCTCTAGGAGTTCCCCACGAGCAGCTTCTCTTTCGGTTTCTTCTTCCCTCGCCGAAAGAGAAGACCTTTTCCAATTTTTCGACCTACCGAAGATTGGTTGGAAAGAAGAAAAGGATTCCCCCCTCTCCCCCGTAATTCTCCACGAAGAGACCCCCAGTAGCGCCCTCACAAAAGGTGAAATCCGTTTCAGTAAAGGTTGTCGTGGTCGTCGATCCTCGGTTCTCCTACCCCCCTATAGAGAGGAAGACATTATAAGTAATCCATCCCCCCCTTCCTTCCTTTTCCCGGTGGCGACTACCTTTGCCCTCCTTCTTTTTAGCAAAAGAAGAGGTTTTCCCTTTACGTAGGAAGTAGCCTTTTTTGGGCTCAGCCCCCCTCTCCCCTTTTAACGATTCTTTCCAGTCCGCCCTTTCCCTTTCCCCCGGAAGTTTATAGTAGGCCTCCCGTGAATTCCTTTTTTTTTTTCTTCTCGCAGAGGCCGATTCTACCTCTTCGTCGTTGGGGAATTAAGTGCCTTTTTTCATTTTTTCCGAGAGGCCCTTCGGAAGACCCCAAATGGAAACGGGTTTTCATATTAGGATAAATCACTTTTTTTTCGGAGAGCAGAGCAGTACTTTTTTTCCCTCCATTCCTTCCGCCAAGGTTATCCCCATCGTTTTTCTTTTCTTTATGATGGAAAAACGGTTGTCCCCCACGCGAGTATGTCGCACTCTTCCCTTCCCTCCCACAGGAGGTCCCTTTCCTGGGGCGATAGGGAAATCCCTCCTCTTTTTCTGGAAGAGGGAGAGATGAAAGGTTCCCTTCCGTTAGAGGACCTCCTTTCAGTTGGGGAAAGTTGATCATTTCTTTTTTCGGAAATTGTAGGTGGCCCAGAACAAGAGTAAAGAGCCGTCTTCTCTCCCCTTCCCCCCCCCTACCATGCGCCCCAGTGGTTTTTTTCCCTGTAGTGAAAGAACCTCTTCCCTCTCCAGACGGAGACCTAGTCGGCCGTTTTGGCTTTAGCGCCGTTTCATTCGAAGGTCGGAGATCCGCTCCGGAGCCAGGGGTGAAGATTTTTCATCAGCCCCTTTCCCCCCCCTTCCCTCCCAGACACAGGGCTCCAGCGCGCGCGACCTCTCGCCCCTAATACAACCGCCCGCCGACGAACAGACGTCCCTTTCCTTTTTTTTCTCTCCTTAGGACCTCAGGCGCGCCGCCTTTTCCTGCACTCGATTCATACGCTCCCTTTCGGGAAGTATCGTCCTTCCTCTCCCTTCCAATGCGACTTCCGTCGTTGGTTCAGCCGGTGAGCTGGATTCTTTTGAGCATGATACGAAAGAAATAGGTCTTTCTTTCTCTCTGAGCGCCCAAGGCGCCCCTTCCTTCCCCTCTCCTCCCCCCCGGTGAGCCGCAAGGTTCCTTTCGGACAAGAGCCGACATCCCCCTTCCTTTCTCGACAGAAGGGAAGGAGGATTTTCTTTTCCTCTTAAAGAGACTCATTTTTGTCTTACCTCTATGGTAAGGCCCCCCCACGGCAGAAGCCGTTTCCGTAAATAGATGAAGACTTTTTTTCCTTCCTGGGCAGATGAACCTTGCCTTTCTTCCTGAGTGTGGCTTTTCAAGAAGCGGCTTTTTTTCCAAGTTCCGTCCACCAGAACACTTCTTTTTTTTCGCCCCCCAAATGGCCCTTATCGGCGAGGTTGGCCCCCCCCCTCCTTTTTTCTGGAGCCATTGGATCCTGTTTTTTTTTTTTTTCTTAAGTGGAGGGTTTTGGGCGCGACACGGGAGCTGGTAGTCCTGTCTGGGGCCCCGACAAGAACCCCTTTCCCTCCCACAAAGGAGTATTTAGTGGGTGGTCCCTCTTCCACAAAGAAGCGCCGACCACTCGGTCTTCCCTCCCCCCTTTCCCCTTCCGGGACTTATTCGTCTTCAGCGAGTTTTCTTTTGGGGACGAGAACAGAGGATTTCCCCAAGATGTTACTCGCGCTGACTCCCCTAAGAGGAATTTTTTCCGCCCGGCTGGAAAGACAGACTTTGTTTCTTCTTCGTCCTTTTCTTTCCTCCCAGGCAACACCCCTTCGAGTTTAAAAGGGGTGCTTCTCCTTCTTCCTTGGAGATAAGAGGAGCACCTTCGCGGACCAAGTCGACCTTCTTTCTCCCCCCCCGCTTCCCCTCCACAGGCCAAAAGCGTCGAAATCCTGACGAGAGCGCCCCCCCCTTTCCTTGCTGGCCTCCGATCGCACGTCCTCCGGATGATAGAGGGAATGAAGACGTCTTTCTTTTCTTTTCCTTCCCAGACTAGCCGAAGAAATAGACCTCTTTTCTTCTTATCTTCTTTTATGAGGAGATTCTCCCTTGTGAGAGGTTCTGCTTCTTTCAAAAAAGGTGTATGAGAGTTCCCTTTATGTAACCCATGGCCCTTCGATTAGGCGGCATGATTCCTCTCCTTCGGAGAAGGAGGCTTCTCCCTTTTTTCCGAGTCGAAGTATAGGAGACGTCGGCTTTTACTTCCCTCTCCTAAAAAAAGGGAAGGAAGGGGATTTCCTTTTTTGGCGCGGGACGCTGTTCAGGTTCTTTCTCCCTTTTTCCTCTGAAGAGCAGGCCGGTCTTTTACAGGGACCTCCGACACCCTCAAGGGGAAGAGAATTTTCCCTGGCAGCGAATCCCGTGTCCTCCCTTCCCTTCCCTTACGAGCTTTCCCTACCCCACCGAGTTTAAGACCGCCTTTTTTCTAGTTAGATAAGAAGCGATGCTTTTCGGAGAGTACCGGAGAGTCGCCGCGGTCTCCCCCCCTCTTTCCTCTCCGAACCCGGGGTGTTTGTGATTTTCAGTTAAAGGCCCCGCTATCCGGACAGAAGTCTACTACTCCCCTCAGTTCCCCCCCCCCAAGACCTCGTTCCCCAAGCGTAGATCTGTCTTTTGGGGAAAATTAGATTCCTTTCCCTCTTCGACGATAAAACTGGCCTATGCCTGTCCTTCCCCCTTTTTCACCGTTGACCCAGATAGTTACCTCTTGTGTATAAAAAGGCGCCCCCTTCTCGTCCAGATGAAAAGTCTTCCCCTCCCGACGGATTTCAGCACCGACCGAGGGACAGTTGAATGTCTTTCTCTTTTTCCTCTCCTGGGCTGGAGGCGATTTACATGAAGGAGGGTTTTCTTCCCGATAACGTTATGTAGGGAACCTCTTTCTTCCCTACAACTTAATTGCGACTACTTTCGCTACTTTTTTCCCCTTTTCTGTGTATACGACCCTTTTTACAGCCTGTACGATTAAGTGTGACGCCCCCTTACAAAGCAAGGGAGTAGTAAATCCCTTAACCCTTCTGGCCGCGGAGAGGAGCGACCTCACAAGAATAAGCGACCCCCCCCTCCCCTTTTCTCGCTCTGTGCCTACGCGAGAAATTCGCGTCCTTTTTTTCCCCCTTTCCCGTCGATCGCCCTCTGGCCAGTGATTCAGAGGAGAAGAACTCCCCCCCCCCCTTTTTTTTTTTCCCGATTTCCGCTGAGCATGGAAGGATGGTTCCCCTTTCTCCCCCTCCTCTTACACGTTTGTGAAGTTCGGTCGCCGAACCCCCCTCCCGAGTTGGAAAGGAAAGCCCCTCCTTTCTCACGAAGATGACAGAATAAAGCTCCGCACGACACCTTATTTTTTTCTCTTTTTCTCCATCCAAAGTTCCCTATGAGAGGGTAAAGGCGAATGAGAATAAGGGGAGAGGCTTTCTTTAATAGTGGGGAAAGGGTCCTCCCTCTTTCCCTCTTTTCCTCACAGTGGTAGTGAGCTTCTGTAACCCTGTTTTTTCCTTAGGCGCGTCATAAAAAGATTACCCCTTTCTTTCTACTTTCACGACCAATCCGGTTACTCCACTCTTTAAAGGATTTCCTTTGTCGGAGATGGTTCTAACCCCTTTTTTCCCCTCCCAGGCAAACGTGGAGAACTTCCCCGTTGGGGAGAGGGCGGGCCCCCTCTCTCGCCCCAGAACGCCTAGGTTCCTCGCACTTCTCTCCGGCCGGAATCAGACGTGAACCCGACGTTTTTTCCTTGCTCTTCGGGCAGCTGTTCCCAGGTACCAAGGGTGATCTTTCTTTTTTCCAAGTAGAAACAAGATATAGATCTTTCACTCCCCCCCCTTTTTTTTCTCTTTTCGGAACTTGTCAAGATAAGGAAAGCTTCCCTTCCCCCCTTTTTACATGGAGTCATCGTCTTTACTGCGTTGGCCAAGCGCCCTTTACGTAGGAGGACGGGAAGACCTCTTCCCTCCCCCTCGACATCCTCCTGAAGATAGGCTTCGTCCCCCCTCACACACGCTCCCCAAAAGGGGGAGGCTTTTTTCTTGATGGGAGAGTTTTTTTCTCCCCGCGACGCAGTTTTCCTCCCCCTTTTCCTTTTTTCGTAATAGTAGTTTACTTTTTTCTGGGGAGTTTCCTTTTTCCATTTTTTTATCGGATGTATTTTCCTTGGCCCCCTTCCGCGTCCCCCCCCCCCCCCCCTAAAGAAAAATTTTCTCTGCCGTTCGCGGAAACGGTCCCCGATCCTCTTGTTACGTTTTGCACTAACACGGATTCCTTCGTGACCCCTTCTCCCTCTACGTGGGGGATGTGTGCCCTTTTTTCTCTTCTTCGTGGGGCTAGGGGCCTCTTTCTCTCCCTAGATCAGGCATTTTCTCTCCCCCTCTTGAAGGCCCACGGATCTCCTTCTCCCCCCGCACGTGTACTCGATTTCGGTGTTCGGTGGTTGCAGCCCTCCTTGCGGAAAATCGTCCTCGCCGAACTAGGGGGAGGTCCTTCCCCTCGGATCCTTTTCGGCGGCGAGCGTCTTTCTTTCTCTCTGTTAATAGAGTAGGCACCGTCTTCCCTTTCTTTTGTAGAGAGTAGCTCTTCAGACCCTAGCGGGGTTAGGGAATTTCCCCCTCTGTCATGACCCCGGAAAGGCGTTTTTCCCCTTTTTGGACTTCCTATCGGTTTTCCCCCTTAGCTAGAGACCATTATTTTTCCGAAGGTAGGGAGAAGTAAAGGTGTCCTTTTTTTCTCTTTTTTTTTTTCTCCCAGACGTGTGATAGTTGCCCCTTCCTTTTCTGCGTACCAGCTAAGGGAGATAAATTCTCCCACTTCCCCTTTTTTTTGGGAAATTTCCATTTCAACGTAATAAACTCGTCGGTGCTTTTTTCTCCCGAACCAGGCATGCGGGAAGAGTTCCGTTGGAGCTCCCCCCTTTTTTACTATCGTCGGCCAGGTGCCGCCCGGGACGTCCCTTTTCTTTTCTCTTCGTCTTCATTTTGAAATAGAAGGTGCGTCCCCCTCCTCCGATAGAAAGAGGAAACTCTTTTTTTCTTCTTAGACGGCGGTAGGAGAGCGGCCTGTCTTCCTTTTTTCCTCTATTAGGCCAATTTTTCCGATCGAGGAGAGCATAAGGGGGTGGAGACGCTCCCTTCCTCTCGTTTTGTCCTTTGACCACAGGTTGGAACGAGCTCCCCTTTTTTTTTGAGAACGACTTTCCGACCCAAGGCGTTTTCCCTTGTTTTTAGGTTAATCTCCGAAGTAGATGAAGAATTTCTTTTCCTTTCCAGGTTGCGGCTTAGCAATGAGCGGGAACGTTTTCTCCCTTCCTTTTCTTTTTCGTTCTCCCCCCGTTGCCCTGAGTTCCACCTCTAAGAGAAGATTGACTTTTCTTCCCTCTTCTCCTCCCGTGGTGTGCTAGCATGACGGTCTCGTGCCCCTTTTCTTTATCCTCTAATAGGTCTCCTGTCGGAGTTCTCCCCTTGAGTCGAAGGAGGGATCCTTTTTAGTACTTCCGTCGGAGAAAGGGGTGACGCCATTTTTTTCCCCCCCCCGCGCCGTTCCGGCTAAGCGCGCGACCCTATCCTTCGCATAATACAAACGCCCCTTTTTTTTCTACCTAAACCGCCGGAAATTCTGGGCTTTCAGAGTAAAGAAGTCGAGCCCTCCTTCACGCAATAGATAATCAGATAGAGCTTTTCTTTCTTCTTCTAGTAGAGTGAAGACTGCTTTTACTTCCTCTTTTTTTCCTTATTCGGATTTAGGTGAGATTTACGTCCCGGTGGAGCTCCTCTCCCTCGGTCGAATTGGTCCGCGATCTTTCTCCCTCTTGCGCCAAGTCTTCGGACCGAATACGTTCGACATTTCAGGGTTGTGATGGCTCTCCCCCTTGCTCCTCCCCCCCCTTCTTAGTTAGCCGGGCGATCTTTTTTTTTCCGCTTTTCCCCTTACACGCGAAGTGCGTCCCCGGTAAAGACATTGGTCTTCTTCCCTAATCCCCTTTCATGAGAGGTCCCACTTTTTTCCTCTCCCTCCTGTTCCTCCACTTAAGGAGGATGCCGCTTTTCTTTCTCTTCAGCGACAAGTCAACACGGAACTATCTTTTTTCCTTTTTTTTTTTCTTTTCCCCCCTTTTTTCCCACAACCACTTCCGACCCTTTTT
>Ga0179593_1358503_pt1 | contig 17257 bp, 18 predicted proteins | sample CZODoug2_1_08_16_FD_185931 | JGI IMG/M metagenome (GOLD analysis project Ga0179593, IMG submission 185931) | Vadose zone soil fungal communities from Angelo Coast Range Reserve, California, USA - CZODoug2_1_08_16fungal (PacBio error correction) | ecosystem: Environmental > Terrestrial > Soil >... | reverse complement strand
TTTAAGTCAGTCTCCTGAGCTTTCGATCTTTGACCCTGGCGCGTCTCTTTTTCCTCCCTTTGCCACCGCCGCCACTCCTCCTTGCCCCCTTGAGATTTTTCGTACCCCCTCCCTCTCTTTTTTCTCACCCCCCCCACCCCCCCCCCTTTATTCCAGGAAGTTCTGTTAAGAAACCCGTGCCTTTCCTTCCGGCGGTGGTGAGGTTGTTTATTTCCCTGTTTGTGAGGCTCGCTTTCTGAGGGTCGCTTCAGCTTGCATCTCTTCCCTTTCTTCAGCGCCATTAAGTGCCGTAGTACATAGCTTTTAACATACATACCGTCACGCTTTGCCGACGACTCCCTCGTAAGAGGACGCGGTTTTTTTTCCTTGGCACGTTGCTTCTTCTACTGATCACTGGCGTTTTTTCCCCTGACTTTGGCTTTTCAAAGGCGTCCGTTTTCCTTTTTGATAAAGTGACTGAGATTTTCGATCCGCTTGATTCGCCTTAGACAAAAGGTCCCTTATCTTCCTTTCTTTTTAGCTGTTTTGAGCCGCCACAGTGTCTCCCATGTTGAACCCAAGCATTTGAGTGACCATCTCCAGCTCACACTTGGGCGTTCTTTTTTTTTTCTCTGAGATCGCAGCCACCGCTCCCCCTTGTCTTGCTGAGCAGACACTCCCAGTTTCTTTTTCAACCCTTCGGAAAACGACGCCCTGTCCCTCCCACACGATTTGTCCGCCTTCAAAAAAATGGTGATGGGCACCGGTGGCCGACGGATGATGCTGTGTGACGACCTTTCCCCCACTTTAACGAACTGTCCTTTTTCATTCCTACCATCGTTCCCCCCCCTTTTTCCCCGACGAAGCACTTCGCCTCTACGCGTTGCGTTGACGTTGGACGCCTTTCCGGTACCAATAGCAAATCCTTGGAACTCAGCCGGGACTTCCTTCTCTTTCGGAGACAGGACAAAGGAGTCGTTTCCTCCCCCTCTTGGCTCGTCCTCACTGCGAACGTAGATGGACACCGCGACCCGAATTTTTTAACGCCCGCCCCCCCCCCCCCCCCTTTCCTTAAGATGCCCTCCTTTCTCCTCTTCTGCGTCGAGGTCCGGCCTACCCCCTCCCACAAATCGTTTTGCGTTCGGCTGTGCGATCCCCTCTTTCTTGTTTTGGTCAACCCCCATCCCTGAGAAAGAGAGGTTTTCTTTTTCCTCGACACCCGATTGTTCGAAGTGTTTTGTCTCTCCTTGGCCCTGAGATAAACGGGAGAACGCGTTTCCCCACGACCCGTCTGGGTGTTTTCCCACCCCATTCGCAGCCGCGATTGTAGAGGCGCCCCTCTTGTTTTGAGGTTGGTGGTCAGACTTTATCCTCAGAATGGCCGGGAGCTTTTCCGCCGTTCTCTGGGCTGGCTTTTCACTTATTAAAACGATGTTCTCGGTAACCTTTCCTGTTTCCTGCAAACCCTTCACCGCGTAGACAATCCGACGACTTTTACGCTATCCATCTCACTCCCCACCCCCCCCCGGAACCGTCTTGTTAAAAAAGTTTTCCCCCCACTTTACCTTCTCAGTCAGTTTTCGACACAATTACCGTCACGTGGTGGTACCTCTTTGGTTTACATAGGTCGCCCTGCCCTTCCTCCCCAGTCGCCCTCCCCGAGCAAAACTCTCCCCCCTCTGTACCCTGTTCTTCAGTTAAGAGCCAAGGCGACCCTTTCCGCCTGGGGACCGACCCAGCCTCAACCGCGAGCATAGCCCTGGAACATATTTCCCTCCCTTTTCCGCGCCCCATAGTCCCCCCCCATCAACCGGTCCACTCCCAATTCCCCCATTCCTTGATACAAAGTGACTTCCCCTGCCTCTCTAGTTTCTTTTGATTTTGAGGTTTGTGTCGCTGGATTGTGTTGGTCAGGTTTCGGATGCCGCCGGTGCTTCTTTCTGACATGGGTCGTCCTGCTTTTTCTTTTTTCCCGAGCGCGCACTTCCCCCTTTCTCCCTCAAGTTGCAGGTCAGGTCGGCTTGGTCTGCGCGCAAAAAAATGACGTAGCGCATTGTGCTACATCGTGCTCTTTTCCACGGTGACTCGGACTTCCTTTTCTTCAACTCGCTTTTCAGTTGCAGGAATGTATCAACCGTGGTTTTCCCTTTCCCCCCCTGATTAAAGGTAAGCTCCCCTTTTCACCCTGAACAGTTTGGTCGGCTGAAGCGGCCCCGAGCTTCCCCCTGCTTTCGGAGCGAGAGGACCGTGTCAAGGACTGTTGGAGCTGATCAATGTGCCCCCTCCCCTGATCTGTACTTTTCCCCGATGCAGTAGGGCCCCTTATTATCAAGGATGCTGGTGAATGCTTTTTTCTCCCTCGGGGAAAGGTGTTCGAACATCCCCCTTCCTTCCATTCAACAATCTTCTTCTCTTCCGGTCTTCCGGTGTTTTCTTTTTTCCCGACTGTTGAGTAAAACGGACCATCTTATGTCAGAGGATTAAGTCCAGTAGTATTTTTCGAACATAGTTTTCTACGCCTCCAGTCTTCTTTCCCGCCTATCGTTCCCCGTCAAAAATTGTGGCGAAACGAAGGGTGGACGCGACGTTCCAGTCAAGCTCTCAGCCCTTTTTCGGGGTGTAGAGACATTTCTTAACCCTTTTTCTTGTACGTTGCCCTAGCTGCTGTTCCTTCCGTGGAGGAAAGCCGAGCATTGTAAAGGAAATTCCTTAGATTTGACTCTGCCCTGGGATACCTGGTTATCGGGTTTCGACCCCATCCGAAAAATGCCCGTAATCTTTGTGGAACGCGTGGCTCCTTGCCGCCTAAGTCGTTTCTTGCGACCTTTACAGAGTCAGACCCTCCTCCCTTTAGTCACGCTAGTCAGGATATCTTCGGGAAGGTGCCTGTTGCCCACATGGTATCGGGGAGCCACGCGTGTCTTTCCTTTTTCGATTCTTTCGAAGTCCGGGTGCCCGATTCACCGTTCTGATAGCTGACTGCACTTTTACCTGCAACCCCCACACCCTCCTTCCAGTACCTCTTTTCGAAGTTTGATACCATACGCTAGGCAGCCGTCGTCAGGTACGTCCCTGCTACGGACTCCCTCCTGACCCTTGGATTCGCCCCCCCCAATTGCGGTGCACTCTGTGCCTCCCTTTGTACCTCTTCCCCCCCCCAGCGTCAAAGCGCCCTTCTTTTTGGTCCACGACCTCTTCCCCCCCTGATTTTCTTTAGTACTTCCTCTTCACTTGTTTAAGCCATCTCTCCCCCATGCCCACGTGCCTTCTGGAAGCAGGACTCTCCCTTGACGATTTGGAAAGGGCGGTTTTTTTTTTCCCCATAAACCGGAATTGGTCTCCGATCTTTGAATCGACAATCCACTGATAGAAACTTCCTTAACCGAGCACAGCCCCCTCAGCGACGTCGATGGTTTACTCGGGTGTGGAACCAGCCCCACATTTCTTCTTTTTCCGGAACAGAGAGCCCTTGGCAGGAGACCCGGAACCCAAGCAGCTTCTTGTCTTACTCGATTTGCAAAGCCCCTGACCTTCCCATGGGATACCCAAACCAGACCGCTTTTCTGGCAATGTCACTGATGAGAACGTTAGGAGTTTTCTTTTTATGCCACATGGGGTTCCCTCGTTAAAGTGACAGACGATCAGGAGAACAGTCCTTGGAAAAAAAGTATCGCTGCTCCCCCCCCCCCTTCGGCCCCCCACTAAAATCTTCCTCGCTTTGACTACAGACCTGTCACCATCGTTCACCTCCCCCACACCCGCACCCCTCCCCTGGATGGATGCCCGTCCCTCACTCAAGAAACCCTCTTTCACTCCTGGTGTTCGTCAAGCTGTTACCCCGTCCCCGCTCCTTCTCCCTTTTTCCTTCTCACCTCTCAGTAGATGATGACCGCCGAGCCTTTTAGTTTCATGTCCCCCTCAATCTCTCGCATTCTCATCATTTTCGTTTTTAGAGACCCGCTCTTCAGAATTACATGCAAGCCCCTGCCTTCCCTCACTAATCGTATTCCTAATATAATGACTCTTAGGACTTTCACCAAGGATCAGGAAGCCCTTTAGGGTTTTTTTTGTCTAAGGCCTCCCCCCAAGGAGCGTTCAGAGTGGTTCTTGAGGGTCGTTTTCTTCCCCTCATCAGCCGGTATCCTTTCGTTTGGGAGGATTGACGCTGCCCCCTGTTTCAGTTTTAGCATCCCGTCTTTCTTTGTCGGCGTTGTATCATCTTCGGCTTGTGTCACCCTTCTTTTTGTCGCCTTCCCTCGTTGGAATCCTTGAAACCCCCCTTGTTTGGCCCACGGACGGCATCCTCGCTTCCTCTGCACAATTCAGCCAAGGCCTGTTTTAGCGCGTGCAACTGTCTTTTCTGTGCCTTTTCCCACGTCGTAAATAGTTGGAAGGAGGTACGTGGTTTCCGGCTCGGCCCAAGGCTTATCGCTTTCTTCGTGAGGCTACTCCATATTTCTTTTGTCCAAGTTTTCCCACTCCTTAAAGTTCATCTCCTCGGTCTGTAGAAGGGGGGCATTTCCACTGTTTTTGCGTTGTGGCTGACTCTCCTTCTCACGGCCCCCGGTCAATTTTCCCGACATGAACGCGCTTCCCCAGTTTTACGTCGGAAATACCGTTCCCATGAGGCACGGGCACTTTGGACCTGCTTAACCACGTGGAGTTACGTACCCTTCCATTGCGCACTCGTTTGAAGTCATTTCTTGTACCGCCTTCTTGTGCCTTGTTTTTCTGGTCCCCCCTAGTCTTCCCGCCAAGGGGGTGACGGCCGCCTTTAATCCCTTTCTTCTTGGTCCCTTTTTCTCCTTCGCCATTGCCCCTCGCGTAGGTTATTCACCTTTCCTGGTCTAGGCCCCTTTCGTTTATTGTTTTGAAAGAAGTGCCATTCCTAGATCCGAACCGCTTCCCTTCACTGACTTCCCACGACTGCGTTCTCTCGTCCCTTTAGAAACGAGTTGCGTCACCCATGAGTAACATCCCTCTGGTCAACTCATTCCGGCCCCCCTTCAAAAGTTCAGATGATTTATGTCCGCCAGTTTCTTTGTGATGAAGTTGTGACAACATGGTCCAGGGCTGAATCGCAAGAACTCCGTTAGTTTCTTGGGAAGGTCTGGAACCTCTTCCAACCGACTTGACCAGAAAGGTTTTTTGGTTTTTATACAGACCCTTTTCCATCACCTTCCTATGGCACTACGTGTCCTCTCTAGGCCCCACGAGACATAGGATGGCTTCCCCTTATACCGCAGATTTGCGTGAGCGACCCGGTTTGGGTACACATTTTTCCTCGACCACCCAGACAGGGTATTTATAGGTACCCGTTCTCAGTAGATTCAACCCCATGCGGGCGCCAAAATATTGTGGTTCCGGCTCTTAATCACGGATGGCAGTCTTGCCTCTTATGAACCCGTTTAAGCTGATCGGGGATGAAGATTCTTCCTAGAGATGATTATGTGGTTCTTCTCACCTTTCCCCTGTCTAAAAGCTCCATCAAGTATAACCTTACCGAGCTGGAGGTTCCTTGACCAGAAGTGTGTGCCACCCTTGACACGGCTGGATTGCCCCCGTTCCTTCCCGAATTGCCTCCCTTGCTCAGGTCAGTTTAAATACTACGCTGTAAGGAAGAGCTCCTCGGGGGTTTCTTTTGCCTATGAGTGAATCTCCCCCTATATGGGACCACATTTTCCCCTCCCGAAGCCCGTTCCTTTTTGTTTGAAGCTTAAGATCTCCGGACCGTTGTTTTGGGAGGGGTTACACGGGCTGTATAGAAAGGTTTTAGTTTTTTTTTTTGTGTCCCCCGAAAGAGGGAGCTCGGCGAGTCTTTAAGTTCTATTCAGTCTCCACGTCCGTTCTGGTCACCTTTTCTCTCCTCAATCTTTCTTACCCGGCTGTTCTGACAGTGTTTTTCTGACCTTCTCCGAAATGGACATTCCTTCTTCCGTCTCCGTGTGTTTCCTTGTATGCCATTCCCTGATGAGAAAACTTCCCCCTTCATTTACGACCCTTCTATGCCTTCCAGATACATGAGGAAACTGTGGCAGCCGCCCGGGCCCACCTGAACTATGCACAATCAAGCGACCCTTTCAAAAAGTCCTTCCCTTCTTCCTTAAGAGTGTAGAACGTCAGGTTCCCTTTTTCTTCGTGGACAGTTGTTCGGGTACTTCCCTTTGAGGATTGGTCGATTGTTACGCCTTGACACTTGAGGCTCTATTTCCATTATCCTGGCTCGCTTGCATTCTCCGTCTGTGGTAGTCACCCATGCTCCGTCAATGCTTTTCCTATCCTTGTTGCTACCTTCTCTTCTTCGCATTTTACTCTGTTGTTATGGGGACTCCGGACTCTATCTCCTCCTTTATTTATTACTTTTTCTTTGAAATTGGCACACCCCTGCGTTACACACCCCACGTTACGTGGACTTGTTTGTTCTCCATTTGGAGATGCATTACGGCTTTTTATCCTCAAACCAAGTTTTTCCTCCCCCTCAAGGAATTATAATGGACTTATAGTATAGTGCCAAGGTCCCGTTTTTCCCTGAGGTCGGTACTCTTACATTTTTTGGTGAAGCCCGTGGTTTCTTTTCCCCTTGCACCGATCGTGATCCCCTTCTAGCTCCCCCCCTAACGAACAAACAAGCTGGCGTTTCCTTTTTCAGCCAGCTACAAGTCTCTTCTTTCTTTATGACCCCGTGATCTGATGCCCCCCTCGGTGACAATCGAGTGCGATTGGTTTCACGCGACAAACCCAGGCCTTTTGCGTCTTGTCGCGACGATTCGATTATCCTTTTATATAGGAAAAGTATCGCACTGCATTTTTTTTTCTGAAAAATTAGTTGGTGCCTTGAGAGCTTCTTCTTTTAGAATGGGAAGAAGGGTTTAGTGGGTTTATTTGAACCACATATTTCCAAGACGCCTCCCCTCCAGAGGATCTTTTACTCTTTTTGTGAGTTCTGAGGTAAGATAACTACAGAATCCCCCTATGGAAAAGACGAGGTCCTCTGGAATATTCACGGACTAATTTCTGGTAAGACATCTCGTGGAAATCTCTCTTTTACTCTTCTTGACCTCCTGGTGTCACTCCTCCCCTCCCTTTTTCCGGATCCAACGCATACGTCCGTTGACGGTCTGTTTATCTTTCTTTTCGGAGTATCCCTCCTTTTTCTTCACCCCGGTACCCGGTAGTAAGTTGTCCCAAACCTAGTCCCTATAGGCGATTTCCCTCCTCTTATTGTTCTTTCCCGCCTTCAGAGGCCTTTTTTTCTTTTGGTACTCCAGTGAGTCCTCGTAGAAACAAAAAGCTCCTCTTGCCACCGTCAAATCCACCACGGTGGGAGGAGGTTCATGGTTGGCTGTTTTTCGGCCAGTAGGGTTTTTCGTGCTCTTTTCCTCCCATCCCAATGAGGCGGGGGGTTGTTTTCCCTGATAGTAAGATAACAGTGGTTCTGTCGGCATGCGATTCTCTCTCAAACAGGAAAAATTGTTTCTCCAGGGACTTTTTTCACTTCTTTTATTGTTTAGCAGCATTCTTTTTTCTTCTTCAGCTCTTCAGGCCGCATCAAGAAATGGTTCTTACTACTCCTATGGTCCTCTCGCATTTACATTTGTCTTTTTCCCGTTCGAGGAATTGCGGCTGTTCCCAAGTAAAAATTAATTTCCCCCCACGTGACATTTTCTCCTTAGCACCATCCTTCATGCTTAAGGACTATTTTTTTTTCCCCCCCACCACCCCACGAAAGCTATTCCGATTTTATTCGTCTCCGAGGACCTGCGGATGGGAGCATCTCCTTGTACCTGTTCTTTCTTCTCAGATTAGATTCTTTAACTTGACAGATAAATCGACCCTCTTGCCTCTTCCCGCGACCCACCAACTGCAATCCATTCTTTTCAACACCATACTTAATTTCCCTTCCCTGTGCTTCCCTACATTTGGTTGTGGTTGCCAACGGCTTTCTTTTCCTTCTAACCATCGAAATGGACCCCCGGGGTGAGCTTTTCGCAGGGGGCGGTTGCACTCTCCGGTCCCTCACATACACTCTTAGTCTCCCTTTTTTACCCTCGGAGCTTTTAAGCTGAAAATTCAAGTCAATTCCCTTTCTTTCCTCTCCTCCTTTTTTTTTTTGATCTGGAAGATTTTTAATGTTTCATCTTACGAGATTTCGATTCTCTTGGCTCCTTCCTCCAGCGGTAGGTTGAGGAAGGTCATGACACCGCCCCTCTCTCTGCACAGTGCTCAAGTGCGCTTGAGAAAACTCCAGTAGGTAATCTTTCTCCCCCCCCTCCCCCCAACCCACCAACAAAAACCCCCCCCACCCTTCACAACCCCCACAACTAACCCCCCTAATCATTTCACCACAAAACTCACCCCCCCCCCACCCCAATCCCCCCCCCAAAAAAACCACAAAAACAACAACAAAAACATAACCCCCCCAAACACAACCACCCCAAAACCACCCCCCCCACACAAAACCCCCCAACTCAAAACCCTAAAACCCCCCCCCCCCAACAAAATCCCACCCAAAAAAACCCACCCCCACAAAACCCCACCCCCCCCCCCCAAACCACCAACCCCCCCCCAAAACCAGCTTTCCTTTCAAGGGTTCCCATCCCACCTGCTGATTCCATTCCTCTTTTTTTCCTTTGATTGGAGGACGTTTGTTCGGACTACAGCTGACTATTCTCTTTCCCGTCTTCTTTGCTCTCTCCTAACTTTGAGAACTGCCGTCCTTTCCTTTCGGTCGTGCACAAGAAACCCTGTAAGCTATAGACTCCCCTCGTCTATGGCGACGTACGGTTGTTGTCAACTTCGGCTTCGGACGCTGCGGCGATTCGTTTCCCCTTTTCCGGTTGGTAAGAAGTTTTTTTTCCTCCGTCACCAGTCGCGTTTTCTTTCTAGGTATGATCTCTCTCCTTTGATTCTTCGTACAACCGGAAAACCCTTTCTTCGCTTTCGCTTCTGTTTGCGATGAAACTCCTACGAGGCCCATTTGTCCCCCCGCCCTAGTTACAATGCTCCACCCCTGGGAGTCCTTGGATCTTCTCCTCGAAAAGCAGAAATCCTTCCGGAAGAGGAATCTTACCAACTTTCCCCTCCTCCTTGCTGGGCGAGTCAACACCCGTATTAGAACCTACTGTGCAGAGACATCCACTTCTTTGCCTCCCCCTTTTGAGGGAACAGTTTCTATTTTGCTGGTGTGCCTACGCCTGTTTCGATCCCTCGGATCACGAAACTCCGTGTACCTTCCTCTCACCGGACAAACAGCAACCCAATGTCCGGACTCGCGCCGATAGACTCTTTTTCTCCGTTCCCTCCTCTCTGACCCAGCAGGTCCAACCCTATCAAGAGTCCTTGGGCCCGTGTAGATGAGGGAGAGTCAAAGTAGTCCTTTTCCGCCCAAAATTCCGCCGACCTTAAATTCCTGCTGGACCCTCGACCCCCCTCTTTTTTTGGCAAAGCAAGTTTTCCTATTCATATGCCTCGTAAGGTGGACTCGTTGGCGTCTGATTCGGTATAGATACAGCACAACTTCGTAAACGATCTCTTTCCTTCTTTCTCTCTCTTCTGCTTAGAGGTATTGAGGTGAGTGGGCAAACCCCCAATTATGAAAAACTCCCCATCCCTTTGATTCACGGCGCTCCTCCCCCCTAAGCTGTTAGAATTGAGGGTGAATCCTTGTCTGCTCCCAAGGGATAATCGACTGAGTCCGAGAAAAAAGACCCGCATTTGGTTTTTTGTCCTTTTCTAACAAAATGAAGTCGCGCTGTGGCTGAGGGGACCCCGTACTCGTGTATTTTGTTTGTATCAGCTCCTAAGGCTGGGCTTTCTAGTCTCACGCTATCGTTTTGAGTTTCTCGCTTAATGACTCCCGCGCGCCTGGGTACAACTCTCCTCTTTTCGAACACCCTGCATCTCCAATTTCCAATCCCTTCTACCTTTTTTATTCATAGATCATAGGTTACATGATAAGTCTTTCTTCAGGTCCACCCCCTTTATTTTTTCGACCCGCCCTCATAGCCGTTTGCTCCAAAATTAAGTCAGTTGTTCCGATAATTGGGTGGAACCTAGTAGCGACTTCAAGCCTCAATACGAGATAGGACTTCATCTTCCTAAGCAACATCTTGTCCCCTTTCCTAATTTTTCCAAAGAGCCCCATATCTACTTTAAGAAGGGTTTCTCGACTGATAACCCACCGCTTCTACCCAAGATCCCTGTCCCATTATCCTCCCCGTCGTCAACTCTTTTACCTTTCATTCACCCAGTTTCCCCAAAAATCACTTCAAATAAAACATTGCACCCTGAAGTCCTACAAGCTGAATCTCCTTCTCTTTCTTCTCGTCTTTGAGGGTAGTTGCCTCTTTCAGTTTAGGCTCTGCGCTTTTGTCCCTCTCTATTTTCTGCATTTCGGCATCAGGTTTTTGTTGCGGCTCTGGCTGAGCCCCTATCGAGGAAAACCTCTTCTCTTCCACTTAACTGTCATTGTTTTTTGTGCTCCCAGGTAGTTAGTGATTTCTTGCGTTCCCTTTTATCAATCGAATTGGCTACATGTCTATCGCTCAAAGATTTACCTTACCTTTACCTTTCTCGGCAACGAGACGCCTCCCATTCCTTCATTCTCCCCAGGCTTTTAACCACAAGGACTAAACCTTTCTAGGCTTTTCCCCCAGCAAGGGTCCTTCTGCCTCATTTTTTTTTTCGGACTCTTCACATAGCCTCCCTCTCGTAGAGAGACTCATTTCAGTTGAACCTCTATGGACTTTGTAAAGCCGACCCGAGGATCTCTTAGGACGCCTCTTCCGTATGGCCCTTACTTCTTTTCTTGTCGCCGAATGACCCTGTCGCCCATCTTTGAAACCCTTTCTTGGAGACACATCCTTTTTTTCCCTGTCTACCAAATCTCCTCGTCTGAAGTATAAGTGCTGGTAGACTTCTTTTTTTCGGACGTTAGGGTGTCTTTAAAACTGACCCCCTCTTCTTTCTTTTTTTCTCCCCTCTTCTATCGTCCCTCCCCCCTCCTAGAGTCGCTCCAAAAGATTTCATACACTTAAAGATCCCCCTTTCCCTGCCTATCTTCCCGACCCCCTTTTGTCTCCCCGGTTGAATAGCCGATTCTGCCCCTCCCCTTGCTGGTCTTCTAGGACACGGGTCAACCATCTCCTGGTCTATCTACCCAGAGCTGGCCGTAATTCCTTGGGCATTGCCCTTCTTTTGAGCGTGGTAACTTCCTTCGGAGTTAGGAAGTTTGCTCTTTTCGATCACTGTTTTTATCGTCTTGACCTTGCCACACTTTGAGGCCGGTCTACGTTTTTTCCCTCGTGTGACAATAAATTCTATAAGTAGTCGTGGAGCCTTCTCCTTATTTTTTCACACACGGTTCCCCCTAAAAATTTCCGCCATACACTGGAATCCCCTCTTTTTCTTGGGACCTTTCCGAGTTTCCCCCCCTGTCTTTTACGCTTGTCCCCTTGTGTTCGTGTTAGTAGAGATTCCTCAACCCGTTTTTCCTTCCATTTGATGTTGTATCGGCCTGGCACTTTCACCAACTACATGTTCAACATCCCCTTACCTTTATTCAACTACGCGCGTTCCGCTGAGTCCTTTCCTCTCAGAGACAGTGGCCTCCTGATGACAGGTAGTCCCACCGCGCGGACACTCCAACCCCTCTCCAAGATCTTTTCTTGTTTTTTTTTTTTTTTTCTCTTTTATGGGCGGTCTTATTGTCCAACTTCCACGATTCTCACCGTCATTAATTTTTCACCTGAACCAGTTCGTCACCCTTGAGTTTTTTTACGTCCTCATCCATGCCTTTCTTTTTCCGAATTCCCTCCCCCTGCAAGTGAAGCCTGTCATGTCCTTCCTGCTCCTTCAATTGGTAAAGGGATCTGATTCAATTATTTCCGGTTCTACGTCATCTTCTAGACCACTATTCAAAAGTAGTGGCCATGCAGAGAAATGCCCTCGACTCTAGAATCCTTCACTTCGTTCGCTTTCCCAAAGACTACATGCCTTTTATTCCAGTATCGAAATAGAGAACCCTTTCTTCCCCAGGAACCAACGATCCTCCTTATCATTTACTCCTGATGGCAAACAGACCGACCCGTTTAAGATCCCACTAGTCCTCATGTGTAACAGTAAATGCTCTTTCCTGTCGGAGGCAGTAAGGAGCGACTCCCCTTTTTCCATCTTCCAGTGCCACTTCTTATTAGCTCGACTTATCCTTCTGTCAAAAAAGTAGTCCTATTTAATCCCCCTCTAAGGCTTAACTAATGTTCAGGGACATGCTTTCATCAGGAACCTCACCTCCCCCTTCTCCCTTTCCCTTTCCCTCCTCTTCTTGACGCTGTACACCCGATCACCCCCCGCCCCTTCCCACCTGCGACCCCCGCTCCCCCCTTCCTAGACCCCAATTCCACCCCACCCCCCTATCCTCACGACCCTGTCTTCTCACGCCCCCTCCCCCTCTTCACCCCACGCTGCCCCCTTCCCCCGTATCCTGCGTCATGTCCTCATCCTCCCTTCCCCCTCCTTTCCCCCTTTCCTCCTGCCCTCTCACTCCCCCCGATCTTTCCCCTCTCCCTCCCTCCCCCCTTACCTCTCTCCCCCCATCCCCCTTCCGTACCACTACCCTTACCGTGTTCCCCCTTCCCTCCTTTTCATCCTCTTCTCTTCGCTTTAGAGCCAACACTGTTTTCTCTGTATCGGCTGCTCCCCCCTTATCCATCCAACCCAATCTAGCTCGCTCCTACAGTTCCCTCCCTCTCCTTTATTCGAGCTCCCTGCTTCCCCCCTCTAGTCTCGCCTTGTGTCTCCTCAGCCCTTCATCCCCACTCTGGCGATCTGCCTCTTTCATTTAAGTTCTCTTCCTGCCTTTCCTATCACTTTTGTCTTATCATCCCCCCCTACCTCCCCCCCCACCTTTCCCTACCTTTCACGGCCCCCACCTCCGGGGATTCTCCCTCTTTTTTCGTCAAGTCAATCCCTCCAGCAAAAAGAGCAAGTATGAGTGTTCTTCACTCTTTCCCACCAAGGACCCACCAGTCCGCCCCCTTCTCTGGCGAAGTGTTTTATTAAAACCGTATTTCTTTGTGTTCCCAGAAGAGGAGTTCTTGAGGAGTGAATTAACAACCCATTTTTTTGTGTCGACCTTTATAGGGGAAGAATAATCTGGGTGGTTGAGATGGATCGAGGAAATGTTCCATTTCGTTCCTGCCAAGACACAATTTTCCCTCTCGAATCTCTTTTACTGTATCGGGATTAATGGAAAATTCCCGCGTCTCTTTTCGGGTTTGCTTTTTTCTTATTGACCGAACCCCCCGTCCAGGAAGATGTTCTTTTTCGTTGCCTTTACGCAGCACCAGGGCGATCCCTGTCAGGGGGGGACATTTCTTGACCGATTCTCAATGGAACTTTGCAGGAGTCAGACTGACCTGGTTTTTTTTCGTGTTGATTTTTCAGTCTTTGGTTTTCGCTTCCCTGTTCTCTCTCCCCGTCTGGACATGACGATGAACCCCTTTTGCGCAGCCACCCCCTTCCGGCCTCCGCGCCGTCGTTCATTTTTCCCCTGTCAGCACGGAATCGCTTAGTGCGTCCCTTGTCCGGGTCGTGGACCCGTTTTCCCCGAGAGTACTACTTTTAAGGCAGTGCTGTTTTCCATCTCGCCAGGTATCGAGGTTCGTTGGAACCCCAGACCTCCCAGTTGTTCGAGTTTTCCCCCCGCACACGTCAGTCCCCCAACACGTCGTCCGTAGGGCAGGGCGCGGAAGTCCCCCCCTCCTTTTGTCTTTTTTTCTCCTATCGAGACCACCGCCTGAAATTGCTCCTCCTTTGCCCGGTGAAGTCGGCCATCTGCCCGCGGGAATTCCTTTTCCGGACATGCGTTAAAAAGTGGCGTACTCTTTTCCCATGCGTCGGTAGTGAAAAGCAGTACTTTTTCCTGCGCTTGGCCTGTTCCCCCAGGCTTCCCCCTAGGCACGCCACTTTTCTTTTTAGCCGGTGTTGCCGTGTCACGCGTGCGTCCCCCTCCCCTTTCTCAGTCAACTTTGCTCGGCTGAACGCGCGTTATATCCCGGTCCGTCGAGGTACCCTTGCTTTTTGGTGCATCACTTCATTCTCCCCTCATCCACTGTCTTCTGGGGTGATTGAGAATGCGTTGCCCTAGACACAGAGGTTTCCTCACCTGAGAACCTACCCAAATTGTCGGCCGTTCCTCTGCCCATATAGATGAGGAATATCTTGACGCCAGGTAGGGTATTCCGCTTGGGTGACGTTTTCCCCCCTCCCCTTTTTAGGCCTTTCCCCCCTAGCCGGCGGACTTTTTTTCCCCGCGTTCCCGTGCACTCCGGTTCCCAATGTTTTTTTTTTTTTGGTTCTCACGCCGCTCCCACAGTGCTTCCTCGCTGTCATTCCCGGTACCCGTCTCGGCCTGGCCTCACTTCCTACCCCCCTGCCCCTTTCTTGATTTATCGACAGGACTCCTTTGGGCAAACTTTCTCTCGCCCGCTGTCAGGAGCGGGAACGGCAATAGTTCTCTTTCCCTGGTGTCCTCCAAACCCCGATTCTCTTTTTGCGCTGATCTCCTTTCCCCAGATGGAGCCGGCAGCGTCGTCCCCGTGTTTTAACTTCTGTTGAGCTCGCTTCCGCAGTCCCCTCCGATACTTCGTGTACCTTTTTTAATAAACCGTACGTCGCCCACGCGCCAGCACGGAGGACAGTCTGCGATCTTCTGTGAGTTCAGGGCTCGGGTTGCTGTTTCCTCCCCCCCCTCGGGGTTTTCTTCCCAGGAATCATTTCCTCCCTTCGTATTAAGGACGTGCCCCTCCGTTGCAGAGCGGACGACAGAGACTCTTTTTCTTGGTCTGAGCAGATTCAAACCCCTGTTCCGACCTTCCCCTCTTTCCGAAGAAGTGTCCTGCGTCTTCCGCTTCCGATGACCGGTACACCGGTGGCGTACAAGGCTTGCTCGACCGGTAGGCCTTTTTTTGCTTTACGGTCCGCCGGGTGGCCACCCCCCTTCTAGCTGTTCTTTTTTCTTTGACGAGGCCCTTCCGGTCTTGGTCCGGATCTCGATGGAGAACCCCAAGGTCTGATGAGGCACCAGTGTTCAGCGCAGACCTCCGCCGCAATTTCTTTCCCGTTTGGATTCTCCTAGGGTAGCGAGTTAAGCATGATGCGCAACAGTCCCCCTAATTTCGCAATTTCCCGAGCCTAGCGCCGCTTTACAGGAGTTAGCTTCCCCCCCTAGAATGAAATATGCAAAATCAAGCGAAACCCCCTCCACCCCAAGAGGACCCCCTTGTAATCATTTTTCTAAGCGTCCTATTTTCGTTGTCCTTTTGAGGTGGTACCTGCACTTTAAGGGACGGATTTTTTTTTATTGGGAAGCTGCGGTCTAGGTCACAGTGCTTCTGGTTACCAGCGGTGGGATCCGTTGTTTCGTCCCAGGCTGTAAGGTTCCGAGCTTTTCCTCTGGAAATTCTGTTCTTTTTGACAGTGGTGTGCTGGGTGTTGCTTTCTTCAAGTCGATTCCCCTTTTTTCGCTTTTCGTCGCCCTTTCCCCGGGGCGTGTCACCCGGTTGACGTTAATGGCTTTTGTCGCAGTGGGAGCTTTCCTTACAGGTGTCTGAGTTTCTCACCCCCGTTGTTTTCCCCCTCCCCCCACGACGTCTTTGGCCTGCTTGATGGATCTCGCCACTTTCCCCGTTTCGATTTTTTCTATCTTCACCGGGTTTTGCGACCTTGTTCGCTTTCCACACCTGACCAGTGCGGTCATAGTCGCGCCAGACAACGCCCCCCCCCCCCCCCCCATAGAGGCGCGAGCGCCGGCTCCCGGCCCATCTTTATTATTTCTGACAAAACACATCCTGCTTTCCTGGCCCCTGGCCAACTCGAGGCCTTGCGATTGTCTCTCTACAAACCCAGGAGGTGTTTTTTCGCCCGATTCTACTTTCCCCGGTGAGATCGGTACAAGGAATCTTACTGCACGCGTCGGACCCCTCCCCACTTGTGCGTGCGGTTACTGATGGGAGAATTTTCTTTGTGTGTGGGTTGGAACAAAACCCGACCTACCCAGAGGCAATTCTGTCTCCCCCCCTCCCGAGTTCAGTCAGGGTTCTTTTCCCGAGGTTGGGCGGGTTTTCCCTCCCCTTATAGCCACCTCGTTAACTTGAAGGACCCCTCGGAAGTCCGGCAACGGGCGTTGCACACACTTTTCCTGGTAGAGGTGGCTCCTCCTTTCCCGGCTTGAAGGAGGAGGGCCTCATGTTTTTGTTGAATCTCCCGGGGGAGAACTCCCCTTCAACACAGGTTTTTTTGTTATTGCTCCCCCTTTGGGCCGCTGGCGTCCCCCCCCCCTTTCGCTTTTTCAGTTCGTCAACAAAGAGTCTCCCTTCGTGCGAGGGAAGGGGTATTATTCTTTTTCTTTCTCGAGTGCCGCCGGACACTTTGTCTGTCTTTTCGTTATCACAAGTTCCTGTCTCCAGGTCTTGCACCCCAGAAGATGTCTTGAAAAAGGTGTCCTCACCACGGTTGTTCCTTCCCCCCCCTTTTCCGTGGGGCTTTGCTCTTACTCTTGTTAGAAGCCGGTTTTTCCTTCCACTCCAACATAGGCGGGGCGTGGGTGCTCGCACTTTACCAGTGGAGGAGGTGGGCTTGATATCTTTTATCCCCAAGGAGCCCCCCCTTTTTTTCTCGAATCCCTGGCTTTTTCTCCCCTTGGCCTCCTGTACTTATTTTCAGTTCCTCCCCCGCCTCGAAAGAGAAGACGGGTTACTTTTCCTCCCTTTTATCGAAAAGGAGGCTATCCCAGACTTAGTCATTAGCCGTGACCCTTCTTCCCTTTTTCTTGATGTACCAACATTCTACCCCCCCCAGACATTCTCTCGCCCCCCTCCCCCCCCAGCAGCAGTCGCTTAGAATACTTTTTGACCAAAAAAACCCCCGCCCGCGTCCTCTTCGAATTGTCCTCCCCCCTTCTTCCAGAGGACGTGGCGGTGGTAAGCCCCTTCCTTTTTCTTACGGCTTTTCTGCCCTTCCTTCTATTCAGGCTCTATGCAAGTGACTTCTCGAAGAGGTCTCGTCATACGGACTCACCAAACGCATTCCAGTTGCACCCCCCGACGAATTGCCGGCACCGGTTCTCCGGACGATATCAGATGGGGTGTTTGACAAGGACGCGGCGGCTCTCCTCGCCCTGGCCAGGTGAGATGGCGAGGTGGCGGTGAGCCGGTCCCCGCTTTTAAGGCCTCAATGGGTCAGTATCCCTTAGATCTCGAGGCTTTTCCATCCCAAGTAA
>Ga0179593_1635747_pt1 | contig 17258 bp, 20 predicted proteins | sample CZODoug2_1_08_16_FD_185931 | JGI IMG/M metagenome (GOLD analysis project Ga0179593, IMG submission 185931) | Vadose zone soil fungal communities from Angelo Coast Range Reserve, California, USA - CZODoug2_1_08_16fungal (PacBio error correction) | ecosystem: Environmental > Terrestrial > Soil >... | reverse complement strand
GTTTTCCTCAGTCTTTTCCCCCTTCCGGCCTAGTTTCCCCCCCCCGTCCCTCGAATTCAAAAGGGGCATCGCCCTTTGAGCCCACCTCCTTCGCCACTGTGAGGAGCTCATTGCGTCCTGCTTCGTTTCCCTTGGAGGGCTTCCTGATATCTCCCGTCTCCAAAGCTTTCGCTTGAGAGGGTTTGAAGTCAAGCGGGGAGACCTCACCGCTTAATGGAGTTTTCCGCAAAATGGATCTGCTACCTTCCCCCCCCAAATTTTCCTTGAGGGATTCCTTCTCTTCGTAAGGCGCCGTAAACTATACGTTTACGTGCCCTCCGAGTTCCGGGCCCCCCCCCCCCTCGAATCCCCCGTCATTCTTTTCCAAGCCCGAGCCATCCTCCTCTACCCCCCAACTTCTTTTTTGAGATTTAGGTCCTTGGAGGGGCAAGTCAATTTTCAAGAGATCTCTCCTACCTTTCCAGGATTCCTTTTTTCTTTTCAAATTTCCCTCTTTCGCTGCTTTCCTCTTGTTTTTTTTTGTTGAGGTTGTCATCACGCCCCGGTTTGAGGAGCAGGTACCCCTTCCTACGTTCCTTTTTTTCCCCCTTTGCTCCTTTTTTTCTTAAGGCGGTTCTTACATCACTTTTGCGCGCAGAGAGTATCATATTCCCCGCAACTCCCCCAAGCACTCTCTTTCCTTTTTTTCTTCAGCCTTTCCCCACCGTCCCTCCCCCCTTGCGATTCTCCTTTCTGCGTGATGTATGACCCCCATCTTCAGCTGGCCCCCGAGTTCACTTTTTTTATGGGTCCGGGTTTTCTGCCCTGAAGTTTTGACCGTATCTCCTCCTCCCCCGACGTTCTCGCCTCTCTACTTTTCTTCTGAAAACTCTTGAAGAAAAGAAGCTCCGTCTTGGCTTTGCGCCATGGCTTTGAAGCTGGTATTCTCCTTCCTTTCGTTAAACTCTAGACTTTTAGTCTTTCGACCCCCCCCGTTCCTTTTGAGCCCCCAATGCACGCTCCCAGCGCCCTCCCCTCCTTCCCCCTAGCTTTTAATCACCCCTTTCATGCTAGCCCTCACCTTAGACCTAATAATGCGTGCCCCCTTTTTTCTGTATTACGTTTGTTCTTCCCGTTTCCTTCCCTTCTACGGCATATACAGACCCCCCCCCCGCGTCAACTTATGGCTTAGCCTTTCCAATGCCACTTTACCTCCAGATCTTCCTCCCTGCCCCCCCCACCTCCTGGGTCCCGTTCGTTATTTAGCCATCTCTCGAACTTTGTGCCCCCCCCACCCCCCCGGCACCCTTTTTCCATCCGTCCCCTTTCCCTGGCTTTAGCCACCGCAGTAACGCGTTCTCGTTCTTACTCCTTTTCAACCAGATTGCTCCCCCCAGTTCAAACTCCCCAGCCCCCTTCTCTATCGACTGTACTGTTTAATTCTGCTCCTCCCTTTTCTTTCCCCCCTCTTTTTTTACGGCTAGTCGTCTTGTAGTTCCCCAAGAATATAGTGCACCTTTTTAGGGTGACCAGCTTCCCATTGCTCCGTATACAGCTCCTTTGCACTTCCCCCTCCCTCTAGCCCCCCCCCCTTACTCTTTTCCCCCCCCAAAACCTACTATGAGAATGCCCTTATGTTTCCGTCAATAGACTCTCAACCTTTTAGCTCTGACTTTTTAGCTGCCCCAAGTATTAACCAAGGAGAGTGGAGTGCCTTATCTGACACATATTTTTCAAGTCGGTTTTCCCCTTAAGCCCTATATAGTCCCTTTCCAATCCCTTCCCGAATTAGGTGTTAATCATCTCCCATTCCCCCCCCTAACTTTACCGGTCAGGTCCTCCCCCACCGTCCCTTTTTCACTCCCCTTACTCCCTACTTTGTGACCTTTATAGACTCGCCCCCCCCCCCTACCCCTTTTTACTTTGACCCCCACCCCCCCCCCTATATGACTTCCATTTATTGGACAGCTTTTTTTCCCCCCGACGGTCCCGACCCGTGCGCTCTAGAAACTTAGCTATCCCTTTTTGGAACTGTTTAGAATTTTTTGAGAAAATTTGTAACTCCTTTCCCCCCCCCCCCTATTTTTCATCCCTCCGTTGTGTTTTCTGCGATTGTTTTCATTTCTTTCTGTTGTGAGGAATCATGACCCCCTTTCTTCCTTCGCACCCCCCAAATTTCCCCCCGGGGAATACCCTTTTTCTAGAGAGTCCCGGTTAGGGAAAATTTCGTTTTTCTTACCCCCTCCTATCCCCCGAATGTTTTTCTCCAGTGTTTTTTTTTTCGCACTCTTTTTTCCCTCTCCCGTCGTCCCCTCTTTTCGCCGTACTTGAAAGAGTTAAAATCTCTTCTCGTGTTGTCTTTCCAACCCTTTTAAATTTCTTTGGTTTAATCCTCTCCCCACCTCCCTCCGGATCTTCCTTCCCATCTATCAGACATATTATAGAGATGACTCGCCCTTTTTTTCCCGCTTTTTTTCACACTCGGACCTTTTTTTTATCTAGCCTTTCTCCCCGTTTTTCTCCTCCCTTCAGACTTGTTTCAGCCTCTATCATGGACCCCTAAATAGATAGTATGCGCACCTCATTGTTTTGCCTTCGTCGGGTTTCTTTCTTAGTCAAAGTTTCGTTAAGCTTTTCTTGACGGTCCCCCCCGGACTTTTCTCAGAACGTGACATAAGGAAAATTTGGGACATCCCCTACTCGACGTACCTCCAGTCTTTTTCCTGCACTGCCCCTTAAGATGGGATCTGACAGCACCGACCGCAGTCTTTTTTCTTTTTGCTGGTTCCTTCCCCCCCGGTTATTGATTGCGCCGGTCATATGGTTTTCCCGGTCTTATTAAGTCAACCGCCGTTCTACCCCAGGCCTAAGTGCTTTCGATTCCTTTTTGTGCGATCTTTTTAATGTTTTTTCTATCGATGGATTTTTTACCTTCCCCTCCCCAGAGTTTTTTTTCCCGGTTCGAGATGCTTGAGGTAGCTTTTTCCATTTGTAATACCTAACACTCTTTTCTTTGCTTTTCAAATATGGTCGGTCTATTTCTTTTTCTCCTTATTATCACGGTCCTTTCAACGAGACCCACTCCCCAGAATAAAGAACGTTGGCTACTATTCCAGTTCTCTCGTTCTAGGACGGCTTCTTTTGCCTGCTTCAGGAGAGGTTACGCTGGAAGGATTCTTAGTTAGCGTTTCATTGCCTCACTAATTTTCTCTTTTCGCTTTCGACAGATCCCCCCTTTAACCCCTTTTCGTAGTCCCCTCCCCTTGCCTGGAAGCCTCTCCCCCCTCCCAAGTTCAATAGCGTCTTCCCAGACTGTTTTTTTAAGATAGTTCCCCCTTCCTTCCCCCGACGCCGTCGGATTGTTTTTCGACCCTCTTGAGAATGCTTCCTGCCCTGCAAGGCGAACCAAAGTCCCTAGAGACATTTTCCACTTGTGTGTCGTCGTTTCGAGGCTTCTTCCTTAAACCCCCCCAAAGATCCTAGCATGGGCCTTCGCTTTCTTGAGCATTGTCTCATCGTGAAGGTCCCGTGCTTCTTTTTGCGGTTTCCCCCTTTTGAATCCCCTCTGGTGCTCTTCCTATGGGAGTTTATGTCCCCCACGCACAGAGCGGAGCATCTCCCCTCTCTTCGTCTAGATTCATGCCGATATTCTGCTCTCGTGACCCTCACCCCGCTTTCACGCGCCGCACTCTTCGGCGCCCTCTTCTTCATGCAAATTGTCTCCTTGACCGTCTTTTCGAGCTTTCTTGACCAAGACCTCCCAAGGACCCCTAACCCCCCGACTTGAGAGGGTCTTCTGCACTGGATTCTTTGCCCTTCTCCTCCAGTTTACGATTCTTTGACTTCCTCGATAGAATTTCGACAAGACAAAAGGTCGTTCTTTCCCCAATGCTCTGGTCCTAGTCTTTCCTACTTCATCGGCCCTTTTTTTTTCGTCCTTTACTGCCGAATTGGATGTCTTTCTCTTGTTTCCCCCCATACTCCCATGGTGCCTTTGTGACGATACTTCCTTTCCAGAGTTTTTTTTCTGAGTGGAGCCGTTTTTCGCATTCGGGGCCACGACTTGTTCACAGCCCTTCCTTTCATTTTACTGTCCGCCCCTTCTTTCCATTTTGTCAATTCATTTATAGATGGCAATCCTTGCTCCTTCGAGGCTGGCTTTCCTTGACCGTCCTTTACGCGATCCTGGACTCCTTTTTCCCTTTCACGACATTCTTTAACCGTATAACCTTGAAGATGATTAAGGAGTGAGTCCCACGCTACACCTCCCCTCGAGTTCGACGTCCTTCTCCCCAACTCCTCGACGCTTTTTTTCTTCTTTCTTATTTGAATTCCCCCCCCCTTTCGATGTCTTCCCCACCCATAAATACTTCCTTAGTCGCGTCAGTCCGAATAGAGGGAGTTTCTTTTACTGTCCATCTCTCTTCCTAATCACTGTTGTTGTTGATAGGTTCTCTTTTAACTTTCCAAATTTTTCCCTACCTCGAATCTCTCCAAATATACTCCGAGTGTATTTCCGGCTGCTCCCTTAGGATCCATTTCCCTTCCCCCCCCTATAACCTCCCGAGGTTCTTTCTTTCCACTCACGTCTCTGCTTGGTGTTCAGGTCTAAATCCCCGTCCTTTCATTTCCCCCCCCCTTTTCTCACAAAGAATGTCTTTTGATCTGCCCCCCCCCGGGCAGCCCCCCTTTTGGATCTCTTCCACTCCAGCCTCGACGGAGCCACCAGGCCGTGCCCCCTTTTTTTTTCGATACCACTTTTAAGGGTTGACAAGATGTTTTCCGAATTTTTTCATTCTTCCCCTGGAGTGAACACGTCTTCGGACCGACGCGCTCTTCTTGCCTGTGAGACAAAGTTCTTTGATTTTTAGAACTCCAAAGTTTTCCCTATTTAACTTTGTACTCTTTCAGCCCCTCCCTCCATCAATCGCAAAATGTCTCTGTTATTTCCCTGCTATTCTTATGTCAGATTAAGGTTACTCCGCCCCTTTTGCGGTTAGTTCTATGAAGTGTTACCTTTTCCCCCCCCTTTTCCACCAATGAACCGGAAAGAAGATCCCCTTCCGGATCTTTGCGTTTGGGCTTTTGATCCGTCCCCTTATTTTCATCCCATATCCCTTTGAGCCTGAGGAGTGTTTTTTTTTTTTCTATGGGCCAACCTTTCAAAGTTGCGCCCCCAGAGTTTGGATTCTTGTTGATTTGTCACGCTGGAAATCTCGGTGGCAGAGTTCCTTAACCAAGTTTCCCTTCCTCTCTTAAGTTCCTTTTTTCTTGCCCCGCATTTTTCTCCCTTCCTTGCGTGGTCGGGAAATCCGTGCGATCCTTCTCCTTTCTTCCAAGGGCTCGTCCCCTCCCCCAATCGAGACGCACTTATCATCCCTTCTTCATTTCCCCCTTTCTCACTTCTTGCTATTCTTCGGGATGTATGACACCAGATAAGATGCCCCCCCGAACGTCCTGTGACACTTCCTTAAGGAGGGGTTCTTTTTTTCGCCTTCCTATTTTCCTGACGACTAAGCCGACGTTATAGAGCGTCCTTTCCCTTGCCACACTTCGGGACGACCTCTCCTATTTAACTTTTATGGCATGCTTCTTTATTTTCTCTTTTCTGCACAATCCTTTTTTCCCCCTTAGGACTTGACGTGTATGAAAGCGAGAGCTATTTAGAAATGCAACTCGTCCCTCACCCTCCTGCAGAGACCTTGTAATTCTCCTTCCCCCCCCTTGGGACCTCCCTCGCGCGTCCGCCTAGCCTTCATTACTTGATAGAGTCCTTCCACCGTTTTTTTCTTGTTGTCCCTTCGATAATCGAGGCCTCCCCCCCATTCCCCTCTTCCCCCGCGTACCCTCTTGCCTATGCCACTTTCGATGAAGCGACACTCCAGCCTCTCTAACGTGAACCCCACAACGATGTCCCTTTTTCTTCCTCGCCCCTCAGCTCAACAACCTCCCCCCCTTTTCCCCTCTCGAACCGCACGACCCATACTTCTGGCGTAGCCAACGAAGTCATCACTATAGTCCTTCCGAACATCTTTGTTACGCAATACTTTTCACCCATCCCTAACTCGGAGTGATAACTTCATTTTTTATTTCTTAATCCTTTGATTGCCCCAACCTCTTTCTTTGTAGTCCCCCCCCCCCTCTCTTGAAGTTTTCCCCTCCCCTCCTGTGAACGACTTTTTCCTTGATCACCGTCTAAGATTGAGGGTCCAATCTCAGTTTCTAGCTGATCTCAGTCCCTCGATTCCCACACCCCTGTTGACTCTCTTTCTTTTGCTCCCTTGAGAATGTTTCTGGACAAGTTGCCGTATGCATCTCTCCCTCGAGCCCACCCCCCTGCCGTCGCGTTTCTGAATTCTCACCTAATTCTTTTCCCGTCGTTTCCCCCATAGACTGGTATATATAGATATCGTACTCCCTTCCTCATTAGTTTGTGAAATAAGTTACCCCCCTAAGTTCTCCTTTTCGCCTCCCCCCCTCCCCTTCCTGAGCTTTGAAAACTCGTCCAGTACTTTCCTAAAGAAGTGTGACCTTAGCTATCTTTTAGCCCACTCCTTTGCGATTTTAAAGCAACCCCCCAGCCTTCCCAACTCCCCTTTTTCTGTGAACCTCCCCCTTTGTCGAACCCTTTTGCTCTAGCCAAACTGCTGCTATGCCCCCCTGTGTGGAACCTCCTTAAGCTCCAATTTTTTCCCCGCTGAATTCTCGACCCCCTCACGCATCTTCTTTCTCTTTTTTTGTTTTGAGAGAGTTCCCTTGTATTTGTGGTAGTTAATAAGAGGTTGCCCCCCGCCCTTTTGTTTCACCCCTGGCCTCCTTTCTTAAAATGCGCACGGTTAGGGCCTGAGGAGGAGGTTCAAGCCTTCCTTTGGACTTTCTTTCTCTTTCGTTGTTGTGTGGGCATTTCTCCCCTTCTTCTTCCTTCCCCTCGCTAAGTTTTCCCCCAAACTTTAGCCGTTTATTATGACGAGTCAAACTCGCCTTTCGTTTCGCGTCCCCCCACCACGGTAAATTCTTTTGTTCCTTAGCCCCCCTTGACTTAAGCCCCTTATCTACGACTTTTTCTCTTGTAGAACCGACTGGAACCCTTCTTTCCTCCCGCTTCTGCCTGACTATGACTTCTGCCAGATTTTTTTCTTGGACTTTCTCCGGGACTCCTCTTTAATCACCTACGATCTCGTTCTCCCTATTGTTAACATCGTCCGGGTTTGTCTATTAGTCGAGTGGCCCCCCCTTTTTTGATTCGAAGGTTTACTTTCCCTTTTTCAGGCTTTCCTTCCCTAGATTTGCCAGCAACCTACAAGGATACTCGGACGCTTTAATCTGACTATGAGACCGCAAGAAAGCGGAGCATCCACGACCATAAGTGACCCCGTCCTCTTCTATCTGTTTGAATTTCTTCGGAGCCTTCCCCCCCCGGCTGTCTTATACGGATTACCTGTTAATGAGTAGTTGGCTCCCCCGGCCTGATTCCCCAGTGTTTCCTCTCTGTTATGTGTTTGGTTTCAATCCCCTTTTATGGTCCCGCGAAGACCCCACTCTAACGCGTGGTTGAATGGTGCCTGGGATCATCCTTTGAGGTTCGCGTCAGTCGAAGATTTTCCTTCCCGACGGACTTTGACGCTTTTTCCCTTGGAGGATCGATTGCTTCTCTGACCCCTGTCACTTTCCCCCGCGGAACCCCCGGACTCCCATGCGCCTAGGAAAGTTGATTTCTCAGGTTCGATTTCCTTTCGACACTTGTGCATTTATATGAGTTCCCCCTTGGACGGAGTGCTGTCTAACTTGGTTCTTTTGCTTTTTCCAAGTCATTCTTCTCTAGCTTTAGACCATACGTCCCACCAACCCAAGTATATGATTTTCCCCACTTCGGCTTGCCCTTTTCCCCCCCTCCTTTTCTTCCGAAAAACCCTTTTCTTTTCGTCCTCATTTTTTTTCAGAAAGTAGTCCTGACGTCCTATGTTTTGTAGTAGATATCGTCCCTTTTTTGAGATCATGTCCTCCCCCCACTTCCTTCCCCGGTGTCACATGATGTGTAGTATATACGGGGGGCCCACTTTTACAATCAAAGACAGCCCTCCCCCCTCAGCAAGGGCGGCCCTGTCCTTCAACTTTTTTTGTTGCTTTTCCTCTCCCAGTTGAATTAAATCTCTTGCGTCGCGATGTTGATGTTACGAACAAGTCCTCCCCTACCCGGCTTATACTCGCCTCAATTCCGTTATATATTAAATGTTTTTCCGGCTCCTCTCCCCCGGCGACTTCTTAGTGCCCCTCCCCCCCGTTCCGAGTCACCTATTAGGAATTTCTTACTTGATCGAGGGTAAATTGTACCTAAATTCCGTGGCTTGAAAATCACTTTTTGCCCCCGACCTTCACTCTTCTTGTAGGGATTCCTCCTTTCCTTCTTTTGGAAGCCTAAATACCGAAGAAGTGATTCGCGACCTTCGTCCCACTTCGTTTTTTGACTTCCCTCTTCAAGACTTAGAGGCGACTTTTTTATGTTCCTTGATAGCCATTGCCAAATCACATACAGTTTTTGCTCCCCTTCTTAACCCCTTCCCTTTTTTCGTTTCCCTTTTATTGAAGCTCGCGGAGACGATGTCCCCGCTGTTCCGCCTCAAAATTTTATTCTTATGACTCTGCCCCCGCGATTTCGTACCCCCCCCCCTTGTCACCTTCATGACTTGGTTCCACCTGGTTTCGCCTTCTTTTTGGATTTTTCCTCTTCATTTCCCCCTTCGTACGCCCCTTTCGAATTTCCTTCTCACGGAACTTTAGCTTCACCCGGTGTCCTATCCGGGACATTTTCCACCACCCCTCCCGTAACTTAACTCTCCTCTCTGGATATTCTGTTTGATGAGAATTAGGATCCTCGAGCGTCTCGGAGCCAATCACTTCTCCTTTTCGTTTAAGAGTGATATTTAGTCTTCCTTTCATTCTTTAGAGCCGGCATTCCATTTCCTTTCCGTTGTTGTTCCTTTTTCCGTCTCCCCTTTCCCCTTCAAGACCGACTCCCTATCTAATCCATGAGCTCATCGTGATGTCTTTTGCCAGCTCTCATCGCTCCTGTCGACTGACCCCCCGTTTCCTTTTGTGATTTCCTTTTAAGTGAAAGAGTCACTCCCCTTTGCGGGTGGTTACAGTGTTGGCGACGCAGTGATCTGCTGTTTTTCTTACACTGAGTCGGGTGAAGCTCCCATACTTTAAAAAAGCATAGAAGGATCCACATATTTTCAGATATTTAAGTTTTTCACAATATTGTGCAATCCCCCTATGAATTGAAGATCATTTCCGTCAAGTGTCTCCACTTCTTTGCAGCTTTCCCTTCGTACCCGTAGAGAATGTACCCCAAAGCTAGCTTAGGGTTGATTCTCTCTTTTTAACCCCTTCCCCCTGGATTCCCTCCAATGGCTTTTTGCACAAGGACATCCAAGTCGGCAATTCCGCGGTTTCTTTGCCCGGCGATTCTGACCTTCTTGATCCGTTTCAGGCCCCTTGCTTCCGAAGTCCTTTTCCGTAAGTTTTTCTCTGCAAAACCTTTGCCAGGCTCAGCTCCATCTTTCCTGCATGAGGTAGTTCGCAATGGGTTACAAGCCACGCTTCCGCTCCAAGGAGGCCCATGACCTTACTTCGAATCTTTTTTTTTTTCCAAGTTTTCTTTGTCACCTTGTTATAGTCGGGCTCCAGCCTTTAACCACAGGATACGTCACCCTTCTTTGAGGCTCCGAAGGGGTGAGCAGTACTTTGGCGCACCTCTTTCTCTTTTGATTTCTTTGATTCCTTTTTTTCCTCATCCCCCTTTTTCAATCATATGACGCGTTCGGCCCCTAACCTTTTGGACAAAACCCTCCCGATTTTCGGGTCTGGTTTTACCAACCCTCCGCTGCCCAGTAGCCGACGAAACTCAATGTGACACTTCTCTTATGATTGGTTATGACGTGCTTCCTCCTGCCGCTCGCCTTCTCCCTCTCCCCCCTGTTTCCTCCTTTGACAAGTCGGTCTGACAAGCCTCCTGCCTTTTTTAGCGCCAGGGCTTGTTGACCTCGAGTCGACGCCTCCCCCCAATTTCCGTTCTGTTTTCTGGAATCGGTGAGCCATGCCTCCTTTTCCATAAAGCGCCAGCCCGTCCAGCGTATCCTCCTTACCCAGTTTAATAGCCTGTCTCTCTCTCCTAAGCATCCTTCTTTTCGCACGTCGTGATCCTTTTTTTTGTTTCCCTTTGCCCCTGATCACGTGAAGGTATCCTCCTCCGCACTTTCCAAAGCATGCGTATGAAAAAATTTATAACCGCGACCTAAAGCATCCCTTTCACCCCCCGGGTTTTCTCCACGTTTCCCCTTTTAAACCCCCCCATGGAACAGCCAATAGCCCACGGCATCGACCCTCCGTCTTTTCGCCAAAATACTAAATTAACTCGTATCCGTATACCCATCCTTTTGAGACCTCACCTTTCACCCCCATCTCGATCTGTCATCTTAACCCTGCATTTTTCCCATTCTTTTAGCCCTCCTATGTGCTTTTTTCCCACTTCCTCTCTCTTCATTTTTTCGAGTTCTTGACTTTCACCCAACTCTCTTGACTCTGCAGCAAATCAGTTCCTCCCCCCCATTATGTTCTCCAGCTTGCCTTCTGGAAAATGGGCCCCCCGACTCCTCCTATTCCCCGGATCCCCATCACGTGCCTTTCTTTTCCTAATGAGAAGCGGACCAAAAGTAAGGATACGGATGTTTCGGATGCATGCCCCGATTCCCTTCCCTTGTTCGGTCTTTCTTTTCACAATGCTTTTTTACCCATAGAATATCGTAAGATGTGCGTTCCCCCTTTCGATTTCCCTGTTGTTTTTTTTGTTTTTTGGTCAAGTATGTCCTTAACGATCACTTCGGTCAGGGTTCCTCAGTTTTTTTAAATTCCCGATTTGAATCGAAGTAATATAAGAGTTGTGACGACTCTTATCTTTCAACTCTCTCTCTCACCCCCCCCCCCACACACGATGACAACAAACGGGCCATCGTTGCCCCCCTCCTTACTTTTTTTCAGGTCCAGTCCCCCGGCCTCCAACCCCCGCCCCGTTTGAACATGTTGTTAATAATGGGCAACGCTCCGTGATTCCCCCCACTAACCCTGACCTCAGCATCTCTCTCTCCCCCTTTTGTCGGTTTTCCTTTTTGGTTTTCCTTCCTTTTTACCCCCAATTGTCGCCATTAGTCTAACAAATTTTACACGGCATTAGATCAGTTTTTGCAATCTCGGTTACTCTTCTCGGAGGTCACATTCCTATTGCCCAGACTGTTCCCGTTTTTTGTGGATTTTAAATCTCAAGAGTTTTCTCTAGTCTACGTTCTGTCCTTTTCGGGTTTCCTTGACGCCCCCCCTCTTGCCTTTTTCTCCCGTCAACTGCAGCGTACATTGGGGTATGAGAATCTACCCACCGAATTCCCCCCCCATTCTTATGACCGCCTATATATAGACGATATCTAAAGACGAGCGACCCCATCATTTTGCTATGGCCGGGTTGGTTTGGGTTTGTTACCCACTCTGATGTGCCTTCCTCGATCGTTCGAGGCACTCGTTAAGACTTTTCAGCCCTCTTCACATTACTTACAGCTCCCTTCCTTGTGGAATTTCGTCGGGGTAATCGCGTTTTGTTTTCACCTTGTTGACAGAACATGTCCCCAGAGAAATTTTTTTCACGTAGACCCTCCTTCCGTAAACCCCCCCCCCCACGATATCTACGCGTACTCGACGTAGTTTTGCTCCACACAAAGTTTCGCGACTGTAATTAACCATTTCTTCAACTCCATATCGGAGGTGAATTGTTTCATTCGTCTCACGGTATTCTCGTTTTTCTAAGGATCAAGCCTTAATGCGTCGTTTGGCTCACCATGTTTGTTGATGACCTGTTTTCGAACTTTGCTTATTTTTTATCTCATGTCTCTTTGTCCAGATCACGGCCCTGATTTTTTTTGACTGGTCTTAAAGATTGCTGATTGTTTGTGGACCCTTTGTGGTTTTTGTCTGGATCTTTTCGGGAGAATATCACACGTTCCCTTTTTCCACTGGTACACAACGAAGTGGCGACCTACAATGCAAGTTTCTTTCGCCGGCGATTTTTGTACGTGAATTTTAGGATTCGAGTCCTTCGATGCCTTAGGTTGGAGGATTATCGTGCTACCCTTTCTCTCTCCTACGTCCAGTCCTCCCATCTTTCGTTCCAGTCGAATTCAAGTAATGGACGACCTTCCCGACCCTTCCTATTGGGCTTCCCTACATACCCTATCTTTCAGGTTTTTTTCTATATGAGACTTCAGCCGGCGTACTACCACTCCTTAGCGCCCTTTCATCTTACTTATCCGACTTTCCCAGACCCTCCGCAGCTTTCCTCTTTTCTTTGCTCCTGATCTCTCCGGGACCATTTTTCTGGACGCGCTGGTCTTATGGCGGAGACGCCTTCAATCTCCCATGGTGGTGATTTTTTCCTTCCTCTCCCCGCGTCGTGCCTCAGAACTGAGCTAAGTAGATATGCGGCCCGGCTTATAAAACTGGAGAGATTTCCTTGTTTTAAACTCACCGTTTTCGGACCTCCTTTCGTTCCCGGCTCTCCTTCTCGGATAGAGGGCTTTTTTAACTTTCCAGCCATTGAACTTCACCATCAGGCTCCCTCCTCGGGAGCTTCGCACCTATTGCTCAAAGTCAGACGGGCTCTTTCGACATCCTTCCCTCAAAAGTCCCCTTCAAAAGGATCTTGGATCTCAGTATACGGACCTCCGCTAGGCGACTTTTGCCGACATTGGTATCTATCTTTTTGTTTTACCCCCCCAGACTTTGTTCCTCCACCTCAAAACTTCCCGAGAGATTTGTTCTCTTACTTCGGAATCGCGCGGTTTGGAAAAGAATTTTTCTGACTGAATGAGTTCCCCCTTTCTTTTTCAATCTTGTTCACCTTAATGAATCGATGGCACGACTTTCCTTCGAGGCTTGAGTTTAAGAGGCCTGAAGGGTAAGCCGTACGAATCCCCCCTCAAATTTTACGTCCACCCCCCCGTGTGCATTAAGGATCGACCCCCCCCCGACAAAGAAATCGTATAAGCTTCTAATCACCACGCTTTTTCCTAGGATGGAGATCCCCCTTATAAGCGAGAGTATCGACCCAATAATCTGTCCTTAGTTAGGCCTATACCGTAGTTTATTATGCGGACCCCTATCATCTTTTCCTCCCTTTGTTTTTGGCTTGATATTGACGGTTTCCTTAAGGCAAAGGACCTCCCTCTATCCTTTTGCAATTTTTCCCAAGATCCGTAGTTATTGGAGATTGGGACGCTCGACTCGCTCCCATGTAAAAAAACTTCTAAGTCGTAGAGGCCTAAGTCTACAGTTTTCCTCTGCGGGGGTTCCGGTGTTGGTCGCCTGGACTTCATCCGCAAAGGTTTTTGAGACGCCTAGGGCAGATCTCAGTCGCTGTCCTGCTCTACTCCAGTCCTCTAAGGCGCCAGGCGGGACATCGATGTTCTGAAGAGTGACTTCCCAGGTGCGTGCTGCAGCGCTCCTTTCGCTCCTCCGTGGCGCTTTGAACACGTCGGTCACCTCCTCGCAGACACGGCTTCTAAGAGCCCACCAAGATCGCTGACGGTTTAATCTTGTTTCTCCCAATCCCCTTTTCTAGATTAATGTAGTGAATTCAAATGGCCTCGCCTCCATGAAATCGTCCGTAGCAATAGATTTGGGTGTAAGTCCGTTCCGTTTCCCACTTTTGCGGGAAGGCGATCTTCCTCCGTCGGGAACATTATGACGCTTTTTACCAGAAGACAAGTGAGAAGCTCCTGGTGTTTTTTCATGGATTGCCCATCCGCTCGAGCTCCTTTTCAAGGAGTTGTCACCTTGGACCGGTGAGTCAGGAGAGTCCGGTTTCGGTGATTTTTCCCTGGAAACGCTCCGCCAGAGGAGAAGGAACCCGGTAACGTCTATCTTGGCTCTTCTTTCCTTGTTCTCGGAATTTTGGCCTCACGTTCGAGATTGTCTTCCTGTGATGTCTCCTTTTCCCCAAGAAATAAGCTCCCTCGCGTCGCCACCCCCTAGCGGTGACGGACGCCCTGTTTCGATCGGTCTGGTTCCCCCCATCCGATGACACCCCCTTCCAAACCGTTTTTATTATCTGACTTGCGTCTCCGGCTGCCCTCTCATTATCGTGACGACGAAGTTACGACTGCTTTAAGGGCTCTGCAACCCCCCTTCCCCGACCTTTCTTTTTTCGCCGGAGGGCTTGGAAGCTGGATACACCGCCCAGATGGTAACCTCTGGTCGTTCTTCGATGCGGAGCAAGGTCCGCGACTAAGCCTCCGCTGGTCCGGTAATCATTTCATCCGTTGTCTATCGCGATTATGCGAAGCATCCGGTCTCCACGTTGAGATTCCGTTCACGTTGAACGTGTTTCTTTGCTCATCGTCTACCCCCCCGACCCACCTTTCTCGTGTCAACCCTATGCAAACAACTGCAACGGACCAAATGGACGACCTAACCCCCACCCCCCCGGTTGGGAGGCATCCCACGGAAGAGATCAACAAAAAATCCCAAGAATCTTCCCCCACTTTTCCGCCAACCACAGGAATGGACGGTAGAAAACGAAGATTGTCCCCCCGGGACTGACCCTAGTCTTCCAGTTCAACCCACCAGGCGGAAGAAAATTACAAGTGGGAACCAGAATTCTGGGTCCTTCTAGGATCAAATTAAGTTTTACTTCTTGAGGAATTACCGAGAGCCATTAACGAGTTACCGGATGTGTGTAGTTGCTTACCCTTCCTTATTGCAGGGAAAGAAGTGCCTGTTAAATTCCTCAATAGAGTGAACAAAAGCCAGATGCCTCCCTCATGACGATTCCAACAATCAGTTGGCACATATCGATTTCTACCCTTGCAGTGATCTTTTATGAATGATGAATCCCCTTAAGCGCCTAGATGAAACGCAATTTGTAGGCCCTCGCGCAAATGTTTTTGGTCAGTAGGTTTTTCAACTGACATAGTCTATATTCTCGGTCTTCAACCCTTGAGAAATCCGGTTTAATGAGCGCATAAAAACACCCCCCTTTCCGTTCAGGGTCGCTCGACCAATTCCCCCTCTCCGTCATTTCCTCCTTGTGGACTCCTAGCTATAGATTAGCGAATTTCCCTTCGATCAACCACACAAAACGTTGAGAAAACCACGGAGTTCAGACACTCCCTTTTCAGTTCTCGCCCAACGGGACTATGGAAACGTGTTTTCTTTAGCATGCACGCGCCAATTTGCACAACGCTATCTACCGAAGACCCTGAGCTGTTGTTTTCTCCTTTTGAAGGTCTTTAGCGTCCTCAAGCGTGACAAATTGGCTTTTTCCCATCACGAATGTTCCACAACCGGGGCATAGATCAGTTTTTCTTTCGGCCAGTTCTTTTATTCCTCTTCTCAGATCCGTTTTTTGGATTTTCCAATCGCAAAGTCGAGTTTCTATCCTGTCGTCACAACTTTTGCCGTAATAAGCTTCCCCTTACTCTTTGCTGTTTCGTTGAGCCCCCCTCCACTGACCGGTAACTTCCTTTGGGTGTGCGCTCTAATTCCTAACAATTTTTTTACGCCTATTTCTATATCAATTTCTCCACATGTCAAGAATTTGAGATATTCCTTTTTCCCTCGACGGGTGTTCCCCTCGCGGATTCCTTCCCCCTTATACGCTAGCCTCTTCTCATTGATCTACCCTTCTATCAAGTAGGTGTTGTGATCTTGCTGATATTTACTTCGAGGCCCTTTCAAATTCTTCAAATTGAAATTTTGGATTGGCCTACTTGAAAGAAGCCGGTCCCTCCCCCCTACAAGCGATCGTCTGTCCGAGAGGTGAAGCAAGCACCCTCGATTTTAGTCCCCAGAACGAAACCGCCTTTACAGTGTTTTGAAACGTTTTCTTTGACCAGGTCTTGCAGGCCATACGGATCCCGCGTTAAGTTGCCGGGGCCCTCCGGTTTTCGATTTCTATGTGGGGGGTTGGAAGTTTGGCCAAATAACGAGAACGGCCAGGCGTTTGCACAGGTTATGTGATTTCGCGTCTTTTTTTGGAATTCCCTCCGGTAGGATCGATGGCTCCTTTCTATACAAGGTCACTTCAACGAGACACCTGAATCACGACCCGTTTCTCTCGATCAGTTACCTTAGGACGCCGATGTCGACCGGGCATCTGAGTGAGTTACCAGTAGGTGACCTCTTTGCCTCGCGTTGCCTCAAGCATTTCTCTCTCTTGAAAGCCGACAAAAACAAGTCTAGATTCTCGTAGTTTCCGTCGAACTCCAGTTTAGCCATGGACCCAAAAAGCTATTGGTCTCTCATTGAAATCTGCGCGATTCTAAGGACTTGTTCTTTCTACTGAGATCCTTCCGACTTGCTGAAGCAATTCCTCCAGACCTCAACCCTGCGCGCCTTTTAGTAACGATCCTTCCCGTCCATCTATCCTCAAGGGCTTTTAATTTGGCGAGCATCCAGTTGCTCTCACTTCGTGAGTCTCTGATTGCTGGAGACGTCCAGTTCATGCCCCTGGCGCTATTTCCGTCCCCCGCATTTCGACACGAAGGAGCAGCGCCACTTCCGCCATTCCGGTAAATGTTTCCGGCTCCTCTCCCCCAGGTGATTTCCCCTTTTGAAACCTCACCTCTTACAGTTCGGCCAGCCTATTCGCTCAAAATTTCCTGACAGTGATAATTGACCGTCTCTTTTGTGGATTTCCCTAACTGAACGTGCCTCCCCCCCTACACTTCTTGATACGCGAGGGGAGCTTCCCTTTTGGACGAGCGTCCCTGTCCCTGCCCCCCCGTACGGCTTCGAGTTTCTCAGGTTGTTCGAATTTCCCCCGTGATATTTTCCTCTTCCAGGCCGAAGCCGGCCCTAAGCGCTTCTTTTCCCCATGATGGAGAGTATTGCAGCCTTTTGCGTTAATAACTCCCGGACTCCTTTTTTCAAGTCTGCTTTGTTTCTTCTAGTACGACTATCGTCGTTCGCTGGCCCGTCTTTTAAGAGCCATTTTTGCCCTTACTCCTAGGCATTTTCGCACCCTTCTATTAGATGGAAAGCTTTTTAGACTCTTTCTATGGCGAACCTGACTTGATTTTTCCTCATTTTCGGACGTCACACATACGGAAACGTGAGATTTGCTTCCTTTCGTGAGTTCCCCCCAGAACGGCCTCCGCGACCCTTTCCCAGGTAATGTTCGGTACGGGAGAGCTTCTCTCAAATAACTCCTTCTTTTCGCCCTTCCATATTCCCCTTTG
>Ga0179593_1538309_pt1 | contig 17259 bp, 16 predicted proteins | sample CZODoug2_1_08_16_FD_185931 | JGI IMG/M metagenome (GOLD analysis project Ga0179593, IMG submission 185931) | Vadose zone soil fungal communities from Angelo Coast Range Reserve, California, USA - CZODoug2_1_08_16fungal (PacBio error correction) | ecosystem: Environmental > Terrestrial > Soil >... | reverse complement strand
GCTCAAGAAAAACATCGCCGTTCCGTGATCTAGCGGCGATTTCGAGCATTGGTGGATGCTTTCCCTCAATTCTTGAAGTTACCCATCAATGTGACCCTGACACGCGTTTCGGCGGAACCGCGTGGCTCGCCCTTTTCACTTTCTCGGGCATCGCCTCCCGGCGTGACCCTTAAGGCCTACACGTGACCTCTGGCGCGCCGATTTTTATCGAAAGTTGTACGGCTACGGAAAGAGTCACTTCCCAAAACGTGAAGCCAAGGGTTGTTCCCGCTCTCGAGGAGACATAACCTTCCCTTTGGGAACACGATTTGCACTTCTTTGCCGCAAGTTCGAGCCGGCCCTTGCTGGGCGTGGAAAGATTCCGTCATCTCGGACCAAATATGCCACCAGGAGCGCTCTGCGGATGAAGTCCCTTTCTGCGCTTGACCGATCTAGGCCAGAGTTCGCTCCAACAACCTCAAACTCATAGACCCCCGCGGCTCTACTGACGAGAATACTTGCTGCCAAACTTTACAGCCTGATCAGCTCTTGGGCCGTTTGGGTGCAATGCGCCACACGGCGTGATACGGGTGTTTGCGCTGTTCCTCTCCTCACGTCGCGTCCGTTCCTCACCGCCTCGCGGCGGGCGACATTCCCTCGGGGAACCCGCAGTATGGTCCCCCTCTCTATATTCCATCCCTTTCTTCCCAGCTTTTTTCCCACTGCCTGAGTGCTCTTTCTTTTCGAGGAGTGCTGAGCGGTCATCGTCAGGTGCAACTGCATTGTTTTTCGAGAACTTCCCGCTTTTTTCCAGTTGACGAGAGACTAAGGAGCAGATGCACGAGCTTCACCAGTCCCAAGAATTGCAGCAGAACGAGCTTTTCTTGGAGAAATTGCGCATTGACCTTCTCCATGTCGGCGTGTTTGATTCCCACATCTCCCTTCCCCTTTTTCTCCTGGCAACCTCTCTCCACCGAATTGCGCACGCCGTCCTGGCCAGTTGACAACTTCTCTAAGTGGCCTTTCGACGGTTGGGGGACCGCTTTGACTATCGCTGGACTTTCCAAGATGACACGGGTTCCCCAGAAGTTCTGCCAGGTTCGCTTCGGAAACACCGAACTACGGGTCCATCGCACCTTGTCGCACTCAGACGTCTGCAGTCCCTGACCCATTCTATTGTACGAATGCCAAAAATTTACGCCACTGTTCGCACCGCTTGAGGAACTCACCTTTCTTTTTGTCCATCGATTGCGTGTCGGGGTTCTTTTTCCAAAACGAATCATCTTTTGTCTTCAAGCTGATGCCCATCCCCCTCTGCCTTTTCTGGGGATATCTCCTTGTTTTGCTTTGCGTTTTGAAGACTTCCTTCAAGTTCTCTTTATCCCGTTGTTGTTGTCTAGAAGCTTTGCGTCTTTCTTTGTTCTCCGCCCACCGCCCCCTTCTTTTTCCCTCAGCCAGACCGTAGACTACTTGAGGCTGCATAGTTGTTGGAAGCCTCTGACTTTTTATGCCAATGCGTGCCCATCTTCCCAAAAGCCATACGTCCACTCCGGTCTCTCCTTCGCTCCACCGCTGATTGGGAGAGCTTTCGTACGCCTTTTTTCCCCCTTTTCCAACGCATGACATATATTCATCACCTGTCGACTTTCCTTTTTTTCTTCTCGCTGACCCGATGCGGACCTCGAATCTCCTGAAGGCCGCCGCCACCGGACTTCCGAAGACACTCTCGGCTTCCCCCCTCTTTCCGACCCTTTTTTAAATCTCAACCTCCAGCTCCGTTGGCCCGTTCTGCACCGTGATTTCCCGCGTTCCCCACGGCTTGGGTCTTGTCCTTTCAGGAGCGGCCCTGTTCAGCGAATGTTAGCTTCCGTAGTGATTGAGCGCAGTTGGCCTTATCCCCCCCACGCCGCGCTTGCTCTTTCCTGCTGCGCTCCACTCGGTTTTCCGCTTTTCTCCTTTTTTTTCGCCTGTTGTTCTCTGCAATCTTTTTTTTTCAGACTCAGTTATTGCCCCCGTCTTCCCTCAGCACTGCTCGCGGCGGTGTCCAAACGACAGATGCTCGTGAATGTTTCATGATGTGACCCCTTCGCAATATTCCGAGCGCTCGCCGCCCCACGTACTGATAGTACATTAGCTGCGTTTTTTAGCGCCACTGTTACCCGATCGAATCCGCTGCTTCGACCCTTCGGGTCTTTTTCGACAGCGGACTATGTTTTTGACCTATCACGCATTTTGTCCTTGACCAGCGAACGTTCCTTCATCAGTCCTTTTTGCAATCCTTTCCCCTTCCGAATCTCGAACCAGGCCTCGTGCTCGTGTGCCCTTTCTCTGCCTTGGTGTATTCTTGTATGAGGCTTCGCTGCACCATTGATACGCCTTCGATGGTCACGGCACAACCTCTATCTTGTTGCGGGACCAGAAGGGTTGCTTACATTGGCGTTCTGCTACGTCCCTCCGGCCTCCCGACTTTCGCTGCCTGCCGGATCGACCTCCATTGTTGGTTTTTGTTATTTTAGCTTCCCTTCTTAGTTCACAATTTCGCTCCCTTGGCCTGGCCTTTGACGATCTCCTTGGTTCATAACGTTCACGGTCGGTTTTTCCTTCCAGTCCTTCTTCCGGGACTGGGACTCCTCTTACACTCTTCCACGCTTGCATGCCGCGGCACGTCAGCGGTCTGATGTTGTCCTTCCTCTTACAAAACTTCCTCTTTGTGCGAACCCCCATCGCCGCGCGCCACGGCCGCGTCCTGCTTTTCTTTACTTGCCTAGTTTAATCTACTCCCTCTCCTCCCTGTTCTTCCCCCACCTGGCTCCCTTCCCACTTCGTGCCGGTGTGCTGCGCGGCGATGCTAAGATACGGTGGGAAGTGCAATTCTATCCTGAAGTGAAGACACATAAGACGGTTTACCTCAGTTCGTGCGGCTGTCACGGTGGCTCTCTCGGGCGTTAAGTTTTTCCAGGCCACGCGTGGCCCCCGTTGGAAGGACCTACACTTGCCAATTGAACGTTATGGCTTGCCCAGTTCTTTTCGTCCCGTCGGCCTTTATTGACAGAGTGCGAAGTGGCCGCCGAAAAATCACATGGACCCCCCCGTTTTGCGTCGGACAGTGCGCGAAGTCGGTCGGAGGGCCGATTGGTTGCACGTGCTGCGGCCTCTGTTATTCCCAACTTTTCCCCCAATTGGTCCGCGCATCGGAATTTTGCACTGCCAAGGGCGCTGGAGCTCCTCTTCCTGGTCCAGCGGATCTCGTGTTCCCCCACCCTCACCGTTGTCCCCCCCTCCGCGCAACGAGCATCTGCTGTCACACCCTTCCTGAGCTAGCGCTGGCATTTCCCGTTTCCTGTTCCGCTGGCGCCAGTGAACACCAAGGGTGATTCTGTATGAGGGGGGATTTTCTATGACGGCGGAGGGCACCTGACCTCGCGTGGTGTAGGCCAGTGCTTGGACCCCCAGCTGTTATCTGTTTCTTTTTTTTTCCCGATCGTTCTTTCTGCCTCCCTTCCGGCCTCCGCGGTGATTTTCCTTTCTGTTTTTGACGCGGTATCTCACTGGCTGTTTCCACATCCCCCAGTTCGTTTTTGGGGAGCAACCCCGGCTTTGTTCTTTCTTCACCATTACCTGCAGGTTGCTCCATCATCGGCAAGTCCCTAACTCCCATTCGCGACACTCCAAATTGGCGCCCAAAAAAGCAATTTCGCCAAATAAGGTAGCGCTCTTGGAAGCGCTTTCTTTTTAAAAATGCCCAGTCATCGGAATTCCCTTTCCATGTTCGCCGGGAACTTTCCTTTATTAGGTCCCTAACTCGTTTTTTAATTTTGTTGGATTCGTCGACAGGTGCCGTTTCTTCACTTGTCAGCGACATTCGTCCGTCCTCCTGTTTCAAGTGTCAGTGTTCCTCCCGTCTGTTCGTTCCGCAGCGGACACCGCAGGCTCCACTTCGAGGGCACCTGTCCATCTTTACGCATCCTCCCGACTCCATAAGGAAGGTTTTCCTTTCCCCCTTTTTTGAATCGTTCACACACCAGGCGTTTCCCCAAGATTTTGACTCCCCGTGTCTTTTGGTGGGTTTTGGAGTGGCTCGTCTTTTGCTCGTCCGAACGGGCTTGGATTCCGCCTTTTAAAACGGCATGGCTTTCCCAGCTGATGCCACCGAGTCTTTTTTGTTACGGTGGGCGGGAATCCTGCTGGGCGTAGAACCTTTCAGGCACCGGCAAAGGCAGCCTCATTCGTTTAATCTCTGTTCTGTTGCCGGGTGTTTTTCCAATTGGATTTCTCCTCCAATCGCCCTTTTTAGCCGAGTTTTTCCCCCCTCCCCCTTACTGCTTTTCTGGCATCAGCTGTGGCACTCTAGATTGATTCTTTTCAGCGGAATGCAACCCGTTGTGGACAATTCCCCCATCGCTACTCTAATTCGCGGCTCCATACCCTCCCGGGGAGTTTAACGACCCTTGTAATTTGTTAAAGCATTCGACTTCAGTAACTTTTCACTAATCGAGTACATTTTCGGGAAAGTTGATTTCGGTAGGCAGCCTTCCCCTTCCCTCGTGACTGCTTCACATTTCCGTGGACACTCTTTTGCACCGATAAGTGAGATTCGATCTTTTGATCATGAAGGTCGATGATCCGTTTAAGCCCTTCCCCTTCCCCGTGACCTAGTCCGCTCCTTCATCAATTGTTTGCAGAGCTCCCCAACCGACTGTTCTTTTTTCAATCGGCGACGTTGTGGATTTTGGGTCCCAAGTTCCTTTTCTTTTCTTCCCAAGCGCCTTCCTATTCGCGTCCAATCGCGTTCCTTGAAATCTTTTGGAGCAGGGTCTTTTGCCTGCAATTGTTGTGGCAGTTTGTTAGCTCTTTTTCCATTCGGTCTCATCTTGCTACTGTCCCCCGCACGATGCTCTCGGTCAGTTGCCCAACAGCAGATTTCAACTCTGGACGTTTCAGTGGTTTTTTTTACTTTCCCGCCTTCTCAAGACCGGCATCACGTTCCCTAGCCATGGTTATACTTCCGAGAGGTCTCCCCCCTGCCGTTTCTCCAATGTCCCTTCTCGATTTTTGATCGCCCATGTCTTAGACAGCAGACAAGCCCCGTCTCTTTTTCTTCTACTCCATCCGGGCCCTGTGCATTGACCAGCGGTTTAAGCTTTCCGTACAGTCCCTTCAGAGTGTCACCTTTCTGTTCCCTCGGGTTTCGGTCCGTGGTGGCCTGCTCATCGTGTGTTGTTTTGAGCGATGCTTGCACCTAATTCCCGCCATTGAGTTTCCGTTGAAATTACTCTCTTTCGGACCTGGTTGGCTGTCTGAGGTGCCCTTTCCCAACAGTCTACACTGCCAGGTTCTCAATTTGCTCGACGCGCCTCGCATTCACGATGATGAGGGTTTTTCTTTGTGGCCACTTCACTCCCTTTTCTTTTGTCCATTTTCGGTAGCTCTCGTTCGTAAAATTCCTCTACCGACTTGGAGGTTCGCGCCATAAGTCACGGTCGGTTAGGCTTTGTCGCGGTGTGACCGTCGGCGTTTTTTTCTCTTGAGGTCACAAGTCTTAGCCTTCACTCCCCAGTTCTTGCGCGACACAATTCGTTTTGCGCACGGTGCTTCACGCCCCCTACCTGTTTTCATCTTCTCCTCTCCTTAGATGACCTCCTTAAGTTCCACATCGCCTACGCGGCAGTCCCTTTTCTTCGCCCAAGCGGTGGACGTCTGGGCGTCACCTTTTTTTGATGAACCACCCTCCGCTTTTTGGGGACAGCTCGTTCAAGTCAACGCTGGCTCGCGAGTGTTGGACGGAAGGCGGCCCTGCCTCCGGTGGACGGCACCTGGCCTTCCCAAGCCTTTTCTTACCCCAGGAAGATCTCAAGTTTTTTTTGGCCCAGGAGTCACGCAAACCCTTTTTTACATGAACATCCAAGGGCGTCGTCTCGTGGCCCCCCAAACTTCCCGTGGGACTCAGGTTCTCCTCAGATTCGGACCTTGTCCTCTTGGTAGGGCAGGCAGCTTTTTCTCGTTTTATCAATTACGGGTAACTTCAATTTCGCTTCACCAGGTCATCTGCCTTGCCCTGCGTGTACCAAGGGCGACTGTCTCCGATTAAGTGGAGGCAGCGTGTTTTCGGACAAGCCCCAAAGATGATCTCCCCTGAACTTGCTACCGCCTCGGACGGCTGACCCCACCCACGTGTCTAGTCCTTCTGAACTGCCGCGCTTTTTCCCCTTTTTGTCACGCAACGTGTGGACCTGCGTCGTTTCTTCGATGGTGTTTTTTCGCCTCCTCCTGCCGTGTCAGCGGATGCTCGTGTTTCCTTTTCCGGTTTACCTTTTTCGGGGAAAAACCCGCCCTTTTCGACCTCTCGCAAAGTCTTACGAGGCGGCGCCGCGAGTTTTTTTTTGCGCCGGTTCTTTTCCCTCTTACTTGTTACAGCTGTCATCGACTGGCTTAACACATTTGCACGATTGTTGCTTCCGAAGATTATCTGCTTTTTCCCAGTAGACCCGACATTTTTGATGCGCAGCAGCTTTTTGCCCGAGATGACCGCCACAGAATTGCAGCTATGGGGCGCAAAATTTCGCCCATTTCCTATCCCCCCTGAATGCGATCGCAAGGCTAGGCCTAAGGGACCTTGCACACACCACTTTACCTTGTCATGGCCCTGTGAAACGAATGTTTTGCCTCCTGCGGAACAGAATTCCTTTGGGGCCATCAGCTCAATGTTTGTCCCAAACTGCCTCCCACATTTTCCCTTTTCCTTTCCGGAAATCCCATTTCTGGATATTCACGATCGTATCGGATTGGCAAGGTTCTTCGCCAGCGTCTGGAAATTGTGCGTCAGTTTCCTTCGCTGGCTTTGAACTTGCCTTCTTTAGCTTGCCTTTTTCTCGCTTTCCTTTCAAATTTACAGCACAATTCCGGTTTTGCCTTTCGCTTGTCGGTCCCCTTCAGTCGGAGTTTTCTTTTTTTAGTACCTTCGATAGCTCGATTTCCCGGTGACCCCACAATTTTCTTTGATTCTTTCCAACACTGATTATGCACGAGCCGCACCTTCTGTGTCTGGGACTGGCCGATCATCTTATGGCGCGTTTGTTTTTTTTTTCTGAGAAGCCACCTCCCAGCTCTCCTCCCGTGTTGTTTTCGTCTCGTGCCTTTTGCCTGGTGCGCTCCAATTCAAAGGCCTTCCAATTCCCGGTGTCTCTTTTTCCCGTTACCGCGTCCTTGCGTTCATTTTTTTTAAGCTCATGATTCCGGAATTCCTTTTTTTCCCCCCTCGAAGCAATCCCTCCGAACTTTTGGTCCCGCTGCTTTCCCTGTTCTCGTCCCTTGCGACGCGCCTTGTTGACCCTTTTTGAACGCACGAAATTATATTCACCCTGTCTGCAGACGTTTTTTAGTACACAAGGTTGGCTCTGTACGATTCTCTGCCGGATTCGGCGCCCCTTCAAGGAGCTGGCGCTTGCCTCTCGACCGTGCCCGATCGATTTCTCCACCGAATGTCCGTGATAAGTTCTCCAGGTTTTCCTCCCCTTCCGGCTAGTAATTCTTTGTCAAATTTTTTTTTTTTTCGTGTAACCCATCTTTTTACGGAGGGGGTTTTTTTGTAGGATCCCTTGGTACTTGGACGTGCTCCCCGTTCCCTGGAATCAAGCGCTTGTCCTTCCTATTCCCATCTTTGGCCCTTGGCTCTTTTTGTTGTCTTTTGTATTGCTTTCTTGGCTCGGTCGCCACTTTTTTATTCTTCAGCAATCCTCCGGTTCGTTCCAATAATGTTAGCATGACGTGAAGTTGTCAAAATTTTCCTCGAATCGTGATTCCTTTCGATTGATCGTCGCCCGCGCCGGATACTTTTCGGCGCAGCCTGGCATGCCGACTTTTTCTTTCTCCACCTTTTCCTATTCGTTAACCTTTCCGCCACCCTTAGTCTTGAATCGATGTTGATCCCTTCCTGCGCGTCTTTTGCGTAGGGACGACCTTTCGAATCCCCTTTGTAATCGCTTTTTTGTGACCCCAGTTCAGTCCTAAAGTTTGCCCCGCGATTCCTTCCGTGAAACTTCATTTTTTTTCAGCACACTGTTTGGTCGGTCGTTGGCATTGTTAATAATAGGGTAGTTTTGACTTTTTTGCTGCCTCCTTCTATCGCGTCAATTCTTTTGTCGGTTTGTTTTTTTTCCCCATGGAGAGGACTGTTTTTTAAGTCAAGGTGACGTTACTTATATTGCCGGCTTTCTTTTTGCTGGACTGCCCTCCAATCCAATATTGCTTCGCGCTCCCCCCCACGTTACTGATAGGGTACCACACCTCTTCTTCAGTGTTTCTATGTTTTAGCTTTTTTAGCTCTAGGCCTCTTTGGTTTCCCACCCTTTTTGAGCTCGTGCCCCCGTTAACAACTGGACGATACCGTTTTCCCGCCGTTGAGGTTCGCCCGTTCACTTCTTCGGGTACCTAAAGCGTTAATTCTGGCTTGTTCCCGAGCCGTAAGTGCCTTCGCAGCATTTTTTTCATTCCGCGCCACCTTTTTTCCCGTCACCGCCTATGTTTTCACCACTCATTCCTCTTTTCTGACAACCCGTCGCCAGTTTCCGTCCTCCTGCGATGTTTCTCCCTTCGCTTCTCCTCTTTCCAAGCCCTGTGTTGTTGAGATCGTCTGGAACCTTCGCAGGACTCCTTGCGTGCCGATTGTGCGCGGCGATTTTTTCCCCGCAGATTACGGGTTCGAAAACCGACTTTAAGAACACCATGCTCTTTAGCTGATGGTTCCCTCTGGTACGTACGCGTGTTAGTTCCCGACTGAAGTCGGAGGCCAGGCCCTTCGGCCGTACCTGTTCCCACGATTATGGCTCCCAACCTAGCTTTTCGAGGTATCGTCGTGTCGGGAGGTTGAACCGGAACCAGCCTCCATTTCAGTTTCTCCCCCTTGCGAATCCTTCGGCTGCCCCCCCATGCCCACCTCATCAGGTCAAGTTGGGCCTTTTTTTCGGTGCAACGTTTTCCCCATTGAAAGAGGATTTATCACACTTCCCCCCCCGGTCGCGCAAGCTTTCTTTGCCAGTCTGTGACAAGGGCGGACTTGTCTCTCTTCGCAGCGGCTCAAGTCGCGCGCCAACCATGTCCCACCTGCTTCCTTTCCTACACACCGAGCAGGACTGTTTTTCCAAACCACGTACCGGTGTCCGCTGCTCAGGTTACCCGCCCTATATGGTAGCTTTTCTTTCTTTTGTCCACTTCCACCATTCGATTTGAGTAGTCGCGGCGTTGTGTTTCCTTTAGCAGCCACGCTCTTCTTTCTTTCGAAAGCGGATTCAGTTGATTTTTGACAGTTTTCCCGGTGGAAAAACGCAGCCTCTTTAGACCCTCTCAAGTTTTTCGCTTTTCGGCATGTCCAGGGCGCCGACGTAAGTTTGTGTGACTTCTTTCGAGGCCCGTGTGAAAGCTTCTCCTGTCATCCTGAACCCATTCCGATTTGCACTGGCGTTTTTGGAGGCCACCTTTCACTCTGCGCAATCTTGTTAACAGTATGCTTCCCCTGTTAGCCCTGCCGGCTTCCTCTCTTTTTTTTTGATCTCATCACCAGAGGCATGCCAAAAGCCGCTGGCACCAGCAGTTCATTTCGGCCAAACGCCGTCCCTTTCGCAATCATCAGGAAATCGCGAGCCCCGGCGTGCGGTTTTGACCCCAGGCAAAGGAACTGGATCACCAAGCCACTTTTTCCTGCCCCCTTTTGCCCTTTTTTTTTTCGCTGATGCATTGTTTTGGGCCAGCAGCTAACTGACCCCTTACCATTTGACGCACAAATTTTCAACCGCTCTTAGATAAGCCGTAAGGACTTTCACTTGACCCCCTTTCGGGATCTTCTTCCGGGACCTGGCGGGTGCGTTCCCTTCTTCCTTTCTTCGCCAGAGTGTGGCGCGTAGTAGGCATCGGGCAGTCGCGAGTTGACAAACCGTTCCTCCTTTACCAGGACTTTTTTTCTTCAAAATACATTTTTCCCATTATACAAGGGCTTCGTTCGCTGTCGGTCTCCCGTCAGAAAGAGGATGGAGCTTCATTTGAGTCTTTGCATCCGCTTCTCCTGGTTCACAGTTCCTTGGCATTCCCTTGAACCCAATTTTTCTTTTTTTTTTTGTCCAACTTTTTCCTCCCCCTCTCTCATCGTAGGGTGGAATGGCGATTTCCTCCGTGGGAGTTTTTTCTTTTCTGGCGAATTGCGTCAACTCGCCTTCCTTGTGACAATTCCATTTCATTGTTGTTGTTGAGAGTTTTTCTTTTTCTCTCGCATTGGATTTCTCCTCCCTCGCCAATCCTTTTCTGTCCCTCCTCCTCACGTACTTGGTCGTGCTGGCATCAGCTTTTTGGAACGCCTCCCACTTGTGCCCGCCTTTTTTCCCTACCCGACCCAGCTGTACCCCCCTCCCTGACTCGCTTTTTTTGAGACGACCAAGCGCCTGCCCTCGTGTAATTTGACACCCCCCCGCCTGTCGAAAATAATTTTGCTCGCGCAGATTCTGGAGTTTCCCCGCTGGAAGGTTTTGTTAAGTTGTTCGCCTCGTGCCCCTTCACGGTTTTTACGAGCAACCATTTCAGTCCGCTGGCGAAAGACCACTCTTGCTATCAAGTTCGATCTGGACCTTTCCTTTCTTTTCTTCAACGTGTGTCCATTTCTCGCGAATTCCACTTTTGGGCGCCAAATTCCTGTTGCTCTTTCCCCCCCCAAATGCTGTTCATGGTTGAGAAGGAATCTCTCTTTGCAGTTCCTGCGCCCGCCTGCTTGCGATTATACTGCGTTTTGCTCTGCAATTGCTTTTTCTAAGTTGTTCTTTTGTCTGTCCATTCTTGTCTGTTGCAGCTCTCTTTCCAGTTTTCCATTTTTGGGCATGGTTCCTTCTGCCCCCGCGCCGCTCTCAGTCTCTCCCTATGCGGATGCTTCAGTATGCCCCCGTTCTTACCTTTAAGCCTACACACGGCAGCTTAACGTAGAGAGGTCGCGCTGGCCCCCCTTTTTAACGATTACACTTTCCGCGATTCTCCCTTAAACATGCTTTTTCCCCTGCGCACTGTACCTTCCTTTACCGAGGAGTACTCTTTTGTTGAGTAGCACGTCAGCCCTCCTCAGACCCATCCATCCTTTCCCTCCCTCCCCTTTTGCGCCATGACAGCAGTAAAAGCGAGTCAGCATGCGTCGGAAATTATCGCCCGTGCGCGTGACCCCTTTCCTTTTGTTCGCTCTCTCGGTTTTTTCTCCTAGTCTTTTATTTTGATGTTTTCCTTAGGTCGCGACTTTTCCTTTTCTCCTGTCCCCTTTGCCCTCCCTTCACTTGAAGAGCGGGCCTTTTTTCTGCTAGGTTCGTTCCCAGTCATGTTGAAGTCTCTTGCGAAGTTTTTCCCCCAACGGCGACTTCCTCGCACCCTTCGGTCCAATTCCCTCCCTCGTTGGTCATGGCGGTTCCTTCTCTGCTTTTTTTACCTTATTTGCGGAGATTTCCTTTTTTTCCCTCCGCAACAAACTTGGCTATTCCTTTCGCCATGTGAGGTTCGCATTTTCCTTTAGGCGGTCCATCAGTCCGGCCATTTTTTCTTCGCCTTTTTTTCTCTTTTCCGTGCCCCTTGCGAGTCAAGCGAGGTCGCGTTCACGCGGCAGTCCCTCTTACTTTTATGTTCTTCTTCACCTTCCCCCTTAGTGGTGCCGACAATCGCCGTTCCCCACGCGTACGGGCGATGTTTAATTTCGTCCGTAATCATCCTCCTCCCATTTCCCCCTTGGAGAGAGATCTTCCTTGTTTGAAGCGAAACATGCCGTTTTGCACGATTCAGTGGCCGTCTTGTATTGTATTGGAGGTTCCCCGTGTAAGGTTGAAATTCTGATCACCATTCCCCTCCTCCTTTTGGACTGAACTATTTATGAGCTGCTTGGATGCGAATGTTCCTTCCTAGGGAGTTTTTTTTTGCCCTTGGTTTCGGACCCGGGGAGCCTAAACGACCTTACCCGTTTTATGGGGCGAACATCCTTTGTTTTCAGGTATAACGTTTTACGGCGGTGTCCACGTAGCGCTACGCACAATTTCCCAGTCTCCTTCTCAAGTTGGCTCCTTTTCTGCGCCTCAACCCTCCCACCCCCCCGCTCCCCTCACATTTTTTTGATGGTTCCGCCGAGCGAAGGTCGTGTTGGTTTGCAGAGTGGGTCTTTTCTTCCCCGTCGGGCCGCCTTTCCAAAGAATTGTCTTTTTTTTAGCTGCCCCCCTGTACAAACCAGGTCGCGCACACTCCTTCTTTCAACTAGTGACCCAAGCTTTCTTCCGGTGTCTTCCCCAGTCGCGACCTCATACCCTCTGATCGCAACCTTCGCTCCAGCCCGACCGCAACCCTCTCTTCCTTTTTTTGAACCCACTGGCTTGCTTTCTGCAGGTTGGACCTGCGCCTGGTCAATAGCCGTTCTCCGGTTTGCTGCGCAGGATTCATTTCCCGGTTTTCTTTCTAGGGTCGAGGTGGATGTTGCTGGTTCCTCTCCTCCCTCTGGCGCGTCGGGTATCCGTGCAGCGGCTTTAAGATCGGATGGGCCTTCTTCCCCCTTTTCTTCTTGGACACCGTTTTAATGGGTTATTCCTCGGTCCATTTTTTTATTCCCGTCTTTTTCGTTTTTCATTCTTCGACACGATTTTTCTCTTTGTTCTGTGCTTTTCTGCGCGTGGAAATTTTCATCCATTTCTGCCAACACCTCACGATTCGCCATTTCGTTCGTTTTTGGTTTTGAGCGTCCAATTCTCCATAGCAAATGATTCCTCTTTCCCCCGAAGTCTTTCCCTTTTCTCAGTCCCGCCCTTTTCCCGAGCTGTCAAAGCCCCTCCCCCCCCAAAAGTTACGTGAAGAAAACAGAACTAAAGCTGGCGCCCCCAAATTACTCTGGAAGCTTTACCCAACGCACTTTTCTTTATCGATCGAGCGCTGTGCTTTTTTTCCAATTCTGAAACTGGCTGCTTCTTTCCAGTACAGTCTTGATTCCACCATGTTCCACAATTTTTTAGCACAGCATTTTGTTTTGGTCCAGCATCACTGGGCTCCATTTTCTTTCTCTGATTTTTTCCGGGGGACGGTACGGTGACTTGCTGAACTTATCCCCCTTCCTTCTGGCTCTTTACAAGATCGACTGCCGGGTACGGTGCAGCTACGCAGGGTTCTTTCCCGCGTCCCTGAAATGGGATCCCTCTTCCTGATTCTGAAAACGTCTCTTCGAGGTTCTCTCAAGCTTTGGTGACCCCTCCACCGTCTTCTCTTTTCCTTGACCCCCTTCTCTTTTTCGTCATTACGTTCACAAGCCCCCACCAAGGGGGAGTTTCCTCTTGTATCAAGGCGGAGATCTCCCTTTCCCTTTTGCCTTTCGTTTCGTCTTTTCGATGTCTTCCCACCTTTGGCATTGGCAACGCTGCACACCCTCTCATTGCGGTTACCCACACTGATTCCTCCCCTCCTGTACGGGGTGATCAGCTTTTTTTGTTGAGAAATCCTTTAGCGACACGCAAGGCCTCCCTTCCCATTTTTCTTTTTCCTTTCTCCAGTTGTGTTTTTGAGACTTCCACTTGCCTTTGCCGTTTTTTTCGAAATTCTTTTCCCCTCGTATGATCGCCCATCCTTTACTGACTTTCGTGGCCTTTCCGTTTTTCTCCCCTAATCTTCTTTCATTTAATGCCCCACTTCCCCCTTTCTGGCCCCTCCCCGCAAGCCAATATCGATGCCCCTGGTTCAACCCTCTTGATTTCTTCGTAAATTTAGATGCCGGGGAGTAGACCTCTCCCCTTCCTTGCTTAATTTGAAGATGAACATTTCAGTGGTTTCCCCGGTACGTTGGAGGACCTTTTCTTCCTTCTTGCCCCAATACTGAGGCCCCAGTTTTTCTCCTCTCAGTTAGATAGTTTGGCGTGTTCCTCCCACTTTTTTCCCTTGTGATTTTCTTGAAATCAGTCTGCAATCAGACGTATAGGCACCGTCTCGTCCTCTCTGAATTCTTGCTGGGCGTACCTTCAGGGTGCAGTGGCGGCCCCCCCCCCAAACCTCAGTTACTTTCTTCTACACCTCGTTTTTTGCAATGATTTTTCACTGGTAGTTCGCTCCCTTTCCTTGGTCTTTCTTCAAAAGCATCGCTTGCTCTGCTTTTTTCCTTTGATTTTTTGCTAACACTTCGGGAGTATTCCCATTGCTTCCTCTCTTTTTGTTCGTTTGGCTGCACTTCTGTGGGGCTTTGCAGACTCCCCCCCCCTTCTTTGAGATTTCAGTCTACCGGTCCTGCCGGGGCCTCCCCATGTTTTCCCCTGACGTCTTCCGCTGCTTGTCAGTTCTCAACACCGCTGAGTGTAGTTTTGTAGTGACCAGTTCGTCTCTCCATGCCCTATCTCTCTCTCAACGCACGCGGCCTATCCCGTTTAGCGCGGGTAGCTTCGGACCCAATTCCGCGACGGAGCGGTTTTTTGTTTTACCCCCTTTTTCGATGGACCTCACCATGAAACGTCGTTTTTACACACGAGCCCGCCCAGCCGCTGTCTTTCCCTTCCTCGTCTGCTGTAGTGATAGTGATCCCACTCCCTCTCCACCCTCAGTCCTTTTTAAATCCTCCTTTTTGATTTCCCGCGGAACCCGTTTTGTGCATGCTGCGGCTACAGTTTTCCATCTTAGTGTAAATGAATTTATGCTCGGGAAACGTTCCTGTTTTTTCTCATATCGGTGTGCCTGCAGTTTTTCTGTTTGATCCGCAGGTTGTACGCTCTCCTGTGTATTTGTTATGAGGTCGTGATCCTTCTCCGCTTCTCATGATCGATCTTTTTCCTTCCTTTCCTGGTTTTACTGATGGCGCGTTTTACCTGGTTGGTCATTTTTCTCGAATTTGTACTTACCTCCCTTTACCGGCTGAGAACCCCTCTTTTAGCCTCCCAATTGGAAATCGACGCCCCGAAGTAGAGACCTTCCTTAACAAGGACCTCCAAGGGATCCTGGCTTGGTAGTCTAGGTTGATGTCCGCGACGTGCCATTCATTGGGTTAAATCTTTGGGTGAATCTCCGTGGCCACAGCGAACCCTTTTACCCCTCCACTCTGCCTCCGATTTTTTCTTTTCTCTCCTCAATACACGTGTTTTCTTCATTTCTTCCCTCTCGGAAATATCGCGTCTTCTAGATTTCGTTCCCCTCGGCGAAGCACTTCTCTTGCGTTCTTAAGGGTACCTCTTTTCAGCCTTCCACCATGTATTGTGTTTCTTCTAATTATTAGCCCTTTCCCCTCCCCAAGCCTGCCTCGACCCCATTTCCCCAACGTCGTCCCCTCTTCTGTTTTGCTTCTTCAGGTTTCTCTTTTCTCGTTTTTTTTTTTAGTGAGAGATGTGATTCCACCTTCTAAACATCCACGGTTTGACTCTTCCGTCGTCTCCGGCGATTTTCTTTAAGTTAGTTTTCTCTGGTTTTTGTCCTTGCCTCCCCACCTCCAAACTATGGCTTCTTTCATGACTTTCGTTTAGACGCGCTTGGCTCGCTAAGTGGCGGCACTTTCGTAAGTCGGTCCCAATTTGCGCAAGGTTCCCTTCGTGGCCGTTAAATTGTTTCCTACCCGACCTATTTGTCTCACCTCAACGATTTCCCTGTGGCTTCCTTTACCCAACCCCGGGTTTGGTTACGGCGTTTCCCAGTCCTCTTTCACCTTCGCAAATTACATTCCCGGTGAAGTTTTGCCCTTCCTTTTCGGCCATCCACCAATCTCCAACCACTTTGACATTTGTCCGCTTTTTATTTGATTCCTGTATCTCTACGTTTTTGCGTTATTTTTTTCCTTTGAGGCAGTCTTGAAACTTCCTGGCGCCGCCTGCCTGGAAAGACTGGAGTTCTGTACGTCCCACCCTTTAGCGGACCAACTTGTTTCAACTCCGCGCATCTGTCAATTTTTCTGACCGTGGCTTTTTGGGGCTGGAGGCCGCCCTTCCCTCCTCCTGCGGACGCCAAGACCCCATCAAACACGATATCGACCAACCCTTTTCTTCAAGATCGCCCAACACCGCGTCAGGGGTCTGAACCCACCTTTTTCCGAGAATGCAGGGACCCGGCTCTGGCCCAGGTCTTCTCCTGTCTCGGCACTGGTTCCGCTGGTATCGCACCCACTGAGTTCTTACAGTTTTAGTTCGGCTTTCGCGGTTCTTGGCGTCTTCCTACGCAGACCCCTTGACTTCTCCGGTTTTGGGGGGAATATTCCGGTTTGTTCCTGTTTAGGAAGTGGCCTTTGGAAACAACTCATGTCATGGGCGACCTCTCGGCCCCGGTTTTTCCTCTCGTTCGGCCTTGTTCCCGCGTTGGCCCTCTAAGGGTGATCGTGCAGCCTAGTGCTCTTTTGCGGAGGACCCTGTGCAAGCGGTCAATGTCCTTTCACTGAAAATTCCGATTTCGCATCTTGTTTTTTTAGCACTGACCGCGCATCGGCGTTCCTTCCCCTTATTTTCCACGCTGCTAACCTGGCTGCTGACGCACTCGCCTCCCTCTTGGCTCCCCGAGCTTCCAACCTTCAACAGAATTGCAGAAACAAACCAGAACAGCTGGCGCAAACGCCTACTTTCCCAGATTCAAACTTTTTGTCGCCGCAAGTGTTTTGCAGCTCACTTCGTTTGTGGGACGACAAGTCAGGAATTTCCTTCACGTCCAAGATTGGAATTTTTCCCCCCTGGTCGCCTGAATTTGTCCTCCCTCACAGCCTGATTGGTTTGTTGTCCCCAGTCAGCTACTGACCACCTGGACCAGTCCTTTTTCTCCCAAGCACTTTTAAGTCGCGCGGACGGTGCCGGACCTTCAATGGTACCTTTTGCCATCGACCATTCGGGATCTAGATCGAATCGGGAATCTCGGGCAAGAGGTCTAGATACTGGACCTGGTTTGTCGCTCCGTTCGGCACGAGGCGTCACCGCAGGATGACTCGTTTTCACACCCGATCCGATTTTCAGACAATATTTTTTCCAGTCCCCCCTCCTTTTTGGCAGGTTCTGACTCTATGTCGCCATGCTTTTTTCCCTTCGACCCGGTTTTTTCTTTGCGTGTTGGTGCCCCTTCCCAAAGCGCTCGGATGCTCTCTCTCTCCTCCGGGTTGCCGGAGTGCCTCTCCTTGGAATTTAGATTTTCTACATGGCCTTGGCCTTTCTGACCCACCCCCCGAATAATGTTGCTTTTTTTCCCCAGCTGACCAGCCCGTCTTCCCCCTTACTTTTTTTTACGTGTTGTCGCCGGATTTTCTTTTTTTTTTCCTTGATAACCACTGGAGCTCTTCCACCCGGCCCAAGGTGGCCT
>Ga0179593_1512792_pt1 | contig 17259 bp, 27 predicted proteins | sample CZODoug2_1_08_16_FD_185931 | JGI IMG/M metagenome (GOLD analysis project Ga0179593, IMG submission 185931) | Vadose zone soil fungal communities from Angelo Coast Range Reserve, California, USA - CZODoug2_1_08_16fungal (PacBio error correction) | ecosystem: Environmental > Terrestrial > Soil >... | reverse complement strand
CAAAAATGATGGTTTTTTGCCCCATCTACCCTTTTTTAACCTCACCAATTTCCTCCTGGGCCCCTGATACCAGGTCTGGTTGTACGCACCTCGCCAACGAAGACCGACCATCGCCTTTTTCACTTCCGGATTCTGCTGCGCGCTTGTCCCCCCCTTTGCACACCTCCCCTTGGTCCTTTGACGCAAGTTAAAAGCGAAGGCCAGTAATAAGCTTGCTCCCTTCCACTTGACCTCCCCCCTTACAACTGACCCATTCTCCTTCGGGAGTCTACCCCACCCGAGACGTTCGACCGCCTCTCCCACCAACCTCTTTCCAACCCTCCTTCTTTCTTTTGAGCAAAATGGAGCCTATTTTTTTCCCCCACAAAAGAATAATTCCCCGCCTTTACCTTTTCCATGTCAGTGCTGCTACCTTTTTTGCTGACTCCGACGTGCGCCTCCCTTCAACTTGTAATTTTGGGACACCCCCCCCCCTTGGTTCCGGCAATCAATTTTCACTAAGTGCTAGACGAATCGCCAACCCGCGCTGGCGTCTCTTATGTTTTTGCGTTCCTTTTCCCTTGAGGTTTTTGTCTTCCCTGGTGCCCGGTCAGTCCGCACCCACTTTTTTCAACACAGACAGAAAGTTAATTCTCCTTTTGATGAACTCCTTCCCAATTAGTCTTTTCTTTTTCCCCGTCGTCCTGTCTTCGTTTTTTGGCTGTAATGGTGGACCACCACCACTCCCTTGCGACTCCTTCCCCCCCCCCGAGTTCGGTCTCCTTCTTCCACACTAGATAACCACTTTCGAACCTACCCTGACTCGACCCTTAACGCCTCCAACATTCCTCATAGCTAACTTCCTTCCTTAATTTATCCCTTGTTATTCCCCTAATAATCCTTCTCTCTTTTCAAGTGACTTCTTTTCTCCCCTTTAGATTGACACTTGCCCCCGAGCCCCCGGGAACCTAGGTTGCCATTTCTGAGCCGCACACGAGAATGCCCGAGATATGTCTTCCCCTTGGACCCTAGAGCTTAGTCATCCAACCCCTCCCACACGCCACGTGGCCTTAAATTTCCTCAACACGCAAACGCAAACGAGCTTCCAAATCACGAATGTACCTCGCCTTGAACAGCGCCCCCCTCCCCCTACTCTAACCCTTTTTTTTTTTCCGCAAGTTTTCTTTATATCAACTCGCGACGACGGTACTCAGTCCCTGACCCAATAGAACCACCCACCCCCCCCCCCCGATTCCTTTAGTTACCCCCCCCCCCCTGATGTTTCCGTTTCTGATGAGCTTCAACCTCGAGTCAGCCCGCGTCTCTTGACACCTACCGGTGAAATCGGGTAACGCCGGGCGGTCCATTGCTCCCGAGTCTGTTTTTTTCTATTCTTTTTCTGCCGCCCATGGACCCTTCCCGAGTTCGAGACTTGTGCGACTCCACCCCGTTCCTTCCCCTTTTCCTCAGCTTTGGTCTGTTGCATCCCTTCCTTCACCTTTATGCTTATAATGCTGCTGGATTTTTCTTTGGAATCGCCGCGGCAGACCCCGAATCCCCCGCATTCCTCCTTTAATACCCCTCTCTCCTTCTCCTCCAGTTCCTTCTGATCCTGAGAGACTACCACGCTTCTTGGAACTCAGTTCAACTCGCACGGCCGGGTTTACAAGTAGCTAGTCCCCCCCCTCTTTCCCTACAAGCTTTGCTGTCCCTTCACCCCGCACTGAAATCTCATTTTTTACTTCGGACCCAAACCTACCCCCTTTTGAAGCAGTTCACGTTTACCGATAATACCACACATTTTTTTTGAGATCTGAGGTGCCTTCCCTTTTACGAGCTTTTCCAAAAATCCAAACATTCGGACAGTCCACCCTGAGCCACCGTCAAACCCGTGAGCGTCTCTCCCGCGTCTCCTCAACCCTATGGTTTGTCCCTGCTCTAGGCCTCCTAACGCACTACTTTAGTTCTTTTGGTATATTTGTTGTCTTTCAGCCCGCCCGTAAGGCTGTATCCTTTTTTTCTCATCTTCCCCCTCCTTTTCCCATTCCACGGACACCGATTTTTTTTGCGCGGATTTTTTTTTTCTCACCGCCCGGTCGCGTTATGGGCAAGTATTCAGTGAACACCCTCGGGCGTTGGCATTTTTTTCTTCCCTTCTCTCCCCCCTCCTTTCCGTTCTTTTGGTTTTTCCACTCCTCGCTTTTTTAAGGACGAGACTAAGTTGCTTCAAGTACGCTTCTCCCTCATCCGTTCCATCCTTCTCCCCTCCCCGGTTTCCTCCCCCTTCTTCGATGTTCAAAAGTTTTCATCTTCACATACCGGTCCCCCCAACTTTAATCTCCCTTCGCGATTTGGGGCCTGCTGACCTGTCCCCTTTCGTTTACCCACCCCCATTTGTTTTTATCGAGGTGCCTTTCGGTTTCCAGTGCGTGGAATTGACCTACCCCATAGGAACGGGTAGTCTAGGCACTTTTTCTTTTTTTTCTTCCCTCCCCTTCTCCACAACATTGCGCGCGCACTCCCTACGATTTTAGGAGGACCTTAAGGGCGCTAATAATGTCCATTTCACTCCCCCCCCCCCTTTCTTCCTTTGTTCTTTTCGTTTTCCCTTTTTCTTTGTGGTCACTTCTGCACCCCGCATAAGCAACCATGACAAAGCACACGCCGCAGACCCCCCCCCCCCCCCCGATTCTTAGTCCCTCCCTCCTCCCATTAGTTCCCAATTCCCTCGGGTAGCCCCCGTTTGAAGTATGCCATCACGGATTCAGGGCCAAAAGAAACTGTCGCAGAATAACCGTAAAGGCTTGAATTTTCTCTGTTCTTTTTTCCCCAAGGTCCACACTCCTTTCTTGACATTCCAATGCAAAAAGTCTTCCTTGGCGCTTTCAATATCTGTGGCCGAGAGGGATACATTTCCCGCTATTGGTTAAAAGCACAAGGACCCCTACTCGTCCCCTTTTCCTTTTTAGGTCGTTTTTTCCTTCTTTTTCTCCAATTTGACCTAGTTCCCTGCTTCTTTAATTTATCTACCATTGACAGCACCCCAACTTAGTTTTTGCGGTTAAAGAGCGCAGCAGTTTCCCTCTCCCCTTTCGCCCTAATTCTATGCAGCATTTTTCCTTCGTTGGCTTTCAGCGTTTCTCCTACGAAAAGGAATTTTACATAGAAAGGGATTCTGGTGGCGGCCCCCTTTTTTTCCCAAGCCGCGCCTGTTTCCCTCTATCGATTCTCCCGTTTACCTCCTCGGACGTGCCCACACCGCTGGTGCTACTCGAAGTTGAGCCACAGCCAACTATCATGACCTTTTTAAGCAACACCCCGCGAGGTAATTCGTTTCCCCTCCCCTTTATTTCCTGCCTTCCCTCCCTTCTGATCACCACAGTTTCTTTCCTTTTCCCTTCCAGATCTTAATCTGATTTGTTCTCTCTGCACGTGCCCTCTCATGCCTCCCAGGAAGTGAAGCACCCCCACTTCCCCCCAAGGCATTGCTGCGGTTCCCAACGTCGCTATGATAAGATGTTAAGTGCTTTGTCTTCTCCCCTCCTCTCCATGCGTTGTTGTTTTTTAGTATTTCCAGCCTACAATCTTCCCATTCCCCCGTTCCCAAGAGACGCATCCCAGCGAGGAGCGCATGCCGCTCTTTTTTGCTTCACGTCCTCTTCGGCCTTCTCCCCCCTTGCTCGTTTCCCTTACTTTCTTTTCCTGTGCATATACACTCTATCTGTCGCCTCTTGAGCTTACTTCGGCGTGTATGTTTTGCAGGCCGCTTTACGAAGACCCATTTGGTTGTTTTTCCCTTCAGCGAGCTTGCGCTCGGGGTACCCTTTGTTACTCCCCACTCTGTTTTTTTCCCTTTATCCGAAGAGTGGGCAGGGCCGGCGCGTCCCCACCACCCAACAACCCCCACCACAAACTTAGTTTTCCTGTTGCGAACCAGCTTCACCTCGACCTCCCCCCATGTGTAGAACAGTTTCCTTTTTACAATTCGGTCGCTGCGCAATCCCCCCCCCACTTCCCGTGAAATGTATTCCCTATCCCTTCGCTTCCGTAGCCGAATTGCCGGATTTGCGTGCAAGCACCCCCTACGTGTTTTCCCTATTTTTTCCTCAGCACCCCCCACACCCCCTTCTTGACATGACGATGCCTTTCTGACTAAGAAGTGATTGTCGGTCTACCCCACTTGGTCCAGCCAATTCCCTTAAGCCACTTTCGCCCCCCATAGTTCGTTTTTTTTTCACCCCTGGAGCCCTTTCTCCCCCTCCCCCCCCCTTCCACATCTTCGCACTACGGTTTCTTTTTACCCCATTTCCAGCCAGCTGTGTCCCCGAACCCTTCCTCGAGTTTACTTTTCCATGTCGGCGCGCCGACATTTTTCTTCCTTCTTACACGCCCCTCTCTTTTCAACTGGTTTTTGGAGCTGGCTGCACACGCCCCATCCCTTTGGCCTTTGCTCTGAATTCAGTGCGGTAACTCATGAGTATTTAGTTTTTTTTCCAGAGGTTGACCGCGGAGCAACCGAAAAATTAAACTCCTCATGAAATACTTCTTTGTTGCTGAAATGCATTGCGTCCGAGATTGTTTGCTTCGCCCCCCTGTTCCCATTCCTTTTGTCCCTTTTCTAACAAACACCTTTTCTTTGACACCCTCCTTTCTCCCTTCGTCTCATTGCAAACACTTCCAAAAACTGTTCCCAGACCACGGACTCACCCCCTTCACTCAAATTTTCGAGGCCCGCCTCCTTCCCCCTGCATACTCATCTTTTCTTATTAGCACCTCTATCGAGCTGCCCCGAGGTCGAGCCTTAGTGAAGGGTTTCTCCCCCTATTGCAGGCTCTCAAGCCTGTTCTACACCCATACCCCTGCATTGCAAATCGTTGACATTCCATGTGATTGAGTCTTTTCATTCCTGGAAACAGGACCCCCACCTCACCTTCCAGCTCTCACGTTCACCAATCACAACCTTCCCACTGCTTTGTTTTTTTCCTTTGGACGCACCCCTCAAAGCCAGACGCGATTCAGCCCCATCCCAGCCACAGGCACTTCCCCGCCCCCAAGAACTGATCCTTTTTTGACCTCCGTGCCCGCCAAAAGCCGAACAAAGCTCGCTTCTCCCCCCCGAGCTTGTACCTTCCCCCGAAACATCCCCCACCCTCCCCCATCTATGAATTTCACCCAATACCTCGCCCTTACCATTTTTTCGTCCACGATCCCCCAACCCCCCATCCCCATCACGCACCCACCGCATCTTTTCCCCCCCCAACCAAATTCCTGTCGCCCTTTTTTTTCTTCAGGAGCCTTACGAGTCCGCCCCCACTGCCCAGGCAATCACCATTCTCACCACCTTGAGACCTGGACGAGGACCAGTTTTCTTCCATTCACCCTGCGCCTCGGTTTGCGCACTTTCCGGCGCCTTCCCCCCCTCCATCGAATTACGCAATCTTCTTGTGATTATCGGGTGCTTCGGGCGCTGTGACCTCACATGCATACACTTGGTATACCTCCCCCCCCTCTGCGTTGGCCTTTCTTTTCCATTCATCCAGTCTGTTCCAGCTTGGTTCCTGGCATACTCTCTCTACCCGTTACTGACCAGCAGGCCTTCGCCCAGCTGGCCTCAAAACAAACAACCTGCCTCCAGGAGACTCTTTTTAAGACAGGGCGGGGTATCATCCTCTTCCTTAAGTTATTAAATTGCCATCGCGGCCCGGGCAAAGGTTTTCTAGGACTTGACGGACATCCTGCTTGACGCAATTCCAAGTGCCAGGTCCCCCTGAGAAACTCACCCGTGAACCCACCCCCCAACGACACACCGGAGACAGTCTGCTCCCACTTTTTTTTTTTCCGATCCTCCCCCGGATTAACCGGCCTCATGGTTATTTTGATCCATTTCCTTTCACTCTCAACCACCAAACATTCCAGGTACACCTTTAACCTCTGCTACAGCCGCATGCCTGTTTTCGCTATCTTTTTCCGCTGATCACTACCATGAAGAGTGTCTCTTTGCCCCCTGAATTCCTTGCGTTTCCACGAAATAATTTTTTATCAGACTCCCACTATTGTATCCCTTGATACATCATGTCTCGTTTTTCCCCTCCGCTTGCATCCTACTTTCTCGATCTATGTTTTCTTGTTTGTCTCGTTGTTTTTTCGTGCCGTTTTGCCCCCCTTTAAGCACACTTTTCCTTTTTGTTTCCCCTTTTCTCTTGGACTTTTTTATATCGCTTCTCGCAGCTCACCTTCGCTTTTTGGTCATCAGCGTTTTTGTTCTGGGCGCTGTGCACTGGCGAAGCCTTACTCTTGAAAAGTGGCCCCCCTCACAGGTTATCTCGGCTTCTTTTGCTTGTCCTTTAGTGCTTGGATTTCAATGTCTTTGGTAGTTTTCCCCCCAGCCGTAGCTGCCGGTGGGGCTTCTTTTTCTGCGCGCGGCGTCTCTTTTTTTACTTATCTTTCCTGTCTTTTATTTTTTTCTTTCCCACAGCCCGCGGCACATAGCCCCCCTCTGTTAGCTCCATGAGCACTCTTTTGTTATGTGCGCTTTTTTTTTTTTTTTATGACCACTCTTCACACCCACCCGTTTTTTTATTTTTTATTTGTTTTTTCTTTTTCTGTACAACATACAGTGCGGGCGGAACCCTTGAATTTGTGACAATTCCTTTTTTTTTTTGGTTTTTTTCCCCCCCGCCCCCGTGCACGTCTCGGCGGGGACCACGGACACTCCCCCTTCAGATCTTTTGCCGCCAACCCCCCAACTTTTTTTTTCTTCGCGCCCACCAGCGACCAGGTTGAAAAAGGTGCAGTCAGCCTCACCCTCCTGCTTTTTTGAGTTGGAGTGTTTGGGGGTCCTCACAAACGCTACAGGGAGACCTACACTATTACTTCAATACTACCTTCTTTCCTTCAACGATTATGTTTCCTTCCGGATGTTTCGCTTACCCTCTTTTGTTAAACAACCAAACCCACTCACCCCTCCTTTTCTATTCCCCCTATAAATAACCTCTGATTGGCATTTTCACCAGTGTACTTTATCTTGTGCAGCCCTTCATTCTCTACCTCTCTCTCCTGGGCCCCCCACTTACCGTATCCTGTGTTTTGCTCAACCCACTTCTCCCTCCCCACCCACCACTCCCTTCTGCTTCCACCCTACACTCTCACCTGGTCTGATTCTCCGAGCCATACCGCTGCCTAATTCCAGTGCGGATTAGCGCTCCTTTCTGGATATCAGGCTCGAGAAACCCTTCTTACTGCCCGAACTTGACAGCAAGTATATCACCTTTCTTAAGGTTCTTATTTAAATTTTTTTTCCCCCAACGCCTCTTAACTTTTTCCCCATTTCTGAGACATATTACACAAATGCTCTGGATTGTCTTTTTTCTCTTTTTCGTCCATCGTCTCGTTGATCTGAGATCCCACGCATTCTCCTTTTTGTCTTGATTATGATACTTTGCTTCCTTCCTTGTGGCAGATTCACTTCCCTTCTTCACTTTGGCGTATCATCATGCTTCCCCTGCGCCCCCATCTCAACTATCTTACTCACTGCAGTCAAGCGGCGACACATCGAAGCTCGCCTTTAGTTCACCTCACGCATTGACAGTGCAAACTTTTTTGTCAGTTTTATTGTGTCCAGTTCCCACTGGTTCTCCCATGTCCCACCCCTTCTACCTTTCGAGTTTGGGATTCGGGGTCTCGGATTTTCCCTAAGATGACCTTGTTACGCGCCTCTATTAGTCCACCTTCGTTCAGATTCCCAACGCTGTTCTGACAACCCGATTTTTTTCCCTCCTGTTATTTTTTACTATCGCATTTCATTGCGAATCTTTTCCCTCCACTCGAGACTTTTTTTTTCTAACCTCGTGTCCTGCGCCCGTGCTTGCCGAGCGTGCACTATTTCCCCGTCTACCCTTCTCTCTTACTGCCGCTCCTTTCCTTGTCCAAGCACCACCCACTTTTTTTCGCCAAGGCTTTCTTTTTCACAACTTCACCCCTCTTCTTCCACTTTTGGATCTCTTATTTCTTCCGTTGTTGTTGTTTGAGTCGCTCTCCGACCACACAACCTTTCTAATCATTTCTCCCTTTTTTTAAAGACACTCCCCGCCGTTGGCGGCGCGATCGGTGCCTTCCCAGATCTTTTCGACCCCCGATTCCCTTTTGTGCTGAGCCGTTCATTGCCCTATCTGTAATTCTACCTATATGCATCCCTCTACTCCCTTTTTCGACCGGAGATATGGTTTCCCCACGCCTGGGGAAACCTCCCGAGTCAGCTTGTTTTCCCCCACTGCGGGGCCCCCTCACATTGTGACTGGTTCCACTTTGCATCAAGCCACCTCGACTCACTCAGTCCATTACTTCCCCAGTCCCCCGTTTTAGTTGCAGTTTTTGCCAACATCCCCTTCATCCTTGACGCACACCTATTGTCTTCCGAGCCCTTTTCAACACCTACTCCTACCCCCCTTCCTCCTTTTCCCCGGGTACCCATCTCTTTTCCTGCGTGCCTTTGACCTGATCGCCCTCACTACCCTGAAGCCTCCTCTTTTATAAACCCTTCTGTCCGAAACACAAGTTCCCACGTGATAGGTCTTTGTCTTCACGTCCAGTGACTGAACTTCCGATGAGCCAGTGAAGTCCCCCCCTTTATGGACTCCCGGGCTCCTAATATCCAATCCGTAATAACGTCCTCCTTCCCTTAGAATTCTGTCTTCCCAGTTCTACGTTTGACCTTACCCACCATCCTCGGCCTTGCCGGGCTTTTTGTTAAAACTTTGCCACTTTGTATCCCCCTCCGACCTACCCTCTTCTTTACTTTCATGTCTTCTGACTTCCTTTTTTGCACTCCGTCTTTTCTACCCTCAACTTGACTCATTTTCTGCGTCCGTGCCTCCCCCCCCTCACTTCCTCACACTGCGTTGCCCAAATACGTATGCCATTCCCCGACATTTTCCTTTCTACCAGCTTTCTTATTTTTTTTCCCCTTACCTTCCCCCCTCTTCCCCCTCCCCCCCTTGGCGTTTTTGGTCCCGCGGGCCCTGCAGAAAAACTTTTGAAACAACCGTCCACTTGCTTTGGTGTTGATGCAATTTCCCCCTTTCCTTATGCCTCCTTGTGCGCGTTTCCCGCCTTTTTGTTCCTACATTGCCCGCCTCAGTATGAGCCCCCCCATCCTGCCCCCTTGCCAGCTTCCCTTTCCACTATTGCGCTGCCTACACCCTCCCCCTTCAACCCACGCCACGCCATGATCACCCCCTGCTCCAGGCCCCCCCCTCATCTTCCCGCTCTTCGCTTATTTCCTCCGCAGATGCTCCTTTTAGACGCTTTGCCTTTCCCTTCGGAGGCCCGGCGCCCATCCCCTCTCTCTGCACTTTGGGCTTGGGGGTGGTACTTTTTTGGTTGGGCGATATTGTTTTTTTTTTTTGTTTTCTTGGTTTGGAGGATCTGTTTGTTTGCCAGGGTTGTTTTGGGGGGGTTTGGTTTTGCCTGTTTTTCTTTTTTTTTTTTTTTTTTTGTTGGGTTGTTTGGCCGGTATTGTTATTGTTTTTGTTTTTGTTTTTTTTTTTTTTTTTTTTTCTTTTTTTGTGTGGTTGGCGGGTGTTGCTTTTTTTTTTTGTTTTTTTTGCAGGTTCTTTTGTTGTGGGGGGGCCCCTGATTAGTCGATTCAGATGATCCCTCGCTCGAGTTTTACCACACTGCTACCACCTTCCTCCTTTCTATCTGGGACTGCCTCTCCCCTCTCTCCACCCTCCCGCGTTTTGCGATTCCATTATTTCCCCCTTTTTGCAGACGCAGCTTCCCTCCACAGGCACCCCCAGCGAAAACTTGCAGGCCGCAGTCCCTCTTTGCCGTTACCCTCATTGTTCATTACCCTTTTCCCTACTCTCCTCCTGGTCCTGCTCTGATGAATAAATCCTATAGATCCCCCCCCACGTTTCAGGTCCAATCCCTTCTCAATTGAGGTGTGCGTTTAGATTCCCCCTCGCGGTTCTCGGGATCAACTTTTCATGCAGACTCATGTTGACGTGGATTTCGTTGGGGTCCCTTGCCCCGCTTCCCTCTCTAGGTTTTGGCATTCATTTGCCTCCGATTGCCCGGTTTGACGATAATGAGCGTTTTCCCATCTGCATATTCTTTTTTTTTTTTTTTCAGGGGTTTTTTTCTATCCCTTTCTTCCTTAACCGAGAGTTTAGCTCCCGGGTTGCACCTTTTTCGGGCCATAAGTTTTTTTTGCCTGCGCCGCGCCCCCCGAGGAATTCATACCTTTTTTTCTTTTTGTTACTTCTCCTATTTCCTTTGTGGTTTGTTGATTCTCAGAAGTAAACCCCCAGACAAGTTCGTTTTTCCGAAGCTTTCCCTTTTTTTCATTCCCCACCCGGCTTCTCGGTTCCCAACTTCGCGTTCCTCCCTCCCCTTTTCGCTTTTCTCCTTCACTTGACGGCCCCTGGCCAACGCCCCTTTGCACTCCCCCCACCCACGGTTCAACCTACACTCCCGTGCTTACTCCTCATACTTCTGTACCCCCACTCTTTCCTTTCCCTCCCTTGTTTGCCCCTTTTCCCCCTTTTCCCCGCCCAGCGCTCCAACCCCCCCCCAGATGAGACCTAGGATGTGTTCCCGACCGCGCTGTCTCCCCTGATCCCTTGTTTTTGCCTGCAGATGTCCCTCCTCCCCTTCAACATTCTTGTTTTCTTCTCTCTCCTTCCCAGTGCATTGGCCGGAGGTTGCCGCATCATTTTATGCTGCCCGTTCATGTTGTTTTCTTTTTTGTCTCCGCTCCCTTTCGTGACTTCTCTTTTCTTCCTTCCTCCTTCGATTTTCGTTCCTGCTGCATCGCTTCCTATTCTGACCTTGGTTTTTTTTTGGAAGGTGCTTACAGTTTAGAACCGGTTTTCGAGTCATTCATCGCTGTGGATCCCCTTCGCGCCTATTTGTCTTTTCCTTTTTTCTTTTCCAGCTTCGCCCCTCCCCTCTTCTATTTTTGATTGGGTCGCGTTCGGTCTGACGTCCCTGCTGCTCTGACTTTTTTAGAGAAGATACAGGTCTCTCCCACTGTCCCAACCTTTTTTGGCTACTTTCTGCCCATAAACTCTCACTCTCCTTGGACGTACTCAGTTCCCCCTATGTTACTCCTTCCTGTCTCTTGAACGTTCTTGCCTCTCCTTCCTGAGCGTTAATACTTCCTTAAGAGAACATCTTTTCCATTCAAACCCTCTTCTGTTTTTCCTTGACCTGGCCGCCGCAGTGTGACGCTTCAGAGCTTCGCCCTTGTTCTTTGGTTGATCCGTTTTACGCGCTTCCTCCTTTTTCCTTGCACTGAGCCTCCTCCCAACCGTTGAGACTCTCAAACGCCTCTGGTAAGTTCACGTCGCCAGGCGTGTCCGGCCTTTTCCCACCATCATCCCCTTTCTTTTTCGAGCTCTCATTTTTCTGGGACGAACTTTGACCAAACTCCTTGAAACACCCCCCTTTTTCAGCTTTTCACCAAACCAACCCACCTCCTTACCCCCAACTCGATTAGATAAGACATTTTCCCTCCCTGCGGTTCCATCCCACCCTCCTCCCCCCCCCCGCCACCAGCTCCCTTTGCACCCCGGTTTCGTCCTGACTCCTCCACAGACCCCCTTGCGGTTGGAAAGCTGTACTGTTTTTTTTTTGGTACCCTCCTCGTGATTTCCCTTTTCTTAGTCCCCTCCCCTCCAACACCGGTCTCTTCGTAAAGTGGTTCTTTCTCGACAACGTCAGCACTCACCTTTCTCTTTGTCTTTTTCCCGTGGCTTTCCAGTTGCCCCTACCGTCCTCCCCCCTCCTCTTTCCTTGCCCTCTTTTCTTTTAATCATTTTCTCCCTCTCATGGCGTTTTCGGAGAGATGTACGCCGTTCCCTGCTGTGCATGATGCAGGGGCGTCCGCTTTTCCTCAGTTTGCGGTTCTTTCGGAAGGGTACGGTACATCGCCCGGCCACGTGTGCTTTTCCTTGGTTTGTCGGGTCACCCTGTATTCCCCAAGCGTCGCGAACTTTTCCCCCTCTTTCTCTTCCCCCCCCTTCCCCTCCTGCCAACAAACTTCCTGGCAACGCGTGGTTTTTTAATAGCAGCATAATCTTGATGCGACTCCCCACCGCGACTTCTGGATGGTTTCGCCAACCCGTTCACCTGCGCTTCCTCCCCCCCTTTGCGCTCCCTCTCTTTTCTCTGCCTTGTCACCCTGGGCAGAAGCCCCCCGCGGAAGGAAAACGCTCGCGCCCGGCTTGATGGGTCAAGCGCACTATGATAAAGAGGTTCATATTGCCTTGCTGAACTTCATCTTTTTCTTTTTTTCCCCTCACCCCTGATGAACCAAGCAACACACTCCTCCTTGGACCAGGCGGCTTTGTTTAGTTTCACGTAGCTTTTCTTTTCCCCCCGGTCGCCTCCAGACCACCTCTCAATCACTCCTTCTCCTCGCGAGCCCTGTTTTTGTCGGAAACACGAGCAAACCCTCTGTATTTTTTGCTTCCACGATCCTTGATGCGACTTGTTCTCGCCACCTTTCTCAGACACCCTCTTTTTTTGCAACTTCTGTGAGATTATTTTGTAAGAGGGCCCTCGATCGCTTTAACCAATTTTTCTTCCTCCCCAATTCAATCGCCTAACCTTTCTCTTTTTTTTCCAAGGTCCCTACTTCCAGCTGCCCCCTCCTACTGAACCCTTATTTGATTACCAGCAATTAAGTCCCTTCCTCTCTTTTCGCCGCGTGACCTGACCCTACTTTGGAATTTCACCTTCCCCTATGCGACGGGCCCCTGCCTCCTCGGCTATATTTTTTTTTCAAAACGAAAGTCAAAAGGTGAATAGTTGGATTTTTTTTTCTTCCCCTAGACCGTCTCCCACTCTCCCCCCCCCAATCGCCCTTTCTTCCTTCTTGTCTTTTATCTTTATTCCAATGCCCATATTTGAAGACAATTCAGCTGTATTTACTCCCCGGCTTCCCCCTCCTTTTCTTCTTCGTTTTCTTTTGCATACTTAAACTGGAACTTTGTCATAACTTGCTTCTGTAAAGCCCTTCCGAGGATCGGGCCTAGCAACCCATGCGGAACGAATGCTTTTTTTCCCCCCGTCTTCCCCACGCGAGTCGAAAAATTTTTTTCCCCCAGACCTTTCAGACCCCCGGCATTTGGTCTAAGTAACCTTTTTCCCCCACTTCCTTGCCTTACGCCCTTTGTGCCCGGCTTGCGTATCTGTCTGGCCCGCTTTTGGGTCCCACAATTCGTGATCACCTGCCAGCGCGTTTCCTTCCCCTTCCCTTCCCGATACAGACCCCCTTTCGCTGCGATGATGCTAAACCTCCCTGTAACCCCCTCTCCGCGCCCTTGGCGTGCCCTAGGTCCATTCCCTCATCTTTTCCTCTTTAATGACCACTCGCCGGCCGTTCTCCCCCGGTCGGCTATCCCATTCGTGATTTACCCTTCTTATGGGTTCGAGCCAAAATTTTTTGTAGCACATCGAAGTCTCCTTCATCCCCTCTTCCTCCTTCTTAAGCGTTTACAAAACCCAATCAAAACCTTACTTTTCCTTTTGATACCCGCGGTTTTGACATCACTAAAACTCTACCCTTGCCAGCGAACCAGAGTCCCTCCCTCCCCCCTATTCATATTTCCCCTTTGGCCGAAACTTTTGGCTGACCTTTCAAGACCATATAGCCGACCTACTTTTGCCTATTTTTCCTTTCTACCTCACCCCCTCATAACGGCCTGCGCTCCCCCCCCAATCCCCCAACACAGACTTCAGTGATCCGAGTGTCATTTTTTCTGAGACGCTGCAACCTTCTTTTACGGAAAAGGGTTTTGTTTAGGACGCCAGTGGGTCCTCTCAGCAAAGTCTATTGGAAGGGGCCCGCAGGTATGTACCCCCGGCCCGTGGATCCCCAACCTTACCCCAACAGAGGGTTTTTTTTTTCAAGGCCGCACCCTCAGGAGATGATGGTTAGTTGCATACATTAAGTCAGAGTTTTCGAACGGTTTTGAATGGATTTTTCAAAGGAGTTTCCCCTTTTCTCTTCCTTTTGAATGGCGCAGCTGGGATGCTTCGACCTCAGACGCGGCCTCCTGATTCCCTCATCCCCCCATTCGATCGACTCTTTCCTTTCACCTTTTTCTCTCTCTTCATTGATCCAGGCTCTGCCATTTTCCGACGGGCCTGAGGAAGGTCAAATTCTGTGAACACCCTTCCTCCTTCCCCCATTTCTTCTCCCTTTTCAAAGGCCGGAGTTCCCTCCATGCCTTGCGTGGGTAACCACCTCTGCATTATAATGGCTCCCCTCCCCCCTCCCTACCCCCCTCATAACGCAAATTATCTCCGGAGAAAAACGGGCCCCCACTGGACACCCCAAATTACATATCCCCCTCAACGAAGTCCTCCGCTTCCCCCAGTCACATTCGTTGTCATTTCTTCAATCGGGTGCCCAGATTCTCTTAGAAGCACCTAGCCCCTTTCCATTCCTTAGTCCTTTTCTTTTTAAGTGCTGATGGTGTTCTAAGTTCCACCAGACTAGTCTCCGCCTAGGACCCATTATCGATGGATACTCGAGTTTTTTTTGTATTTTCTGCATGCAACCTCCGACAACCATCAACCGCCCTTTCCCCTTCTCGTGGTTCCTTTGCTGGGAATTTTTCTCCCCTCAACGTTTGATTGTCAATACGACTCTTTGACTTCGAATTTCTTTCCAGGTTTCTTTATTTTGGCCCAACGCTACTGGTCCTCAGCTCATTCCTTGTCCCCCCCAAAACTCGAATGAGTCCCCATAGGGGTGCCCAGTTCTTTTTCGTCGAAGAGGCGCAATGCACCTCCCATAACAATGTCAGAACCGTTTCGCTTCAAATATTAATTATCCATCTGTATACGACGCGGGTCACTATTAGTAAGTTTTCATCAAAGGGTTATGAACCAATGATGCCTCGAGACCCAGGTAACCGAAGTTGTAGAAGATTTTAAGAAACACCCACTACAAAATAGTCGGTCATAGAACGTTGGCGGAGCCCCTGTTCTAGCAGTCCCAAGGACCACCTGAAAGCCCCACCCCCCCAACCCACGCCCACTTTCTGATAGTTTTTCCCTTTTTTTCTGTCCCCGCGGGTCAACTGCTGATTTAAAACCGCCTCATAACCACCCGATTCCCCCGCTCTTGCTTCTAGCCAGCCCCCGCAGAAACTTCACATTGACAACCTCCACTAGGTCTTCAGGCTTGAAGATTTGCTGCAATTTCGGAGCGCATCCACACGAAGCCATTTAACCGCCCTCTTGTTTAAGGCCTCTTTGAACATCTCTATTCACATTTACCTAATTCAAAGATCCGTTAGCGATCCCTTTTCGGTTAACGGGTTCGTTCTCAGTCGGTGTGTCTGCAAAGCCCCCCCTTCTTGAGTTGCTTTTTCTTCCATTGCTCCTTTACTTCTCCCAAGCATGCTTCTTCCTTCGCGATACGTTAATCCTTCCCCCTTTTTAGACACACCGTCGGTGATTCCCCCTCCCTACTTGTAGCCAGTAGTGACTGCCTGTTCTAATACCTCCGGTCACTTTGGTAGCTGCCACAAGGACCAGAACCTTTTTCAATTGTGTTTTATTTTTTCTTGAGCGGCTTGGATAGTTGACTCATTTTCTGAAAGTTTTTACCCGCCGAGGCATTTTGACCCCCAAATCATTTTTTCTTCCGTTCCACCCCCCCCGTACGTTGCCTTTTCAGATGGCCGCGACGCACTCCCAGCATTGAGAAGCCTTTCACACCCCGCTTATTTTTCTAGTTTTTCCATCGCCAGCGCTGCGACCCCCTTTCCCTGTTCGATCTTCCCTACGAGTATATTCTTTCCGTTTCATTCTCGAGGCAGACCGTCAGTCCTTACACCCCCCGTCTTCCGCAGGTTACTTCCCCCCGGTTCCCCAAACTTTTCGAGATAACGATCTTTCAGCATGTGGACCGGACTCCTTTTCCTCATCCTCCCCTGTCCTTGAGAGCCCGCATTAAATAACTAAAATCTTGCGACGTTTGGACCCTCCTCCAGTCATTTTTCCCTAGTTTTCCAGTTTTTCTCACGTCTTTGGCGCCCCACTCGATATCATGTCACGAAAGCGCACTATATATGCTTAATCTTAGAGCCAACCTGATTTCGGCAGGCATGATGTCCTTCCCCCCACCTTTCTTCCCCCCCCCCCGCCCGCGGTGGTTGCTTCCAATTGGGATGCACATATGTCGTGGTCCCTCCTCGTTTACAGAAGACCATCGTTTTTTCCCTCCACAATTTTACTTGAATGCAGGCGTCCACTCGGCGTCCTCCTGGTCCCACCTGGGCGTCAACCATTACACCCTCCTGCCCTCACATTTCTAATGGCTACAAGGAACTAACCCCCTGTCCTTGCGGTCTTCCCCCTACATGCGAAGCGCCACACGGTGCCTCACGCACCTTGCTACTTTTCAACATCGGCTTCCTCCTTGGAATCATCCCTTTGCCCGTTTTGGTCGAATGGATTTCCCTCTTCATCTGCCCGGAAGACTTCGTGCATATCTCGACTAAGTTCGCCCCTGGACGCCCATACCCTCCCACGTCCCTCGGTAGCAGGCACGGGTTCTACAAAGAGACGTCTCAATTGAACCCTCTTCCCACCCTTTCCCGCCAGGTCCCCCCCCTCCTCCCTTTAGTTTTTTTTTTTTTCAAGTTAATAGCCCGATATTCTGTTTACAACTTAAGAACCCTTAAAGCTTTCCTAAAGTTCGGAGGCCGACCCCTTTTTTGGCCCGACTTTGCTTACACCTTTTTTCCTTTCCTTTTCTAGACGAGGGTGCCCCCCCCCAAATAATTTGAGGCATACAAGATCATCGCTTCATGGGGCTTCCTTTGTGAATTTGCGTGTTTGTTGCCCCCCCGCCTTTTTCTCACCATTTTTAGCCAACGAAAAAACAGTTCAAACCGACCCAATTCTTTATCTTGACATTTCTATGGTGTTGCGAAATTCGCCCCCTTCACTCCGCCCGCCAGCCTTTTGCACTTTCAGCACCAGCCGTATGAACGCCCCATGTTCTGTATCATGCCTTTTCAAAACACCCTTCGATCTTGCCCCCGGCAGTTCCAGAAAGACACCCCCCGTTTCCTTTCCACAGTCATCCTCACCCCCTTTTCGAATCCCGGATGCAATCCACAAACGCCTCCCAGTTCCCCCAGCGCACAAAACAAATAGCGACCCCTTGCCATTAGTGCCCATTGTTTTCTCCTCCTCTCTACTGCGAGGCTTCCTAACGCTCTGCATTTATTTCTCCCCGGCGGAGAGAAGTGA
>Ga0179593_1534542_pt1 | contig 17260 bp, 23 predicted proteins | sample CZODoug2_1_08_16_FD_185931 | JGI IMG/M metagenome (GOLD analysis project Ga0179593, IMG submission 185931) | Vadose zone soil fungal communities from Angelo Coast Range Reserve, California, USA - CZODoug2_1_08_16fungal (PacBio error correction) | ecosystem: Environmental > Terrestrial > Soil >... | reverse complement strand
TCCTTTCCCTTTTATGGCAATTGGCTGACAAAGTTAGTTCCCTCACCTCTGAGTCTTCCTGCGAAATTTTGTCTTTTGCCTTATGGACCCCAAAGGCCCCTCCTCTCCTCCGTCTGCGGCGTCTCTCCTATGTGGAAGGCCGATCTTTTTTTTTTGTGAGTGTAGTCCTCATCCTTCTTTGGACCCCAAGAGTTTCATTAATTTTCTCAATCCCGATTCTACTTCTCTGCTGTTTGTTCTTTAAGCCCGCTTTGATTCCCCCCTGTTTTTTTTTCTCCTTTTTGACGGCGAGAAGCCTGCAAACTGATGTTTTCCACAAAGGACGAAGCTTTTCCTTCTCTTTCTCACTTTGAATTCCCTCTTTTCTCGCCCGCGACTCAATCTCTTAAAAACCATTCTCCAGCCCCCCCGCCGGGACAGTGATTTCATCAGACGAAGGCCTCCTTCGTTTTCTCTTCCTTGAGGCCTTCCTAGCCGAAGAGAGATACTGATCGTTTTGGTACGAGACCCCCCCTAGCCCCCCTTGTGGGGGGGGGGGTCTGCCCCGATCCCCTCTTTCCTTTTTTCGATTATCCAATGGCACCGCCCCCTCTATGCATGATGTTGTTTGCTAAGTTTCTCCCCCCCCTTCAAAGTCCCCTCCGAAAAACGCGTGGAAAGCTTTAACTTCTTCCAATTCCCTGACCCCATTGTACTGGTCTTCTTTTTCCCTTTTTTACAAAAAGTCCCCCTTCCTAAGCATGGAAACGCTTGAAGCACGGCTGGTTGAGACTCCTGCCCCCCCACCAACCAAAGAAAGGAAGTGGCCTCTTTTTTTCCCCCTCACCCCTCGTCAATGTCTTTTCCCCCCCCCCTTGTCGATGCCTTTATTCACGACCAAAAGACGCGTAGAGGCCCAAATTCTCCCTCCCGAACTTCAAAACACACCCAAGGCCAATAACACAACCCCTCTTAAATTTTTCCCTTTCCCCCCCTTTAAATTGTCGTCATCGGAGACTAGATTTCCTTCCCACTTTTCTCACGGCCCGCCTTTTCCTTTTCGCGTGTGACAGCGGTTCTTCCTTTTTTTTTATAGCTCTCACGCATCTTTTCCAGGCTCTGAAACCCGAAGGCATGATCATTTCTTTTCCCTCTTGTTTTTTCATTTTTCCCGGGATTTCTATTACTCCATATATTTGGTTTTCTTTGGTCTTCTCAAAAAGCTTTGGTGCTCTTCAGCAGGCTGTCTGCTTCAGGATTTTTCCCCTTCCTCCCCATTTGCAGGCCAGAGAGGGCTCGTATGGCCTTGAATCAAGTCCTTTTCCAAGGGATTTGCCTTTACACAACGACAGGAGCTTAAGAAAGAATCGGACACCTATAATCCTTGTCTATCATATGAAAACCTGTTTCCCTTTCCCCATTTCTGGTTCCTATTCTCTGCTCTCTGCGACTTGATTGATGTTTTAGTTAATCACTTCCTTAAATACACCCCCGTCAAGATTGCCTGCGCACGCTGGTCGTCGATTCATCCCGCCGCATACTCTCTTTCTCTTACGTAATAAACCTTCCTTTTTCCCCCCTAAACTCCAAGATTTTCGTCTCTTAGCCCCCCTCTAGCATTTCTACTTTTGAAAGTCGGTTCCGAAACTCCCCCCCTTGTTTCCTTCTCCCACTTGGTGAAAGGAAGATTTGCTTAGGCTTTTTCTTTTTTGACAGCTATACACCTGCTTGCTCTTTAGAGGACACCGAATTTTTCCCCCCTCCTTCTCTCTCAGGTTCTTTTTTGAGAAATCACTCATTTTTTTCTCGTTGTTTCTTCGGATTGCATATAAGAGCGCACTGGTGTTCCCTCTTTTATTTAACCGCCAACTTTTAAACCCCACCCCCCCCACCCCAACCAACCCCCCCCCACCCCCCCCCCCCCCCCCCCCCACTCTTATTGAACCCCTCCCCGTGAGCGGTAGCCGACTGTCTCCTGGCCCGTGGTCCGCATTGCCACCTGCGATTTTTTCGTTCTTTCCTTTTTTCCGGAATGCACAATCTTATCCCCGAACCCCCATTCGAACTCTTTCCACAGTATCCTCTCTTTTAATGGCGTCTTTTCGAAATAGGAGTTTTTTTTTCTTTAAGCTCACACCCTTCCTCTCGACAAGATTTTGCTTTCCTTCCATTCGTTATGAGTCGTCTTCTTCCCTTTTATTTTCCTCTATATTCTTAACATTTTTCTAACACGTACACCTTTTGCCTATTTTTTCAAGCCAATGCTTAGCTCGGATTGTGCTTAATTTTTAGCCCTTATCATTACGAGACTTCCTTACCTTCCTTTGAATGAACTATTTTGTTTCTCGTAAGGTACTCGATATCGGGATGGAGTGTGGAATTTCCTCCGCCTCCTTTGATTGGCCCCGTACGCGTCTAAATCTTTCCTCGATTTTTTTTCCTTTTTGAACTTCTCTCCCCCTTTATAAACCCTTGCCGCAATTCAACCCATTTGGAATCGACTTGGGGTTCCTACATGCATCTCTTCTTTTTCCTCTCCCCGTTTTTGAGACTCTCCCTGTCGTGACCCCCTTTTCTTTTTTTGTTGTTTGTTCCGAATTTTTTTCAATTTTTCCTCTTCCCTTGGGCAAAGTGGTGAGCGCAAAATGCGTCACCACGACTCCCTCTTTTTCTCCCCTCTTCTTTCCCACTAATTGCTGACCCTTCCTGTGGGATTCCTCCCCTCTCCCCCGTCTGCCACCTTTCCCCTTTTTTTCCAGTCAACTTGTTTCAGGAGAGCCTTTCCTGCTCCCTTTACGACTAAGGCACCAATACGAGAAAGTGCGCATGCCACAATTTTTGATTGACCGTCGAGGTGGACTCGGGTGTCCCCTTGTCCCCTCTATCTGCATCCCCCCGATGAACCTTTTCAGATTTCTCCTCCTGTTAGAATATGTGGCTATCTGAATTATATCTTACCCTTTCTTTCCTCTTAGGAACGAACGAACCTGTCTTTAACTTTCGCGTTTCCTGCGTAATGTATAGTTGTATCCCTCCCTGATAATTTGAGTGCATTCTCGGAGTTTATAAAGAAATAATATATTCCCCGTACTGAACTTTCTACCACATCCTCCTTGACCTGCCTTTTATCTTCTCCGCCCGAGTAACCTTCTGGAAACTCTTTGAGGGTGCCCAACCTATGACTTTCCACCATCCGGGATCTTCTATACTGGGAAGAATTACCGCACCCCCCCTTCCCAAGTTTAAACTTCCTCTTTTCAGTATGTCTCCACCTCCCTGACCGCTGGACATGATGTTGTCCTTTGTCATTGCATTTCTCGCGCCAATTGTGTACCCCACCCAGTTTCCGAGACTTTCTCCTTCACATCTCCTTCTCCCCAATATGGTAGCACATTCTGCTTATTTTTTTTCTCGCTGACTTTCCGTATCCATCGTTATGGTTTCGACTTCTGTGTTCCAGTTCCCTCGGTATTTCCTGGTTCCATCTCTCCTCTCTTCGGATATCTACAAAGCGTGCGGACTATCACTAGGTACCTTTGATTTTTTCCCTTAAGTGATTGACCCACAGACCCACCCGTATAATATTCCTGTGAACTTCCCTCGACGCTGTACTGCCACTCCTCTTCCCTTCCTGTCTGCCTTGGCAGCGGTTTTTCAATATTTCCCCTTTTCGCCCTTCTTTTTGTCAGAAAGTTACATGTCGTTTGTTCCTCCTTCACATTCTCAATCTTTTTCCCTTCCTCTCCCAGCCCGGGCCTGCCCATGTTCGGAGAACATTCACTTCTGGCCTCCACAAGCCTTTCCCTCACGTGCTTCCCGTTATCCGTTAGACCCCCCCCTTAATAGATACGTTTTCAATATGCCCCCCCCCAAACTCCCTTCTTTCCTCTTCCCTTAGAGTTTTTTTTTTTTCCCCCCATCCCAATGATCCCCCCTTTTTACTGGGTCCTCCAGGTCTCTGTCCTCCCTGGCGTCGTCCCTCCCCCGGGCCGACACTCCGCTGTAAACAAAGCGTTTCCCTCAGAATTTGTTTGGGAACACCGACCAATACTAGTCCCTTCTTCCTTTCGTAAACTTTTTCTCCCTAGCATAACTTTTTTTCCTTCCCATTTCCGTTGGTTTGGTGGGCATTGCGGTTTCAAAGCATGATTCGAAGTTTTTTTTTTTTTTCCCTTTAATCCGTTCCCTTAATCTCTTCCTTTTCCCTGACCCTTTCTTCTCAAGATAGCGCACCACTTTCTTTTTTGTGTAGCCCTGATTTTCCATCCTCTTCGACCAGAAGCCTTTCCTAAGGTCCTTCCTAGTAGTCTTTTCTTTTATGTTGAGCCCTTTAACCAGACCTGTTCTCCTTTATTAGTGGTCCGGCCAAGTCTTCAAGACTGAGCGTATACCCTCCGGTTTCTCGGTTCAATTTGAGTGGAGAAAGACTTACTAGTTAGACCTCTATGGAGTTCCCCGAGTCAGTACGTAGCCTGAAGCCCGGTTAATTGATTTTCTTTTTTGGACTGAAGTGCTTGAGGTATCTTTCTTTCCAACCCTTCCTCTAAGTTTATCTCCCTCTTTGTCCATGTATCTTCACTCCATTGGAGGCCTGAACAGCCCGGCGGCTCTTGATCCCCAGCACTGCTGGCTTTTGGCGGACAATTTCTGCTTCCTCTTTTCTTACGCTGTCTGATCGAAAATCTCAGTCCCATTTTACCCCCCTTCTGAGTCCCTGGAGGCTTTACCCCAATGTTCCCAATCCTTTCTCCTTTTAATAGCGTAAAAAATAAGAGAACTTTGCCCTATGATTTTTTCCCTTCCACCCCACAGTCGAAGTTTCCTTCAAAGTTGATTTCCCCGGCCGTGACACCTTGGTGTCCCCCAAAGAATTGATGATCCTGCAGCCAGCTTTCCGATCCTCTTTCAAAATCTTCCTTAAGCCAGTCAGTTTCTTGCGTATCGCGCTTCAAGCCGTTCGCGTTAGTTTTTTTTCAAACTCCTTTCTTCCCCTCATATACCTTGCCTTCCCCTCGTTTGTTTATCCAACCTCCCCAATTTCACATAATGATCCTTTGGACGCTCTTTTCAACGCGTGTTATCTTTTAAGCCTCGCTGATCTTTTTCCCAGAACCAAGTAAGACGCGGTATTTTTTTTCCCACGCCCTTCCCCACTCTTTTTCAGCCTGCTTCTATTTTCTAAGGGACTCCCCCCTTTTTCCCCGACGATTTTCGGCGAGACATCCCTTTACAAGATTCCCCCCGAACAAGTCCGAAGCCGCTTTTGGCCAAGCGTTCACTCGCTCTTTTTGATGAAAATCAAAGTGGTACGTCACTCCTTCTCCATAAAAATGCCAGACATTTGATAGGAGTAGTGAACCACTAATTTTGTTTTTCAGGTCTTTCCCTTTGAGTTTTCGGTCCTTTTCGTTCCTCTTCCCTCCAATAATCCGCCTATTATAATTCCTGCGACGGCGAAATTGAGCCCTCCGTTCTTCTTTTCTCGGGCCTTATGACGCAGCGAAATAGGCTTGTTCCAGTTTTTTCCTGTTCGTCCGATCCTCATTGCTATATACCTCTCTTTTTCTAGGCATACCCTTGACCCCCCCAAATTGGTTTTTTGGGGTTACCTGTCAGCCTCAAAATGCACGAGTGTTGGGTCCTTTTCCTTTTTCCCTGTCTTCTATAAGCTTACGCAACTCTCCTTTCCGATTTCCTAAGAAGTTCTCCCTCTTTTTTCCCTGTAAACACCCGCCTTGGAGACCTTCCTCTCCTTCTTCGAGCTCAACTTCTCCCCCTCATCTTTTTTTCTAACCTAAGCCCAATATTGTTTTTGCTTTCTCCCCGCGTGAAACCTTTTGAAGACCGCTCAAAAGCCTCGCCCGGATCGCTTATATACAATAGACTGTGATTAATTTCAAATTCCCCTTTCCTGCGAATATGAAGAGGGTCAAACTTTATCTCTTGACCACTTAAATATATTCTTTTTCCCCAGGTTTTGGTTGTTCTCTTAGTTCCTTCTAAGGTGCCCTTGTAGTTTGTCCACATAAATTCAATGACCGATTGGAATAACCCAGGCTATTTTTTTTCGGCTTTTCGTTTCGCCGCGGATCTCTCCCCTATTCTTTGACTCGGCTTCCGTCACTTTCTTTTTCTTTGAGACCAGACGCGGCGAGCGTTCCCCAATCAGCTCGAAGATTCCCCCCCTTTTCCCCACAGTAAGGGCGGTGTTTTACGCCTGGTCCCCAGACTTTCGCCGGACGAGGTTTCTGCTCCTCTAGTTGCGGGTTTAAGCTCTGCCCTCCAGTCGCTTTTTTGCTCCCCAAACATCCGTTGTCGGTTTTCATGACTCTTTTCTATTTCCTTATCCTATACGACCTAGAGTTACTCCTTCTGCGGTAACCTGCGAACCGATGCGTATTTTCGTCCTCTTCTCTCAAGACTTGAATTTTGATCCCTCCCCTGAGCTTTTTCAGAGAGCGTATGATAATTTTTCTTCACCATTTCCTCCCAGATTTTCCCTCCCGCCAGACCTCCCTGAACCCCCCCAACTACCAGACTACAAAATGGCTGACGTTGATTTGAAGGAGTTCTTTTGTCCTACAAGACTCTTTATGTTTCAGGTCCGATGGAGATGCGTTGCTTCTTCTCCCTCTGTCCCTTTGGCCTCTTATACTTATTCTTATTTAGAGGCCCCTCCCCTTCTGGCCCTGTCTTGGTAACCTTATGTCCACGAACGGAATATGTCATTACGGGGGGAAGGGTTGTTTTTCAGGCATTCCCTTTCTGTCGGGGCTGGCCCAGCCGGAGAAATCAGCGGCGGGTTTCTGCCATTGTACCTCACGCGTTCACTGTCGCCCGCTAACATTTGAAATATGCCTCTGTGATTATTACGTAGAACCCGCCCCCCCGAGTCTTTTTCAAATCATGTCCAATAGATTAGGTAGAATATTTCAGGAGGATCTGATCCCCGGACACTTGATCGACTTCACTACTGCTGAGTGATCACCGCGACCCGGCAACCCACCCAGAGACAGGTGAACCGATTTATGCGCAGGAGACTTATTGTGGAAGTTTGCATCATGGGAGATTGAGACGGTCCATTGCTGTCGAAAGAACCAGAACCCCCGTCCCATTCTTCTGAAAAATAAGAGTTAATTCACAAGGTTTTTAATCACCGGCAAGTCTTCGATGATGTCTGTGACGACGAAGAAGAGGCCCAACAGCTTGTTTTGATCGGCCTACTGGATCCTGACAATGAGTGACCATGGGGTTCCCGCTATCACAACCTAATGCCCCGCCCGCCGATTGGCCAAAAGGAGGCACGGGTTTTCGCAAAATGAGGAGGACCATTTTTACTCTTTCTTGACTGAGCCGGTGACAGAACGATCCCTTCTAGCAACGATTTTCTAAGCTCCCAATCGACTTAAAAAAAAAATTATCTTGAGAAAGCAAACTGAAAATTCCGGGGACCCGCCTACTTTCCCCCAGCAAAACGCTAGGCGAAGCAAGCCGCGAGCCCCATGTCTATGATACATTCCGACTACACGCTTCCCAAGCATCCGAGGGGGTTTGATTTTTTTCCTTTTTTCAGAACATTATTTTTTCCCAACCCCTACTTTGAAGCCCCGAGAACTGGGCGTACCGCCAGTCGCTTTAAGTCCAGGAGCCATGTCACAGCACCATCTTCCTGATTTTCTGCATATAGGTGTCCAAGTCAAAGTCACATAGCACACGACCCGTGGAATCATCCTTTGAACGACCTTCAGATTCCCTCTCAAGCAGACAAAACATTGCCCTGTAATCTCCCCATTCCCCCCGCCTTTTTTCACCCCTACAGTTTTTCATAATTTTCCTGAAAGGAGTTCCGTCTCAGATTAGCCTTAAGACCCAAAAAAGCACTGCAGTTTGCTCGACTGGTCCCCCTCCATCGGAGTACTTTTAACCCCTTTTTTGCAAGTTTTTCTCCGGATTTCCGACCCCCCCCCACAAGACCCAGTTGGTTTTCCCTCGAGGCTTCAACACCGAAAATTCCACCACAAACAAGCCCAATCCCTTCCCCCCCCCCTATTTTTGCCCCCCAAATTTCCCCTTCAATCTATTTAACTTGGTAGCTCGGTCTTTCCCCCTTCTTTTCAGCTTACATTTCGCTGTTGTTGAAATGTCGTTTTTTTTTTGCCCCCTCCTTTCATTTCCGCCCCCTGGCGAGGGGCCAATGTCCTACCTTTATATTGATGGGACCCCAAACCCTCTAGCCCCATTTTTAGGTTTTCTCCATTTGACATTGCTATCCTTCTTTTGGCTGCAGTGCCATGTAAAATGTCGTTCTCGGATCGGTTGGATATTCACTTGCCCCCCCCCAAGCTTTTTTCTCTAGTTTGTCCTCCCGTCCTGGGGACGGGACCACTCCGTTGAATTGCCGTGATCTCTCTCTGGTGACCCTCACACCCGATGCTTCTAGATAGTTAACCCCAGATACTGGGGCCAACCACCCTTTCTTCAACAGGATCCCCTTGCCTCGCCAAAATTGAAGACATGCGTATGTCAGGCCTATTCGCCCGTGCATTTCGTCTTGAGTTGATTGGTTTTCGTTAACCCTGCAGTTTTCATAACAATCACGGTCCCTCTTTCATAGCTCAAGCCCCACGTCCTCACTCTCAAATAACCTGAGTCCGTCCGTGCCACCCTGTCTTTACCATGTAATCCCAAGAACTAGAAGATTTTAACTATATTAGCGCCAACCATAATTCATTCTTTGCACTCAGCGTCCTATCGACCCCCCACATAGTACCACTTGTGATTGAAAGGCAGAGGTGCCTCCCCTTTTTTCCGGTGTTGTTGAAGGCGCCCCCCACTGCACTTTTCTTTCTTGACCATAGATTGAACCGAACTAGCCTCCTACGATCGGTTGGTCTTTTTGAGATAAGTGAACCATTCGTACGTTGTTTCCCCCATTCGTTGTTCTTCTTGCAGATTAAGCGCCACTGGGTCTTTCGGCAAGCTGTATTGATCCCAGAAATTAATTTTCCACCAAGATCCCCTTTTCATTTATGCCAGAAATACTCGCTGTGCGCAGAGACGTGGTCGCAATTTCGCGCTTCCTTCAGGGTATTATTATATCTCTCGCATTGCCCCAATACCCCCTTATATTTTCTCGAACCATCCCATTGCCGATTCCACCCGAATCGACGTTCAACGGTTCTTTCCAGACCAGAGGCGGGTCTGACCCCCCCACATACTCCCGATTTACCGTGTATGCGATTCGCTTAAGCCTCACTTTCGAGTCTTCCAATGTTTTGGTCTAGTTTCGAACTTGTTCTCACCTTCATTCCACCTCTTTCCAAATCAGCCTTGTAGAAACAGAAACGCACTCTATCGTATTTTCATCTGGTTCAGTCTAATCGGCTTTATCCCCCATCCTTCTCACCCTATTGGTTTGTAGGCGTATTTGTAGTTGAAATATTAACTAGGAAGATGCAGTCCAAAGTTTCGGCAATCCCGAGTATTAACCGGACGGGGTTGTTTCTCCACTGCGATCCCACGTTCGCCCTACTCCAACCTTTGAAAGCCCACGAGCTTCCCTCTTTTCAGCCCTAATAGATTACCCTCCTCCCTCGGGTTCGGAGTGATGGTTCCCCACAAATAAGAAAGAGCTTCTGTGGATTGCTTTTGAATTTCGTTGGTTACACCCTTCTCAACAAACCCCTGAAAGACGTCTTCTATTTTAGAACTCGGAGGGGCCATAAACCTTGCATTCGTCTTCTGGTGCATGATGTTGAACCCTACTGATATCCCGTACTAGCCAAATAGTCATGTTTCTCAGTTCGGAGCCCTCTCGACCTTTAAGCCCTACCGTCCGCAACCAATACAGGACGAGTAGCAGAGGTAGTTTCTTCACGGGCGGGTACGCTGTAGCTATCCGGGAAGGTGTCTATAGGGTGTTCTCCAAGGGGCCAGAAGAATATTTTAAATTATGGAGAAACATCTTTTTTTTAAAGCGCCCTGAGTGTAAGGCCGCCCTCGAGCAGTTTGGGCTTGTATGAATCCTCTTTTGTTTCCAGACAGCCTCTTTCGGACATATCACTGGCTGTTTTTTCTAGATGTGGCTTTTTTCGGAGTGGCGTTTGTTGCTTGCCGCTACTTCCTTAGGGTCCCGTTCTATCCAGAAAGAACCCTATTCCGGGGGTTTTCTTTCCTTTGAGAGAACCCCCCTGATGCAAGCCTTCTTTTTTTCGCTGGCTGCCGGGCCATTGCAATGCGGCCTATTGCGTTTGCCCCACCCGACCTTGACCCTTGAGTTTTGTTCTCGGCAAAATACGGAACGCCAACCAAAGAAACCCCATAGTACGCTTGTTCTGCTGACTAATAACGATCCTCTGGATTATTTTTTCCGGGGAGTGCTCTCCGCGGTGAAGAATTCACCCTGAAGAACTTCCCCCGTCTTGCACCGATCCCTTGACTGACTTTTTTCAGCACATTAGGATAGATAGGGCAGTCTCCTCTCTCTTAATTATATACTATTCCACCCCCCGCTTTCCTCCAGTACATCCTTTTGTGTGTATTTCATAAGTTTCGTTCTTGTCCTTTTTTCCTCGATTTGAAGATATGATTCACACCTCTCAGTCTGTGCGCCACGTCAATAATTACGACCTGTCTTTTCCACTGCATTTGATGAACCACCCCCCCACAATATTCTCCTCTCTTATCCATTTTGCGACTCATGAAGACCATGATCTCCTTCTTTTCCCATTTGTCCTGGCCCTTGGATAGTTTTCAATATGGATGATCCCGTACTTCAGTCGGAGCCTACTTTTATTGTATATTGGAGTTTCAAGAGCGTCTTTCTCTCTTTCACCTCGTGGTCTTAAAGCCTCCAGGACCGATTGACAAGGACCCGGCACTTCCTGTCTGAGATCTTCCTCGCAGCGACCAGCGGCGGATCTGGGCTGACCAAGTTTAGCCTCGCCAAAGCATAGATCGTCCGAACTCCTGCCCAAGCCTTTTTTTTGAATAGTTTGTCCCCACCCCTGCCTTGCCTTTCTTCGATGACTCTCTGCCAGTCGTCGTTTATAATAGGATTCCCAGTTCTCCCCAAGATGGTCCCCACCCCCGACATTCTGCATCGTACGGGTAAAAGTGATTAACGAGTATACTTAGACTTTCCCGAGCCCACAGTTTTGAACGGTGCGCTTCCTCTCCCCTGGGTTTATACGGAAGAAGTTTTGTGATTCCCTGCTGGGTTCTTTGTGTCTCCGCCGTGTGAAACCGCCCCCTACCGAGCTTTTTTGTAGTCCTTCTATCTTCTTTTCGGTTAGACTGACAAGACGAGGTTCCAGAAGATATACCAACTTTTCTCGTTTGCTAGATGAGAACCCCGTCCCCTCCTAATGCCTCGGGAACGGTTTACCTTTCTGTTGATGTTTTGATCATCCTCGCTTTCTTCCCTTTGTCTGGACCCTATGAGCCCTTGTTACCTCGGAAAGTCTTTCACGTGTTTCAGGAGGCCGATCTCCCGTTCCTCTCCCCCCCCCCGGGGAATTTACCCCTCAGACAAAGCCCTGGCTCTCCTGATTAACATCATTGAAGAGCTTGGAACCTCGGTTTGACTTGTCTTTTCTTACCAGGGCCCCCTGTCCTTTATAGCTATCGGTTTCATGTTTACGGTCGGGAGGAACACCGCGTGAGGGGAAGGTAAAAAGAGCTCTTTCCTAGACGATTCGGTCTGACTGGATAAGGAAGAACGGAAGCAAAGAGGTACCCGACAAGAGAGTGGTTCACGACGGAAACCTGGTGTGTTTTTCTTTTTTGAACTTCTCTTTCTTTTTTTACTCCCTCTCTCTCGCCGTTGGTTCTGTCTTTTTTTTTTTCGGAGTCCCTTTGTTTTGTAGATTTTTCCTTTCGCCACACCCTTCAGTTCACCGATTTTCTTTCCAACTCCTGTCAGTGTCATCCGAGTCAATTGGGTTGGAACCCTATGGCCAATCCCTTTTTTTGCCTTCTCGCACCCTCCTCCCCCCCCCATCCTCGTACTTAAAACATCCGCTAAAACATGGTCTCCCTTCCCCCCCCTCCTCTGGATCTACGAGATCGACCTTACTCAGACAATCCTACGACAGCAATTATAAGCAATTTCTTCCCCCCGGTCCCCCATGTAAACAGGTAAAGCCTTGCTATTTCTAAAGCCTAAAAGATCATCGATTTTCCCAAAATATAGATTCCTGCAATCCCCCTCCGCGTTTTGAATTTTACCGCCGCGCTTCTTGAGCTTTAATAGCCTTTCCCCTTTTTTTTTCCTTCCCTCCCTTTTTTTTCTTTTTATTCTCTTGACTTTTTTTCTTTTTCTTTATTGTATTCTATTGAATCAAGCGCTGTAGGTTGCGAAGCTTATCCCTTTATTTATTTTTTCTCTCTTCCTTCTTTGTAATTGCCACATTTCTTAATTGCATCTTCTTTTCTGTATCGTTCTTTTGTTTATGTAGTTTTTTTTGTGATTATCTTGTCGTTGTGTTACCGGCAGGCCCCTTCCATTCCCTCTCTGATCGTTCCCCTCCAAATCCATCCCTCTGATCCTGGATCGGCCAGAAGAATGCCTTCCCCAGACCTCCCCGCTGGACTTTGCTAGGTCTCCAGCGTGGAACTCCGAGAGAAAAGTTTGCAAAAGTCTTGAGGCGCTCAGAAAGATTATTCAAGGACCCCCTTCCAGGTCCCCACTACCCCTTTGATGGAAGCTGACGGCCCTGGTCTCTCGCTCCCCCGCGGAACATTTCCCTGCCTTGTGGTGTAATTCCCGAGTCAACCACGTTCCACCTCTATTCTCCTTTGAATGAACTTTTTTGCGTCCTTTTTTTTTCTATTAAGCGGGTTTGCCTCCCGTTTACCAGTTAATGAATCCGCAGCCCCTTTATAACGCCATGCTACGGTGCGCGAGCTAGCTGCGTTCCAGTTTTCGAGCGTCCACCCCCTCGGTCCGATGTTATCAGTACGATAACCTTGACGTAAGGGCATATAGTTGGCTTTTGATGGATAGGCCCGACAGTTCCCCCTGACACGATCGGACCTCCCCAAACATGTAAGAACCCCCCGGATTTAGACCCCCTTTTCCTTCCTTTCGGCATCTTCAGTCTTTTTTCCCCAACTCTCTCAGAAATTTGTCGTCTCCCCTGTTAGGAGGGCTTCTTTCAGATCCCAACAAAAGAAAGGGGTTTCCCTAAGACGAGCTCTCCATTCGTTACTCTTGCCCGAATCGTAAGCTGTCGTTTTAATCAGCAGCGGACGGCTCGCCTTGGATGTACCCGTATCGCCTTCCCTCCATGTTCGGAACAAATACAAATCTCTCCGACGAAAAGAGCCCCCCCCTCCATTTCGCCGGACGATTCCCAATCTTAGTGATTTAATCCAAATTTCTCAGACCCTGCTGGCATATATTTTCCCCTTTCGCCCGAGATACCTCCCCACTTAGTCTCGATTTGTACCTCCTCAGCCCTTTTTGTTCTCGATTTGTCCCAATTTTTTTCCTATTTTAAGGTGTCCCGAGCCCTTACCCTCCTTTGGTCCCTCAATTTGTTCCCCGCCCAAATCCCCCCAGGGCCCCCTTTTCTAAACTTCCTTCTGATAAAAAATCTAGGATCTTTGCGACTGTACTTCAGCGCCCTTCCCCCACCCCCACCCCCCCCCCCCCCCCCCCCCCATGGGATTTTCCGCCGAGGTCCTGAGCGATAATTATTTTTCTCTTTCATTAAGCATTGTAGGGGGATACCCCTAGGCTGGTCACCTAGCTCCTTCCTTTTTCTTCTTTTCCCCCCTGATCGGTGTTTTACGACGTATTTGCCCTCCTTCCTCCTTCCCCCTCCTCCTCTTCCCTACTCTCCCCCCCGCCCTTTACCGCATTCCTATCGCTTAGTGCCAAGTGAATTATAAGAGTGGATCTTCTCCCCGTTTTCTTTTACTCTTCCGTATCTTTTTCCCCCAATTGAATGTTTTCTCCCCCTGACCCTCTATTTAGACTATAAATGAAGCCCCTTGCTTTGTAAAGAGCCACCCGTTTAAGCCCCCCTCAAGACTTCTCGCCATTTCTCTTCCAGCTTTGAGCCGCGCAGGCTGCTACCCGCTTTTTTTTTTCCCACCGTTACCCCCGATGCGGAATTCCTCAAGCCCGATTGAACTGTTTTTTTCAGCCCACCCAAAAGTATTTAGATATTCGAGAGACACCACTTTTGCTTTCCCTTTTTTTTATTGTCCTGATGCAGAGAACTTTTCCAACTGGGCATGTTAAGGTCGAGATAGACGTGAGTCCCTTTTCATCAAGGGAGTCTTTTTTTTTCTTTGAATATTTAATCCTACTTTAACGAAGCTTCTTTTTCATTTTTTTAGAGGAGTCAACTTCTCATCGACGAACTGCTAGGGTATCTTTCGTCCCTTGTTTTTTTCCCATTCCCGTTTTCCTAGTTTTTTATTGGCCCCGCAGCACCCTCTCTGTAGCCTTACATGTGCACGTAATCCGTTCCCTTCTTTTTCCGACTTAACTTAATTTTTCCCCCCAATTTTTTGTTTGTGTTTTTGGGTTTTTTTTTTTTGTGTGGGGTTTGGGGGGGGGGTTTTTTTTGGTTTTTATCTTCCGGTAGCCGCGAGATGTCTGTTCAATCTTTTCCCAGGTCTTTAAAAAGTCCTTTTTTTCCTTGCAGCGGCGATCCTTCGGATTCCTTATACTTCAAGTGCCACCCGGTCCCTCGGCTGTGACTTTCGCTCATTTTTCGGATGTCTGAGGCCCTTTCCTTCTTTATCTCATCGTGCCTTAACAGGCATCTTTGACCCCCTCTCGTGTTTAACCTGTTTGATCAAGAACCTTATTGTCAAGTAGGAGGTGTTTGCGCCCCTCATTTTCACACAGTGTTTTCTTTCTTTTTGTCCTGTCCCTCGCCATAATCCCCCAATCTCAATTGCTTGCCCCCCTTCTTCCAGGGCTGCGACGCTTCCCCTGAGGTGTTGGATCCCCCCCTGTGGACTAAATTTCGACTTTTTGCCATGTGACTCACATCGGCATGTCTCTCAAAAATAATATATTCACACCCGCATCAGTTCTTCTAGGCTTAGGACCAGCCAGAATAGAATCCAGGAACCATAGGGCCGATTTTCCCCGCGGAATTTCTTCCGATGGTTGTTTTTTTGACTAAAATCCACCTCCCAAGGTCTCCCCCGCCTGCGACATATGCCCAGGTTAAGGAAACGTGACTCTCTACAGAGTTCGCTCTCCTCCAATATTCCCTCTGTTTTCTCCCCTCGGCTGGCCTCCCCCTTCCCTAGTTCCCTATCGCACCCACTTTTTGTCTCCTCTTTTTTTTCCCGTTTATTGCCCAAGAATTGGACGCTTCAATTCAAGAGCCAGACCAACGTTCTTCCAAGCTATTCTAAATCCCCCGCAGGCACACTTTTTACAAGACTCCTTCCGACTGCCGAAAGGCGGCGGTTTATTTGACTGGTGCCAACACACAATTCCTTTCCGATCGGCGGGATCCTCCCCTACTGCCCCGTAAGTGCGCTTTCCCGCCAACCTCACCGGTCTTGCTTGGCAACACGACCGCTGCCAACCCCCCAATTCCCCCCCTTGTTAAAAAAATGATGATTCCCCAACCTCACCCACCTCCTCTTCCTAGAAGAGTATTTGGTCTTCCTTTTTTCCCGGCCGTCTCCTCAGTTAGCTTTTCCTTTTTTTCTTCCTATGTTTTCCTTTTTCCGCCTCTGATCGGGAACGTTCGAAGAATGGGTCCTTCCACGGAAGAAGGAACTGGTTTCCCCTGTGACCAACCCTTAGGTAGTCTTTTTTAACGACCTTTCTTTTAACTCTTCTTTTTTGGGTGGCCGTGGTACTTTTCGACCCCTTTTTCTTTTTTTCCCTTGATTGCAGCCGGCGTGGTCCCGCCTTAGGAAGTCTTTTATACGCCTCCCGTTTTCTTTTGCTCCCTTCACCTTTCTTTTGAGGATACGAATGGTGAAATGCTTTATCCGGCTTTTCCATACCAGAAAGGGAGTCTATTTCCTCCTTTTCCGCTTTGGACCTCCCCCCCATCAACCCTGCCAATTCTCCCTCCCATCCCTCTGATACTCCCGATTAAGGCACCTTTTCTCTTGCCCCCCCCCTAGGGCAAAGCCTGTATATGTTTGGTTCTGTTTACTGAAGTCCGCCCCCCTCCTTCGTTTTCCTTAGTCTCACCCCCTTTAGTCCCCCACCAGTCATCTTCCCCCCTATTTCCCATCGAGAGCTTACGGATTCCCCTTCCCTTCTTTTCCCCCCTACACAGAAAGACGACTCTGCCATCCCCTTTTTTTTTCCCCCCACCCCCCTCTTTCCATTTAGACCGGAAATTCTGATCCTTGCCCGAGGGATTACAGCAGAATGTGCTATTTTTAATGTTTTTTACCTTCCTTCTTTCCCGTCGTGTCATGTTTTTTTTGGTGAACTTGCGTAAACTTTTGCTCGCTTCCTATGCGCTGCACTCCCTCCAACTCATGCTCGATGGTTTTTTTACCTTCCCCCCCTTCAGAGTTGTTGACACTTCGTGGTTTTTCCCCCTTTTTCTTTATTTTTCTTTTTTTGCCCCAGTAAATCGGCCTGTTCTCTTTTTCATCGTTGATCACCCGAAAAGGTTTTCTTTGACCCTTCCCCGAGCAGAGCATCCGCTCCTTTTGCATGAGGACCGTTGTTGTCCATTTCCCCCCCTCCCCCCTCGAGCTTCCTTTCTTATTCGTACGCTACGAATTTCACTTATCGGTTTATCCCCCTCCTCCTATTCAAAATCTTTCATTCTTCCGTCTCCCTCGGAGGGTATTCCTATTCCACTCCTTTCGCCCCCAGATTTTTGCGAGTCGTTCCTCCTTCTGATAGGCACCCGTTCCCCTTTTTTTTCTTCTCTTTTCCCCCCCTGGCCCCCCCCCCCCCCCTTTTTTCTCCATGTCCTCTCCTTTCGTAGCTTACCCACCCTCTTTTTCCTTTTGTCCCTTTCGTCTTTGGTCTTTCGTCTGTAGTCTCATCTCTCTCTTCTACATGAACTATTCTTCCTTCATCCTCCACCCGTCCTTCCTCCTCTATCTCCTCCTTCATCCTACGCTCTCATCATCCTCCCTCTCTTCTCCGGTACTCCTCTTCTCTGCTGTCCCATCCCTTCCCATAGCACTTGCCAGGTTAAGCACCTTGGCCCTCCTTTATACCGGTAAGATAGGCTGGGGATGTGTGTCCTTTGCGCCCCCCAGCTTCCCAACTCCCAATCCAACTTTTCCCCCCCTACCCCTGCCCGTCTCTTTTGGCTAA
>Ga0179593_1469000_pt1 | contig 17261 bp, 23 predicted proteins | sample CZODoug2_1_08_16_FD_185931 | JGI IMG/M metagenome (GOLD analysis project Ga0179593, IMG submission 185931) | Vadose zone soil fungal communities from Angelo Coast Range Reserve, California, USA - CZODoug2_1_08_16fungal (PacBio error correction) | ecosystem: Environmental > Terrestrial > Soil >... | reverse complement strand
GCGGTCCCCACGGTTCTACAGGTGAGCGTCGGTAGCTTTACCTTCCTGATTTTCGCCTTCTTTTTTTCGCCTTTTTCTCCCTCCCAACATGGCTTTTTCCTTAGCATGGGTCCTAGTCTTGACTTGCTCTTGTGCCTTTTTTTTTCCCTCCAGAATGTCTGACCATCCGTAATTTTTTCTCCCCACCAACTTTTTTTTCGCGGGACGAGTGTGTTGCGTGGGACCCCCCCCCCCCACAAGTAAATAGCTCGCTCTCCCTCTTCGCGCCTAGGGGTCTTTTTTTTCTGGTGGGTTTTTTTTGCTCGAGTACTTTCGTTTTCCCTTCGCCCTCTCACTTTGTCCCCCGGCCGTTTGGTGCAGTGGGGCCCATCCGATGCTTGCTGACTCTCCCGCGTTTCCCGTTCTTGCGACATGGTCGTCCCTCTCCCCCCCGTTCCTTTTTTTGTCGTTTTTTGCGGCCAAATTTCCCCTTGGGGCTTCGTCTTCTTGTGGGCCCCATTTCCCCTTTTTTCGCGCGGGGCTCTTCTGCGCATTCGGGGTCGGTGCTTTTTTTCGGCAAAAACCCCCCCTTTTTGTCCGCTAAGGCTCTTTTTTTCTCCCGTTTTTTGTTGCGTCGCTAACCGGTCGCAAGTACCCCCCCCCCGCGGTGCGCGTACCCGCTCCCGGCTGAGTCGATTTTCTCGATCGGGGCCCTCTGTTACCCCCCCCACACATATCCTTCCTTTCCCCTCCTGTGATTTTTTTTGCTTGGGGAAAATTGACAGACCCCTCTAGTAATCGCTAAAAGTCCCTGTCTGGGAGATTGGGTGATTTTTTGATCCCCGGTATTCTTTTTGGGGTCCTTGTTAAGTGAACGTCGAATTCTTTTTTACCCACCTCCGCCTTCCTTTTCTCCTTGATTCAAAGCAAATCAGCCCTCTTTCCCTATCCCCCCTGCATCTATTGTCTCCACTTTCTCATCCCAGTTTTATTTAAATTTTTGCCTTTACCCCCCCCATTTTTTCTTCAACCATTCCCCGCCACATTTGCCTTCTTACCAACTTCACACCACTTCATCCAAACCAAAGCCTTTTTCCCGCTCCCCCCCTTTCCCACAGTCCTAGGGGCTTCCCTTCATTTCACTGTGCCCCCCTTTTTGCGCCCCCCTTTCTGGTTTTTTGGTGGCGGTATTCTGTGTTTCTGGGTGTATTCTAGATGGTTCGTTAACAGTTCCACACCTTATGAATTTTGCTGGAGAGGTGAGGCGTGGAACCTTTACAGGGTCCCCTTGCCTTCCCCACAAACCCATGTCGACCCAGTGTAGTGACATGGAACTTTCTTCTACTTTTTTTTAGTCTTGGCCTTTCCCCCCCTTGTGGATTAGCTGCTTTTTCCGGGACGGTTTTCGGGAATCCTTTGACCTGCTTGCGTTTTTTCGCAAGCAACTTTGCAACCTCCGTTGTCTCTCAATTTCCCCCCCCCCACCCCCTGCCGGCACCGCGTAATTGAACCTCCCTCCAGGAGAGGCTGCTTTTCTCGTTCACCTTCCTAACCCCTCACCCTTTTTTGACCAAAGCCGATTCCGTCTCCCCTCGATTTGACCCGGCTGGAGATTTTTTTTTTGTGTTTCGGCGGCGCCCCCCTTTGAGACACCCATCGGGCCCCCTTCTAGGCTTCCTCCCCGTTTTTTTTTTTTGCAAACTATCTGTCAGTCCGGGGTCCCTTTCCGCAAGCTCTCCCCCCCTCAAAGCTTTTCCTTTCTTATTTTCGCAGTTTTTTTTGTATTCTGCTCGCGTTTCCCCTCCAGTCGTCTGGTATGGATTTTTTTTTTTCCCCCGCAAGGGAAATTTCCCTACATTTTTCATTCACGGCTCTTTTGAGCCGGGAGTTTTTCCCTCCCCTCCCGTTATGCCCTTTTTTGTTTTTGTTGTTTTTATGCTGGCACTGGTCATTTCCGACGTTAGCCTGTTGGCTTCTAGGCACAGCTTGATTCGCATTTACCACGGAGAGTATACCCCCCCCTCTTTTTACGGCCAACTCGTCTTTAACCCCCCTTGACGTTATGCGAAACTGTTCCCTGGTTTCCCTTTTTCCCCACAGGATGCTGGACTCCTCCGGGAGCGATTCGCCCTTTTCTTCTACGGGGACCAAAATTGACACAACCCCCCCCCCTGACCCTTGTGCCTTCCCCCCCTTCCTCGTGGCGGAGGTTTGCCTGTTGCCTTTTTTACCCTTTTTTCCCCCAATGATTATTTTCACTGGATTTTCTTTTTTCCCTCCTTCCTCCGGTTGTGAAAACGTCTCACATATTTTTGTCTTTTTTTTTTTTGGAAAGTCTTTTTCGAAACCGTCCCCCCTTTCAAAGGAGTGTTCTTTATCGCAGGGGGAAAGTCGGTCTTTTTCCATCAAGCCGTGAGTGTTTTCTGGCGCCTTTTCCCAGTTTTTATTTGGACAGTGAGTTTTTCTAGATTTTCGACAACCGCTCCTTTTATGAGGGATTTGAGTGACCTGCCCTTTTTTCCCTTTTGGGTTCCCTCTACAGGTTTAATGAGGAGCCCCTTTTTCGTCTACTCGTTCAAGGGGGCTTTTTCACCCTTCTTCTGGGTTTTTTTTCTTTCCTCAAGGCTTTTATTTGTTCCCTTAAGCGTGTCCCCCTCCTGGTTTTTTCAGTTAAAACCCCCCTCCCGCCTGCCCCTTTGACCCCAGAAGAAGTCGGGAGAGTTCCTCTCGTTCTTTTTCTTTTTTTCCGGAGGAGTCTCGTCCATCTCTCCGTTGTGTCCTCCCCCCCCCTTGGCTGGAGACCATCTATCTTCGCTATCTGCTTTCTTCGGCGATGCGTGATGGGAGGTCCCTTTTGACTCACCTGATTTTTCCACACTTTTTTCTTGCGATTGACGTGGGTTCCTCCACCACGGAAGGTTTTTTCAAGGAATTTGGTTTTTTTCTTCGGGCAGCGTTCCGTTGGCCCGCTCCCCCTCCCATGGCGGTTTTTTTCATCTTTGCCAACCCCGTACTCCTCCAATCAGCTGGCTGTTTAGCTTTTGCCGGTAATCCTTTTGCTTTCGGATTTCATTGTTCCCCGGCCGGTTTTTGCTTTTACCCCTCTTTTGGGCATTACCCCTGAGCCGGACCTTTTCAACAACTCTGGCATACAAATGCTGCATTAAAGTGGGTCCCTTACTATTTCCCCGGACTCGGTTTCCTAGTGGCGTCCCTTTTCCCACTTTGGCGGGTTCGGCTACGCGACATTGCCCCCCCCCCCCACCGTTTCCGTTCCCATTCCTAATCGATTTCGGGTAACCCTCTTAAGTGCCTTAGTTCCTCTTTTCCACTCGTGGACATGTCCAACTGTAGTGTTTTTCTCCGGGCACGTCTTTCTCCCCACGCTTCGGTCTTCTTTCCCCATCCATGAGGAAAGGACGTTTTTTCCTCCGGTGCCCGACCCCTGTGCTTTTTCTCCTATCCATCTTTTTCGTAAGAAATTTCCCCTTTTTCCCGTGTTGCATGCCTTGTTCTCCCATTTTTTTTTTTTTTTTTTCCACCCGTTTGTGCCGAGTTTATCTTCCCTACTTTTTTTGTATGTAACCGTTTTTGCCTTTGCCCTCTTCTCCGCCCCTGTGTTGTTTTTTTTTGGTTGACTTTTTTCATGCTCTTGCCTCCCGTACTTCCTTTCATCACCGATTGTCCCCCCCTTTGATGTTGTAATCCCCAGATACGACTCGGCCCCCCCCTTATTTTCCCATACCTGGCTGCCCATCCACTTCTATCACAGCCACTTCTTTTTCCTAACCCCGGTTCACCCACGGTCTTCCTCCTCCGCAGGTTCGGAAACGCTTTCTCCCCTGCAAGTGTCGGTTTTTTTTTTTTTTGTGAGGCCAAAGCTTTTTTCCTCCCGACCTAAATGCAAAAGCGGTTTTGGTTCTTTGCCGTTAAGAGGAACTAGCCACCCACGAGTGTTTTTTCTTTCACATTCCCCGCTTTTTTTTTGAGGCAAAGGATTCCAATCCATCATTATGTGTCCCCCCTGAACATAGAGTAACCTTCTTTAGAATGCCCCCCCCAACAACGAGATCCCCTTGTTCCTTGGTATACCCTTTGAGTACTCCTTTTTTGAACCCCGCCTGCCCACACATGATTTTTTTGTTTCCCTTCCTCCCATTGAACCCAGAGTCAGTAACTCAGATTGCCCCCCTTGCGTTAAGGGTAGTCCCCCACCCCCTTTTTCCACGTGGTAGTGTTTTACTTTTTCCACGATCTTTCTACATCCCGCTGGAATTGTTTCTTCCAGTAATACCCCAGGACCCCTTGCCCCACTGACCCTCCCTACACCGATGGATTCCTTTTACGGGCACCAATCGGACACCCCTCCATTGCGCTCTTTTCCTTTCCCCCCCCCCATTCCCCCTCCATTTTTGATAACTTTTTTCATGCAACGAAACGCCTGGTCCGTCAGGGTCCCCCTTTTTCCCTCCTTCCCGCTTTTCTCCCCTCTTTCCCTGCTCCCTCTCTTTTCCCCGAAGCTCCTCGCCACACCCCCCTTTTTTTTTTTCCTTCAACCCCTCTCCCTGCACCCCCCAGCCCCTCTCTGGTTTGCAGAGACGACTGACATTATTTTTCTTGGAGGTCTACCCCGGTTGGCCCCCCTTAATTTTTCCTATTTAGTACCCCCTTCCCTTTCTCACCACAAGGCTCTATCTCTGCAATACTTTCGTTCATTTTTTTCTTTTCTGAGGATTGTTCCTTTTATTTTTAATTCTCCTATTTCCCCAGACAATAGTGAACGTCTGTCTTCTTTCTTTCCCTTTCCCCAAGAATTCCCATATTTTTCCGCAATGGTTACCTGAAATTAAGTTACACTTCTCCCTTCTTTAAATTAAAGTCTCTTTTTTTCTTCTGTTTTTCCTCCTCGTTTTTCCGAAAGAGAATTGAACACCACCCTTTTCCCCTCCTCTCATCCTTGTTGTTTGTTCCTTGGTTTCTACCCTCCTTACCCCGTTTTTTACTCCCTTCCCAGAAACACCACCCAAAACAACTGTTCGAACGTAGTCGCCTAAAACCACCCTTTTTGTGTCGCCGTCGAAAAAAGTTTCCCCCCCCCACTGGGCTGCGTTGGACCCCCTCCCCCAAGTCCTCTCCTGGGTTGTCTGTTTCTGTGGTCTCGTTCAACTTTTTTATCCCAATGTGCCACACATTTGATAACCCCTTCCCCCCCCACTGAGGTCCCCTGTTTCCCTCCAGCTCAAAGTCCTGAATTCCATTTTTATCTTTGCCTCGTCAACCGTACCCTTACTCTTTTTTTTTTTGCACTTTTTCACGGTGGCATTTTATCACATAGACCCTGTTGTCCAGTTTTCGCGATTCCGCCCCCGCGTTTTATTAGCCAAAGCGATCGCTCCTCCCCTTTCGGACCCCCCAGTTTCGACCGCGTCACCGCACCACCGATTTTCCCTAACTGTTTTTTTTTTTTTTCAAGCCGATCTTTTTCCCCAGGAGTCCGGTTAACTTCCCTTTTTCCTGGTAAATTGGAACCTTCTCCTCCCTCAGGGCGGTTTCTTTCCCGCCATTCTCCACAGTCAGTTATCCATTTACCTCCGCATCGCCCCACAAGTTCCCGGCCATTTTTTCGGTACGAAGTAAAAGTCCCCTTTTTCCTTTTGCTTCCCTCGCGGGAACTTTCCAAACTTCTCCTTCTTTTGGGCCCCTCCCATTAACCTCCGCGTCGCCTAGTGCACGGCTCTGACCCCTGAACATACACTCTTTTAGACCTTTTTTTAACAACATTTTTTTCTCTTCCCTCGCTCGGACCCAAACCCCCCTGAAAACAAAAAAGTGTTGCCCCCCCTTTTCTTTTCAAACGACTCCCTTCCCGAGTTGTCGGTTTTTTTTTTTTTCCAGTTGCGTCCAGCAATGGTCAGGTTGGGCCTGCAAACTTGTTCGCTGTTGCCCCCCCTAAAACACCAATGGCCCCGTGCTCCGTTTCCTAGGACTTCCCCGTTATATTGATGCGGCGTTCTGCCTTTGGTTTGATTGTTTCCAACCACCCTCCCCTTGAGCCCCCCCCCCCTGATCCGGGACTGTGTGCCCATTTTTTCCTACGGAGTAATTCGCCGCGTTTTTTCTTCTCTACAATCGTTTCACCGTCGCGTTCCTCCGCACAGCTTTCCCCTTACAAGAAAATCCGTTCGTCTTTTTTCAGCCCACCTCCCCGAGTCCTTTCACCTCAATCCCATTCAATCTTTCCCCAAGGTCTTCCATTATTCCCTTTTTCTCCGTTTCGTTCCAATTGAGTTTTGTGCATTCTTATTTGTTCTCTTTCTTTTTTCTTGACGGGGATAAATTTAGCCTTTTCCTTTTCCAAAATAAGTTTGCTCTTCATCCTTTTCTCTAGAATACACCGAAGTCCCACTCACCGTAATTCACCATTTTTTCTTAAGTTTTTTTGCACACCCAGTAGTTGTCATTTCCTCTGACTTTTCCCCCCCCCCTATGTTTTCTTTTCTTCTTCTCCTTGCTTTTGTGTGAGTAATTCCTTTGGCATTTTCCCCTTTTTTTGGTCCTCCCCTTCCGCCCTTCTCCTCTTTTTGTGTATCATCAGAAATAGGGCCCACTTCCGTATAGCATGGACCCCCCTTCGCTTGTCATGATTTCGTTCATTCTTTTCACTCTTTTTCTTTGTTGGGTCATTGGACTTTTCCCTGAAACGATGTGAATACTTCTTTATTGGTGGTTCAAAATCTCACTTTGAATTCCCGGGACCTCCACCTGCTTTTCCCCCCTCTCACCTGTCTCCCCCCCAATCTCCCCTGGCAGAATTGTGCCGTATCCCCTCAGAATATGCGCCCCTTTTCCAAAAGGCAGCCTGGCGGGCCATTGCTTAGTCTTTTCTTTTTGACAGGCCACCACCCTTGGTGCGGTTCCCATCTTCTGGCCGTATTTTTCTGAATTTCTGGGAACTTCCTGGAACAGCGCGGCCTTTCGCGCACAATGTGCCGCCCCCTTTCCTTTGCGAGTCCCTGAAGCGGGGCCTTTTTTTATTTTTACTACGGTGTTCCTTTTTCGTTTTTTTAACCCATGTATTTCTTCCTGTCTTGGTTGGGGCTCCGTTTTCCTTTGAACGCATTTTGGCACACGCCTGTTTTTTTTTCCAGTCGCGCGATTCCGGGGCCTTTGTCCGTCCGCCCCTTTTCCCCCCCCACCCCCTTCATTTCAGGCTTTCCCAGTTTCATCAAAGCGTTTTTTCCGGGGAAATCTTACAATTCTATCATCTTTTTTCTTTTTCTGCACCGTTTCTTTGCGTGAGGTTCGCGAACTTGCGGTGCACCTTGTGTCCACCAGACCTGGGCAACCTAATCTCCCCCTAACGACCCCGAGGTGTCCTCGGACCGTTCCCGCGCTGTTTCATTTGCTTTCTCTTTGACAATCTACGCCGAGGTCTGCTCCCCCAATTATTATTTGACCCCTCCCTGAGCTGTTTTCATCTTTCTTTGAAAGCCGAGTTCCCCCCCTTAAATGGAATCCCCTTCCCCCATCCACGATGGGCCCATGTCCGGTCAGAGGACTTTTTTTCTTTTCAGGTTGTAGACCCCCTACGTTTTTTTTCCCCCGTTCGAAGCCAGGCTACCATCCTTTGCCGTAGCACCGTGTTGCCGCTCCTCTCTCTTCCTACTCCTTTTTTGTAGTCGTCTGCGGTCCCAACCACCCTTTCTGAGGCGCGAGGGAAGGTCTTTGTCTTTCCGACCTGGTGGCCGAAAGTAGGGGTTCTTTTTCAATTGCCCCTTCCCTCCAAATTTCAGGCGTATTTTCTCCCCTTTTTTTTTCCTTTCCTGGATTGTTGGAGTGCATACCTGGCGCTTTAAATTTTTTTTTCTCGTTCAAATGCTCAGCAGTGCACACCTCCCACTTCCTTTGTTCAGGGTAATCCAGTCTCTCTACTATGCCAATAGACGGAGCGCTTTTTTCTCTTTTGAAAGTCGAACGGGGGCTGGTAGCCCTTTTTTCATGTTCTTCCCCCCGGGGTTGTTCCCGTTCCTCTTTTCGCGGTTCAGCAAGCATCCTTCTTTCAGTACCCTAAAGATCTGAGATGCCCTCTTTTCCAGCCCTTCCCTTTCTGCTCCTTGGTTTTTCGAAATGCTCCTTTTCCAACGTGGCCGTTTTTTGTTCAGGCCCTTCTCCTGTTCCGTTCTCCTCTTCCCTGGTTCCCATTCGTTCCCCCCTTTCCTCTCGAGCCCAGCGCGGGATGCCGGTTTTTCTTTTTTGTCGGCGAAGCAGGAAACGTACTGTTAACGACTGAAGGTCCTTCCCCCCCTTCTAGCGGTGCTCCAGTTCGGCCGGCTCCTTTCTCTTTCCCTAAGTGAGCCTCTTCCCCCTTTTTTTCTCCTGGCGCGAGGCTTTTCCCTTCCCCTTCTGTTTCAGCCTGTACAACCTTTTCTTCGCACTGGCCCGCTGTAGGGATGGTTGCCCCTTTTTTCCCCCCTGGCATGGCGGCCGGATTCGCGTGCCTCCTTGTCCCCGGGAGTTTGGGATTTCCTCTCAGGCGTGGCGTTTTCTTTTTTTTCCCTTTTTGTCAAACCCCCATAAGTATATCGGTTTTTTCCCTTCTTGTCAACGACAAGCCATTGGTCCGATGGGACCTCCTAGATTGTCCTTGTCCTTTCCTCCTTTCCCTTTTTATATGCAAGGCCCAACTGCGCGGAACCCTTCCTTTTTGCCTTTATCTTCAACTATCCCTATCTTCCTAAACACACAACACTCGCAGCCAACGCCCCAGCGAGACGTTTGTTCTTTTTCCCCCCTCGGGTTGAAAAAAAAAATTGTTTTTTTTTCCCTTTTCCTTTTTTTGGGTGAGTCTTAGGGTGTTTAGTTTCTTTTGACGCACTTATTTGTTTTCTTAGGACGTCCCTTTTGAGCCGACCTTAGACCCTCGATCTCTGGACCGGAAAATCCTCCCCTCTTTCATGGAAACGTTTAGATTTTTTTTTTTCGTGGCTGAGTCGCCCTCCTTGCTTGTAGCGGCTTTCATTTTTTTTCAATATGGAACGCTTTGGTGTTTCGCCAAAGGTTGAACTGGTTGATTTGCCATGCGAATACGCCGTATTTTTTAACCACGATTGGGTGGCGGTGGTTTCCTGGTTTTCACCAGAACTGGAGCTCTCCCGCGCCTTGAAAACCCTCCCCCCCCCCCCACCCCAAAAGCGGCCCCCATGCCTGGTTTTACTTCCCCTTTCACCGCGACCCCCACCCCCCCCGTGGCTGGTCAGAGCCCCCCCCCCCCCCCCCCCACATGTTTGGGTTAGCCCCCCCACCCCCCCCTCCCCCCCCCCACCCCCCCCACCCCCCCCTCCCACCCCCTCCGCCACCAGACAAACACCCCCCCCCCCCCTGACACGTCACCGTTACCACACACTTTTCCTCGCCGAGAAGACATCACTGTTTTGTTCGGTTGATTCAGTTGTATTTTCAGGGGCAGGTTTCTTGAATCTATGGAGTTTTTGGGGTTACGGCTGATGGCCCTGATTAGACGCGTTTGGGGTCTTGTCCAGTGCTTATTTGTTTTTTCTTTTTGAAACTCCCCTTTTTTGTTTTAACCTTCCTCCCGCCACCCCTTGGGTGATGGTATTTTGAATTTGCCTTTTTTTCTCGATTGGCACCCCCTGATTTTCCTCCCTTTTTCCCATCTAGCGGTTATAACCATTGTCAATAATCGCGGTTTTTTCCCCAACGTGTTTCTTCGTCCACCTTTTCTTTCCGTTCCCCCCCCCCCCCGGTCGAGCTCACCGGTGAGGCCGATATCTTTCTTTCTTCAGCAGATCACGCCTCTTTTTCTTTGCTCTGCCCCACCACTTTCGCCCCATTGACTCTTGTGACTCAACTGAAAAACATTTTTGCTTTCTGATGGGGGGTGCGACGCCCCTTTTTTCCAGAATTACATTAACGTGAATCGTGCGTTTCTCACCCCTGGTCATTTCTCTAACGTTCTGTCTGTCTTGTTGTGACAGATCTTCTGGCCCCTGTCATTTTCGCCCTTACACCGACGGATTGCTGGTGCCGCGCCTTATTTTTTTTTTGGGGGACAAATTTTTTTTATACCCAAAGCTGGGTGGTTCGCTTTGTGCGGCAAGTTTGAATTTTGATGACTTCCGCTCGCGCTCTTTTTTAGAACCGCTACGGATGGGCCTGGCTTTTGCCTCGCTGGTTCACGTGATTCCGCGGCCAGTGTCAGTTTAGATAAGGCCGGCGACTTCCCCACGGGCGGGCCGACGTTTTTGGGGCGGCCCTTTCTTCTTTCAAAAGTGGGGGGGTGTTGGAGGGGCCCCCCATACGCATCAGCTTCCCTGAACGAAGAAGAGTTTTGCTTCGCCCTTTAGTTTTAGTTCTTTGGTGCTTCTCTTTGGTACGGAAATCGCGAAGGTTTCCCTCTTCCCAAGTGTTTTTTTGACGGGGACGTCCTCCTTTTTTTTTTTTAGATTCGCTATCTGCGGGCGCTTAAGAGGCGTATTTCTTTTTTGCGCGCTCGGCCACCGCGGTTCAGCGGGGCTACCGGCTGATTTAGGACCTCTTGGAGGGCCTCGGCTGGCAGTTCCTGTCCCGTTCGTGGACATGATGCCAATTGTTTAAACTATCATCGGCAGCAAGTTTTGGTTTCTTTTGCCTTATTGGCCGCCTGGCGCGCAACGGTCGGTAGGATCCTTTCCCCTTCCCCGTTTTTGGGAATTCCCTCCCTTTAGGGTTTTGAACCCAGTACGAGTTGGGGACGTAAAAACATTTTTTCCACTACCTAATCTTCCCAGGCCGGGCCAACCCTCCTATTTCCCTACGGAAGAGGTGCCCTTCGCATTTGGGCGGTCGTCTACGAGCTACTCATTCTCTTTTTTTCAATTTAAATAATGTCTCCAAGTTTGATTTGCGCTTTCATGGGCCGCGGGCGGAATGTGGGCTCCCCCTCTTTTGCTAGGCGGAACGTTGTCTTACAATGCTTAGGGCGATTGACCGGGAGGGCAGCCGTTGCTGGGGGCGATGCGAACCCCCCCCGTCCTGGTACTTCCCTTTGTTCTGTTTTTTCCTGACCCCTTTGCTGTACCCTTGTTTTTTACGGGATGTACAACTTTTAAGGGCTAGTCCTCTATTACCTCACGGCGGCCGAGCAGTAGATGCACCTTTTCCCCTTTTCCTCCTCCTTCTTTTTTCGATGATCTAATTGCCTTTCATACCCGTCATCTTTCTTTTCCCAGAACTTTGCCTTTTAACCTCCGGAGAATGCTTTTTTCCTCCATTACAGAAACTTCCTTCACCAAACTGGCGGGCCTACGGCCCAATTTGCCTGGTTGGTCCCCCGTCCCCCCCCTTTCTCATTTCCGGGTGTTGCCATCCTCCAAGCTTCGCCCGAGCGTTGTTGCGGCACGTTTCCAGCCGCCCTCTACCTCCTCGTCTTTGTCGGAATTCCCCTGTCCCGCGGCCCCCGATTTGAAATTCCTGTCCCTTTTCTGGAACCCTTCTCGCTGTAATCTATTTTAACAATGAGGAAACCCCACCCCCTCAATTTCTTTTCTTTTGTCCTTATTTGTTCCCAGGCCGCACCTGAACCCCCCGCCCCGAACCGCTTCCATTTCCCCAGTGGAAGCCCCGTCTGCGCTCCCTGTTATTTTCCTTTTTTTTTTCCGTCCATTTCTTCCTTTTTCTCCGCCCCACGGGCCAATACCCCCACCGTCCCTTTTTACCCCTTCCTTCCTACCGGACTTTGTATTTGCTCGTCCGTTTCCCCCATCGGCACCACCCCCGATTTAAGGACATTTCCCGCATTGCGAAATGGCCCCAACCACGAACTTAATGGTCGTAAAACTTTGCCCTTTCTTGCTGGCCCCATCATTCCTGAACGTTTTTTTCGCCCCTCCCTCCGCACCGCGTTTTCCCTTCTGTTTCCCCCTCGCCGGCCTTTCTCGTACGCTGCCCTAGTGAATTCGCCTGTGCCGGTAAAAGTCCCTTTTTTTTTTTCGTCGTCCGCCTATCCCCCCCAAGCCCCCTTTTTTTTTTCTTTACTCCCCTTCTTCCAATATTTTTTCTTCGTCCCCATTTTTTTTCTGGCTTTTGATGGCTTTTTTCCGTTCTTCTTTTCCGACTTCTCACAGGCCCTATCCTTTTTTTTTTTTTCTGCGCGCGACACCCTCCACACGTCTCCCCCCGCTCTAAGTTCTGCCGTCATTTAATTACCGTCCGCGTTCCAACCTTACGGCTTTCCTTCCTCACGTACTTTTTCCGCCATCCGGTAGTTTCTCTCCTTACCTAAGTTTTTGCCGGGGTGCCCCCCAGACCAAAGGCCCGTTCTTCTTCCTCCGTCGAAACCCCCCAGCTTCTTGTTTCCCGCTCGTCACCCCCAATTTTCCCCAGTTGAGATCACCCCCCCTCCCCTTTTTTCCTGTCTTTGCAGTCTGAGAATAGTATTTTTCCTCGTCTGTTTTTCCCCAACCCACTAACTTTAACAGAGGAGACGTTGCCACGTTAGTACAATTCTGTCAGGCGCCCCGGGCCAAATACACCCTCTCTCTCTGTTTTGCCCCAGTTTTGCATGTTTTTTTTATCATTTGTTTAAAGATGTCAAGTTTGTTTTTTTTCTGACCCGGAACCTCTTGATGCTACCCCCGCTTTTATAATCCTTTCAGACTACTCAGTCCGAGGAATCCCCCTTATTTTCTCTTCACGTTTTTTTTTTTTCCGCGTATTTTTAACTTAGGTCGGTTTCCCCGCGCTTTTCAATATCCATCGCTGATTTCCCCCCCCGCCCTCCACGCCCCCCACAGTAGTTTCCCTCCCCTCCCAAGGAAATCCCCCCGGCCAGCCCGTGTGTGCGTCTTTTTTCGAACTGTCAACAGCTTTTCCCCCCCCACTCGTTCGGTCTCCCAATCCGGAAGGAAAGTCCCCACTTCCCCCTTTCTCCGACAGGCCCCTCCACCGTGCTTGTGCGCATTCGATTGCCGGTCGGGTCCCCTCCAATTAAAAAGTCCCAACCTCCCCCCCCCACTTTTGTTCTCGCGTCCCACCCATGAGGACCCCAGTCCCCACCCCCCCTGTTATGAACCCCCAGGACTTTTCTGCGGTGGACGGACCAAGCACTCTTGTAGAATGGTCTGGGTCACGTCTGTGCTTTTCCCCCCCTTTTTCTCTGTACCAAAAAAATCCGTCATTTTCCAGCGGAGCTTTTTCCCGCTGTGTTTGCCGTTTCCCCAGTTTGTTTTTGTCCGTTTTCTGACCCTAGGGTCCCAGCTTTTTAAGGCCTTTGTTCTAAGTGAATTTGTCTTTTCGCCTTGAATGTTCCGATTTTCCTCCCTGTTTCCCCCCGGGCGTCTGCCCCCCTCCCGCGTTTCCCAGGATTTCAAATCGTTTCCGTTCCTCGCTCCCCCAGGCACCGTCCCTCGACTTCCTGACATTTAATATCCAACGTCTTCCACTTTCCCTGTTGCTACCCTGTTTCCGGTCCTTTTTTTTTTTTTTTTTTTTTGTGTTTTTTTTTCCATGAGAGATATTGCCCCTTTCTAGGATTAAAGAAGGTTCCCACTCTCATTCGAGCCCTTCCCTAAGTTAGTTTGACCATTCCGACTTCCCCCTTCCTTTCAATACCGAATAAAACCCCCAATTTTTCGCCGAGTCTCTCTTCGGTGTCCCCTTTTTGTACTTTTTCTCTCTTTTTTTTGCTGAGCTCTTGTTGTGTGTGCCGAGCTTTCTTTGTTTGTGTGTGTGTAGCAGGATTTGAACTCGTCCCCCTCTTCCTTTTCCCCCGTAGTTTCCCCATCTGACGGTCTCGGAATAGACCGGCCCTCCTCTTATCTCCCTGATGATTAGTGACTTCGGCGAGCACCGAATTTTTCTCCCTTAGGTGTCCATGCCCCTTGACCTACCGGACTGTCCACGGCTTGAGCCTCCCCTCTCCAAAGAGTCCGGACTCTCTCCGCTCCCCTTTTCAACACCCCAGCTCCCCGCGATTGTCGCTCTAGGTTTTTTCCATTATCGCGGGCGAAATGCTCGGCTTTTTTCTTTCCCTCGTCTCCCTCCGTTCCCCGCGCCCTGGCGAAATTCTGCGCCGCTACCCCAGCAGCCCTGTCGTAGGAAGAGGAATTTTTTCTTCCCCACGTTCCTGCTTCGCCGTTTTTCTTGCTTGCCTTCCCCTGGCCTTTTCGCACGTCCTTTTTTTTTTTCCGGGGACAAATGGGGAACACTCGTTCTCTCCCACGGAGGGTTTTTGCCCCCGGTCCACGGCTTCCACTCACCCAAACCAGTTCCCCGTTGACTTCTCCCAGTTAAGCTGGGTCCCTGTGAATCGGGGAAATTTAACCCCCCTTCTCTTAGATGCTTTTTGTTTGGGTTTGGGCACTTATATCTTTCTGTCTTTCCTCCTTTTGTGGGCTCGTATCGAGAAGTAGGTTAACTTTTTCCCCTTTTCCGTCTAGCTTTTCCTCCCGCGCCCCGAGGCGCGGGGGGCTCGCCGCGCCGCTTTCTTTTGAGGGATATTCGGTTTGCAATTACGCGTGCGCTTATTTGGGTACATTCATTCTTTTTTTCATGCTTTTTGCTATGGGGTGGCCGTGACCTATGTTTCACCGAGGTGCAACTTTCCGAGGGACTTCCTCCCCCAAACCTTCTTTGGCCCATGGATTAGGTTTGACGGATGATGTGGGTTCTGTCATTTCCCCTTTTTAGAACCCCTACGCGGTTCGTCACGGACCGACCTACGCTTTTGTCTGCCTTCGTCTCTTTTTTCTTGGATTCCTTTTTCCTCTTTAACCCTTTTGTTGATTTAGAGTCTTCTCGTCAAAGACCCCTTCATTTTTTGTCGTAAGGCACTTCTTTTAGGTCCCTTTTTCTTTTTGCCGACCGCGTAGGTTTTTCCGTCCTCGGGCAATAACACCTCCCCTGACGTCTCATGGCCTTTAGCGGGATTTTTCGTGCTTCTTTTGCACCTCGTCTTCCCGATTTCCCTCCATCTGCACAAAAAAGAACCATGAGGGCGCACAGTTTTTGTTTTGTTGTCCACCCCCATATCCAGTCCAATCTCCCTTCTGGGGGCTTCTTTCTCTCGGGGTCTGTTTCGTCTCTTCGGCGTTGTTTCTCCTTCTTTTTTTTTCCCCCCGTTTGTTGCCGCCTTTTCGTCCGGAGCCCCTTTTTTTGCACCTCCCTCGAAGTGACATCCTCCTTTGGACCTTCAGATTCCAGTCCCCAGTCGTTGATGCGACCCTTTTCTTCCATCTTCCTCCCCTTCCTGTTTCGGTGGGCGTTTTCACAAATTTCTACCTGGTTCGCGACACTGAATATTTTCCTCCCCAGGCGCCGGTTGGACCGAGGCGCGGTATGCACGGGTCCTTTTTGCCTCCGGTCCCAACCGTCGTTTAACGAATATCTTCTCGAGCAAAGGGAGGGTTAATTGAGACTCCAGTTCGCCGTTTGGAGAGTCCTTCTTAACTGGCGGTTTTTTTGTCTCGTGTATAAGACTTACCTGGGCCTCGAGGAGGTTCCTTTTGTTCATGCCTGTGTGGTCACAAAACTAAGCTCGGTCAATTTTGTCGACGTTTTTTTTTTGGTTCTTCCCCTGTGCTGGCGGCCTTAGCGTTTCTGTCCGCAGTGACGACGTGGGGGCTTTTTGCTATTACCCCGCTTTTCTTTTCCGTTAGTTCCTGGACATTTACCCACAATAAGTTTTTCCTACCAAATTCAATGGCCATTCAAGGGTCCATTTTTTCCACTTTCCCCCCTCTCCGCATTTGCTTTTTCCCCCATTTCCTTCTTCCCGTTTTTGTGAAGCAAACCCTTGCGCGGAACCTTTTCAAACAGTTTCCTCCTTCTTCAACTCCTTTACCCCACATATCCCCCCCACCAACAAGTCGTCCGGCTTCACAGCCACAGCGAACTTTTTGACTCCTGCGTCATGCCACGAGCCCTCGGTTTCCCCCAAATTTGTTGTGTTGGCCGGTCTTTTTTGGTGTTTTGCGTCGGTATTCCTTCTCTTTTCCCAACTTTATTTGTTGGTCCCAGGCGGAGTGAGCCCGTTTAACTTCGGACCGGCCTCTGCTTTGCCCGGAAATTTTTCGACAGGCGGAATATGTAGGTCCTCTTGAGGCTGGACTTCGTGCCTCCGTGCCTGGAGTCCCCCCTTTCTTTCAAGTGGGCGCGGTTTCTTTTCACCTGGGCCGTTTGCTGGCGCACTTTCGTAACAGGGGATTCTATGCCATTTCCCCGTTGCAATACGCCGTCATCCTCGATAGGCGCGGCTTTTTTTCTTTGTTTCTTTCCCGGCGAACTCCAACACTGGAAAATCTTTTCCCGTTTTGATTTCTGAACGCGTTTTTTTGATTTTTCGGAGGCGAAAAAGGTTTTGACCCACCATATCGGCACATTCCTTTCACCCTATGCTTCCGCCCTGCCCCCCCCCCCGCCTAGGTTACATCATTTTTTTTCCAGCTTGCTTTTCATGCGAACTTTTTTTGCCTTTTTCTCACCGTGTATTTTTCCTTTTTGTTCAACTCTTTTGCGACGGGTTCTCTCGTTGGGTGTCGCCTTTCCTTTTATGCCGGCTGTCTCTTTTTTCGTTTTTTGAAGTTCCGCCGCGTTTTGCCTTTTTTTCCTTGCGGTTTTCTACCGTGGGCTTTTCTCAGGTTCGTCCTTCCGACGGATTTTTTTTTCTTTCTCTGATATTTCGATTTACCCTTTTTTTTCTACCGTACCTGGCCCCTTCTCTTTGTTTTTGTTCAACCCCCGTGACCGTTTGCTAAAGTCGTTTTTTTTTTTATCCGTGCGAACCTTCTTTTTTTAAATGCTGTTTTGCTTTTCCCCACTTCTTCTCTCGACCACCCTTTCCCTTTTTTCTTTCTTCTTTCCTGCCCCCCCCCCGGCTCTTGCCGGTGCGGGCCAACGGACGCTGTTGACTGGATTTGCGTTCCGAGGGTTTGCTTGATTTTTCTCCTTTATTTGCACCTTTTTTTTTCATCCGATTTCTTCGCGTTTTTCCCCCAGACCTTTCTTGCTTTGCGGGATGGGGTCCGGTTTCACTTTCCGGTCATACCCTCCTCTTTTTTCTTTCCTTTCGAACTACTGGCCTTTTTTTTTCTTTGGAAAGCGAACGGGTACTTGTACTCTGGTAGACGCTATTTGGTTTTCCCGGGTTCTGGCTTTCCACGATCCCCGCGGAAGGTGGCGTTTGGCTAAGGTTTTGCGACTTGGGAGTTCACATGGCGTTCCCCCTTTTCCTTTCTGTGCGCGCCCCGATTCCCCCCCTTGCTTATGGGATGGGCGACCGGCTTCTG
>Ga0179593_1643331_pt1 | contig 17262 bp, 15 predicted proteins | sample CZODoug2_1_08_16_FD_185931 | JGI IMG/M metagenome (GOLD analysis project Ga0179593, IMG submission 185931) | Vadose zone soil fungal communities from Angelo Coast Range Reserve, California, USA - CZODoug2_1_08_16fungal (PacBio error correction) | ecosystem: Environmental > Terrestrial > Soil >... | reverse complement strand
ACCTTGGTTTTTTTTCCCCAAGCAATAGCGGCTGATTTCGCTTTGCCTGGTGAGGAGTCCCTCTTTCCCCTGTTCCACGTCCTTCGGTAATCAAGATTCATCATCCTTTAAATTCCTCGCAAACTTTAGCGTCCGCCCAGCCCGGACACCCCCCGTCTTGATTTCTCCTTTTTTTGAGAGGTTTCCTTGAAGTTCCTCTCTTCCGAGCTGTCATCGATATTGTTGACTTGCGCGTACTGATTTGCGTTGCCTTGGTTATGGGTGCGGAGAATTTTTTCTGACCGCTGAACTATCTCCCCATCCTTTTTTCCCTCCCAACCAAGAAGACATTGCACAGTCTTTCTGACCTGGCGAACGCTCTTCCCAACTGAAGAGTCAACAAGCCTAGACTCTCTTTGGGGTCATTTCCCCCCCTAAGACCTTCCTTTTCTGGACGCCGTTTTTGAAAAAACGAGGACCAAGCGGTGAAGGCTGACACTGCGCTGCTTACTTGCAAGAACCTTTTTTTACATTCCCAGAACTTCTTCCCCCGCCTCCTTCTGTACCTGAAGCCCAGAAATCCGATGGCGACCTTTCCGCCTAACCCCGATATAATTTTCCCTTCCTTGCTTCCCTGGAGACCCCCCCCTAGCCATGCTTTTTTTTTGTGAGTTTCGTGTGGGGCGTCCTGACCTTCCTCGAGGTTTTTCTTCTTTTCACAAGAACTATCCGTGACGTGGCCGTTTTTAATGTATGAAGTGGATGTGTTTCTCTCCCTGAATACGATTTCACATGCTGAAAAAGTACTGTTCATTTGTCTATCTTCTCTTATTATAAAGAGACTCTTTCCCTCCCTGAACACTTCCTTGCTTGGTTTCCAAACTGGACACTCCCCACCGGAAACAGCTGAAATTTTCTCTTTCCGTTGGCGTATTTGAGACTCCTTCGAAGCGCTGTGATCTCAGCTGACAAGTTTGATTTTCCTTTTTTTTTCCACGACAAGGTCTCCAGTTGCCGCTCCCTCCCTTTTCTAAAAGTAACAGGGACAATACTACTGGCAGGAGTAATCCCGGTTTGTGAAACCCTTCTCCTCAAAGACTTTTTCCCTCTACGGAAGTTTTCCTAAAATTTCTCTTTCTCAGTGAAAGCGGATTATCCTCCGCGCGCAGACGGTCCGTTTTTACTTGACGTGGATTCCCAAAAAAAGTACTTTTTTCCCTCTTCCCCTACCGGTAAACCCAAGGTCTTTCAGTAGTGAAACCCGCTGTGGATTTCCTTTATGGGACGATGTACCTCCCGCGGGAAGACAATCTCGCACTCACCAGGTCGGTTCTCTCCACTAGAGAGTCTTTTTCCCTTTTTCTTGGCTTACCCCCCCCAAATCAAGAGTGAATTTGCTCTTGCCTTTCCTATTTGAGACGAATTCCGGTCTACAGCGCCGAATCATCCCCCGCGCCTTTCTCGTCCGAGATCCTTCCCTCCTTTAAGTTGCCGGCAGCATGTCTCCGGACCCCCCTGGCTAAAGCTGGCCCACCGCCAAGGGCGTTCTTCCTTTTAAAATCACGATTATTCCGTTCACCGGCGGGCCGTTACGTAGATAGACCCCTTGACTCCACGAAACTCCTTTCCCCCCCCCCTACTTCCCTTGACTCTACAAACAATAGAGAGCTTGTTTTTTCAAGTCCCCCTGAGAACACCCCCCCCATTACCCCCTCCACAAACCCCTATGAGCCTTTTTCCGTCAGAGAATACTTCCCGTCAGCCATGTGATAGTATAGAAGCCCTTCCCGAGGGGTCCGCGGCACCCCCGATGTCCCCTTTTCCCTGATCGATATCCTCTGCGTTAAGCAAGCCTCTTTGATCTCCAATCAACATTTTCAGGCGTCGACGACACTCTTTTCTGGTGCGTTTTTGCAAAACCCCTCCGGGGCCTTTTGGCTCCCCCACAGATGGAAGATTCCGGCACACCGACAATGGTGTTTCGGGATTGTTGGGCTAACCCCCCGTGGCCATCTTCTTCCCCCTAGGAACGGACCCTTTCTCCGCTAACTCTCTTTCCTGCAAGCCCTTCCCAACACAAAAAGTTTGTGATGCTGCCCTTCGATCCTTTTTTCCCGGCGCAGGCTTTCTTTTGGCCAACCCCACCCGTTAACGTCTATTGCCTTTCCGACAAGTCCCCAGAGTTTAGGGCCCCCATTCATCCTCTTCCGCAAAACGAATGGACAGTTTTTATTCCGACATCCGTGTCCTCCCTTTCTCGTCTTTTTTTTCCCCTTTTCCATTTCATGAAAGCACCCTTGAGGACTTTTTTCTGAGGCCCCCCGGGGTCTTTCCCTAAGGAACGCCTTGACGAATTTCGAACGCGCACTGTGTTTTCCCCACGCTGGCTTTCCCCCCCGGTTTGATGGTAATTTCGACCTCGTCCCCGTCGACCCCGTTTTTTCTTTCATAAATTCCCTTTTACCGTCTCTTGGACGACGTCTAATTCTCATATGGGATCTCTCTCTCCTCCGTTGTTGTTTTTTTTTTTTCTCCCTATACCCCTCTCTTAGATTTTCGTCATCCCGGTACGGCAGTGCCCCTTTTTCGCAAGTTCTTCCCCCCGATTTTCCGACTGCCCTCCTCTAAAGGATCCTTTCCGAGAGCACCACGACATTCTCTGTCCAGACCAGCCTTTTACACTAGCAACGGATGTACTGTTCGCCCGGAACACGCCGAATACCTCTCAAGGCTCAAAGGTCCCTATTTGGCCCCAATCCCTGCAAGAAAGAGATATTGCGCTGTAGGCATCCCTGGCATTGCTTTTCCTTCACGAGGATTCGGTTGTCGTCACGAGGCGTTTGGCTGCGTGACCCCTTTCCTTTGATCCCTCTGAAATTTCCGTTGGCCCCCGGTAAGGCAGTTTTTTTTTTTTCAACACCCAGATCCGGCGCTTTTCGTGTGACGAAGGCAGCACATTTTGTTGGCTGTGCCCCTTGAAAATTGGTTCAATACCCAGTACAGACTGTAATCTTGCCAAAAAACCGTGAGATGGATTCTCCCCCCCTCAATAACTCCCCCCCATTTAGTATTATAAACCTTTTCTTTCCCAAGATAGAACGCCCCCCCCATGACCAGATGACGCGCATCGTTTGCTCCTGATGACACCTTTCCAAATTATCCTTGTACTCCCCTCCCCTTCCCCCCAAATGTCCCCCTTCCCCCCGATACGGCAGAATGATGATACATCGTTGTTCCTCGCGCGCACTCGGTGGCGACGATCCCCGCTTTCTCTTAGCGATCCTCTCTTAGATTTCCAGACTTGTTTGCGTGCTTTTTGCGCCGGCCGATCGCAAGCTCTGTGGGTGTTTTTGGTTTGCGTTCCTTTTTCAGGAAAGTCTTTTTCCCGGTGTAGTTCTGAGACCCAGCCGGTGACCTCGATAAGCGTGTTGATCTTCCGCCTTTTTTGCGCCCCAAGATTTAGCCTTCCGGGCTCCCTTGAGAGCCTTTTTTTTCCCCTCCTTCCCAGCAGTACAAGGATTTCGAATTTCGTCTAAAATAAAGCGATTTCCCCCCGGCGACGGTCGGAGGCAGGACCCCCCCCCCTGAGTATCAAGAGAATTCTAGTTTTTCTTTTGACCCCCCTAATCCTACTCGTTTTTCATCTCCGCAGATTTCAGAACCCACCACCTAGAGGACGAGCTTTAGTTCTTGCGTTCACCCGAATTCCCATCAGAACCCTTTATAAAGCTCAAAGAATCTGGAACCCAATTAGCCGGGAATTTTTCTGGAAAGGTAGAAGGGAGAGTTCGCCGTTGCGCGGATTCCTTCCCTCCGAATTCTTTCTTTGATCTCTGGCGGCGAGATATCCACACGAACGGAGAAGGCATATGCCCACATCCTCTCTTCAGCAGGACTGTTTCCTACGCCGATTTTTCTCCTTGGATCTCACTCTTGCCGATTTTCCTTGTTTGACGGCGTTTTATAGTCACTAGAAACTTGTCATTCGTTACCGATCCAAGCTCTTTTCCTTTTGTCAGGCCGGACCACTTCTTCTCTGCATTGCAGTGGGCTTTAAGGCGTTCACCAAGCTTCTTCTTTCCACATTGTTTTTCTTTTTTTTCAAGTTATGAATTTTAATCTCGTTAGTAGAATTTATACCTCGACTATATCAGCAATTCCACCCTTCATGGATCCCCCCCACTTCCAAAGACCACTTTCAACAGGACCCCTGAACTTTCATTTCAGGGACTTCAACAGCTTTTGCGAAACATCGTTTTTTTTTCTCTGTCAGTGAGCTTTTTTCCCCCCCATAAATCCCCCCCCCCTGTTCCTCAGTCCCTGATATAAGCTCTCAAAAGTTCCCTTTCCCTATGGTGGAGGCCCACCCTTCTTTTTCTGCTCGAAGCCTTTTTTCCCCCCCCTCTGCGGAGAGGATATTGACAGGCTGTTTTTCCCGTTTTCTTTGATTGTCCCCCCCCCCTCCAGTTATTGCCTGGAGAATTGGTCCTGTGCGTCCCCTAAAGGCGTCTCTCAAATTCGGAGCAATTACCCCCTCTCCATAAGGCAAGCCCCAAAAATCTTTAGGCATGTTGAAAATCTTTTTTGTCATTCTCCGCCCATCAAGTCTCGGTGAAACTTTCAGGAGTCCTTTTCTTCATGTTTGGCGAACACCCCTCGTTAGTTGATGTCCTTTCCTCTATTTTCCTCGGGGCGAGTAAAAGCTCTCACAGAAACAGCCTCCCCCCACCTCACCCCCCCTCAAGTTCCCACTCGATTACCCCTGAGACGAGTACTGAATTTAATTTACAGCGGTAATCACCCCCAGTTCCTTCCTCCCAATAAAGATTTTTTTATAAATTTTTCTTTCCCTCTCAGGTTTGCTTTTCCCACCCCCACTTGATGTTCCCCTAAGTATAAGGTTTTCGTTCACGTGGAAAGTCTTCCCGTCAAGCACTTCCTCACCTCGAGAATACGCTCTTTCCCCTCCGGTATTCCTCAGTTCTCGACCCGCAATTAGCGGATTCTCTTTATTTCTTTGCGGTGGCGGAGGTATCATTTCCCCCCTGCCTCGAGACTCACTTCTGATGGTACCGCTTCATCATCCGGTATACCCCCTCTTCCTAGCCCCTTCGTTTTACGATACCCACCCCCCACAGTCTTCTTTCGGGATGACGAGTTGTTCTCTATACCTTTCTAGCTGCAACTAAGAGCTGTCATCCCTCTAGTTTGCCCTGCGGAGTCGATTTGGAATCTGGTATGCTTTTTTATCATGAATGGGTTTCACTAGAGCTTTTGCCAACAGTCCCCCCGAAGACACAATTTCTCGATCCTTTTACTTGACAAAAGTAATGCTCGTCAAATCTACCGCCTATAACAATGAAGAGTTAACCCCTTGCCTAGAAGAATTCCCCTTTTACCCCCCCTCAGAGTTATTGTAATTCCTCCTTAGGACGGAACAACGGAAAAGGACGGTGGAAGGTCCTTCCCCCTCTGATTTCCTAAATGTCCCCCCCCCTACTCTTGAAGCCTTTTAATTTCCCTGCCGCCTTCTTGTATCCCTTTTTATGTCGATCAAGAACCCTCTTTCTTCCCTGGATCTTTTTTTCTTTGGTACTTTTCCTATACAACCCCTATCCTCTGACTTTTTCTTGAGTTTGCGGCCGTCCTTTCCTGATCTACACCAAAAACGATTTTTTTCTTTCTTGGTGGATCCCCCCTCCACCCCCAAAGCAATGATGAAGGCAGAAGTGTTCTTCATCTCTCCCCCTAACCAGTACTGGAATGCTTTTTTTAGGATTAGGAGAAATTCCCCGCCATCATAACTTGCCCCAATCACCACCCCGGTTTGTTCCAGACAAAGGATCTCTCACGATGACTCATAGAATCAGGGGCGGCATTGAGCCCCCATATTTCGAGAGATGGATTCTGAAAGTATGATTTTTCTTCTCCTCAAGACGTCCCCCTCTTCTGAGCGTCTCAAGATAGAGCCAAGTTCAGGGTAACCATTCCTCCGGCGGCGTAATTTTTCCCTTTCCGTCAGGCAGTCCCAGTTAAGGAGGTTTTTTCCTCTACTTGAAGTCCCTTTTTCCCTAAAATTTCCTTCTTCTTCAGTCCTTCCCCCGCGCGCAGCGTTCCTTGCAGTCTCGACCGGAGGGTTTTGCCAACCTTTTCCCGGGACCCGCGAGCGTCCCCTTCCTTGTAGGACACACTCGTTTCTTACGTTCAGTAGGTCCTGTGTCTGGTAAACCTTTCAAGCCTTTCTCTCCTCTCTGGTCGGGTTTCACACTCCTTTCGAGATGAAAACTTGAGCTTACAATGGTTCCCATCCGAGAATGTTCCTCTTCCTGCCTTGATTCCCCCCCTTCGCCCCCTCGACGTAACATCTAGTCAGTGTAACGGACTCGTACCTCCCCCCCTTTTCGCTTAATGTGATGCGTTTTCCCTTTACCCTGGATCTCCTCTTATGCCCTTTTTTTATTTCAAACTCCTACAGCGGAACCTACGATATGAGACGGTAAACGGCTGTTCGGAGGCCGAATCGCCCCCAAGAACCCTCCCACCAGAATGAAGACTTTCTCACTCGCGAAACCCTCAAGAGCCCCCTTCACATACAAGTCGCCAGCTTCATCCAATAAACATGCAGCTGGTCCCCGACCACATTGAGATCTTTTACTTAGCGGTCTTTCTCTTCAGAAGTCCTTTCTCGAGTTTGAGAGCCCCCCCACGATTTCATCTGATCGGCAGGACCCATCATCTAATGAGGAGTTCTTTTATCATAGGTGCTTTCCAAATCCCTCTCCGACATTTTCGGACCTCTCCTTCCCTTTGAGGATATGTGACCTTTCCCCCCCTCTGGATTTTTGATCACGGCAATTTTTTCTTGGATTTCCCCTCCATCGCCCTCGAGGTCGTTAATAGGACAGGAACTCCTTAGACCTGATCGGCAAGCCCCCAATCATGTGCTGCCCAGTCCCAAACGTTTCCTTTCTTATTATTTTTTCTGCAGCCCATGTTCTTCTTTCTTTGAATACGGATTATTTTACGCCGCCAAAGGCCTCCGCGTTTCCCCAGTCCCTCTTCTAAATTCCTTCCCTTCAAGGGTAAGATCTCCTTTGCAAGAAAACCTAGCATCTTTCTTCCGGAATCTGCAGGGATTCCCCTTCCGGTTTTCTGGTGCATGACTACATCATCAGTCTTCCGGAAACCTTTGCACGCGCAAGGGGCTCCCCCTTTGGTCTCAGGACCCTTATGGGTACCTCCCCCCCCCTGTCGAATACGATTGTGTATAACCTTCGGCACGCGTACTGAACCTGGAATGATTACTACGTCCTTAATTTCGACCCTTCCTTTGCTCTACTTCATCTGTGCTTTGTGTGAGAGATTAAAGTAGTTCTCCATATTCAGGTTCCGCTGCGCGCTCCCCAAATCAGTATTCCTTTCATGTCGAAATACCATTTCACCCCCTTCGGAAAGCCCCTTTTTCGAGTTCCCCTTGATGCCGGATGATCAACTGATGCATGTTTGAAGCCATGCCCAGAAACTCCTCCCTGAAGGACATTCCATGGCCTTTTTTTGCTTTTCCGACTTTTTCAGACCTTCTCCTCAACGGTACCAAGAGAAAGGATGAGGCACTTTCCTGGACGCTTGGAAAGAGGATTTTTCCCTGCACGAGGCGGCTTTGGATTTCCCCCCGAAATACGTTGACCCCTTAATCGATGTGATTGTGAACCGTCTCCCCCCACGAATAACTTGTCCTTGTTCCCCTTGATTGGGCCTTTTTTTCTTTTCGCCTTTCCGGTCCAGTAAAGCTATAATTCCGTTCTTCGAAAAAATCCCGAAACAAAATAACTCTGGAGCTCAATCCCTCCCTTTTTTTTTCTGTCCAGGTTGCCACTCAAAAGATTGAAGCACCCCCAATGACCTCGCTTGAGAGCTCGTCGCCTGATTCCTTTTTTTAGCAGCTCTGCTTGTCCCCCCCTAATCAGATCAGGAAGAGCCTGTTGTGCCATAGTGTGGACTCTGCCTCTGGATTCTTTTCCTCCGACTTCGAGATTCGACTCCCCTTTCGGCTGCAGATGTTTCGAAGCGAAAGCGGCCCTTAGTGCTATCTTTTCGACATGTCTTTGATCTGCAAGTCCCTTTTTGTGTTCGCGTGATTTTTTTTATGTACTTTAACACAATGATGCTCCCCTCATGACAGCAAGTCCCTACGTGATTTCGTCCCTCCTTGTTGCAGGGTTTTCTTCTCCTTTAAGTTTCGCCGACTGAAATCTCCCCCAGCTCAAAGCCGGAAGGATTCTTCTCCCCCCCCCCAGTCTTCTAATACTCCTTATGGATTAAGGCGTTTATCTTTTCCATATTTTACCGACCCTTTACCTTCCCTTTGATTTGAACCCCCCAGACAGGACCTTGTTCATATAAGAAGACCCCTCCCCCCCTTACTAGAGTCTCATCCCGAGTGAACGTTCCTCTCCCTTTCTCGGGTTAGCTCCTCCCCCCCCTTGTGTAACGGGTCCTCCCCTCTACGGGTCCCGGTTAGTGCCCTGCCAGTTCTTCTATGTAAAGGAACCTGGACGTATAACCCTCTCTTCCTTCTCTAGGATCGTCCTTTTCGGACCCCCCCAAGGACCTCCTTCATAGAAACTCCCTTACTAAGCTCGAATGTTTAACCCCCCCTTTCCTTCCTCCCGTCTTCAGCGTCCCGGTGACCTCATCCTTTTACTTGGTCGCTCTTTTTCCAGGATTCTTTCTGTAATCTTTAAACGAGCCAACTCTTCGGAAATATGGATTCCGGCCGCCAAAACGCGGCTTCTTTTTTCTTCTTCCGGTTTTTCCTCCACAAGGGGTCAAAACCCTTTTTCTGATTAATTCTCGTTGATTCTTGTCAATACTCGAAGATCCCAAGCCCATGAAAGATCAGGAATTGTTAGCACCCATGAGGAAAGGAAAACCCTCTCAACCACGGAAAGGAACCCCTGAGGCAAGACTCTTACGGGTCGGACTCCCCAAAAAATCTTCAACCCCGAGCGAAAAATTCCCTTATGAGAATTTTTCAGCTTCTGGCCTACAGAACACTCAACCCACTTTCAAGATAGGTTGATGAATAATATTTCATAGTACCAAAGTATATCCCGAGTTCCTCCTTACACCGCCTCAAACGCGGCACGTTATTAGGAGAGAGATAGTACTGTTACAAGAACCCCCTTCCCCCAGACCCCCCCCTCAGCGTTCCCGGTTCGCCCTGCCTGGTCAATATGAAATCTTGACCAACTGTGACCACCTTGCCTCCATGTTCCAGGAGGGATCCAAGAGGCGATCTTAATGAAAGAAGTCCTTTCCATAACGGGACTCCTAGACCATGAGAGGAATAAGACCCTCTAGTCATCAAACACGGTTGGGTACGCCAAAAAGAATTCCTTCACACCTTTTGACCCGGTTAGTTTCAGAGTGTTTCCCAGTTGAGAATCTTCCCTTGCACAGGATCCTTGGTTCTTTAGCGAGAATGTTTTGTGGACCAGCGTTGAGGTTAACTTGCTTTTTTTTTTCCCCCCTAGTTAATGATGTCCCCCCTTAGGCCCAGAAACCCAGCCTTTACGCCGAGGGGCCCTTTCGCCCGATGCCTTCGTAGTTCTAAGCTTCTGAAGGCATCCCCCCACGGGCAGCCTCTCAACTTCTTTTCCGAACAGCACCGCCTTTTTTTTTTTTGTATCTCTTTCTGGACTTGACGAGGAACCATCCCTGGTTACGTGATGTCTCTCCCTTCAGGATTTTCTTTTTTAACGTAATTATACACACGCGCCCCGACCACGTAAGCAGAAATCCCCGGACCTCTAAGTGAGTTCTCTCTCTCATACCTTTTTTTTCGAGATTTTCAAACGACAAAGTTATCTATTATTGATTGCCGGGTGCCCCCTTTTCTTTAGTAATTACGTTTCTTGCCTCGATATCCTTTTCCCCTTCTTTTTGGTAATTAGAAACTCCCCACAAACTTCCCAGGCTACCTTTTGAGCCCAAGTCTGATTTTCACATTCGGATGAAACTAGTTTCTTTCCTTCCTTTAATAGTCTAGCTGATTCCTGCTTTTTCGTATACTTGTGAAGCTGGTCTGGTTTTCTCTTGTCCTGAGCCGCCGTTGAACCTTTTTTTGGCACCCGAGATATCCCCCTTTTCCAATACTTCATCTTCGTGTCCCCCTTTTTTTTCCTTGAACCCTTCCTTGACATGAGTGCTGACACCTGACTTCCCAATGTCTTTTGTCCCTTCTTCTTTTCAGGCGTTCCTTGGAGGACTCATTTCGAGTTCTTTCCTTTCTTACGCGAGATCCCCCCTCCCAGGCCTTTTAGCCCTTAATACCTCAATTTCTTTGAACCTCCCCTTCCCCGACGGCTCCTTCAATCTCTTCGGTTAAGTTTCAGAACTCCCCTGCCTCCCATTTGGTATAGACGCGATCCCCTATAAAATCCCTCTCCCTTCCTGGAACGGTGTTTTGCGGTTTCACCAAAAACTTGTAGCTTGGACAAAAAAAGCCACATTCTCGTTTCGCCACGGTGCTTTTCTCCGTGCTGTGGCTTTTGCACCCCTTTTTCCCCCACCCCTTACCCCTGCTTGGATATCTTCTTCTCAGCACAATCACACGAGACCCCAAGTAACAATTAAGTGTTCCCCCTTTTTTTTGAACGCAGCCCTGACCCGGCCCCTATGCAGCCTTTCTCAGAATTTTTCCCTTGAGCCCCCCTTTTTTGAAGAGCTTTACGCCAGTTTTCCTTTTTTTAAAACGCCCCGGCTAGGTTTAACCTGAAAGCGTCCTTCTTTCAGAGGTCTTTCCCCAAATTTCCGGGAGGCTTTTACCCTCTTAAGTAGCGGTTATATGCCCTCCTCCCTAAGACCTTTTTTTTCTACTCCCCAATTACCCCCCCTGGAAATCCCCCAGGATCCCCGTTCCGCTTTCAGCGGTCCGTGGACATCCCCCTGGCAGCCCCCCCAGCGACGCGCAGAAGTCCCCTTTGACAACCTTTTAGTCGGACCTACAACGTGGGAGGGTACCCCCCTTCTGGGAAGCTGACGTGACGCGTTTCTCCTTTTAATCGAATTTAAAAGGACGTTTCTTCTGGATCCCCCTTTTTTGCATGGGGGGTGGGGGGGACGCGGCTTCTATTCGGTAAAGATTTTGTCTCTGGTCCTAATACCCTCCCTTTAACCTAATATTCCCCTTCAGATAAAGGATAAGTTTTTTTCCTTATGTCCCATGCGCCGGACCTTTTCCTACATGCTTGTCGCAAAAAGCCCTTTCCTTCGAAGATGCTTATAGATCCCCTTTCAAGAGTGTAATCTTCCTCATCCTTTGTGCCCTTCCCTGACAACAAATCTTTTTTTTTTCTCCTTTCCCCCCCTTGAATGTCGACGCATCTCTTTTTTAAAGTCCATGGCAAGATCTCAAGCAACCGGCCTTTCTCTCCCCACATCTGTTCTTTTTATATATTCCGTCGTGCTTTTCCTGAGTCCCCTTCGCGCGTTGACACTACTGCCCACTTCTCGGACGGATCTTGGAGCCCTTTTCACCTCTATTTGCGACCTGCATGCTCCCACGCTAGCTTGATCTAGTGGGGGCGTAGACTCGGTAAAGTTCTCTCACGAGCCCCTCCTCCTTTTGTGAATTCCTCTACCCCCCAAGGAGTTTCTCTATACGGCCTATCGCTTCAATTTCCCAGGATTTAATATTGTGACCAATTACCAACTTTTCTTCCCCTGAGAAAGAATCTTGTTGGTTCCAACATTAGCCCTCTCTGCGATTGCCGTGAAAGGATTAAGAGTTTTCCTAATACGCCGCCCTTCCCTCATCCTGAACGGTCTTCCCTTATCCCCCTGACCTATGGCTGCGCTTTGAAGACCCTTCATTTTCTCTTTGCACCCCTCTTCCTTACGAATTCCCTTTTTTATTAATTCCTTTTACTTGCGGCTTTTTGAATTACAGAATCATCCTGGAATGGTCTTGGAACGCGCCTTTGGTTTAAACTTGTCTCCGGTCTTGATGGGTGCATTGAGTTCCCTTGTGGCTCACGTCGACCGGCAGGGACAGAAAACCTTTTCCTAGAAGTACGATCAACTCCTTTTTTTCCCCATCAGGTCTCCCTACTTCTTTGGGTTTTTTTTGGGTCGCCCCCGTAGTTTATCTTGAAGTCGTCCATCTTCCTTTTTTAGCGTGATTTTTTTGCCTTTTTTTTGGTTTTTCGAAATTTCAAATCCCCTTTCCCTTCAGGTCGCTATAAACCATCACCGCCGGAGACATTTAGTGACCAAAGACTCTTTAAACGATCCCTTCTTGGGAGATCTCCTTTTTTCCCCCCTCACAAACCCCCCGAAATTAAGGAAGGTTAATCCAGGCCCCCCCCCTCCTTAGTGCCTCCTTTCTATTTCTTGTAAACGATAAACGAGAGATCTCTGTCAGGAGTCCATCCTGTTACGGGCTTTTTCCCTTTTCTTTCCCGTTTGTCTTCCACAGGATCGGATTCATCGCACTCGAAAGCACCACTCTTCCACGATGCCTTTGTGAAACCCCCCTTTTTCAGGCTTTGGCCCACTTTTGGGGGCCTGGTCTTGACGATCCCCTCCGAACGCCGATTCCGGCGCACCCTTAAATCTCCCTAAGTCCTTCAATCAATCAGGGCGATGGAGGTGTTCCCCCCGTAGACAGAAACCCAGGATGTCCATTTTGCTAGGTTCTTCCGACACCCACCAAAACCTCCCCAGAGATGTTCCTCTTTCTCTCCCTCCCGGCTTCTAACCCTTAAAATTCTTCAAATGGAGGACCCTCTTTATGATGATCTCCTCTTTGTATGGGTCCCGCCCGGTCCTTGGAAGCTGATCAACCCCCCTTTTCCCTATGAGCTTCTACCTCCACCCGCGAGCCCCTCTCTCCCTTCCAGATTTTTGATTTGACTTTTTCCTTTGGCAATTGCCTTGATCTCTTTTGTCTCTTTGCTGGCCTTCTTGATTTTTTCAGTCACCACCTGCCTATATCCCAGGAGCACGACAGAAGTGACTTCCTCCCGCTGATTTAACTTTTCTTCTGGTCTTCCAAGATTTATACCTCAAGATTTCAGGACCCCCCTCTCCGTCTACGGAAGGCTTCCCCCTTCGACTTTCTTCGATTTCTTGATGAGTTCTTCGGCTTGCGTACCGCCTTCAGAGCCGCCCCGTCCTGCATGTATTTCCCTTTTTACAGAAATCCCTCTCATATATCTGAACCTAGATTTCAAGACGCCCAGTTCACAAAGAACTTTTTTACAAGAAGTCATGTAGCTAAGACATGAATATCTACGAAATGGTGTCGCCCCTTCAACTAGATGAAGGGTCATTTCTGCGGTCACGGAACATTTCCCGGGACATTACCCCTTCTCCAATTCTCTCGCGAACTCCCCCCCTCTTTTCCCTAGCCGCCCAGGAAATTCCTTCCTAGAAGGTCTCCACTACGTACCTAATCCCCCTGCTTGATGACGCCCCTTCCTATGGAGTTTTTACCTTGAGATAAGACTCCTATTGCATTTTTTCCTTGCGCTCCTTCTTTTTTTTGACCTCGTATTTAACTAACTTCTCCCCATATGAGTAAATATGGAGCTTTCCCCCCCCCCCCTTCCTCAAAAAATCTTCCGGCATCCTTTTTTTGTATCGTTTGATTCCCTGTCTTTTTCCTCATTCACTGTGGTGCATTTGCAAGTTATGATGCTTTTGATGAGACTACTCGACCTTCATTTCCCCCGATTCTACAAACTTCCACATACACCCATCAATCCCTTCCCTTCTGGCCCCGACCTGATCCCCAGACTCTCTTTTTGTCGATCTCCCCCGGGAAGATAAACTAACATACCACTTTCCCCAGCAGGCTCTTTAGGGGTCCCCCTCTTCAACCCCGCCTCCAGTAGCCTCTTCTTTTTTTATTGATCTCTCTTCCCCCGTACACTTCTCTGAGTTTTCATTTTCCCTTCTTTCACTTCCTCCTGAGTGGGTTTTTCCCCCCCAGGACTCCCTTAGTGATTTTGCTCAATTTTTTCACTTCTAACGGAACCCAATCGGAAATCGCTTCCTTTCCGACTTTCCACGGATCTACAATAATCCCCAAACGCTTTCTTTTTCTTTTTTGCAACGATAGTTTTTTCTAGTAAGTTCTCCCTTCAACAGAAGGAATTCTTCAAGCATGTTCCTTCTGTTCTTTCATGTTTGCAAACATCTGTTCACTCTCTATCTAAGCGGGGCGATTCCCCTGCCTGCTCAGAAACCCTCCCCTCTTCACCCACGCAACCACGCTGAGAAACTCCGATGACCCCTCCTCGATGACGGAGAATTAGCACCTCCGGTCCTCCCCCTTCCTGTCGAAATATCTTTTTTGTTATCCTGAGATACTTTTTCGGACCTCCTTATTCCTTTCTGAATGAGTTTTCACCATCCGTTAAGCGTTGAGGAAAGTTCCCTCTTGACTATACTCGCTCCCCCGCAGCAACCGAGATTTTCTTGAACCCCTCCTTCTTTTCCTCTCCTCGGTTGTGGTGACATATCCCGGAATAAACTCTTTGATCTTAACGTTTGCCTTTCCCTCGTACGTTTCCCCCCCGATCTTCTCCCATTCGGTACCCCTTTTTAGCTCAACCTCTAGAAGTAATTTCCTAGGATACCCCCCCTCCCTTGATTTAGAACTTTTTTCTTGGGCTTTTATTCATGTACTAGTTCTCTAGATCGTGCCACTTCGTGCTGATTTGGCGTGTTCTCTTTATTTTGAGGATTCCTCCTTTCCTCCGGACCCTTTCCCCCTTCCCCCAAAGCCCCTACCTTTTCATTTACCCGTAGCCAAAATAATTCAGAGAAGTGTTCTTTTTTTTTTAATTGCAAAGTCTTTTCCCCCCCTGGCTCTTCCCCTTATGTGTCCCCTAAATCCTTTTTAACCCCCATCTTTCCTAAGTCGCTAGTTGACCCTTTTCCCCCTTCGTTCGGATTTTTCAAGCCGGTAATCTTTGAGGGTCCGGCGTACCTGCTCACGTTTTTGTAACTTTCCACTCGTTTGCCCCTTTAAAATCTTACAATACTTATTGTAATCTTTTTCTCGTAAACTCCTTCCGAATCCTCGATCTCCCCCTGATTCTAGACTCGAGCCAACTTACCCTCCCCCCACCCCAACCCACCTTGGCGCGTCGTTGAGAGATCAATGTTTATCCCCCCTCCCCAGATTTTTTTCAGGGCACTCTTTTCCTTTTCCTCATGAGGGGAATTATTATTGGAAGGCTCCCATCTCTCCCCCCATTCGACCAATTCACGGAATTTCTCTTCGGAGTTGATGCTCAAAGAGTCCCTCCTGTTCCTCATAGAATGACAAAGAACCCAACAATTACTTGGACTTTGGGTACAGCACCCTTCCCCCCACTTGACCCCTTCCAACTTTGCTGCACCCTAGAATCAACTCCGTTTTCGCTATTAACCCGATCTTAATACGTTTTTCCCCGTACGTGCACAATGTTTCTGAAGTTCAAGCCCCTCAAAATTTGATTAGCCTTGCGACATCCAAGACATTTCTTCGCAAAATTGGTGCTATACCCCCAGCGTAACGCCCTCAATCAAAGCGAATTTTCCTTTCCCAAGGGTGTCAATCAGATAGCGAACGTAGGGACGCGGCCCACCTATGCGACCGTCTGATTGTCCGCAGGCAGATAAGACCCCCATGAGACATTTCTTACCTTTAGTCCTTCAATAGTAAGTTACTGATCCCAGGGCCCCTGCAGTTTTTCTAATACCCCCCCTTAAAACCGAAGTGACCTTGATTTTTCCCATGCTTCCTTGAAGTTCTTACGTGCCCCCAGAGACGACCCCCGTTCCACCTGTACGTTCCTTTCAACGTCTAACAATCGAATCTCTTTAGGTTTTTCTTTTCAAATAGGTCCTGATCGGATGGCCAGTTTTTTAAATAACGATTTCCGAGTTTCCTTCTTGAATGGGGCTCCCTTCCCCTGCAATCCCTTCGAGTCTATCTCTTTTCTGAACTTTTTCCCTTTTTACTTTAAGTCTCTGTGCGGTGCCGGATGGTATTTCCTTTCCTGATAGCTTTCCCTCTTCTTATCTGGCGCCAAGGGCGGCCCGATAGAGGACCCTGTATTGCGCAGCTGTAGCCGGACCTCCATTTTTCCAACGGCCAGTTCCGCCAACACAATTTCCTCCGTCTTGAAATAGCGCCTCCCCACCTTTTTTCCCAACCGCTGATGACGATCTTCTCCACGATCAGTCAAAACCTCTTTCTCCCCAAGAACGACCCCCCCTCAAACCTTCTCCCGGACGCCGATCTCTGTTCCCTGTTCGACTTCTTCCTCACTGTTTCGCGCGCGACCCGCAAGAGAAGACGAGTACCCCCAGCCCCACACCTTCTCTGGCGGCATTGATTTCCCTTCCTCTACTCTTTTCCGAATTTTTTGGAATCTCGGTGCCCGCGCCCTCCTCAAGACCCCCTCCTTGAGCGAGACCCCCTTCTCAGGCATATACTCTAATCCCCAGTTAAACCATGGATAACGCCCCTTCCTCAGGTGGTTCTAATTCCTTTTCCCCCATATATTTCAAAAGTTTTACATAGTTCCTTCTCATTCTAATAAGACCAGGAAACGGTTAGATCCCGGCCCCAGGCCCCCTTTCACTTATCTAACAAAGACTCGCTCCGGTTTCTTTGGACCCCCCCCCCATTTCCCCCCCTCTGGAGCGTCCTCCTCCTATGTTGTGTAAATTGTGGACGCAAACCAAATCTTTGAAGTGACCAGACCGCTTCACCCCTTCCCAAGAGCCCAAGCAATAAGGCTCGTCTATTTCTTTGACAGTCCCAGAATAGACTATCACCGTGTCCCTTTCACTTCTTCCTGGATTAAGCAGGAAGGGAGGTTTTTTATTCCTTTCGGTTCGTGTCCTGACCTCCGTTTTCCCAGGAAAACTTTTTCGGTAAAGTTTCCTTGCCGTTCCGACCCTGGTTTTTGTTGTCCCTAGTCCATTCGTCACTGGATATTCTTGCACAGACCCCTCATTCGACTCGGCAAAGTTTCCCTCCCACCTCTTCCGAGATTCTAAGCCCCTAGCCTTTTCCCTTGGATGACTCACGGGAAGAATAACTTTCCTCGGACTCTCTGACATCTGCGAATTGAGTCCACGACAGTTTCCTTCGCCCAGTTCCCTTATATTACTGACTACACCCCCGTCCTAAGGTGAACTCCTCCCCCAAACTACGGAGGAGTGTGCTCAAGCCTATTCTAACCCTAGCGTTATCTCCTCCCTCATTATCAAAGG
>Ga0179593_1502961_pt1 | contig 17262 bp, 12 predicted proteins | sample CZODoug2_1_08_16_FD_185931 | JGI IMG/M metagenome (GOLD analysis project Ga0179593, IMG submission 185931) | Vadose zone soil fungal communities from Angelo Coast Range Reserve, California, USA - CZODoug2_1_08_16fungal (PacBio error correction) | ecosystem: Environmental > Terrestrial > Soil >... | reverse complement strand
TTTCCGTGTCTTTTTGCAGAGCGCCCGTTTGTTCCATGACTACCTGCCGCAGACCCTGTTGGTGGGCGTCCTGCACGTCTTTCCTGCATTGGTGCTCTGGGAGGGGCTGGCCTCTATCTATTGGCCGCCGACCCCTGCCCCGGGTTCTTCGGTGCGGGAGCGGCGGGGCGTCCCTCCCTTCTTCTGTCCGCGCGGTGCGCTGTTTCGTATACGCCAGGCCCTACGGCCGGGACGCATTAGGGCCCGCTTGCTGACGTACCTCACTTCAGATGGCCTGGAGCTGCTCCCGGGCGGCCGGTGCTGTGCCCGCTCCGGTGACCGCGGTTTTTCCCGTTCGGCGCGGTTCAGCCTTTTTGCAAGGGCGAGTCGGCGTCCTGCCGGCTCGCGCCTTCGGCCTCATCGTGAGCCCTTCCTGTTCTTTGACGGGTTTTTCTCCCTTTCTTTTTCCTCTCTCCGGGTTATCTCGGGTTTCGTTTTCCGTCGGCCTTTTTGGTCCTTTTTTCTCTTTTGCGGTTAGGCGGCTGGAGTATCGGGGCCCCCCCCCGCGTTTCGGCGTAGTCGTGCGTCGCGTTCCTTGCGGCCGGTAGTCGCGTGCCGCTGGCTCGTAAGCGGCGTTCTCGTTCCTTTTTCACTGGTGTTGAGACGCCTGGATCAGAGGGTGGGACAAAATTCGGCCGGGCACGACCCGTAAATGACCGTCTCCGCGTCAGTAGGTTCTGGGCCGGCATGGTCGACGGCTTTGTCTTTTTGATCTCAACTTATCGGCAGTCCTGGGGTCCGGTTTGCACTTTTTCCTTGGCCAGGAGCATTTCGCCTCCGGCACGTCCGAGGCGTTCCCCCTGTTCTGCTTCGGTGTCCGGGTTCCGCCGTGCCGCGACCTCGGTCGTGCGATGGCGGCACGGACGATACAGGGTTCTAAGTTGGCGCCGGAGGAATGCGGCGGGTTCCCTTCTTTCCGCTACGTGACTGCGACCCCTTTTCCTTAAGGCTGCTGCTTACGTAAGCGGCCATAGAGATTGGCCCCTTTTTAGTCTCAGCACGGCACAGGGTTTACTTGGCTGATTCAGTACCCCCCCCCGCTTGATCGGATTGTCGAGCTGAGGTCGGGCTACTCGCCCAGCGCCTTACTCCTCGCTCCCCGCGGCGGGACGGCTCAAGCCGGTGCAGCTCGTTGCCTGATCCGAGATGCGGTCCCTCGTGACAGCCTGTTCCTAGTATGGGCCGTGCACGACGGCTCCCCTCTGCCTCCTCGTGGCCCCAGTGCGTGCGGATGACTGGTCTTTACTTTCCCCTTCCCGGCATTTGCGGCGACGGTCCGCCCCCCCCCCGTTCCATCTTTTTGGAGATTTCCGCAGAGAGGCGACCGGACTTCACACTAGACGGCAGCAGACCAAGATGCTGGCTCTGCATTCGGCGTTGATCGCGGTGGCGTTTCCCCCCCATTGCTGCACAAACATTGAGATAAGACGCGGTGCCGACCCCTCCACTTTGGTCGTTACCGAAAACCTCTTTAAACTAGCAGGTTGTTTGCGGCCAGTTGGTGGCCCTCCGAAGCCCCGAAATCCGTACTTTAAGATTTCGGGATGCGAGGGACTAGTCTTTTCTTCTGCTACGGATACGTAGTTCGGGCTTTGTATTCTCCTCGTTAAGTGACCCTTATCAGGAACGGTAAGCATAGATTTTTTCCGATGACGAGGTCGATTTAGTATCGACCTGATTCAATCAAGTGACGTCCCACAGCCCCGAACAGGCGACTCCGCCCACCTCGTCTGATGGCCGCTTCCCGTGCGTTTGTGCAGCTTCACTCAACGCCGTCAACCCCCGGAGCCTCTGTGCGATGGCTGCGTGCCCCCTCTTTCCATTACAGGGGCCCCTTGCTGTCGGCGTCGGGGGCGCGCTTATTATAGACGCTGTTCTTCCTCGAGGTCTCTCGTCTCTTCGCGTCGATGTCGACGATCTTTTCTTTTTATTCCGAATCCCGGGTTTTGGGTACCTCTCGTCTGTTTCCCGCCTTCGCTGCGCGGACCAAAGGCCCCACGCCGCTTAAGATGGCCGCTTAGTAATCCCCCTCCTCACTAAGGTATGGCTTTTCCCCGTTCGATGGGTCTTGGCCCAGGAACCGGCCACCCCGGCAGACTCCGACCCGTTCGCACGGTCTCTCCGTGCCGCCATCTGCGACCGCTCTCTGGCCACGCTCGCGGTGGGCCGAACCACGGCCCGAGTTGAAGCCCCAATGAATTAGCCTCGGAGTCCGGGTACGCTTCCACAGGGTCATCCCCTTTGCCCGCCCCAAGCTGTTGCCAGACCAAGTATGCTGTGATGCATCTCCACACGCGCTCCGCCCCGCCCGCCTCACCGCTTTGCGCAGGAACATGCAGGTTTTTTCTTGGTGGCCCCCTTTTCCCTTGACGGTGCGACCCCAGCTGCGCCCGCCTGTTGCTCGGTTCACCCAGGAGGTCCGACGAATCCGCTTACGCCCATCCCGCGCTGCCCCTCCTGTCTTCCAGTCATGAGCGGGACCTCTGCCGAGCCCTCCCTATGTACCGTTCAAAAGCAGCTCGAATAAGCACACCCCGCACGACCCGGCCGGAACGTCCAGCGCTCCACGCGCGATCCCCGGACCGCTTTCCCCCCTGGCGCAGCACTCTTGCGATAAGATTTTTTTCTTCTATCTAACCTTTCAAAGCAGGCCGGGCGCCGCTCGCATAGCGCCTTGGGCGCCTAAGCAGCCCGTTCCCATCCTTGTTTCCCATTCCCATGGCTTTAAGAAGCCGCGATCAAGTTACCGGCGCCGGTGCTCACCCGGTCCACCTGCTTCTTTGCCCTCGGCCTTGTTCGATCGCCGTCGGCGGCCATTGTTCCCGTCCTTGGTACCAGTCAGCACGCGGGCTAATTTCGGGTAGTTTGTGCTGGACACGGCTTGGGGATTTACCCCCCGCCTCCTGGTGGCTTTTTTTTGTCAGGGCTTGGCCAGCTGTGTCGCCTCTCCCGTTCACCTCGCTCTGGCCGGCGAGTAGTCGATCGCGTTCAGCCGGCCCCTCGCGCCCGCCTGACCCACACCGCAGTCCTCTTCACGAACAGGTCCGTGCGGCAGGGTTGACAGCGCCGTTCTCGGTCGGGAATCTCGTTTTTCACTCTCCCGTTGTGTGTAGAGCTTTGACCCGGTTGCTCCGACCCGCCCGGGCCCCCGTCCCCCCCTTCTGCGACTGCTTCCGGTCTGGCCCCCACCCTGACGTCGTACCCTGCGGCGGCTGCGCTTTGTTTTCTTCTGGGTTGGGGGCCTACTTACGCTCTCTTTTTTACCAAATGCCCTGAGAGGTGGACGTATACTTCCGAAGTTGGTTCCTATTCCGAGAGCGCTGGCTTGTTGCTTGCTGTTCGTTATCCGCCCCGCCAGTGTCCCGACTTACGGGCCAGGCCGCCCCGTGCGACCCCGCCTCCGACACTTCATCTTTTGCGCCCTTCTAGTTTTTTAGCCCCCCGGACTGCCTCTGGTTTGGTTCCGAGGGGAAGGGTTGGACGGCACGCGTTACTTTTATCGCCGTTGCTTTGTCCCGCCTGGCTGGACCTTAAAGCGCCGGCGATTCTGGCTGCGGCCCGGTGCAGTCCCTTACTTTGCCCGGCCTGTTCTTTAGGGTTATATCGACGATTCGCTCGAAGGGGGACGCGTGGTACCGGAGGTCCTCGTTTCCTGGCGGCGGGGTTTCCGCGCGCTTCGGTGCCGGGTCTGAGGTTTCGGGTCGGAGGAGTTGAGGCCCCATTGCCCCCCCCCCGTGGAGGGAGGCGGGAGCGCTGGTTGGGATCGCGGTTCGCGCCTCAGCGCGGGAAGCCTTTGCTGCCGGACAATCCTTTTCGTGACTCCCTGCGTTTAGTTTCGCTGGTTAGTCCAGCAAGAGACTGCGCGTACAATGCGGAACTGCCGCCAACCTGATCGACCAGAGGTCGTTGAATTGATTTTCGCGCTGGTGGGGCGCACCCGTGAACTCCGCATATCGGAGTGGCGTAGTCAAACGGTTGGATGGGCATAAGGGCGGAAGGCAATTGTGACAACTTCCTAATTTTTCCGAGTTCTAATGTGTTTTTTACCCACTAGTCGGTTCTTGCCAAAGGCTTTTTTCGCCCGCAAGTGGTCTAAGTGAGCTCATTCATGTCAGCCCCGGAACCGGGTCGCAGGAATTCGCGTGTGGCGTGTTCCCTGTGGGAGCCATTACCTCCTCCAGTGTACGTGTCAGTTTTCGTTCTCCGTTATTCCGCCCCCCACGTAATCTCAGCGGTTGGCCTTTTTCGCGCGGCCGCGAAGAGCCCGAGTGCGGTACCCCCCCATACCCAAAGCAGTATTGAAGATTTATTTGCACCATCGCCTTCTATTTATGGGGCGCTTTTACCTAGATTGCACGCTAGTTCTACATCCCGTTTGCGTCCCCTGACTCTTGTCAGTTCCTCCAAGAAGGTGCATCTCCTCCTTAATTCAGTGCTTAGGGTGTGCGCGGCCCTTTTCAAGTGCGGCCTGGTTCGGATATGTGATGCCGCTGCACAGCACGGGAGGCCTCTACGACGTTTTCCTGGTTTGTCCCCTGGCCATTCTGGTTTTTTCCCTTCTTTGCGGGCGGAACTTCCGGCAGCTGGGCGTTCCGGACCCGTTCGCCCGCGGCCCGTCGGGCAGTTATCCTCTTTGCTGGGATGGTATCTCTTCCGTTGGGACAGTCGACTAAGAATACTTGCGAGCCCAGCGTTGCCCCTGGCATCCCGAACCTGTTTTTTTTTCCTTGCCCGCCGGACGGTCGGTTGTAACCCCCACCGGCGCCGCCACCCCGGGCGATCCAATCGCTTCCTTTTTCCCCTTCTATACACTCCTCCGTTGTTTTTGTGGCTCGATGTTGCTAGACTCCCTTTTGATTTGAAATCACTCGCGATGAAGTGAAGTGCAATCCCAGGCTGGTTCCCCTCTGCAGCATATGGTGCTGATCGATTCCAGTATTTTCCCTTGACTACTGTCAGCCTCGGATAAACTCACCGTCGACCGGTTAATCATTTAATCGGTTTTGTTGATTACTCCTATGTAGTCAGACGAACATGTGAATGTAACTCAAGTCCCCTCGGCATCATCAGACCAGCGGACAGAAGGGACAAGCGGATGGTAGCCGTTCTTTCGAAACGCACCTAGCCACAACCCTTTTACTTCTTGCTCATAGCCCCCCTATGTCACAGGTCGAGGTTTCTTGACCCCTTTTGGGACTCACGCGCTTGTTTAGCCCGCCGGGGTAGACCGTTTCCCGGAATGGTAACTCTCATCTCTCAGCGAGTCGCTTTTTTTTATTCTGCTCTTAGAACTCCTCGGGGGTTCGGTGGTACAGACTTCCTCGACATACCGAATCTCCGCCGAACAGACCCAAACGCCGCGCCTTTCCTCTTACTTAAGGATCCCCGCCGTCCCTGTACACGTCTGGTTACCGTTTTTTTCTGTGACAGGAGGCAGACAACACGGCCACCCTCGAAACGTCCCCCCTCCTTCTCAAGTTAAGAAGGCTGCTTTATTCTCCGATGCAACATAGAAGGAGAGAGAAGTTGTTACATAGCGTGGGGTGACGAACCCGGGCAACGAGTGACAAACCCTTGAAGGGGTTCAGACTGGCTACTTTCAGCTTTGCAGGCCAAATTGCGATGAAACCCCCCCTTAGCCCCCGATTGCCCGAACCCCCGAGACGCTGCCGCGGGGGCAAAGGTCGTCCTCCCCCTGACAATCGCGACGCGACCTCACGAAGGAAAGCAAATGCCGGATTACCCCGTCCCTACTCCAGAAGTTGCCAAGGACGCCCGGCGGAAGCGGTGTAGTCCCCAGTCAGACTTTTTGGCTCCCCCGTTTCTTTCAGCCAGTTCTTTCCCTAAGCAGTCCCAACCCGGATGTCTGAACGCTATTCATCTCGTCCGCGGCCTGGCGAAGAGGGTTCCCGGACCCCATGGTAATCAGATGATTACCTGAATACCGACTTGCGCGCACAGCTGCTCGACTATCCACCAGTGTTTCCCGCGCCAAATCACGACTGGGAAAACTTAATGCTCCAGCGCCGCACCTTCCCCCCCTGACTACACGAGGAACCGTTGTCCCACGCGAACGCAATTCGAGCTCCCCCTGTAGATAACCGTCAAACCCGAACCGATCGCCGATAGGCCGGTGTGTCGCCAGCCTTTCCCCATCGCCTAGACGGCCTTATTGTCCTGACAGTCCTTAAGAACCACCCGTTAGATGACCCGGCAGACCCTCCCCGGGGAAGCCCCCACCGGCCCCCTTAGCGGTTTACAGCAGTAGTACGGCCGTTGGCGATCCCCCTTCCTGCTTCTTCCCCTGAGACGTGCGGACCAGTGTCAGCACGCGGGTGCTGTTCCGGGTCGTCCGGTGAGCACCTTTTTTTTTTGCGGAGTTCGACAAGAACACCCTCTCCCCCCCTTGAGGGACATCCCAGAGTAAGGGATAGGCCCCGTCAGCCAGCGGTGGAAGCCGCTTCCCGTCCACCGACTCGTCAGGTGTCCCTTCGCTCTTCTACTAGTTCAATCGGTTTACCTCCCTTCCCAGAAGACAGCAGAGGTACCCGGCGAAGTGCAGGTTCCACCCGGACACGAAACGTTGCTTCTTTAGTAGTTGGTCAGCGCCTCCGTGAGGAAAGGGTAGGGCTACAAATAGCTCTCTGTCCTCCTTTTTTTGTTGTTTTTGTCTAGACCTATTATAAGAACGGCGACCTACTGCCGTGTTAGTCGACCTCCCTCCCCCCTGGAGTTAAAAACTTTCACGTCTCCGGGTTACACGCTGCATGAGGAGGTTCTCTGGTTCGGGTTGGCCCTCAGCTCTACTACGCGCGCCTACCAACATCACGAGTGGCGTTTGGTCAGGGTCCGGAGTGGCCCGCGGGTTTTGGAAGGGCCGGAGCCCTTCCTCGATTTCCCCTCGTCTCTTTTTTTTGCTGTCGTTAGACATTCCCCCCAGGGGTCACCCCTTAGGGGAGACCCGGAGGAAGCGAGTTGTTTGACCTGGGTACCCGCGTAGCTTTCTCTTGGCCGACCCGTGCTGCGAGTTTCCCCTCAAACAGGACCCTGGAGAAGGTGAGCTGCCCCGCGCCCGCTGGAATTGTTTTGGTGGCGGAAGAGGAGTGGTCCGCGTTCAGAGGATTTGCCCTCCTGTTGTCCCATATTCCAGCTGCTTGCGAGGCGATTTCGGCGCTGCATTTTATGCACGCGATTCATCCGGCCTTTTTTGAGTGTTATAGAAGATCTATTTTTTATTTCGACGGTACGGAACCCTTTGTTCACCGGCGCGTTCTCGGGTATAGGACTTTGGTTCGCGATTTCTCTTTCTTTTCCTTGGTTTCGTCTTTTGATCTGGTCCGACGGAGCGGTGGTTCAGAGTTCTTCCAGGCTGCCCTTTTTTCGCGCTGAGCCCATTTTTTTTGAGTTCGTTTTTCAGCGTTCCCCGTCGTGGCAGGAACAACCTATTTTTAGCTAATGGCGCGGACCGTGAGGCGGCCTTTTTCTTTTTTCAGAGACTGGTGTCCTCTTGGCTTAACAACTCGGACGCGGGGGCCCCTTCCCCCCCCCGTCGATTCGAGAAGATCCAAGGCGGCAAACCCCTTCGCGCCGTTCCTGCTGGCCACTTTTTCGCATGGCTTCCTTTTGTATGGGGGGTGCCCCAGTGACCTCTCCGCCTGCGGGGGCGGTTCCTTCGCAACCGGCGGGGGTAGGGTCCCCTCCCCCTTTTTCTTTGTCCCTACACGGTCATTCTAGTCTGGTCCTCCCTTTGCTGACAACTTCGGTGGTGTCCATGGGTTCTTCACCGGCTCAAGTCCAAGTGTCCCTCGCCCCGGGGCTGTCTGCCGGCATTGCATTATTCGGTACGCGTGCTGGCTTAAGGTATCGGCTACTTTCCGGTTTCATGTCTGGCCTCGCGTGCCATCTTGACCGGTCCAGGACTTGACGTGGACTGGCTTGTTATCCGTGTACTATGTCCCATTTGAAGCCGCGGCGTTGGCCCTTTTTTTTTTCTTTAGGCGAGTGCCTTCGAATTTTCGTGGTCAGCTAGTATTCCCACTTTAACCGTCCCCCCCAACAGGATTCTGTCAGGAGGTCCTTCTCTTCGAAATCGACGTTTCGATAGGAGATTCGCGTGCACTCATCATCTTCAGTCGACCCGTGTTGAACCTCGCGCTGGCCTTCCCTTAATAACCCTTCCGGAACGCTCCTGAATCTACTACGGCACGTTAGATGGTTCTCTCCCGTCTCGCAGTTTACGTTCTCCTTGGGGTCATTTCCGGTTTTGGGGTTGATGGTCCTTCTCAACCTCGGTTGCTTTCCAATATATCTCTCTGGCCTGCTACCAGTCTTGACGGGCTTCAGCTGGTTTGCCAGTTGACCGGGATATTGAATTTTCGGCATCTACGGTCCGCCTTCATTGACGATAAACGGGCATTCTTCCAGCGTGCCGCGCTGGTGTTAGACTACGATCGATCTTTGCCCCCGTTTATTCCCGAACGACCCTGAGAGCAGCTACAGCCCTCCCCGTTGATTTTTCCTTGTGAATTTAACCCTAACCTCTTTTAACGGTCACGGACCCTTGATCGAGGTATTTTTGGACACCCCCTACAACCCCCTTTTCTAGTAATCTCCGCGCCCGGTGCCCGTTACAAATCTATATATCCCCCTTCCCGTTGTTTTTTTGAGTATCATTTTTTTCCCACGCCTCGATGACGCAAAGGTTTGTTCATGTCCGCTTTTGGGGCCCCCCTCCAACTACCTAGATCCCGGCCGTCAATGTTAACAATCAGTGTTCTTTGCATTCCGTTCCTCACGTCCTTTGTTTAAGTCGTAGATTCTTTCTGCTCTCCCCTTTTTTACTCGTAGGCATACTATTCTCCCATCCATGACGTTAAGCGTGTCAGTCCTGTTCTACGGTTTTTTTTTTGATCTATGGGCTCTTTTCTTCGTCGTCGCCGCCCTCTCTCCTCATTTACCTTTTTCCCCCTTTTGCAGGCCCCTGATGTGCCCCTTCTTTCCAAGAGAGTCGGTATCTTTACGAGTCGTCCTTGGGGTTCCCACTCCCTTCCCCTAAACCCATAGACGACACCGGGGTGCCTTAACGTTCTTGGTCCGTTTGCGTCCCCTCTCGTTCATCGTTCCCTTATGTCCCTGCGCTGAACCACGATGAATGTCTTCCTCTCGTATTGGATCCCGGTATTCTTCTTTTGCCTTTTCTTCGTAATACGATTCGATTTGCCTGGTAAGCCCTCGGCGAAGTATATGTTCCGACCCTATATTTCTTCCCGGCCCCAGGGGTTTCTTGGTGGTTACCTCTTTTCTTCCTTGACCATTTTCCCTTTACCTTCTTTCGTTGAGCGACCAGCACCTCCCATCTGCCTTAAGATGTCACTCTTAGTAGGGACGAAACAGCCCCTTTCCCAATTAAACCCTTTTCTTCCCGTTTCAAGTATTAGTCTTTTTTCCCTTTCGTTCACTTGAACACTGCACACCAAGATGAACTCCCCGGACTCCCCGTACGCCCTTCTTCATTCGTAAGTGCCGACCCAATCTCTCCCGACATGCTCCTGGGTCGCGGGAAACTTTTCGCGTTGAGCCGGTTGGGCACGACAACCTTTCCCCCACCTCGTGAACAACACTCCTTTGGAAACAGCCTCTACTTTTGGACCCGAGGTAAGCGAGGCAGGCTTCCCAATTTGATGGAACCGTCTCACCCCTTGTTTCCTACTCCCTCTCTCCTGCATGTTACACTTTGTTATCCTCCCAGCCAGACCTATAAGCAATAACTGACACTCCCTCTTGAGAGCCCGGAAACCTGGCCCCTCTGGTTGACGCCCACGGTCGCTTCCCCTTTCAATCGCCTTTGATAGAAAAACAGTGAGGCCTTAATTTTCCACCTGCCCGCTTGAGTTCAAGGTGTAAGGAGGGCTAACTGTAAAACATGCCTTCTCGCTCCTCTCTAAAGTGTCGCCCGCAAGCGTCCGTCCTCATGAAGACCGGTCCCCCTACCGCGCCCTCGGCGCTTCAGCTTCCCTCCGCTTCCTCGCGACCTCCCCCATGACGGACCCTTTCCCGTGAAGTCCTCCTTTTGAGCCAATACCTCTCCCTCTTCCCCACGTATGACCCTCCGGTGACAGGGGACTTCTCATATTCTTTGCTGGAGCCAGAGTCCGATTCTTCTCTATCTCAACCCTTCCCCCCGCAAAAGGACGGGCGCACTGAGAGGTACATATTGATGATAGATTACAGCATTCCCATCCCAAGGAAAGTCGCTACTAATTGGATTCTTGTCATCAGGCGGGACTTAATCCTGTCCTCATTTCCGCGTCCGGAGACGCGTGCTTTTCCACCAACAGCAATTATTCTCTTTCCCTCCCTTCGGCGGCCGTTGGCCTTTCGTCCCTCGCGACTCTTCATTATTATTGTCCCGCGTAATTTCTTTTTCTGGAGGCTAATCACTCTGGAGGTAATTTTCCTTTTTTTTCGGACGGTATCACGGTTCTTTGCGGAGGTTTCACCGTCCTGAACAGCTCCTTCGGTACCCTCTATAGGCACTTTGAAGTACATTCCTCCTACAGAGGGTCAGTCCGAATCCCCTTCACCCTTGCGTGGTATGTTTTTTTCCCGGCGCGCGTAGTACGTGATCATCGTACCGCCCCTTCTGAGTTCCCCTCCCCAGAGAACCTCCCCTACTCAGCGTGTCTTCTCAGTCGGCGAGGCGTAAGCTCCAAGTTGTGCGTCTTTCTTCTTTTTGGAAGATTCAGACATTTCGCGCCCTTTTTAGGAGGATTTTTTTTTTTTATTTATCTATCTTGTTCCCATCCTCCTTTTTTCTTTTGTTGGCCGCTTACTCCCGACTTTTTTTTGCAGAACGCTGCGAATTTCCCCATAGCCTCCTTTCCCATGACCTTTCTGCATTCCTAAACTTGCAACGTCTCGGGTACACAGGATGTATGCATTTTTTTCTCTGGACTTTTTGTTCCCGCGATCCTCTCCTTTGGACCCCCCCCCCCTTCAAACTGTCTGTTCTTTCCGTCAGTTCCAGGAACCTCTTTTCTTTCCCTTGGCCCGATCCTCCCTCTTTCTTCTTCCGGTGTTTTTTTCGTTCACTCCGCCAGGGAACATCACCGGCCGTTACCTCCCGTCTTAATTCCCGCTTTCGGGAAAGCCTTTTCCCTCCGTACTTGGTCATCTGTCTAATCCCGGCTCGCTGTATACGTCACCTTCCGTACGCTTTTCGGGTGCCCTCTTCCCTCTTTGTGGACCGTTGTGTTTGGTTTCCGCCCAGGCTAAGGGGACGTCTTTTTTCCTCTCCCGTTTTTTCTTCCCGCTGTGACCCTAGCCTCTTCTCTTTGTTTCCGTCTGCTGCCTGCTGGCCCGCGCCTCCCCTTTCTCGGACCTCCTCGTCGCCCCGGCCTGTATTTGAGGGTTACTTCGACTATTTTTTCCTTAGATCGAAGTGACTGCTAGAAGTTTCCCTGCGTTTTTTCCCTCTGGTTTTCGTGGGGTCTTTTGTCCGCTGGCGCTGTCCCCTGGCAAGGTTTCGTGTTTGTTTTTCGGTCAATGAGTTATGTTTTCTTTCGTCTTAGCGCTTTTTTCCCTTTCGGCTGTTGACTTCAGCGCGGACCATTGACGTGGGCCCGCCGTTCGCTGAATCTCCCTTAAGAGGACCCTGCCTCTTCGTTAGTTCCGACCATACTGTGTAACCTGGTTTTTCTCCCCACTGATTTCGCGCTGGGGGCTTCACCTTTGTCCTTGGAATCTGACACATGGCGTTTCAACATTTTTTTTGATTTCAGTCAGGCCCTCGTTTTTTTGGATGGATTGCAGCGTTATGGGGTTTGCTTGCTCATCCCCTTTCACTCTCCTAATGCGGCTCGGCGTCGGCCAAGCTGGGTGATCCTTTTTCCCAAGGGAGCCTTTTAGAGCGGACCGTACAAGGTGGTGCGTGGCCCCTTCTTGGTTTGACCAATATTAAAGGGTGTTTTGCCCTTGTTTCCTTGTTGCCCGCGACCCGGTATCTGTTTCTTCGTCTTTCCCCCTTTTGCCCGTCCCTCTCCCGGAGCACGTTTTTTTTAGTCCGGGTTTTGGTTTTTCCCCTGGCTCCCGGTGACTTTCATCGTTGACTCCCCCTCCCTTTTACGTTTCGGTCGGTTTCGTTTTTACTTTCCCGCTTCCTTTCTTCGTTGGCTTTCTTTTTTTTTTTCGGAAGCATGTTACTTTTTTAGTTCGACGGCCGGTACCTCCATAGGATTTCGTCTTGACGACTTTCGTCGACCTCCTCTCCGATTCTCTTCCCTTGTCAGCTACTCGAGCTCTTATTTAGCCTTTCCTTTTTTTTAGCGCGGTGACTTCCCCCTTTTCAGCGCCCCTCACCTTCCCCCAGATGAACGTGAGGGTGCTGCGCCCGTTTGAACCGCTTTTCGACGGGTTTGATAGAGTTTGTCCTTTGGTCGCGAGGTGATGGTCATGTCTTCCACTCGTCGCCGCGTCCCCCCGATAGATTTCCTTCTTTCCAAGCCGGTGTAGTGCCGATTTGGTCTTTTTTGGTGACCAATTTTTTTGTGCGTCTGTCCCTCTCCCGACCGCTTACCCTTGATACCACCGATGCCCCTTCTTTCCCGCGCCAGAGATGTTTCGATTCCGAGGATCATCGATCCACTGAACCGTTTCCGCTTCTCTCAGCACCTGTGACGTGCTGCCGTCCTGTCTTCCGAACCTTATTTTTCCAATTCCCGGATTTATTATTTCCTGTCTTTCCCCCAACAAAACTTTAGCCGCACCCCTTTTCTATTTTTCCCTCGCGTTGCCGGGCAGTATCTTCTATTTTCTATTTTGTTGTGTTTTTCTCGATTGGTACTTCCGCTGATGACAAGAAAAGGTTTTCCTGCGCATGTTGTTTTCCGTTTAAGTCCGTCTGGACCCTCATTCTTTTCCCGAGGCTCTCCCCTTTTCTGCTCCCCCCCCCCCTTTCCTTTCTTAGTTGGTTCGCGGTCTCCCGAGTCTTCTGGAGCCCCATCTCCTTTTTCCCGGTTTTTTTCATGGAATCTTTTTTCTCATGCGCGGGCGCGTGTATACTCTTTGCATAAGCACGTGTTTTTCACCACGGCGCTCTTTCTCCCAGGGACAGAAGGAGATCGTCTTTGATGGTTTTAGGCGCCCTGTTTTTCTCGTCCATCACGCCGCACCCCCCTTTCCCGCACATTTTCATTTTCTTTGGTCTTTTTTTCTTCCCTCCCTTTTCTTTTTATAGTTCTCTGGCAGTATGGGCGCTACTTATTATTTTCAAGAGTTGTGGGAGCGCCGGGATTAGATTTCCCGTCTTCTGTCGTACCGAGTTGCAGCGGACCTTGTCGACTGTCGCTATATCCTCTGAATACGGGGTAAATCCTTCCCCCCCCCGCCCTTCCTCCTCCGAAGACAGAAAAGGCCGCGCTTTCTTTTCTTCCCCTAAAGGGATTTTTCCAAGTACACTTGGTTTTTTTCCGTGACGATGGTTGCGCAGGAACCTTATTTTGCGAATCACCTTCGACCGTTCCTTGCCTCATCTCTTTCCGCCCCTCCTCTCCGGAAGAGGGGCGGCTCTTTTTTCTTCCCCCCTGGTTTTCCCCTCCCCAGTCCCAAGTGCTGAACCCCCCTCCCCTTTTCACCCGCTGACTGGTCAAAATTTGTGATGACACGTACAGCTTTTATAACTCCCCTGAGACAGCGGTATGATGATTCTCCTCAAGCCCTCCTTCAGACGCAATCAGAGGTTTCCACCCTTGAGCTTCAGGTTTCCCTACCAGGGCGTAACCTTCCTTTTTGCTGACTGGGCGAAGCCTTTTGCTTCCAATCTCCTTTCCACAGGATCCTTTTGAACAAGAAGCTTACCGTCCCTCTGCTTCCTCTGGTCCTCAATCAAGGTCCTCCCCCCTTTTTTCGAACCAGCTCTAGATTGCGAGAACCTCTACAGCCGCTAGCCGCCCACCTCACGACCCTTTTTCCTTTCCCGAGAAACTCGAAAGAGGCCCCTAGCCTCCCCCTCCCGAGGACCCTCCGCCTTACGCCTTCTCTCTCTCCCTTAACCCTTAGATCAAAAAAGACCAGGGGGGAATCCAGAGAGAGATGACGGAATGAATCATCCGACCCTTGAAGAGATCGCCCAGGCGTGCCCTTCTGTCCCCCTCCCCCGGTCTGGCCCTAAGACTCCTTCAGAGCAATTCAGGTACCCAGGTAAAAAGGAGGCTCTGTCCAAAAGGCGCATTTTTTTTTCCTTTTAGACCGCGCTCTTAGCCTTTGCTAGAAGCTTGTTTTATCCATACGGGCTTCTCCGGGCGTTTCCCGGTCAGAGCAACGTTTTTAACGACCAGCCCTCGAGCGCATCGCGGCAGGGATTCGGCCCCCTGTCAATCCGCGTTTTCCGGCAATGGCGGGCCTAGTAGATATAAGACCTTGAGGTCAAAGGATTGTAAAAAGAGTCATGGCCGCCACTCCCCCCGTTGAGTACCCAGAGCGTTCACCGTTAGACTAAATGGCCATAATCTCTTTGCTGTTGGAGAGAGATTTCCAGCCCCTCACGCGGCGTTCCACACCCCCAGAACGGGTTTTTTATGAACGCGCCCCACCTGCCCTTTTTAGTAAATGCTGTAGTTTTCAGAGTACTTACGGGATGGCCTTAGCCCAGTCCGGACGGAAGGCGGGTCTTTTCCCCTTCCTCGGAAATGAAGGGGCGTTTCACTATCAGCCAGGAGCCTTTTTCCTTACCTTCGGCCACATAACGCGGGACAGCAGGCAGCCGCTACGCTTGTACCGCACCTTCTTTGTGTTGTTCCGCCCCTTGGCCGCCATTGTGCCGCAGAGTCCCCGGGTTTGGCACCTGGCGCGGTCCTGTCGTCCCTGCCCCCCCTGGGACAAGCCAGCGGTTCGGCGGGGTTTTGCGCCTCCCCTCCCCGCTCGGGCCGGCGCCCCCTTTATTGTCCCAGGTTCCTTCAAGTATCCCTCCGGTTGGATTTGGGATGCCCTAGGGGCTTGGGGGCCCTTTCTGGCGCGGGCAGTTGTTTGCTTTTTTTGAGGAGCGGTTTCGTTCTTCTTCCGGTCTGCGCTTGCGCCCCCTGAGCAGGGTTCGCGCGGACCTGGCTTTGCGCTTTTTTTGCCGGACGGTTAAGAAGTTCTCGAAGGTGGACAAGATGAGGGGATCCATGGGAGGGGCGTGGTTCCCTCAAAGTAGAGGACTACGAGACCCTTGTCAAACTCTCCGCTTTTAATTCTTCCAGGTTAGGCCTCCCTCGCTTTATCTTCCCTAGGCTGGACGGCATTTATTCGGGTATAGTTTTTCTGGTCCTTTGCAAACCGCTCGGAGTGGGTAAGTGTGGAACTCTGGTCAGGGTTCGTGCCCCACCGCAACGTTTTGCCGCCTTCTTTCATTCGGAAGCCCCGTTTCAGGAGCCTTGTTTTGTACTGCCTCCCTTTTTTCCAAGAGCTCCAGTGACCGTCCTTCCCGTGTTGATTTTTACCCGGGCCTTAGTAAGCTTGTTTCTGTCGGGCCACGGCCTCCTTTGATTTTTTGGTGGCCAACGCAAACTGCTGTTTCGCCAGGAGTATATCCCACCCTCAGCTGGTGTCTTTAGCCGGCCTCTAACTCGAGTACTCACGACTCATATACGAACTCCCCCGATTATTTTCATCACCCCCTTGACGACGCCCTATGTCCATTTCGATGGGGATGCTGCTTCCCTCTAGGTGGTGGCGTTGTTCGGCTCTATTGATGTTTACCTTCACGTCGACTCTAATTTCCGACGCGCTGGCCTTATGGCCAGAAGTGGTCGTATTGCGTTGCTTTGGGACGGGGGGAATTCTGCCTCTTTTTCCCCGAAGCCCTCATTTACAGAACCCTCTGCCATCTTTGAAATCTGGTTTATGCCTGCGCCTACTCTCCCTCGGTCTGACCGGTTGACTTAATCACGCTCAATCGAGAAGTCCCAGCCCGACGTGCTGCTTGTCCCGACAATTCTTTTTCACCTCGGAAGGTCTCCCTTTGGGTGACACCCACGCCCCAAGGGCTCTGTTTCAAGCAGGCGTGACCCGGTTTCCCCCCCCTCCCCTTCTCTCCGTTTTTGAGAGATGTTTAACGACCTCCTCGCTGCCCCCTCCAATTTTGTTCATTGGATGCAATCCCGACCTTCTCTTAATTCCTTGCGTCGCCCTTTTTGGATGCAGCGCCACCAAAGTAGGGCTGGCCTATTTCCGTGAGTCGGGAGGTCAGTTAGTCGTCTCCTTTTTTATCGAGTTTGCGTCCAATAGCTGCCCGCGGTATCATGGTCATCGTTTTTGATAGCGAATGGCCGCGGGCCGCTTCTTCGAAGCAGTCTTCCGAAGCCCGTGCAATGTCCACCCCTAGCCTCCTCATAGAAAAAGGTTATTTGACCTTCCTGATCAATTTCGTCGTTAGATGGCTCAGTTGCGTTCGGGTGCCAGCTGCCAAATCCCGAGCCGACCACCCTTTTCTGCCCTCACGTGTCGAGCGTCCATTTCTCCTCCCCCCATCTCGTTAATGAGTACGGATTCGGAGATCCCTTCTTGATGCCGTCCCGAGTTCGTGGAGCTCAAAGGGAATTTTCTGACGATTCGGCGTTACTCGAGTAGTTCCGCTCATCTCTCGGCGTCCCTTTATGTCGCGGATTTCTTTATCATCCTCTGTTTTCTTGGCATCCCTTAGTGTGCCCATAACCGAACATTCTGCCTTTCCTTCGACTAAAAGGAAAACGGTTATTATGGCCGTTACGTACGCTAGACCATCGTCCACGTACACGGTTCCCCCGAGTCACGTCTTTCGCTTTGCCTTTCTTTCCATTCCCACGGTCCACCGGCGCACGTTCTGGAGAACCGTTCAGCCTGTCCATCGTCCTTGCCGACCTCCCCCTCCGAGCTCTCGGGTCGAGTTCCATGCGATTTTTATCCTGGTGGGCCCGAACCCCTTTTTTTCCCCTCTTCTGAAGCACAACCCCGGCCAGGGGCACACTCTGTCTGGGACGGGTCTGAGACGTACCTCTACATTGTTATGTCCCCGTTAGCACACTTGTTTTGCCGAACTTCTCCCCAATCCCCTCCCCCTCCCTATCGTCGTTTAAAGTTTCTACTCCGCGCCAGCCGCGACGGCCCCCCTGCAGGAAAGCCCCGATTCTGGGGACACCTGTCCTCGGTGAACGACCCTTGTCTCTTCCTCCTCGACGTGCTAGACCCTTCTGGATTCCGAATTTTATC
>Ga0179593_1515019_pt1 | contig 17263 bp, 20 predicted proteins | sample CZODoug2_1_08_16_FD_185931 | JGI IMG/M metagenome (GOLD analysis project Ga0179593, IMG submission 185931) | Vadose zone soil fungal communities from Angelo Coast Range Reserve, California, USA - CZODoug2_1_08_16fungal (PacBio error correction) | ecosystem: Environmental > Terrestrial > Soil >... | reverse complement strand
GATTCTCTTCTGATGGGTACTGTTTACCTTTTTTGTCTCCTTCCTTTTGGCCAGTGGATCTCCAGCGATGACGAGTTTCTGCCTTCATTCCTGCGGTGTGGGTTTCCCGGTCCGATTTCTCGGTTTTTGTAGCATCTGGGTCCTTGAGCCATTCCTGGCGTCTCTATCGTTTTTGAAGCCTACGTTAGCCCTTCCTGGATCCCGTCCCATTTACCAAACCCCTTGTGAGTTTTTCATGACCCTTCATCCTTCTGAAGGGCGGCTTTTTTTTCGACAAGAGACTCTTGTTCCTGTTTCCCTGGAGAAATTCCTCCCCACAGGCGAGAGCAGAGCCGCTCACTCCAAAACTCGGCCCAGTCCTTCACGTTTTTGGAGATTCTCCTTTTAGTTATTTTTGTTGTTGTTTTTTTTTTTCTCTTTCCCGGCTTCAAGGAGCTCTTTTTTTTCCGAAATAGTCCGATTGCGAGCTCTCGGTATTCTCCCTGCTGGTACCGTCCAGATCGGTTTCTGGCGTTTCCTCGCCCCTTGCCTGTTAGTTTTCCAAAACTCCTAGTCACATCTTTTTGCGAATTTCTCTCTCTCTCCGCTCAGCAAACGCGTGCACGCGATCCAACGGCCTTCTGTGTTTTTTACGTTTTTTAGTTTTTTGTGGAAAGTTACCGGCCCACTCCCCTCGACTTCTCCGCGCCGATTGTCATGACTTCTCTCCCTTGGTCCTCTTCCTTCTTTTTTTTTTCCTGAACCCCTGCCCGGCTTCTTTACTCTTTCAGGCCGCGCTTGTTGTGGTTCACACTCCCGATTGGTAATCCCGTTTTCCGAACCCCTGTTTTCTCTTTCGTTTTCTTGGTTGCTGCACCGCATGTGATGTCGTCTTTTTCTCTTTTACTTCTCTTTTTGGCCGGGTGTTACTCACTTGTTTCCCCCGTTTCCCCCTTGTGCCCCGCCGACTTGCCCCCTAGCGCCACCCCCCCCTTGACACTTACACAGCAGACTCCCCCCACGCGATATATTTCTTATGAGACAATAGCCACCTCAGCTCCTCCCCATCTTCTTTTTTTTGCTTCCAAGACGCCGCTTTGTGGTACACTCCGGACGAGTTCCGTGAGGCAGAGTGGTCGTTGCCCAGGCCGTCAGCTCGCCTTTTTGGTTCAATTTGTGTTTCGAGTTGAGGAAGGTTTAGTGTGGTTGGGTTTGGTCGGTGTGTTTCTGTGCTACCCTTCCTTTTTTTTTTGTGTGGACCGCCCAAGATGGTAAGTCGGGTCGCCGCGCTCTTTCCTTGCGCGTTTTGGCCCCCCGCTGTTTCTGCGCATTTTTCCGGGTCTTTTAGTTTTTCCCCCCAGCTGGGCCCCCCCTTTTACCTTTTGTCAGCACCCGCCGGAATCGCTCTGTACCCCGTGCGCTCCCCTTCATCCCTGGAATCCCCGCTGCCGCCTCCTCTTTCAACCGTGAAACCCTTGTGCTTCCCTTTAACCTCGCACACAACGTCGGATTCTCCCCGATTGTTTGGGTGTCGTGTGCCTGGTCTTGCCTAATTCTCCGTTTATCGTCTCCAACTTTTTACCTTATTTTACGCCCTCTGTACGAAAGGCTTTCCATGCTCCCACATCTGGCCCACCCCCTTTTAATTTTGACATTCATGCACACCCACGATTCTGACTTTTCCGAGAGCTCTTTCTTCCCCACCCAACAGTTTTCGTCACCGAACCCTTCCCAACACCACGGTCGGCCGCGTACTTCGGTTTATCGGTCTTTTCCTTCGATTAAGGACCACCCCCCCCCAGACTTTCTTGTGTGTTGTATGTATGTCCCACCCCTTCTTTTTCTTCTCCTAACACGAACAGGGCGTTAGTTCTTTCTCTTTCACTCTTTTCCATCTCCCCGCTGGTCAGACTTGCCTTGGCGGTCTTTCCTTTCTAACCCCTTTTTCAAGGCCCCTCACGGACCGAATCACCCCTTCCCCTCCGCATCTTTGCTTTCCAATTGTATTGTGAATGAGGTTTCGCACAGAGTCCCCCCTGAGCCTTGAGGCTTCCAGGTTCCCTGATCCTTTTGCCCCAACTGTTTTGACAGCCCCACAACAAACAACCAAACCGGCCGGGTTCCACTGTTCCCCGCTTGGCCCCTTGGTGAATTTTCCCTCTGCCCACCAATTTTGCACAGAGACGCAGGCTTCCCCTTCTGGACCCCCCCTTTTTTTCCCCCTCTTTTTGTGCGAGATAATCCTTCTTCCTTCCCGCTTCGACTCCACGACCCCCGGTCGCCTTTTTGCACACGTATCATCGTTCAGTTTCCTAGCATTCCGTCCCGTTTTACCCTTGCGGTCCTTCCCCCGTTCGGTGACCCTGAAGGCTTTGCGAGAGAATCGTGCACGCACTCCTCCCCCCCCCCCTTTCCATCCCCTTGCTTATACCTCCTCGATAATGTGTCCCTTCAGATCTGCACCCCTCGTCGGGCCGTTTTTGGAGCCCACCTCCATCCAGGGTGTGATTACTTTACAAGTTGAACGTCTCCGTCCCATAAGCGCTAAAGGAATCTCTTTCTGGCCACTTTTAGTCCCGATAGTACCATCCTGAGAATTATTTTGACGATTCCTTTTCTCGTATTTCCTTTTTTTGCTTTATTGAACCAGAAACCCCCCATTCTCTGAGTCCCCCCCCCTTCCTAGAACAATACCCCATAGTAGATCAAACCTACTTGGATGCTTCTTCCCTTTGGCTTCTCTTTTTTTCCGGACACAGCGAATAGTGGCTGGGTAAAGTTGTTTTTTTTATTACTAGCTCTATGGTGGGTCACACCTCCGTAGTTTTTTTACTTCTTTCACCTCCATTACTTTTTTCTTAGCGGGCCGCCCCTCTTTTGAGGTCGTTTTTCCACATTTTCCAACCCCTTTGCTTAGAGTGCCTCAATTTTACGATGCCGCAGAGCAAGGCACCACCACCCCCCCACTTCGAGATTTTCGTTTCTTTCCGCCATTTTCACATACTTCGGAATTTTCTTCTCAAAGTGCTGTTCCCATCTCATTGTGGAGTTCTTTTCTCACCTCTATCTCCTCTTTTCATTGGTCCCTTCCTCACATGTTTCATGGCAAATCTCTAATTTTCTTTTCTTACCCTAACCCTGCGGGTCTCACTTATTTCGCAGCCAACCCTCTTACCTTTCCTCCGGCAGCATCGAGCAATTGCCCCTGAGCGGCTTACTCTATTTTCCTTTCTCCCTGTCCACCCTTGGTGCGACTAAAGTTTGGCGTGGTCCTTTCCCCCCTTTCCGCCACGCATTACTTTTTAATCCCCACCCCCCCTCGCTTTCTCATTACTAAGACCTTCTTTTCTTCTTTTTATGTCTCCCCATCATCCCTTTACTATCTCTTTCTTTCGCTGGCGTGGAAGATGTACGGTTTCTTAAAAATGGTCTTATTTTGCCTGTTCCTTCTGCGTGTCTCTAACGGTCCGTCCTTTAACTCTTAACCCTCTTGGTCGCCCATACAATTAAGTTAGGCCGTCGCCAGTATACTGTTTTGCCTCTTCCCTGACGATGCTGTTGTTTTCCCATATACCCCCTTTGTGGATTTCCTTTTGATCCCCACCTTTCCAGACATCAATTACCTTTTTTCACTAATTTTTCCTCCCCCACCCCATCAACAGTACCTTCTTCCTCTGCACTTTTCGTCAGTGCACAATGGACTTGTTTCTAAGGCCGCCTCAGTTTTCAACTTCAATCCCATCTTTACGGCCCAGACGGGTCGACGGTGATGGTCCGCCTCCAGTCTTCCCCCAACTTTTAATCCAGAGGATTCCTTGTTTCCCTTCTTCACGCGGTTTGTTTCCCCACCCTTCCTTCTCTTTTTCAGTTTTTTTTCGATCGTTGCCCCTTTTTTAGGGTAACCCCCTCTTGTTTCCCCTTTTTTATACCAGCCCCTTTGATTATTCCCCCCAATTCTGGCGCTCTCTTTCGGAACCAACGTTCTTCGTTCTTCGTCCTCCAGATACCCCCGGACCTTCCGCCCTTCCCGGGCCCCGGACTTTTCCCCTTTTGGTGACCTTTTTTCCTCCGCTTTGTTACAGTTCCCCCCCACATTCAAAAAACCTTAGTCCCTTTCTTGATCTTTCCCGCTGGATTCGGCCCTCTCCCTGGTAGGCCGCACCCAAAGGTCTTAAACCCCAACCTTTCTTTTCCTTTGGTTACGATCTTCGTCCCGGCGCTTAGGAATGTTGGGCTTAAACCTCGATCTTTTTCTCACATCCCCTTCTGACAACCGAACACGGCCTTTGGAGATAAACCCCTCGTCCATTTCCCCCCCCCTCCCCACGACCCACAACCGCAGTCATCCCCAGATTCGCTCATCTCGAACTTGTGCCGGAACCCCCTTTTCCATGCACACAACTCCCCCATATAAGTTCCCTCTTCCCCTCAATTTTTTTTTGATGGAGAGTTTAATAGAGTGATGATTGTTATGGGTTGGCTTTTTTTGCGCGGTGTGTTTTTTTTTTTTCCATTGTCTTTAGTTCCCCCTTCGTTTGGTAGTGTTTTCCCGGGCCCGGTGGTGCCCCTCCTTTTAGATTTTTCCTTTTTTTCGTTGTCGATCTGTTCCTTTAGCCCTTCGCTTTCGAGCCGTGTTCCCTTGAGCCCCACCTCGCCCCGATTAACCCTTTCCACCGAAAACCCGGTTGTGTTCTCCTTTTTTTCTGGCGTTTTTCGTAGCTCTGAAAGTTTCCCTCTTTCCCCCTTTAGAATGCTTCCCCATTTCCGGGAGCAAATGTTTCCCCAAACCTTTTTTCCGCAGCTATCCCACTTTCTTGCCCGAAAACCCTTCCGGGCGGGCCTTTTTAGGTTTTTCCCCCAGTGGCTTTGTAATCTTTGCGGACGTTTTTTTTACTCCATGGGCGCTTGGTTCGAGCGCCTAATTCCTAGATTGCTCCAGAAGGTAATCGCCCGTTGCCTTTCTACCTTCCCAGATATTGACTCCCCCCGGCGCGTGGTGAACCCCGAACCCTTCCCCCAACGCTCCCATTTTCCCCTTTCCTATACCGCGGACCGCAGGTTGCAGCACCCCCGCGTTATCTCAGTGATTTCCCTTTTGAACCAATTTTTCCCGGGTTTTGTTTTTCCTTAAGTAACTTTCCCTCCCCAGTCTGACCCATGGATCACAGTTTTTTCGATTTGCTGCATACTTTTTATTTGTCCCCACTCCGAATCCTCCTAACTGCCTGGTAACGTACATTCTTTTCTTTATTCGCCAGATTTACTGTGCTGTGTGCTTTTTAACCCAGGGCGTCTACTATGTTTCCTTTTTTTTTTCTGTCGTTCCTTAAAATCGATACATTCCCTGGACTTTGCGAGGGCTCACCCTTCAATTTTTTTTCTTCACGGGGCATTTCGGGTTGCTATCTATGTTGACCTTCTCCCCCTCCGGGTTTCAGGAACCTCAAATTTTCCCCCGCGCTTGTTCCCCTTTAGGCCGGACGTGCATCGGACCCTTTTTGCGTTTTCGTCGTTTCCGAATACACGGTTCACATCGTCCTTCCCATTGTAAATGATAGTCCCTTCGGCGGACCCCTGGTGACTTTAGTCGTCCCCATTTCCGTCCCTATGAGGAATTTCCGCCTGCGTGTTGTCCTTTTTGGCCTCTCCTGACCCCCCTCCTTCCGTTATTGATGTTTTTTGCACCCTGGTGACACTTTTAATTCCTCCTTTGGCGAAGCCGCTCTTTTGAGAATTTCTGATGCTGCCGGATTTGCATCGGTCCTTGTTTTCGCCCTTTTGACCCACGGCCCTTTTACGCTTGCCTCTTTTCTTTGCGCTTTCCCCCTTTTTAAATTTCCCCAGAACCGAATCGGTCTAGACCACATAAGGACTCCATTCACTTTCCTGTACTCTCCCCTTCGAAGGCTCCCCCCCCTCAACGAATTCTGAGTACTTTGCCCAAGAGATATCGTTTTTTTTTTTTTTTTTCAGGGCTCGTAAGGCGTTCGCCTGTCGCCGCTGCCTCTTTTGTGGTACCTCCCCTTTCTTAGGACTCTTCCTGCAATTGCGCCAATACATCGACATGTCCTGAATCGCCCCCCCCGAACTTGTTTCAAATGTTTTTTCCTCTCTGTACCACCAACCACTGTAAACACACCGTCCAACTCGCTTGTCCGAAAACTCTTGCCGCTTTCCCCCTTCTTGTGGATGTGCTTCTTTCTTAGATAGGATTTTTTCTAGGAGTTTTGGGTTCCTTCCTCCCTCCTTCGATTATTCCCCAAGAAAAAGGGACTTGGTCGGCATGTGATTTTTTTATATGCGCCAGCTGTATTACTTTAAGTTTTTTTCCCGCGTTCTAGAGCCTTCGACCTCTTACTACCGTTTGTGGCCTTGGAAAATGAGGAAATTCGCTCCAATAACAAAGTCCAATTTATGTTTATTTCTCAAAGGCGGTCTCCTTTTTCCACGCTTGTTTTTTTCGCATTCTTTTAAATGCATTGTCTGGCTTGGTGGGGTTTCTTTTTCAACACCCCTCACGGTGTTGTTCATTTCCCCATGCGTATCTTTATGACAGTGATTTCTCTTTCCGTTTTTTTATCTTGAAACCCAGCAGGAGTCTCCCTCTTATGTATCTCTCTTCCGTTTTTTTTTTTCTCTAGTTTTTTCATATAAAAGTTTTGCCTCCTGGTGGCCGTCTACATCACCCCACGCGGCTTTACCGCTGTCCTCGCCCTGGCAAAGTCGACCAGTGTTTGACCACCTTTCCGGTTTCAGTCCCCCCTTGTTTTGCCCAAATGTCGTTCACCGCCTCCGCTAATTGCGGTTCTTCATGCTTCCTCTCATGCTGCGCCCCCTCAACCCTCCGACTTTTTTTGAGATCGATCCCTTTCTTGGGCACTTTTTTTTACGTTTGAGGGGACACCCGGTAGCTACCCATAAGTTTCCCCTTTTGAACTATTTCCCTTTTCCGTACTTTTTTCTTAGATACGCGCTCCGAGCAACTCTATTTTTGGAGCTTCTTTCAGTTCTTTTTGTTTCCAGCTCCCATCTCCCCCTTTCGGAGCCTTTTCAAGACCTAACGCCCCCCCCCCCCCCCGTACCGTTGTCCCCATACTGGCGCGCTATTTGTGCCCCCCCTTTTCTCGTTGTCTTCCCAGCTTCTTTTTTTAAATCTTTTTTTGGCATTCCGCCGCGCCTCGCCGCCCCGGTTGGCGTTGGTCTTCTTTCATTACCAATTTCCCCTGTCCTTGGAAGAAATTTTTCGATTGTTTCCAGCGTTTCCGTAACAGATTTGTACCACCCCCTTGTGGACTCCCCTTTCCGGCTACTAAACTTAAGCTTTTCACGCCCGCGCACTCAAGCCCCAACTCCTTTTCTTTCCTGCAGAATCCTTTTAGGGAACTTTCTTAAGCAGTCAGGCCAGATTTTTTCAACAATTCAAGTGCCCAATCTTTTGCTGCCCTACCGCTTTTCCCCGTTCTTGGTGACCCCCTCACAGTTTCCTCTTCTATAATGTCTCATCGTGAACTGCATGCCGTCCTCATTTTTTTTCTTGTCTGACTCCTCCTGCCCAGCATCGCGGTCCCAGAGCGGCTCGCCCTGATTTCCCCAATTTCTTTAACAAGGTTTTGCCCTAATAAGAATTTACTTCCTCTTTTTTTCCAATTAGCCCTCCTGAAGCACCACTCGGCTTTTCCCCCCTGCGCTCTCTCCGGTCCCTTTTTGTGACTCTCCTCTTCCGCTCTCCCCCTTTCAACCCTCCTGGCCAGAGGTCTTTTTTTTTTTGCTTACCGGTCCTCCACATCTTCCTCATCCCGGCAAACTTCCTTTTTGGTACATTTTTGCAGTTTTTAATCTTTTCCATTTTCACAAATGTGAGTACTGAAACCCGTGCACACCGATTATCGTTGGGTTTTCCCTTATAGCTTCCCGCTTCCCCCCCCTTCGAGAACCCCATTTTTGTTGTAATTTATAACACGCAAGTTCTTTTTCTGATCGATTGGAATTTTCCTTCTTTTCCCCTCCTTACCCACTCAATTACATCCTCCCTAAAGAATTGAATGCCCCCCCCTTACTATTTCTTTTCTGTTCTTCTCCGCCGACTTTTGGTACATGGTTCCTTTTCCTTGCCGGGGTTTCCCCATCCACTTAAATTAGCAAACCGGGCGAGGACTCCCCAGGGTTTTTTCAGGCCTTCCCACCCTTTTCCTCCCAAGTCTTTCCAGCCGGATGCTGTTCTTTTTTCGTTCCCGGTTTGAGCAAAATGCTTTTACCCCCAGTTCCTCCCCCTTTGCCGCCTTCCTTTTTTCCACGCAGTTTTTTTTCCCAAAATTTTCCCTCCCCCTAATCTTTCTGGTAACACTTCCGGTCGCTATACTGGCGACAATCTCTTTTCATTCGTCGGAACACGTCCCGCCTCTGTAGGTTCTCGGCCCTCCAAGTGACTTTCACCCTCCTCCGTAAAAGTTCCCAACGGTTCCCCGGCATTGATCCGAGACTCCTTCGCTTTTGTGGCCCCCTAAACCTTTATGCTCAAACTTGTCTTGCGAGCATCCTTTGCAAGCTAAGGTCCGTCGCCCTTCTTAACCCCAACTTTTCGGTGGAGTCTTTTTTTCCCGAGGTTTTGATTCCCTTTTGTAGGATTTCCCCCCTCTGAAAACCGTATAGCGTCGCCTTATGGCTCCCACTTCCCCCTCAACGAGCCTCCAGATCCTTTTGGAACCTTTTTTCCCGCCTTCCCCCCCACTGCGCCGGAATTTTCCTCCCTCTCTCGCTTCCCCCCCTATGTACAACATGCTCTTGAACCAAAACTCTCCATCCCCTCTCCTTTTGCGGAAATTTCCTTTTCTTTCCATTACTTGATGCTCTTTCTCTGCTGATTTGTGGTTAATGTTGTTTTTATGTTTTTTTTTATTTTTTTTCTGGGCAGCCTTCTGGCCATTCTTCTTTTTTGGCGTGTAACGGCGGTCCCCAAGCTTTTCTTCGGCCGGGTTCGTTGTCGGCTTCTTTTTTAGGGAATGACCCCAATTTCGATGTCGCTCTATCTCTTGAAGTCCGACGTGTTCCAACCGTTGCATACGCCCCCTTTCCCCCCCCCCCGCTTCCCCTCACAGGTTGGGGGGACTTTCCCCCTTGAGTGCTCTCTTCTTGAAGGGCTTCTAGGCCGCAGCTTTTTTAGATCAGATCCAGATTCGAAGGGAGACCCCCTCCCCCCAAACCCTTTTTGCTCTCGCACTCCACCCAGTAGGGCCACTCCCTTCTCTTGGTTTTCCGTTCACTTGGTTTTAATAGTTTGCGTTTTCGGCCGAGACCGACTTTCGATTTTCGAACCTGAATTCCTTCTTTTAGCAGAGTTCCTCCCCCTGTTTTTGGAACTTTTTATGGGACTTTCGTTGCCCCTGCCCATCCGGTAGTGTTTTAACCCGAAACAACTTTTCTTTCTTTTCCGCTCCTTCGCGTTTCAGAAAACCCTTCCTTGAACACCGGTCCTAGCTGGGCGTGTTCGATTTTGGTGTCAGTAATTTTTTTTCACCTACCAGTCGACACTTCTGTCCTTTTCGTTTTGCCTGAAGTTTGCTGTGGTCCCCAACCCTCCCGTCGCCGAAATCCCCCCCCCGGACCTTAAGTTAAAGGGTATTCTTTCCGGCCAAGATTTTGCTTGGCTTACAACTTCAACGATTTGTTTCGTCGTTTCTTTCCCCTTTACACTGATTACCTAGAAAAGCGTTGTGAGGGGCTAACTTTTTTCGTCCGTCGGTATTTTGGGCACCCCCTTCATGTTTGACTGGTTCTGTTTGGGTTTCCTTACCACACGCCCTCTTTTTGTCTCATTTCCCTTTGTGAGCACGAAGTTGCCCGTTCCCCCTCTAGGCTGGAACTTTCTTGCCAAACGGTACATCTTCACACTCTTAAGCTCCATTCTCGCCTTTTCCCCTCTGTATTAGTCGTCCATTTGTCGTCAGATCTCCTCCCGGGCGATGCTTTGCTTCCCAGTCTTTTCTCCGTTGGCGAATTTTTGTACAAGTTCTTTCACTCATTCACCCATTTTTAACGACCCACATTTTCCAGTCGCTCCCGCAGGCGACTCCCCTTTTTTTGCGCGCTGCTGTGAGTTGACAACCTTTGTCCAGCTGGTGTCTGTCAATTTTCCCCCATTTCCCCGCTGATTCTCATTCCCAGCGGCACGCTGTTGTCCGTTTCACCCCTTTTTTCTCTGTCTTGTGAGATCGAACAAACGGAGGATGCATCCCAGTTTGTGGCCCTTTCGGTTTTGTTACTCCAGCATGCTTTCTGGCCAGAGAGACCCTTCCTTCTTTTTTGGAGGTTGAGGACTCTTCCCTCCAAGCGTAAGGTCTTGAGCAGTCTCCGTGCCGACACCTTGTTACCCCACGCTGTTCCTCGCGACATCTTTTTCGTATCTTTTCCTTCAGGTTATTAATGCCACCCCACTACGTTTTTTTCCTGATGCGCGGTTTCCCCACACCCCACACTTACCCCCTTTTGTTTTATATACCGAACAACTAAACTTCCCCCCCCCCCCGTCCGCCCCCTCCTTGTGGATTTTTTGTTATTCTTTTCTCTAAGGCTCCTTCCAGATTAGGCTTTCTTTCACACTGCCTTTTCCGTTTCTTGCTCGACCACTGAAGTTTTTTTTTTTTGCGTTTTTTATGCGTCGTTTGAGGGACGACTTTGCGGTTTCGTCCGACCAGCTTTCATAATCGAGCCCTTTTTCCCCCTCCTTATTTTTTCCAGGGCATGAGGACGCTGCTCCCTACAAAGTTGACCGCAGGGAGCCTCTTTCCACAATTTCCTTAATTGATCAGTGCCCTGCTACGAATCCTCGCCCTTTCCCGGCAGATTTTCTGGTTGCCCGGATTTTGACAAGCCAACGTTTTAGAGGTCCCGGCCCCCAACATTCCTCATTGCTTCCGGAGATCTGCCAGCTTCGAGCCGTTGGTTTTCTTTTTTTCCTCCCTCCCAGTCGACTTTTAGCATCCTTCTTTATTCCCTTTTTTACTTTTTGTTGCTTCTAAATCTTAAAGATGCCTGAAGCGATTTGTTGTCCTTTCATACACCCTCGTCGCCTTGCAGATTTGATTTCGATTCCCCCCCCAGTTTTCCCAAGTGCCGTTTCCGCTACACTTTTGTTGATGGTTTTTGCAATCGTCGTGGCATACTCATCCTCTAAATCTATTTTGCAGTTTACTTTCTGGTCCTCCGATATTATGCTCCAATAGGGGGGATGCGTTTCCTTCATGGTGTTTTGCCTTTCGCAGCCTTTTCGGCCAATTTTAGCTTCCTGTAATGCCATGGTTTTCTCCACCTGGGCCCCGCTTCGTCCTATCTCCACGCTTTTCATTCCCGTTGTTCTTGTCGGATCCTCGGAAACGTTTGTTTTTGCTAATTTTGTGCTCCCTTTTTAACTACACACACATCACACCTGCACTACCCCCCCATTAATGGGCCCCCCCCTTTACGCACCGCCCTTAACTCCACAGAGTTTCCAGTTTTTCACCCACCGCGCCTTTGGAGTTTTTTTTTTAGCACGTTTCACAGGTGTTTTTTCCCCCCCCAAACCGTGGGGTGTTTGCCTTTCATCCCTTCCAACCCCTGTTCTCCCCTGCTATTTTTAACTTTTTTCGTCAGGCTTTTGCCCGTAACTCTTTTTTACCACCCTGTGGCGGTCTTAACTCCCCTTTACTCTTGCCGTTAGCCCCCCCCACTTCGATTCCGCCAGTTATTGAAGCAAATTCGGTTTCTCACTCCTTCGTGGACTCTTCTCAAGAATTCGTGATCCCTCCTATCGCTATCCTTTTCCTTTATCCCCCCTTGTTTGCACCATCCCCAGCTCAGAGTGCCCAGGAATGCCGGTCTATCTCCTTCTTGGACCTTTTTACTCCGGTCCCTCATCTTTCAATGCTCCACGGCTCGCTCGTTGAGATCTCTACCCAGGGTGCTCTCCATCAGTAATCTTGTCCTTCGCGGTACTTTTTTTTTCCTTCTCTCCTCCTTCCTTTTCCATCCCCACCACCCTTCCCCGTTCACTCGATTTCCAATTTCTTCTCCAATGTGGTTCATCTCGTTCATTTCCACTCCTCTGGACAGTACGTGTGGAAGATGTTTTATTCTCTTCATATTCCCCGTCAAACGCCCGTTTACTCTCCCCGTTATTTTTTTCCACGCTTTCAAAAAATTCGTGGTCCACCCTTCACCGAATTCTGCCCGGGTCGCCCGTATAGATTCTTCCTTCCACATACTTGAACTTCTGATGTTTCCTACTTCACACCGGCAAGTGTGGATCTTTATTTCTTTTCTTTCTCTTCCATCCCCTCAAGACTTTTCTCCCCCGCACTTTGTTTCCTCCCCACTTCACACTTGGCAGTTGATACCCAGTGGAACGTTACCCTGGACGGTCTGTTTTGGATTTTTTTTCCCTTCTGTTGCTTCCACTGCAAAATAGCACCTTTTCTTACACCCTTTTTCGACGGTGCTTGAAGAGTTTTCCTGATGCCCCCAAAATCCGGCGAACGCCCTTTTTCCCTTCTCCGTTCCACGCGTTTTACCTATTGCCTGTGGTTATCTTTTTTTACGTTCTTTTTTCACCACCAAGCTTTGTGGGAAGTTGTCCGAAATCTTTTCACCTCTTCCCTTGCCTCCCCATCCTTATTATTGGCGACTCTCTGTCCCTTTCTGCGGCTCTCTTCTTCCGTAGACGTCGTTTTCGTCCCCCCCTCACATCTTTTCGCAACTCATAGACTTTTCACCCCCGAACAAGGCAACTTCCCTTTATCTGTTTTTGGAGTGATCTCGTTTTTTTCTTTTGTCCTGAACAGTTCCCCCCCCCCATTTCAAATTCTTGCTAGGATGCTCCAAAGACTTTGCCCTCTCTTCTTTTTGCTCAGTTCTTCTGTTTAATCCCCTGTTGTGTGCGGTTCAAGCGGTACCTCTTTTCATCGTTTGAATGTTCAACGTGTTTGCGGCAACCCGGCGAGAGAGCCAGCGCCCTAAATTTCCCTCTCCCCCGAACCCCTTTTCTCTCCCCGGATGTGATCTTGTCCCTCTTTTTACCCTTTGGCCTAATGTCACCTTTCCCCTAATCCAATGGCCACTCAGCCGACAACAACTTCCGAATCTCCCACCCATTGACTTACTTGAAATCCCTAATCAGTTTTTTTTTTTTGAGGTTGAGTATGTCCGTTTCTTTTTATGTGGTGCTCCCGTTCGGTGAATTGTTCCCTTTCCTTGACCGAGATGACGAGTTTACCTTTCTTCCTGCGAGTGGTCGCAATTGAGGCTTTCCTCTTTTTTCTTCCCTTTCCTTTGTTAGTTGGAGTTTTTTTTTTCTGTCCCCATTTAGCTCCTCTCATCGCCTTTTCAGCAGTACTGCATTCCTCTCGAAGATTTTTGATAGGTACAAGCTTCCACCGCCCCCACACGGTTGGGTTTTCTTGGAGTGTCCTTTTTCCTGTTAAGGATTCCTCTTTTTTCAGAGCAGAGGCGCATGACCCATGTTTCTCAAGCCTATTCTCGCCACTCCCAGCAGTACGGGCCACTTCGGGCCGGTGCCTTTTGAGTATTTAACCTGTTTGTTCGAACTTTTTCCTTTTGTTCCCGAAATCCTGCTCCCGTGCTAATTAGTGTCTCCTCCTCTGGTATACCTTCTTTCGTTGCCCACTCCCTCCTGTACTGAGTGGGGAACCACCTCTTCCCCCCCTTTAACTTTTTTCCTTTTTTGCTCGTTTTTCTTCCCTCGTTAAGCGTTGACTCCACTGGCATCTCTTTGGTTTTCTCAGATTTTCGAAAGCCCCGCCTTTCCCATCACAGTATGTCAACGTTATGATGTACAGCAGAGTCTGTCCTTCGTTGTTTTTTCCGCCCCCACCTTACCTATCCATTCCCCCATTCTTCCGTTTATTTTTTTCGCCAGGCTGGTCCCCGCCGTTCTTTTCTTTCTTGGTTGTCACAAAGTCGTTCCCCCCCAGTCATCTGGAATTTTTAAGTCGCCGAGTTTTCCCCTGTCCGTGGTGTCTCTTTCTCCCAACACCTCCTCTTTTCTGTATTGCCTTCCTTATACGTTTCCCTTGGCCGAAGGTCGGTGTGCTGTTTTTTTGGACCCCCCTCAAAGTCCTTTTTCTGCACCTTTATGACTTTTCTCGTTACACCTTTCTCCGTTGCACGTTATTGAGGAATTTTTCCTTTGATTCAAAATTTAACATCTTACAAGTAATCTACTGCCCTCTTCTTCTTTTCTTTCGGACTCTTTGCCAAATTTCCCCTTATCGCAGTGACCCTCTGAGTGGTCCCAATAATTTTTGTTTTCAGTTTCCCTCCGAAGTCCTCTTTGATTTCACCCCATGTTGACATCCCCTGGTATTCGGCGTCGAATTCTCTTGGATGACTTTCCCCCATTCAAACCATTCCTCCCGTGTGGTTTCTTTCGTTCCCTGACAACGGCATTCAGTCCCAAACGTGCTGCTTAGTACTGCTGTCCCTTTCCCCTAACGCGTCCTCTCTGTAAGCGATTTTTGCTCCCTTCTTAGGATGTCTTTTGACATCGTTTTTTCATGAATGAGTCGAAAAGAAGTGATGGTTCCTCCCCTCTCTGAATTGTGAAGTTTTTCCCCTTTAATTTAGTATCTCGCCGCTAAGCCATTTTGGTACATTCTTACCGCTGATTGAAGAAAGATCCCTCCTTGCGGGCAACTTACAGAGAAGACACTTATTTTCCTCCTCCCCTTTTTCTTCCCACCCTTTCTTCCTGGCCAGCCTCCGTTTGAAGTACCCCCCACTCCCCCTGTTCCTTTCTCTCGTGTTAAATCCCACCTTTTTCCTTACTGTGGCTCCCCTTTAATTTGAGTCTTTTTTATGTTTTAGTCTTCTCTTTGGCTCCCGCCTGGTTTTTTTCACGAGTAAATCCAACAGGCTCATGATCCTCCCCCCCCTTGGCGTTGGAGTCCTATACTCTTACGCTGAGTCCTTCCCCTTACAGCCCCTCCAGAATCGCGCGGAGAAGCTTATGTGGCTACCGGCGTGGCCACGGATTTCCTCTGCTTCCTTTTTTCTTTGGAGACTCTCTTCCTGAGGAGGATCTTTCATTCGATTTGCTAATTCTAACGTCTCTGGAGGAGGCCCTTGCACGACGCTTTTGCAACTCCCCCCTTTGTAAGTTTTCTTGCGGTCCCCCTTGTCTGCTGCCTTCGACCTCGGGAGTTTTTTTCGATTTCAGGCAAAAAACATTCAGGAGCCAAGATTCTCCAAGCCTTCTTTCATCTTCTCTCTATATTTAGAGCCCCCCTTTCTTCCAGCTGATCTTCGCTTTGTGTCATCTACCTGACTGCCGTCAGCCTCCCACGAAAGTTTTCCAAGGCCTGTCCCGCTTCCACAACAGTGTTATTGGTTTTTTTTTTTTTTCCCCCCTCTTTTTTCGCAAATCTTCTCTGCCGTCATCTTGTTTATCCGACTGGTTTTTTTCGGGCTGGTTCTGGAAGCGGTTTCTTCCTCATGTTGCTGGACCCCGCGTAGGACCACCCCCCTCCCCTTTCCCCTTTTCCGCACTTTTTTTCCTTCTGGTTCCCGCACCCCGCAGTTCGCCTCGACTCTCTCCTTGCATCTTCTGTGTCTTTTTTATTTTTTTAGGCAAAGTTTGGATTTAAGATAACAAGCCTCCTAATTGCGGACCTCTTTTTTCCCCTCTAACGCTCAATTACACCTTTTCCTGTGAGTTGCCCTTCATCTTTGTTTTTTATTGTTTTCTAGGGAGGGTTTTGGGGAAATTCTTCAGCGCATCGACGCCATTTTTCTCATCCGTTTCTTCATTTCATTTTTCCTGGTCTTCGTTGTTGCTTGTCGCCATTTTTCCAGTTCGAAGAATGTGTGTACCACAATTTCGTCCTCTTCCTTCCTTTCCACTTACCCCTTCCTAGCCCCCCCCACACCTTCTATTTCTATTGACTACTCTTCCTTCGGAGTTCGATCAAATCCTCCTTAATTCTCTCCTTTGGCGTGACTCACTCGTACATTCCCCTCTTTTCCGTGGCCCCCCCAGAGTTTTTTGCCCTATCACTCTGGACCCTGCTTTTTTATTGCGACCCCTCCCCTGATGCCCTTTTTTTTCCAACCGAAGCATCGCGACTTCTACCAAGATCTTTGGCCCTCTTCACTTGTCTCCCTGGGTGCCTCAGTCAAGTGCCTTCTTTTTTTTTTTTCCAAGCAAGCGGGATCCCACCACGAGGGTTTTGATCCCTATTTTTCGCAGTGCGAATCCCGAACTCAGCCTTTCCCTTCACACCGATGACTTTCCTATGGAAATTGTGATCACCGCAGCCTTCTTCCCCTCCCTTTTCGTGCCTGTGGCCCTCCTTCCCCATCACGGGCCACTCTCTTTCCCACCATGGTTTTCCTTTCCCCCAAAAAGTTACAAAAGAACGCGGGTTTGCAGTCTCTATTTGCTTCCAGGACGATGCTGTGTTCGACAGATCAACACTTTGCAATTTGGTTTTTTCCGTCTGTCCCCGCCCTACCCTATCGTTGAGACCCTACTTGGTGAAAGCCAAAAGCAGTAAGATCTTCGAGGCGTTTGAAAACTGGTCCCCCTTTCTGCCGGTTTGTCGAAGTTCCTTTTTCCCCTCTACCCCCCCTCCCATTGCCCCCTTAGTTTACTTCCCCCCACGGGTAAGGTGATGGTGAGTGCCTTTTCCAGCCCTCTCTCTGGCCCCGGATTGGTGTCCCTTGCTTTTCCCGCGGTTGCTGCAAACGCGCCGGAGCTTTTTTCTTGGCTGCAGTTTTCGTGTTTCACCACTCTACAGTATGATTTCTTTTTTTAGAAGGTCGGTTTATCCCCATGCACTTTGGCGTTCCCCAAGCCTGTTCGATCCTCTGTGAACCCAATCCTTCTAAAAAGATTCTCCCCCAAAGCCCTCCCACGTCCACCTCCGGAGTTTCGGGGGTTCCCGTACGTGCTGATCCTTTTTCCCGAGATTTTTTTAACAGTTGTCTCCAGTTCAACCTTCTCTCTTCTTTTCCCGGCTCCTTCCCGTCAATCATTTCGCCATCACTCCGGTCTTAATAAACCAATTTGACGTTTGATCCTTCCCCGCCGGCGGCATCGGAATCCTGTTTCTTTTTTTTGGATCTAGAGCTTCCTCCTTGATACCACCCCAGATGACGACCAACGAACATCCGTGACTCCCCTTTTTTCTTACCGCCCCCCCTTCCCCCCACCACGCTGCAGGAATTCAGCCCTAACTACCATGGCCAACTTCCCCAAACCTCCTCAACAACCCTTCTAGACATCAGCGAGGAA
>Ga0179593_1415391_pt1 | contig 17263 bp, 11 predicted proteins | sample CZODoug2_1_08_16_FD_185931 | JGI IMG/M metagenome (GOLD analysis project Ga0179593, IMG submission 185931) | Vadose zone soil fungal communities from Angelo Coast Range Reserve, California, USA - CZODoug2_1_08_16fungal (PacBio error correction) | ecosystem: Environmental > Terrestrial > Soil >... | reverse complement strand
CTGCTCCTTCTACCATCTTGGAGATAACCTAGCTGATTTGTCAACATGCCCAACTTCTCCCTTTCCCCCGCCCATAGTGGATAGTTGGAGTCCGTAAACGGCGCGATCCAGGCCCCCTCCGCGTGGCTCACTTCTTTCTGTCGGCACCGGAGGAAGAGCTCCTACCTTCTCCCCCACAACCTTCTTCATTCCCCTTGGAAGAAGCCTCTCCGCCCTCCCCGCGATCTCACTCGCTTTTTCCAGCTGCGCCTGTGACAGACTGGGCGCCCGCGTTTTTCCCGGTTTCCCATGTTTTTGACCTGCGCTTGACCCCTCTTTGGGAACCTGAGTTATGAACCGATTTCAAGCTTTCCCGGAGCTCGCCGACTTTCAGGCCCAAGGGTCGTTTTACAACGATCCTAAGAAAGGATTATCTCCCAGCTCTCTTCCCTTTTTTAGGTTGACATTTCTCTCCAACCGACCCCTCTGAAAGGGCCAGGTAGAGATTGTCGACGGTGAAAAGTTCACCCCCCCCTCTAATCCACCTTTCTTTTTCCCTCAAGCGTGCTGGACCTCGCCCATTTCCCTACTCCCCCCCCTATCGCGCCGGCTTCCGAGGATGAAGATTTCCCCCCCGTCCCTCCACTGTACCCCCCACCTTGCCCTGCGAGCGGCCGGGGATGTGGCCGCTCGCTTGTCTTCAGTTCGTATGGTTTATTGTCTCCGGCCAAAGCAACTTTCATCCCCCCCTTATCCTGACAGGCTTTTTTTCCCCTCACGTCAATTTCGGGCGGACCATGCCCCCTTCCGACATCCCCCTTGCTGCTTACGCGCATGAAGGTGCCCAACCTCGGCCTTGCCCGGACTTTCCCGTCTTCCGACCCTGTCCGGACCAGGTTAATAGCATCCTGGGTGGGATGCGCGCTGAGTCTTCATCGGACCTAAGCGTTTGATCCCTTCTCTTCCCCCCCCCCATTGGACGCAAACCCCCTGCCGACGATCGTTCCTCCCGTTATAAATGCGAGAACTTTGATATCAATCCTTTAGCGTGTAGTGCCCTAAATAGATCCAAAGGTGAGTTCGGTTCGCGACCCATTCAACTTCGTGTACCGGTCGTTAATTCCTCCTCGAACTCCGACCTACACCTGCACCGGTCTTTGCTCTTTATTTTAAGCACCCTTGCCATTGTTTCCGGCCACCCTTATCGTCTTTACGCTCTTCCCCCACCTACACGATCTCCTGTCTCCTCTAATGAGGGTCGAGACACCACGTTTCCTCGGGCCCGGGCGGCACACCTTTGGGTTTTTTCCCGTTTATCAGGCGGTTCCTGTCCTTTTTCTTTTTTTTCCGGAGGAAGAACACATTCCTCTCTCTCCTCGTCTTCGCTTCAACTTTACGCCTCACTGCGCCCTTATTCCCCGTGCCCCTCTTCTCACATGACCCTTAGTGCTCTTGTCTGTACTCGTTGGGCCTCACAAAGGCGGCCCCCTCCCAGACCCCCCCCCCCCTCTTCCTCCTCCCGGTGGGGACTTTCTAGTCCTATTTCTTTTATCCACTTTTCTTATTTCGTACGAGAGCTTAAGCTAGTGAAAACTTTGATGCTCCCCCTTCTCTTGTTTCTGCTTCCCCCGAGAGATCTCGCTTCCTACACCTCGGGGGGACCCTCTCGGATCTTTGTCCTATTCCCTCTTTGGGTTTCTTTGACGGAGGACTGTGAGATTGTCTTCCGACCAGCGCTCCTGCGCCGTTCGCGTGTCCCCTTTTTACCGTCGGTCCTCGACACAGTCTAAGTCGCACGTTTTTCGGATTCATACTTTTCTCCCATTCGGCTTTTTCCCAAGTGAGATTACCGTACTCTTGCTCGGGCCGAGCCAGTCCCCTCCCTTCGCCCCTCGGCGAGGGGATCCCTCTTCTTCTACGTTTGACTTCCCGGCTTCCTTTTTGTGGCCCACATTATCGCGACGGCTGCGGGTCGCTTAAGTCCAGGATGTGTCTTTTGACCAATGCAAGAATTGCGACCTCTTCCTCTTTTCCAGGTCTTTTTTAGTTCCTTAGTCACCTTGCTACCCAGTCTCCCACGATTTTTTTCCCCTTTGCTCAGAGCCCCCACAAGTTTGTGTTAATATCCCTTCTGTGAGTGGCCGGCATCCCCTTAAATTAAGATAATTACTACCTAGATCTTTCTGGACTCTTCCCAAATGGCCCCGGCTGGAGGGCTCGTAACTTCCGCTCTGAAGATCCGCTTTTGAACTGAACCCCGCGTGGTCGTTGAACAGCCGGCGTGCCCAAAGGTGCTGATCCTCTGAAAGCCCCCGTCACGCTTACACCGGACGTGATATAGGTTTCAAAATCTCGAGTCCTTCTGGGTTCCCGATCTAGCGGTGACTCACTCCCCTCGAAGGCCCCATGTGATCTTTCAATCCTTTTTGCGAGGGTTTACGCTCCTAGAGACACCACAGCCCTTTGTACCCCCCGAATACCGATTCCTTTTGGGATGTGGAACGGATCAGCTCCCTTGAGTTCTTTTCACCCTCGCCCTGGCCGTTTCTGCCCTCCGGCTCAAATGGTCAGACCGAGGGACCACCTCATGATCGTTTCGACACGCCCCCCCCTTTCAACGCGTTTCCTCAAATTTTTCCCGTCGAGTACCTTTTTTCCAAAGATCACTCATCCCCTTTTCTCCCATCCCCCATTTTTTTCGCCTCCTCGTCACTCCTCTTCTTCAACCCCCAGCTAGAAACAACCTGCCATCGACAGCCGGCTACAAACATCCTTTACACGGAGAGTTTTCCCCACATTTATTTTTCCCCCCCCCCACTTCCCATTGGCACATACTAATCCCCGTGTATTTACCAGTTCGCGGCTCTTTGCTCTCTCTCTTTTCCCCCCCTCCTTGTGGCTTTTCTCCAAATCTAAGACGCGACCTAATGGGTTATGCTCCCCTCTTCCCTGTAGTTGAAGATCATTGTCCTTGCGCCGTTTTCCCTTCTTAGTTGTGGACGGGCGGTACGAGGGTCATCTTGCTTCTTGCACCTTTTCGTTATGCTTTCCAGGCTTTTGGTGTTTGCAGTTTTGCGAGTGTCTTGGCCTTATAAAGGTATAGTCAAGGGTACGGCTGGGGTAGGGTCCCAGACCACTTTTCGTGTAGTTTTAGCACGATCAGCTTCTGTTTAATTCTTTTGGGACCCCCTAGCCTCTCTTTCAGCCCCTCGCGATAGTTGCCTCCTCTTTGCCTTCTTTTCCTCCCAAACCGCGATAGGGATTGCTATTGGGGACGATCCCCCCCTGTCTTGTTTTGGTGATAGAGGTCTTACACCCCTCCTTTGCGCCGTCACATTTCTGAGAGAATGCGTGTTCTGACTTCTCTTTTTTCTGCTCGCGGTATTCCCAATCTCCATTCGGTTTGCTGGACGCCACCAGGACTTTGTTGACGGGGTGCTTCGAGATCACCCTCGGTAGAAGACTCCAGGCCTGTCGCTATTCCCTGTTTTCCAGCTTTTCCCGTATCTTAGATGTGCACTTTTGGGGGAGAAGAGGAACTCCGACTTTTTCCTCTTCACAGGTCTTCCATGCTTTTTTTGTCTTTCCCTCCTCCCCCCAGTAAACCAGACTTTTACTCGTTCCCCTTTCCCCCCTTGTTACTAGCACCTTGGACCTTTTCTCCTGTTTTTTTTTTCGCGATAACACTCCTGAAGTTCCCTCTTCTATTACTCAATTTCCCATTGTCCCGGCCCTTCCTTTGAGGTCTTTATTCTTCGCTCCATCCCCCCCCTATCCTGCGACCTGTTCTCAGATCGAAGATCCCCCCCCCTCGGCGGTTGCTCCCCGGCGAGGCTGGCGCCCCGCAGAGCACTCGATCCTCGGGATCTGCCCACCGGCTAAGCACCGCCTTTGGTTGCCATTTCTCTTTGATACCCTTTGCGAGACCTTTGTACGTTTCCCTCTTGACGGTAGCCCCACTGATCTACGCGTCCCTTTAAAAGGATCTCTTTTTCTGACGACCCCATCTCCCCATTCTCTTGTAGATTTTCCCCCCCCCGATCAGATCAAATGACTCCGCTCCGTATTTTGCCCCGGTATTTCTTTGATCATTTTTTCCCTTTTTTTTGAAGTCCTGACCAGACGCACTGGTCAGGCCCTTTTTCCTCTCGCCCTCGGTCCTTCGTCCCCCTTAGAGGTTTAGGGTCTGTTGATCCATCGACATAGGTCCTCGTATCCCTTCCCACCTGAGGTTTGGGTGCTTTCCTGCCTTGGGTTCCCGACGCTCACCTTTTTCTTACAGCCGTTTTTTCGTGGTTTTTGATGTAGATCTTTCGGTGCTTCTGAACAGGGTCTCCCCTCCGAGCGCGCGATCGCGCTTTTGTGTCGCGTACCACCAGAACAGTTCTACCCTCGCTCTCCCCGCTAAGTCCCCCGTTCGATGGAATTTTTTTTTTAGGACATTGCTAGTCATCTGTTGACAATTGATTATGTGGCTCGGCCCCACCTCTCTGTCCTCTGGTTTTTACCCTTACGTCGGAGCCGTGTTGGTGATCCTCCCCTTGGGGAAGAGCCGGTTGTCCTGTTGTCTTTTCTTCTTTTAGCGGAGGACCTTTCGCGTCCCTTTCCCTTCCTGCTCTGGTCGCCCCCGACCCGGTATTTCAGCCTTCGTCGGGAAAAGAACCGCCTCCATGGGTCCTACTCCCTTCCCTCTTTCTCTTTTCACGTTCCTCTTCTCTCCTTTTTGTGATAGGCACGCCTCTCCTCTTTCATATTGCGTACCATTCTTTCGCATCGATCACAAAGGAGACCCTATGGTTTTTAGTTTCCGACGACCTGGTTCCAAATTTTTCCTTTGAAGCCTATAAACCCTTTTAGTCCCTGTCGTGCCCCCTCACTCTCTTCAATGGCTGAGTCTCCCCCTGTCGAGAATAACTGAAGTGTCCCCTGCGAAGCGAGGTATCTCCCATTTAGTGGCGCATTGTACTCTTCTTTGTCCTAGGGTGTTTTGTCATTCTTTCCCTCGGGAAGTGTCAGATCTCTGAAGTGTTTTTCTTTTTTTGTGCCGACTCTATCGAGTAGGACTTTTGAATCCTTCCCCCTCGTGCTCTCCTTCCCTCTTTTCTGGAAGTCCGTCGTTGCTGGCCCTCGAGCGAAAGAAGCTTTTCGACCTGCAGTGATCTTTTTTGTTACGCGGTCGTAGTCCGATCGATGGTTCCGGCCCCCTTCCTGATCTTGCTCTTTCTTTGATGTTTCCATGACGTCCCCGGGCATTGGCTCTCAGCCCACATTGCTTCTTCCTATTGTAGCGACGACCCTTGGACGACATTCTGCGAGCTCGTTTCCCTCTCGAACATGGCGGGTGCATCAGATTTGTTCTGACCCCTCCTTCTGTTCTCTTTCTGCCCTCCTTTTCGGGCCACCCCCATTTTTCTGCCCCCCGAGGAGAGCTATGCACGACCCCTTTTTCTCTTGCGGTTAGTCTCTCTGGAGTTTTGCCCGGCCCGAAGATTTTTGTCCTTCCCGTAGAGCGTTTATTTTACCCCCCGTACGGTGATGTTTTAACTGCAGACGGGAGGGGTGGGGTGTGGGGGTGCCTGTCCGTTTTCGCGCCTTTTTCCTTCCTCTGATTATGTTTCCTTTGAGGTTTTTCAGGTATCGTGCAGCTCATAGGGGACCCTCTCGAGGTGATCGCATATGTACCCCCTTTCATGCACATATCCCTCTTTACTCCTCCTTTTTTTTTCTCTCTTCTTTCGCCTGGGGGATAAATCCTGGATTTAGATGCCACGCTGAGTAGATCTCTGCTTCCCCCCCCTCCTCCCAAGGTACCCGATGCGTTCCAGTCGATTCTTATTTTTTTTCGCCAATTCCCTTAAATCCCCCGCGTCCGCAGGCCACAACTTATGGCCTTCTCACGCGTTTCACTCTACTGCTACACCTTCTCCCTGGACTGGGCCCTGCCGCCCTCCCTGGCCCCCTCCTTATCCATCCTTTACGTGCCGTGCAGACGGGTCCCCAGCTCTCGTTGCGACAACTGTTGGCACTTTTTTCCCGAATCTCTCCATTTCCTTTCCTTTTTCTGCGACCCTTTTTTTTTTTCACCCGACTCCCGTTACGATCGGTAAACTCGCTCGCCGAATTCCCAGCAGGTCGGTACCCGATGAACCCGTCACTTTGAAAAGCCCGTTTGCGACCTCTGCTGTTATAAATGCCCCTCGCCGGGACCGGTTTGCCATGGTAGAGCTTTCGAAGCCCAGTTCTACCACAGATCCTCACCTCTTCCAATAGTTTGCGCTCGATGGACCCATCGACTTCCATGTCCCCGCTCTCCTCGAGTCCGCGGTCTTTCGGTTCAAGTCCTACGTCTTTTTTTCGCACAACCCGGCACTTGGAGTGCTCCCCTGTCCTTTGGCCCTAGCGCGGGGTCCTTCTTCTGACAGACACTTCTTTCCTCCCCTTCCACTTTCAACTGGATCGCCCTCGAGAGATCGTCGGACTCCGGCAATGTGGTGCTCCGAGACGGGTTCTTCCTATCCTGACATGGCTTTCCCTTGTTTGGTCCTTTTGTCCCGAGGTCCTCCTTTGGTCCCACGAGGGACCATTCTGTCTGCCCAAAGATCGGCTTCCACTACCTGCGCCTGGACGGGTGATCGCGCGCTTTTCCTTCCCCGGCCCTCTTCCCCTCGATTTCTTCTGCCAACACGGAGAATCTTTTCCCGGTGACTTTCCCCCCCTCTCCAAACACATGCTGGGAGTAACTCTTTTCTTTTCGTTCTGCTCTAACCGGGCGTAGCGGTCACCCCCTTGATCAGCAGGTAACGGTCCGCCTCCTCCGCTAACATCCCTGCCTACAAAAACTGCACACGCTCTTCCCCGGGATCTTTTTCCCCTTTGATCCGTCCCGATTCACCCTCGCGGCTGGGCCGCGATCCACATGACCAGCAAGTAGTTCCCCCCTTCCCCTCACGCGTTCCGGTAACAACAAAAGTAATCTAAGGGACCTGGGACTGACTTTGGTTATCCTTTAATGTTATTTAGGCGACTCCCAATCTGTACCTCTAATACGTCCTCGTGCTCTTCTAGGCCTCACCTCACCCTGTTTTCTTCCCTCCCCATGATAGCCGTCAACCACTGAGTGCCCTATTCAACAGAATATCTCGCTGCTTCGACCCCCCCCCCGCGGTCCATCCCAGCCAACATTTTCCTCCTCCTTCCCTTTTTCCGCCATCTCCTATGAGTATAAACGCCGCCAACCTTTAGTAACTCGCTGGGACGATGTTTTTCCCCAATGGCTGCTCGTGCGTCTGTTAGGCTCAACCCGCTCCTTTTCCTTGATTCTCTCTCCCCCTGAGGGGGCCGCATGGAGCTGTTTTGGTCAGCTCCGGGGGTCGTCGCCCCGGCTCCTGTGTAGCTTTGTTTTTTCCTCACAAGTTGGGTCCGACGGGTTACCCCCCCTGTGTTGTCTTCGGCAACTAGGGAAAACCTCGAATTCGCAGGGGATTATTCCGGAATGGCCCCCTTTTTTCCCCCCTTTCCGGTCTCCAGCGTTGAGACGATACGATTCTACTTGAGTTGATCGGCGGCCCCGGCGCATCTCCCCTCTCGTCGTTTATTTTTCTCTTTATGGACCGTTCCGGACGCCTATTCTTTGGGCACCTTTTTCTCGCGACGGAGACTTTTCACGCCACGCAAATCGATTTTTTGGGCAGGGCACCCCTCCGACTGTGAGGCCCTCTTTTTTTTGGTGACATCTCAACCTTTTGTCCACTTCAGCACGATTTCCCTTCTTCCGACCCGTTGGCGTTTTTTGTGCCTTGCAGGAGAAAGAGCCCAGTCATCTTCCTCCTTCCCCCGCGTCCTCTGTCCCCCCCAAGGTTTCTGGCGTGTTCTCTTAGTCCCCCCAACAATTCCGCGATTGAAGATCGCTTTTCCCTAATGTTGACTTCTATCCAACCTTCGTTTCACGAGTGATCATCGAAGGCCCCCCGGCACCTTTTTCTCCCCCAGGCCCCATTTTCTGAGTGACCCTCCGCTCTGTCCTCCTTTTATACAGCTTTGCCATCAACTTAAGGCACCTGTGGCCTCATTTTTCAGACGTTTTGGGGCGAGCTCGATACACCCACATCAAGTTGATCGTCACACGTCCCTCCTTTTTTTCGGATATTCTCTAGCCTCCTGTCTTTCCCCCCGCGCCGCTCTTCTTCGAGACATTGTTTTTTTTTTTCCAGAAGTTTGCTTTTTGCGCCCCCTTCCCAATAAGAAAGCCGGTTCCGTTCGGACACTGTCTCTTGTCCCCAAGAAGAATCAGGGGCCTTCCCCCGTTGAAACCCTCTTGGTCTGTACTCCATCCCCCTTCCCCGTCCTCAAGGTACTCCCCAATTTCCATTCCCTCTAAAGGCACGGCCTACAACTACACGTGTATTCCCACCATTTTGCTAAAGTTCATCGAGATCCTTTCCGCGCCCGTCTTCGAGTGTGATCCATCTGTCCTCCTTCCTTTTTTGTCGAGATCTCCCACTTAAGCCGGACCTCCCTGGTCAGTTTTTCTATTTGCAATTTTTTCTTGTTCAGCTCCGCTGCGTAGTTTTGACTTTTCCTTTTTAGTTGTAGGCCGGTAGAGGCATTTAGAGTTTGATTGACTGGCTGAGGGACGTTGTCCTATGGTAGCGGCTTTCTTCTCGAAATTTTCGTGTTCTTGTTAATTCCAGTATTTTCGTTCCCAGGCTGGCTCTTGGTTTTAACTGGTTTTTGTTTTTTTTTTTTGGTGGGTGGTGTTGTTCTTTTTTGTTTTTTTTTTTTTTTGGGGGTGTGGTGTGGGTGGGGCTTTTTTTTTGTTTTGAGGTTGTTTTTTCTGGTTTTTGTGGGTGGGAGGTTTGGTGTTTTTGTTTGGGGGGTTGTTTTTTGGTGGGTTTTTGGGTTTTGTTTTTTGGTTTGGTGTTGTTGTTTTTTTTTTTTTTTGGTTTGTTGTGGTGTGTTGGTGGGGGGTGTGTTTTTTTTTTTTTTTTTTTTTTTCTTTTTTTTTTTTCGTGTTTGGTGTGTGTGTTGTTGGTTTGTGGTTTTGGTGTTTTTTTTGGGTTGGGGTTTTGGTGGGTTTTTGTGTTTTTTTCCACGAGTTGCCCTGGTAGTGTCGCTCCTATATGGGACCCGCTCTTTGCTGGACATGTCGCCAGTAGCGCAGGAAGATATTTCCGACCACTTTCGAGCGTCTCGGTCTTTTCCAAAGACCAGATCGGTTTTGGTGTGTCTTCCCTGTGTTCTTCTCGCCCCGCAGGTCGTCCCCATTATTTTTTGACACGCCTCGCTTCTTCTGAGGTCCACAAGGCCCGTCTTGTGGAGGATTGCGGCTTGTTCCTCGACCCGGCAATGGGACCCTCTTGCGGGGGCTTTTTCCTCTGTAATTCGGTTTCACGCCGGTTCCTTTTAGTGATGCTTAGACAATTGTTCTTTTCCCCTCCCTCTTCCTTCAGTTCGGGGACTTTGGGTACTCCGAGGCCAGACCCGGGCCCCGTTTTCCGTCATTTTGATTAGTTTTGGTTTATTCCGAAGCATAGGCCCCCCAACGACCTGGGTCTTCTCCTCTGTTCGTCCCGGGACTTTCCCTCCCGTTTCGTTGGCAGATGATCCCCATGACCTTGACGTCTTCTGATATTTCTCCATTCGTCATTTCCCTACCTAGGGATTGGGTGAAGCCGCTCTTCCCCAGTCATGCCACCTGATCGTTCCTAAATCGGGTCGTTACGTCCCTCGACTCTTCCCCTTCGCGGAGCAGGTCGTTCTTTGCCGCCGGCCTGAGCCCCCTCTCTCCCTTCTCGTTGATAAGTTTTGTCCTCTGCCGAAGTGGGGAGGATTAGAGGCCCTCCCCTCGGAGCCTTCGATTGTACCATTTGTCTCGCCGTTTAGCAACATGATTACATACGCCGTCTTCTATGATCGTTGTTTTCTCACGAACCCCACACTAGCCTGGTGTCACGGCCACCACCGGAGCTTGTCGTCCCCCGTAGCATCAGAGGCTTTGCCATCGTTTCCTATCGTGTAAAGTAGCTTTCTAGGGGTTTCCCACCAGACGCCCTTTCTCCTGGCCAGGTGGTACGTTCACATCTCCCCATAGCTCTATTTCGAGGTCTGCGTTGCCTCACACCTGAAATAGGCAGTGTAAGTCCCCCACTTGTCCGTAGTGTGGGTGGTCTTTAACCTGCAGTTTTGCAATGAGACTGCGTGAAAGCTCCGCTTTGTTTCGGGTCGAGCCCGCGTGTCTCCCTTTTTCTGCCGCTTGCCGTCCCCCTTGATCTGAATCGCTTTTGAGCGCCGCAGGATTTTCGTTACTCCCCCCCCCGAAACTTCGCCCCTCCGCCTTAAAGTCTTCCCTCCTGTCCTGGGAGACGGTGTGTGGTCGTACCTTCCCGTTGTTGGGGAGAATCATCTGTCATGTCCTTTTTCCCAGCCGCGATTGTCTCCCGGGTTGCCGAGCCTGCTGTATCCTTTGTTTGCTGATTTCCAGCTAAGGGTTGACCTTTGCCGTTCCATTTATGATTACGTAGTTTTTATATGCTTGACCGTGCCTGATCCGTTTCTTCGCTAACCCTCCTGCATTGATCGAGGGCGGTACTCAAACCCGCCTAGTTTCAACTCTCCCACTCCATCAGATGGCAGTTCTCTTCGCGCCTTTTTGGTTGAAGGTCATTTTTTCCTCCTTGCGTTCCGATTTCAGTAAAGAAGCGCTTCCCCCCCCTTGATGGATTCCTGTTTTTAATTTAGTCGTCCCCGACAAGCGAAGAGGAATTCCTTCCCCAGGTCGTTTGCCGTGCCTCTTGCCCCCATCAGTTTTTCTCTCATCTTTCTAGGCACTGGTCCCTTCTTTTTTTTCTGCATGCCTGACCATTTCGTATTTTAGCCAGTTCCCCTTCGGTGGCGATCCCTTGTATCCGTGAGTGGCACTTAGGTCTCCCTTTTGTTCTGACGAAGGCCCTCGCCCGGTAGACTGGGTTACTCCGTGGAAGTTTGAGACTTCTGCGCGGCGTCTGGCCCTCGATTTCAATCGTCTCTCATAGTCTTGTGATTTTTGATTACTGGCTCTCGCGAAAGCTTTTCTAAGTCGAGGGGGCTGGCTTTTTTGGTTAGAACCCTTTTGGTACCCTTAGTAAATTTGTCCCGTAGAGCTTCTTTTGAGCGGGCCCTCTTAGTCTTTTCGCTTTCTTGTTTGAGAGACCCTCCATTGAACTCTTACTCCCCCTTTGTATCTTCCTTGGTCTTACGTCGAGCTCGTGTTGTGTTTGCACTCTCGGAACATTGAGCGGTGCACTCTCAGTTCGACCAGTCACCGTGAGGGTGTAGAGCAGGGCCTTTTTATCTCTTCACCTTTCCCACTTTCGATTGGTCACGATGCTGCCTTACACTCGTGAACTGGGTTTCTTTCTCTCTGGCGTCTGCAATTGACATGGATCCCCCTCCCCTTCGCAGTAGGCCCTCCCTTTTCCTTCGTCGTCCAGCCCCATCATTGGGAGCCTCCCTAGAACGCGGATTTTCCTCGTTTCGACGTGGCCCTCCTATCTCTGCATGCGCATTGGCGACAGTTCATCTAGCCGGGCCCCGAGACTTTCTTTGAGAGACCTTAGATTACTCATTCTCCCTCCTCTCCTCTCTTCATCTAGTTTTTTTTTTTTTGAGAGCGCTGTCTTTTTCCCCATGGGAAGAAGGATCCCGGGAGGCGTTTCCCCCCCCCCTCGGTCTGGGTCCCCTACTTCGCTGCCCGTGTCCATTTTTCCCCCCATTTTTGAGTGCCCCGGGTACGCCCCCAGCGACCCCCGACAGGCACATCCGTATCTCTGCTCCCTCCCTACTGTCTGTCGAACGAGTCCAGACCCTTCGAAAATCTCGGTGCCTCACCGCCTGACTGCCTACCCCGAGCCCACCCCGATCATCTGCCGCCTTTTCCCTGCTCGGTCTTAACTGTCTTTTGCTTAAGCGATATTATGCGTGAGGACCTCAGGGTCTTGTGTCCCTGAGCTGGTAACTTTTCCTGTTAGAGTCGGGACCCGATCTACCCCCCCCAAGGCAACCCTGTTTCGCGACACGAGTACTCTATTTGAAAGGTGCCTCTACAAGGGAACTTTTTTCCTCGATCCTCTCTCCCAACTGTCCCTATAGTCCGACCTTTAGTCTTTCCTCTGATTACCCCCCCCGTCCACACTGATCTCCACTTCCTCTTCTACAAGATGTTTTTTTCGCCTCCTCTTTCCCTTTAAGAACACCCGGACTACTCGTCCCGACTGCTTCTCCCGAGGATTGCCGAGGTCTCCCCGTCCTGCGACAGATCGCTCGCACCCCCCTAATTATCCCTTGGTTGGTATGTGGCCGCGAGTAGGTCCTTCCTCCATCATATTCCCGCTCTGGCCCTCCGTCTCCCCCTGGATAGCGACGAGGCGGCGCCTAAATGCACTGTGGGCGCGCCCTCCGGGCCCTCCAGCCCCTCTCTCTCTTTTCCCTTCTGGTGACTTGGAGGCAGGCCCGCCTGGGGATTTCGTCTTCCTCCCCTCCAACTCCTTTCTTTTTTCCAGTTATAATAAAAGAGAAGATTTTGGGATAGTTTATAATACTTTCGGGCCCTTGGCCTTGTCCCTGTTGCTGCCTTGAAAACGCTCCTCTAAAGGTTATCCTCGACTGCGAGACTTTTTTCTCTAAGGCTGTAGTCTCCTATACCCGGTGCGGTTCGCTAAAAAGGCCTTTGGTTCACCTTCCTTGCTGTACACTAAGAGAACCCCTACCGACACCCTCACCTCTGGAGTGCTGGATTCCCAACCCCCCCTTCTCCAATCTGTTTTTGGCCCCACCCTCTGACCACTCGGCTTTTTAGATATAAAGACCCTCCAAGTCTCCCCTCCTATCGTTTTTGGCCAGAACCACCGTTAGCCGGAATTTTTTTAAGAGCTTTCTCTTCTTCAGTTTCGCGATTTTCGTGTAAGGTATTCCCCAATGATGTATAGAAGTTTATCCCTTCCTATCCCCTGCCGCAAGCACCCTCTAACTGTTCTCCCACGCTTCTCCTCCCCACGGACCTCCGGCGGATCCACGAGATCTATTTTTTTCGGGGCCCCAACCCTTCTGGTCCAATACCCCTCCCCCACCATTCCTCCGCTTAAACGGGACGCCCCCTTTAGTTTATCGCTTGAGTAAACTTTCCCCTTAATTCGTTCCTAGCGATGGACGGATGGCGCTCGTGAAAAAGGGATCTTTTCGCTGGTTCTTTTTTCAACCCCGATTCCTTTGTCAACTCCTCGTACACCTGGTTTTAAATCGATCGTGAAGGTGTCGTCCATCTGGTGGGATTCGTCGAAAGTTTCCTTTTCTATTGTCGTTCCCGCACAGATAATGAGTAGCGGGTATATTCACTCTGGTTTTCTCCTCTTTTCTTTCTTTACGTCGAGTCCCCCTTTGGGTCTTCGACATTGGCCCCTTAGGCTTCTCTAAAGCTTTTTCTCCGTCCCTATTCTGCCTTGCGATTTACTTTTGGTTCCATCCTTCCCTCTCCCCCCGCCTGGGTCTCTTAGGCTGACCGTCGCAGCCCCCACGCTTTGAACGTCCTTTCAGTTTTCCTCTGATTGATACTACGGCCATGTCTTGGCCTTTCCACTTCCCCGATAGGAAGATCGATCTTGGGATCTTTTTCTTTTTCACTCGTCCCCGCCCCTGCCGTTTTCCCCCTTTACCACCTAGAAACAGGTTGGGCGGGCCTACATTATGTTCCTTGTAGGCACTCCTCCCCCCCACCGATGATCTCACGCGGTCTCGTGGGATAGTACAACTGTCCCTGCTTTCGGTCCTTTTGTCAAAAAGTCGATTCCTGATCTTTTATGACCCCCTAGCTCGTATATACCAGATCTTCGTCGGCGCACACCCAGAGGTGCTCCTCCCTGTCCCTCCCCCACTTTGTTTTCCCCCGTCCGTGTCGGGTTTTCCAAACCGAGAGGTCCTCTTTTCTTTTCCGCGAGACTGTTGGACCTAGAAGGACTCCGTTATGGTCCTGTATTGCTTTCATCATTCGCCCTTTGGGGCGGAAGTCACACACCCGCCTTTTTCCCATCCGCATCTGGGATGATCTTGAGTTGCTTTAGTCTTTCAACCTCTCCCCCGTCCGTGCTGCACTCAATGCCGCCCTTTCCAGTGCATACTCTTGTGACTTTAGCTCTTCTTACCCGGAACCGCCCCTTACCCCCTAAGCCGCGTTCTTCCCCTTTTTCACAGTCCTCCCCTCAGCCACTTCCATGACATACACAAGCTTTGGTACGACCTTCCCCCCCTCACTCTTGGTCTAAAGCTTCACCTGAAGACTCTTCCCCCATCCTTTCCCAACGGCTCGTTTGGACCCTTACTGCCCCCCTCCCCGTATCCCACGTCTTTCCCCTTTTCGCCGGCTCTTTGGGGGCTTCTCTCTTTTCCTCCCATAAGTTGTTTTTTCTTCTCCCAATATCTTGGTCAGGGGTTGATTGATCCTTTGCCACTGGTTTTTAATCTCCTTGTTCACCTGGCGCCGTGTGAATTCTTTCTCTTCGTTGGCTTTAGCTTTTTTTCCTTGCTCTCCTGTGCCGTTTTCGTCGACCCTATTTTTTTGGATGTTCTCGTAAGTGCTTTATTTATTGGTTGAAACTCCGCGAACAGGAAAAGTTTTTTTATTGGCCCAGACCGCTGTGACATTTTTTTCGGGTCTCTCGCTTTCTCTTGGATTTTGATGGTTTTTTCCCATGTCTCCGTAGCACTGAAGAGGCGCGAATTCGGAACTCGAGCGCGCACGTTCTCCTACAATCCCTCCTATGGAGAGTTTTGTGTCCTCTCCTGGTCTGGAGTGGCCGAGTTTCGCACCCCCTCGGCGATTGACATTTTCTGACGTCATGCATTTCCCTTTGAGTCCTCCTTTTTGAAACCGGCGACTCTGGTCTCCCCGTTTTTATTTTGTCAATCTGAGCTTTCCCCCTTTCCTGTGACGGTCCTTTCCTATTCCATCCTTGCGCAGACGCCGTATTAGATTCCGTCCCCGCCTTTGTTCGTCCCCCTATCCTCATCTCTGGTCAACTTGTTGGGGAAGCGCGGGACCCGCCCTCCTCAATTTTTTTCTTTCAAGAAGAGTTTATATTTTGGCATTGCCCTTCCAGTTCACGGGCCTGGCCACTGCCCCATTTCTGCCGCCTCGCCCTTGTTCAAATCTTGTTCTTTTTCCTCCCTTTCTTGCTCCGATGACCCAACCATTCACTGTTTTATCTTTCCTCCCATTTCTTCTCCCGGAGTTTCGCCGTATCTCCCTTTCTTGTCCACAGCTCCGTCGCCCTTTTTTGGACCGTTGTCATTATCAGTCTCCCCTCTGATTGGGGCGCGGTCAGAGGATGCTCCCGACTGCCGAGTGCCCTCGATTTTAGTTCTTTTTTTAAAACCGATTATTCCGCGGGGGCGGCCAGTTCGAGGATCCTACCCGTGTCGAAGAGTGTTTCCTTTTTCCTCCCTTCTCCCCACATGATTTTATCTAAGGTGGACGCCGGTATCTCTTTGGTTTCTTCAACTTCCCCCCTCTAGTAGACGGACGAACCGTGTCCTTTTTAAGGTTCCCGGCCGCCCTCTTTTTTCCTTTTTACAACTGTTTCCTTCTTATCCCAGTAGCTTCTAGGGGTTTTTTTGAAGCGACCCCAATCCAAGGGGCTTGAGAGAAATAGCTACGTTCCCGTTTTTGCGCTTTCGCCTTTTTGGTATTACCTTCTGGAACTCGGGACGTGATCATGTCCACTGACGCGGATGTACGTTTGGATGGTTTCTTGTGGCTAGCGGATCGGGAATTGAACACGTTGTCAATTGCTGGCTGTTAGCAGAGTTCTACGGTTTTTTTTTCCTTTTCGGAACCTGATAAGATTTTTTTCTTTCAGCGGGCGCCTGAGGTCGTCTTTCCCCATCCCCCCCTTCCTCCCCTCCGCGCCCAATCTCGTCCCCGGCCCGTTAGAGTTCCTTTTTTTTTCTTGACGGCTTCTTTTTTTCTTTGGCGCTTATATTTTTTTATGTGATCGCTAGTGGTCCTCTGGTGTTTGGCATCCTTCTGAGACGTTTTTTTGTCTTCCAGCTTTTTCTGGGAAGAGCCGGTTCGGTTCGGTCGGTCGGCTGCTTTTGTGAGGAGACCAGTTACGAATGTCCAGTTGGGTGTCGTTCGACGAACTTGATATTTGCCTATATCTGGTCAAAGACACGCCTACGGGGAAATACTCCCCCCCCTGACGTTTCCCTCCTCCGAGAGTGTTACGATTTTTGGGTTTAGGGGGCCGTGCATCGCCGCTTCGTAAGTTCTTTCATTAATTATCAAGCCAGATCCCCACAATGTTTGAGATTCCTTCTCCGATAAATGCTTGTTGTAGATTCCTCTCTACATCGTGGTCCGGTGTCCTCTTGTCCCTCCATTTTGTTTTATCGCCGCTTGATGGACTTTGACGTTAAAGCGTCTCTGACTAAATTGGCGTTTTAGAGCAGACGATTTTACCCTGTTGCTATCTTGGATCTTCTTGAAATTCCTCTGGTCCTATTCTGGTTCAAGGACCCCTCGTTTTTTTTTTTTTTTTTTTTTGGGGAGGTTTTTGGGTAGTGGTTGGCGGTGGTGAAATTCCCCGGGGCCCCCTTTGCCTTTTCCAGTGCTTTGTGTCCTCTCCTCCCTTTCGTGAAGTGGATCAGTCCTACTCGGGATAGCTTTATTCTCTCCTTTTGCCGGGGTCTTCCTGTTTGTTTGGCTCCCATCCTCTTTTCTAAGAGCAGTTTTGTTTTAGTTTTTGTTCGAAGGGGGAGCGTCAGCTCCTTTATTCCCCATTTTTAGCTTCTTTAGGCGTGTCTGATTACCGCAGCAGGTCCCCCCCCCCTTTTATGGATTATCTTCATTTATTCAGTCCTCGTGTCGCGTCCCGTCACCCTTCTGTTTTGATTTTTTCATCTTCTTGTCCCCTCTCGAACCTTGAGCGGGTGATCCAGCTTCTGTGCGGAACTGGAGGTTTTCCTTTCGCCTTGAGGAACACGCTGTTAGCCTTTTTCCCGGTTTTCGTCGCGCTTGCAGTCACTCTCTTTTCAGTGGGTAACCGGATTCGCCTTCCCCCCCCCCAGGAATGAAGCGTGTTCTAGCAGGCTCTCCCGAATATCTGCTAGAACGCCTTGGGTCGCCCGAGACGCTTGTTCCCCCTGTGTTCGCTCCGCGAAGTATCCTGTGCACGAGATTATGTTTCCCTTTTATCGTGGATAGGTGCCCTCCCTATGTGGAGTCTGATCAATTGTAACCTTTCCGTCCTTCCTTCAG
>Ga0179593_1287806_pt1 | contig 17263 bp, 28 predicted proteins | sample CZODoug2_1_08_16_FD_185931 | JGI IMG/M metagenome (GOLD analysis project Ga0179593, IMG submission 185931) | Vadose zone soil fungal communities from Angelo Coast Range Reserve, California, USA - CZODoug2_1_08_16fungal (PacBio error correction) | ecosystem: Environmental > Terrestrial > Soil >... | reverse complement strand
CGATGGGGGCCTTAGTTCCTTCTCTCTTGGACAGGGATATAGGCAAGAGGAGTCTTTGAACAGAATTCTTTTTTTTCCCCTTTACCTTTTTTTTGTCCTTTTCCTTCTCGCAATTCGTACACTTCTTCCTTGAACCCGGTTGGTCTTTATCGAGGAAAGTCGTAGTGATTGAACCTTCCTTTTTTGCGAGCTGTTGGGTTAAGTCATTTAGGGATCCTTTCTCTTTTTTCCTTTCTTCCTGCCCTCCCTCATCACCCCCCTCCCTTTTTTCTGACATTGGGATTTGTCTCTGCTCGATTTAGTTACAAGAGTGCGACAACCGGGCGGACAGGGACGGAGCCCTTCCCCCTCTCTTTTGCTACTTTGTAGAATCTCGTTGGGAGGGGGTTTTTTTGAGGCGCTCAGGTTCAATAGTGTCCCCTTTCCTTTTTCTTAATTTTTTTTCTCCCTCCCCTTTTTGGTCCCGTTTTTGGACCAGTTTGAGCTGTTTCCCCAGTATTCAATGTTGAGTGGCGATTGTGAACCCCCAAAACTGTGGGCACGTCTTTTTTTGTTGTTCCCCTTATTCGTTGGTTTTTTTTTTTTTTTTTTTTTTTTTTTTTGTTGAAGCGAATTTTGTCCGTTTCCAGTTTCTCCCCAAAGTCACAGGCAGAAGGGCCTCTTTCTCCTTCCCTGTTGGGGTATTTCCCCCCCCCTTTCAAAGGTTGTGAGCATGTTATATTATACAAGTGTCACAAAAAAGTCCGTTTAAGGAAGAGTCTTTGAGTTCAGATACCTCTATGAATGGTTGCCTTTTGTTCCTCTTTTCAAATTTTTGAGAGAAAGAATTTTTTTTTCTTTTTATTCATTCACCCCTTTATTCTTTTGTCTTCGACCTTGAAATGTTTCCGGGCCTTCGGGTGTGTTTTGGTCCCCTTACGACCCCTCCAAAATTTTCCTCCTCTATCCCCTCACGCATCGTCCCCCCCCCTCTCTTTCTCTCCGGGTTGTGGCTTTCAGCCTTTTGCGAGTAAAGAATCTTTATGATTCTTTTTTGATATTGTTGGTTAGTTACTTGTTCCTAAAGGCATTGTCATTTCTTTTTTTTTCGTCCTTTCTCCTCCCCTCTCCTTGGCCCTTCTGCAGTCGGAGACGGCCCCCCAACTCTGTTCAGTCACGTAAAGAACGAGTCCAATTTTTCCTCATCTCTCAGGCCCCCCCCCGGGGCCATTCCCACCGTGATGAGTTTTCTCTGTGGTTCCTTTTTCTTTTCCAAAAGAGCCAAAGCCTAGCTTTTAAAGGGATAATGGAACCACGCAAGTTCCCTTCCCTTTCCAGTCGCCCATACCTTTCTTCTTCTGGCTGGTTTCAGGTCCCTTTTGTGTTGATTTCTCTATACTTGATGCACATGTTCCCCCTTCGGGATTGAAGTTATTTATACTCATTGCCCCTTTCCCCCTTGTTCTTTTTCCCCCAGGTCCCCCTCTCCTTTTTGTTGTTTATCTGGGGGAGAAAAGCGGTGGATCCCCTTCTCAGACGGTAAAACTTGAGGAGGTTGTGGCTGGTTTCGGGGTCCCTCCCTTTTCGTTTTTTTTTTGTCATATTTTTCCCTGATTCCTAAGTCCCAATGACGTCCCAGTGTTCGGAGACCAAACCATCAATTTAGTTTCTTTGCTTAAAACTCCTTTTTTTGATTTTTAACCGTGACCTTCTTTTTTCTTTCCGGGAATTGCCAATGTGGATGGGGAGGGTTTTTGATGGAAATTTAATATATTCTGTTAAGTCTGTTCAAATTTCTTACCTTTTTGTCTTTTTTTTCTCTCCTTCGCGATTTTCTTCTTTTCATTACACCAGGCCTTAGCTTCCTCCATCGATTTCTTGATCTCTTATGGGCAGCCAGCGCTTTTTGTCGAGGGGCTTGATTTGGTCACTCACTCTTTCCCGCTCTGAAGACGCGTACACCCAATCTCTTTCTTTTTTGAGCTTCTTTGTTGCTTCCCCTCTCTGAACGAAGTTTATTTGATTCGGCAAGCTTGGACACCCACAACGTGTGGATTTCTTGTTGTTTTTCCCCCCCCCCCCCTTTCTCCTCTTCCCGGCTTTCGGAACCCGCTTTCCCTGTTTTATGAGAATTTGCGGGGCCGGAGTTTTTGGATATCTTTCATTCCCCCGTGATTCCCCCCCCTTTTGGTCTTTCCCCTCACCAGCCTGTCATTTGGCCAGGAGAAGTGATAAATGCTGACCTCCTTCGACAACTCCTCTTTCTTTACCCAGCTTTTCCTATTCTTTTACCCCCAATGTGTGGGAAAGGATGGTAAGAATGGTTTACTCGACAGCGACCCAAAGTTCCCCGCCCCTCTTCTTCATTTTTGAGTTCGTCCTCAATCGCCCCTTTTTTTCCATTACGCCCCCCTGGTTTGATGGTTCGGGTTCCCGGATGTCGCAGGACAAAGACCAAGTAACGGTTGCGTTTTTTCCTTTCCCCCTTCTTTTTTTTTTTCACCTCCATGTCCCTTCGTTGCGGCTGGGAGTCGCCCTTGTAAAACCCCAGTTACACACCGGTTGCATTCATCTTGCCCCCCGGGTTTTTCCTTTTGTCCCCCGCTTTTTCCTCGGCATTCCGAATCCCCCCCTCAAAAGTTTGTTTCTTGACTCCCGAGTGTCGTTAGGTATTTTGTCCCCCATTTTTTTTTGGTCGTTTCTTGTCCTCGTCATTAGTGCTTGTTTCCGAACAAGTCAGGCTTTAATGAACCGACCGGTTGTTTTGACCTTGCTTGGTCCTTTCTTTTTTTTTTTCCATGGTTTTCTCGTACCTTGCTGGACTGAGGAGGGCTGGTCCCCGATGCTCTCGGCGGCGCAGTTAAACGGTGAGGTCCTCCTCACCCTTTACCGCCCCCCTGGTCCCTCCCTTTTTTTGCAATCTTGTTGTCCCCAGCAGGCGACTAGACGGGATGTTAGCTTTTCCACCTTTAAAGAAATACCATAGTCGGCCCTTTCCCCCCCCCCCTAACCCCCCCACCGTGAGTGAACGATGAATGAAATCGTAGTAGACCCTTAAGAAGTTCGACCTCTCGGAGGCCGGTGTTTTGCCGTCAACCGATCAGGTCCCGTCTCTTCTTTTTTCACCCTGCCACCTATGAGTCCCCCACTACTTTTCCCCCCCCCGAGGGCGTTTGTTCCCTGGCGTATCATTTACAACCCCGAAGAAACCCGTAGCAAGGACTAGAGAAATTTGGTCCGTAGTTCTTTCTTACCCGTCCTACCCCTTTCTCTTTTTGAAAGTTCTCGGGCGAGGTTCTGCTTGTTTTGATTGGGCCAGTGGTAAAGTATTCTTTAAAACTAATTCTTTGATGATTAAGTTGATATTGATTTTTTTTTGTTTTCATGTTTTTTTTTTTTTCCTCATCCCCTTTCTGGTTTTTTTTTTCCTGGAAAGTTTCTGCCGCTGAAGATTGTTTTTTTTTCTAAGTGTTTTCCTTATAGATAGAGGTCTTTAGATTCAAATTTTTATTCAATCACCTTTACTCTTTCACGGCCCCCCCTTATCGTTGCCTTCTAACTCAAGCAGACCTATGTACGAATTTGAAACATCCCTACGATACGCGTGAATGGATAGGTTTCTTCCATTTCCTTTGGTTTTCTGTTTCATTCCCCTTTGAAATTTCGGTGTTCCCTCCTCTAACCCAAAGGTTTTTCTCTCACCTGCCATCTCCCAGAATGAAGTTCATTTGGTCAGTGGCTGTCCTTTTTCCCCATTCTTTTTCGTTTTGGGTCCCTTTTCCCCTTCTTGTGCCTTCAAAGACTTTTTTTGCATCAATGCCCATGGTGAAATTTATGGACCTTAAGAGACAATACTTACTTTTTTTTCCCACTTTCTTCCCCTTTTTTTTCTTTACCTCTCCCCAACGACCAGAGTTTACTTCCCCAAGAAGTGAAAGAGGTGCCACAAAATAGTCACGTGTATAGATTGTTTCCTTTTCTTTTTCCAACTTCCTTTTATGGTCTCCCCCCCCCCCTTTTTGCTTTTGACCAGTCAACTTATTTGGTTGTCGAAAAGAGAGGCGTAAGGTAAAACCTTTTGTTTTTCGTCCATTCTACACTTTGTCTTTTCTTTTTCTTTCTTTAACCGTGGGTTTTCTTTCTCTTGGATTGTGTATCGATCCTATTTTTTCCTCCTCCCTCACGTGTTTGTTGCTTTTTTCTACCAAGTTTTTTTTCCCCCATGCCCACCCCCAACCGGTTGCCCCCAGAAAAGGTAGGTGTAGTTGATTAATGTAGGAATTCTTGGACCACCCCCCCGCTTCCCCCCCCCCCCCCCATTTGGTCTCCCCAATTAGGGTTCCTTTCCATGAGCCACATGTGTTTTTTTTACCAATATCTTTAATCTTGAAGTTTGAAGGTTTGAAATCCATTTTTTTCCCGTTTTTTTTTTCCAATCCACCCTTTTTTTCCGTTCTTTTTTAACCTAGTTAGTTATGTTTTATGGCCACATGGTCGAGTGCCGAGTAACTCGGCATCCTTTTTCCCAGCAGCTCTTTCGACATCTTCTGGGGCATTATTTTTTTACCCCCCCTTCCTTTCAGTTTTTGGTCTGTGGTTGGTTCGAAATAGACTTTTTTCAATGGCTACCCCACCCTTGTCAAACCAATTTTCATTTTTCTTTGTCTGTCCTTCCCCTGTTCTCACCTTTTTTCCCCAAAATTACAGATCTGGGGAAAATGTTCCCAAAAAGGCCATGGCCCATTGTCCTCCGCCTCTTCTCCTTTTGGCTTCTCTCTGATTGCTTGGTGTAGAATTTTTTCTTACTCTAGGGGGGGAGCGGGCAGTTACAAATTCCAAACCTCGTTTCCCCCTTTTCACCCCCCCCTCTCTTGATTTATTATTATAACTCAAATTTCATCGGAAGGGACCCCCTATGATCTACCACGTTCAAGTCCCCCACCTTTTCTTTGCTTTACCCTTTCCATGAACACCAAGAAAGCGTCCACAAACCCTGAGGTATAGATATCCCTTTGTTTACTTTAACCTCCCCCCCTTCCCTTTCTACTTTAGTTTTTTTCTTCACTTACTTTGCATCTCATACCTAATTAAGGGAATTACATAATAATTTCTTTTCTTTTAGATGCCTTTTCCTTTCCCTGTCCGCCTTTTGTTACTCCGATAATATTGAGAGATGGGTTACTGTTGAATTTCTTCCGCTTCTTGGTCTTTGCCCCCCAGTTTTTTCACAGCTCGGCCACTTTCTTGTTTTTTATCTTGGTGAAGCTGGCAGAAATGATAAGGTGACAAGGGACTTCTTCCCCTCCCCCTCTTCCTTTCCCCTTTTCTGTACCTTGAGGGACCCCCCCCGACGATTCCTTAACTATTATTTAGATTTGGGTTTACAAGGTTTGTGATCTTTTTTCTTTGCTTTTGGGCCTCTCCCGTAAATTTCTCTTGTCGGGGTCAGGGGGGTGTTCAAGAGACAAATCTTTTCCTTCCCGCCCCTTTTTTCAAACCTCTTCTCCTTGCAGTCTTCCAGGTTCTTCAATTTTAGTCGCGGTTGAGAGGAAATTTTCACCCCTGCACCTTCCTTTTGGGCCTTCCGGGCAGTACACCCCACAATACTGCCAGCTCCCCCTCTTGAATCTCTGATCATTTTACCTTTTTCCAAATAGCCCCACCCTTTTCCTCAGACATGTGACGGTAGGCCCCTTTGTCTATTTCGTTCTCCCCTTTTTTTTTTCCCCAGTTTCTCCCCCGGCTGTTTTTTGTGTATCTTCCCCTTTGTCCCAAAACCAGCTACATACACCAGCAAGGGACGCCGAGCTCATTGACCCCCTTTCCTTCGTTTTTTATCGGTGTGAGATCAGTCCTGGCATTTTATTTCCTTTTAGTCCCTATTCCAAATTTTCTTTGTATTTTCCCCCCCCACACGGCCTCCCGGCTCGCAAGGTGTTTCGAAAAAGTTCCCCCCGGATCCTCGTTTTCCCCCCCTTGTCTTTCTCCTTCCCATTTTGCTCTTTGCAGTAATTTTGGAATGCGGACAACATTTGTCTTTGTCCGTCGCACCCCCTGAGTTTTTTTCGTCCTCCCGTTGTTTGACTGTATCGTGTCATGGTCGAATAGTTTTTCCCTCCTTTCAAATCTTGGTCCCCATAACATCCTTCATTTTACTTTTTTTTCGACTTGAGAGGAAACATGGCGCTGTGCCCCTCGTTCACATGTTTTTCAATATCTTCTTCCACGGTGCCTCAGTAGCTTTTCTTGTTGGCCATTTTTTGTGGTTGAATAACTATGAGTATTCGTTTTCTAAACGTAGGCGCTCCTTCTTGTTTTATTACCCTGCGTGCAACTTTTTTCCCTTCCTTTAGGCCCCCAGTCTCATTTCCATTCTCCTCTTCCCCCCAACCCCCCTCATGAGGTGAACCAGGAAGGGGACCGTCTTTCCATCGTCATTGTCCTTTGTTCCCCCCTTAAAGTTTTTCCGGTTGGTTAGAGGTATCTCCTAAAAATAAAAAACAAAGATTCTTTCTTCCTTCCTCACTCCCCCATCCCCATCTCAACCCTGCCAGGCTTTGCTTCCCTCATTCGTGCTGTTCTTTTCGTCTGAAAAAAACCTTTTGAGAAAAAGGTGACAGAGTGGAGTTCCTTCACTCTTCTCTAATCCTCTGATTGGACTCTTACTGACGGCCTTTTTATTGCAGTCTCTACACACAGATTTTTCTCCCAAGACGTTTAGCTAAACCGGGTTTAAAAGAACCCCATTTCAGCCCCCCTTTCTGTCCCCCTTTCGACTTCCTAAGGTCGCCCAGACCCCCCCCAACTCAGGCAAAAATGGGCACGATTTTTGTTGCCCAACTCATGGTCCTACCCTCCTCCACTTTGAGTTGTCCCATCTATAAACGTCTTTTCTGTGAAATTGGAGTAAGCCGCCTTTTCCACTTTTGGTTTCTTACCCCCTTCGTTACATCTCCGAAAGCTGTTGCTCCCCTTACAACTGGCCCTCACTCCCTTTCACTAAGTTCCCACAGGAAACGTTTTTTCTTTTAGTTTTAAATAACCCCGGATTTTCAATCTCCAACCCCCCCCCGGCCTTTTTTTGTATCTCTCTATGTTTAAGGGCCAATGGTGTCCCACCCTCTCCCCCTTCATCCCACACTTACTTACTCCCCCTGTCCCCCGCTGAGATAACAGGATTCGCCAGTGCATGAGTGAATCCTCTTCCAAGGCCTCCATTCTCCCCCACTTCCCCTGCTCTGTTTCCCCAGCTTTCCAGTTTCATACTAAGTGGGGCACTTTGGATGCGCGTGGTTCATTCTTGTCCTTGTACAGCCACTCCTTTTCTTTTGGACTGACTTTGTGCTCAGAACCTTGAAGACCCCCAAGCTGAACTTTCTCCCTTTTTGTATTCTTTTTCCTATTTTCGTCTTCTTTTACTTTTCCTTTTTCTACCACGCTTTTTGACCCCACAAAAATGTCCTGAACCATCCCTGACTGATTTCCCCCCTTTTCGACGCCTTCCAATTTAACTTTTTTCATGGATAATTTAGCGGAGTTTATACTTTATCACAGGAAAAAAGTGATTTTTAATGTTCTCGATGTATTGAAATTTCTGTTACCGACCCCCCCCTCCCCATGCTCCATTTTTACTACACCTGCAAACCTCCCCAAATTTCTTTTCTCTTACCACTCCTTAATCCATAAGGGAATAATATGCCCTTTCTTTTCTCTTGCCTCCAAAGCTTTTTTTTTTTCTACGTCTCCCATCCTTTTCCCCATGGGCCCCATAGTCCCCCCGGGTCAACAACATTAAAATTATAGGGTCCCCAGCCTTTCGCCTATTTTTTTCCATTCCCTTTCCCTTCACTCCCTTCTCTCACAACCTCCCTAGCGGCCCTCCCCTGGGTGACCCCCTTCAGCTATCGGCCTTTTAAGGTGTATCCGCCTCTTCCCCCCCCCTTCTTTTTCTTTCACCTTTTTGGTCCGTCTGAACCCCTTTTCCCCTTCCTTCCCCCTGGTCCATTTCCCAACGGATGTAGGCCTCTAGCAGGTCCTTATTCGACGGTAAGTTCTTATGAATCTTCCTTAGCCTCCCTCCATACCCCATTCCCCGCCGGTTCCCCGGTTCTTTTTTTTCAACATCGTTCCGATTCAACCCCGTCTACTTGGGTATTAAACTCAGATCGTTGAACCAGTGCTTGAAGGTCCGTTGGAACCCCCCGCCCCTTCCCCCTTCCCCTTTTGTAGTCCCACCTTTTTTTGTTTTCAACGGGTCCGCACTACCCCCCTCTATTCATTTTAAGAAACCCGATTTCTTTGGAACTTCTTCCCCGGCCCAGTCTCGTCACCCCCCTTTTTCGCTCGCCCTTTTCTCCAAAGAGCGGATAATCCACCCATAATTATCAAATTTTTCTCACTTCCGCCAACACGTTTTCTGGGATTATCGAACCCTCCGGTTATCTCCCCGACCCCCCCCCCCCCCTCTTACTCGGGTTGCAATCTCCTCCTTACGAAGATTCGTTTCTCCCAACCGTGGCTTTCCTTTTCCCCCTTCCTCCGCTTTTCAGTTCCCTTGTTTTGGCCACTTGGGCATGTACTTCCATTCATGAAAACCCTTTATTTTTTTCACCCCCCTATAGGATTGCAGCGTTTTCCTTTTCAGAGTCCCTTCCTTTATGTTTCCATATTTCATTTCCTCCTCCTGTTGTTGTTTTGTCTTTTTTTTTTCTTGATTAGAATGGCCATCGTGGTTGCTTGAGCTGCAACCAGGTTTTTTTTCCTTTTGCCATTCCGTGTGATGACAACAGTTTTTTTCCCCTTCCCCCTTCTTGTTCTGGCCCTTTTCCGCTTTCCCCCTCTTCCGGAACTTGAACCCCTTTCGTTCGCTGTATTTCTCAACGATGGAATTCCGAGCTTACTTTTGACAGGGGCCTTGGGTCTGGCAGGGGTTTTTCCTGTTTTTTTATTGGCGGCCCTCTAGTGTCGCTCCGGGAAATCCTTTCCTCCCGACATTCGACCTTCGACATGGTCTGAATTGGATAATGCGACGGGCTTTGGTGTTTCACGCAGAGTCTGACCCCCCGTCTTCCTTTGTCGGAGTTCGGACGTTCCCCCCAATCGTTTTTTCTTTTCCTACCCAAAACCCCCCCTTAGTCCTCTCGGGTTTGTAAGGGGGGGGGGGAGGGCTGCGGTTCCGCTATTTAATGCTTTTTTTTTCCTCTTCCCTTGGTTTGGTTCCAGTTCTCCCATCTTCCCGATTTTGCTGGGTAGTTCTTGCTTTTTTTTTCCAATTTTATAAGTGGTTGAGCTTGCCGATTGTGGAACAAAAAGAGGGAAACCCATCTTTTGTTTCCTTCTTTTTTTTCCTAGCGAATTCCTTTTTTTATTGTCCCGGACTTTCCCTTCCTTCCCAGGCCCATCCTTTCTACTAAATTTACAAAGGGAAGCTGGGTTATTGACGGTTGAAAGTACTTAGGAAAGGTTATTTTTTTTTTAAACGGGCCAAAGTTTTTCCCTACCCTTCGTTATGATTTCCCCCATCACTTTCACCAATATGCTATATCTCTTTAAGGTGGGTTAGATACCGTTTTCTTTTGAGGAACGTGTTACGTCCGTCTTGACTTTTTCACCAAACTCTCTGGGCTTTGAAATTTTGCCATTGTTAAGTTACCTTTTCTGAGTTTCCTCTTTCTCGACGCCCACCAGCTTTTCATGCTAACTCTCCTTTTCTAAGTTCTTCATTACTCGGGGAGTTTTGAGTCGTGGACGAGTACCTAGGCCCTTTATATTGTTCTATTTTCGGTCTTTTGCTGTTCTCTTTTCCCCATTTTTTTCCCCCACGCTCCCCTTTTTTTTTCCTTTTACCAAACTTCAAGGGCTTTCCTGGTAACCCTTCTCCCCAGCCCTCCAAAGTATTTACCTTGATTTCCCTGTGCAGGCGGTCTTGGGACCCACCTCGAGTATCAATGGTTTTTTTCCCTGATTTTAGGTTCCCCCCGACCCGGTTCCTTTCCCTGATGGCCCGTGGCATTACCGCCAAAAGTTTGTACCTTTTTTTATGTCTCCTCACAAGTTGTGCCCCCCCCAGGCTGTCTCCCGACCCCCCCCTTTACTTACACTGGAAACACGTCTCCAGTTACATTTTCCTTAAAGATGATACTTCTGTCTGTATGTAAGGCCTGCTTTTAGCTTGCTTTGCCGATCCTTTTTTTCTTCCCCTCTGTGATCTGTTATAGTCCCTCTTTGCGTCCCTCCCCGGCTTTGCCCCAGTACTGTCCTTCTTGGGCGATCTGTTAAACGCCCTTTTGACTTCCCCAGTGCCAGTAAACACCTTCTTTTTTTTCCTTTCGTGCCAGGTTTTTTGGATTCCTTCCTTTTTTTTCTAACTCAGGCGTCGTGCTTTTCTTGAGATTTTGTTCTTAAGAAAGCACCGACAGGCACGTCATTCGGCGACACATCCCCCCCCCCCATTTTCGTTGCTTCTGTTCCCTCCCTGTTTTTTTCTGTACCCCGTTGCTGTTTCCCCTTCCTTGCCAATTGCGGTTGGGGTGGGGTTGGAGGGATTGGTGTTCCCTTCATTTTTCCCCCTCTCAGGTCCTATTTTGTTGAACATTTGGTTGGGCTGCCTTTCTTTGTCGTTGCTCAGTTTTTTTGTTATCTACTTCGATACGGTCCAACCCTTCTCTCTTTTCTCTTTTTCTTCCCCGTTTTTCTTTCTTTTCGGTGACCCAGTTAATTTGGGGTCCCCCTCCAAGCTTGGGAGGGGCTTTCTTTGGTTTGGTTCGCACAGCTTTGAAGAGGACGCCTGTTCTGCAGGATTGACCCCCCCCTTTATTTTCTTCGCTTTTTCCCGTTGATTTTCCTCCTCCGTGCCACCTTCTTTTTTATTCTTTCTACGCGTGCAACAACAGGACCCCTTCCCGTTTCCAGCCAGCTTCTCCCGGCCTTCTTCTTCCCCACCGTTTTTGGTTTCTCTCTTTTCCCTTTTGATGCTCGTGGTGTCCTTTCGTTGAGTTCCTTAAGTGTTCATACGAGGAAGAAGTCGTTCGCCCTCCACCTGATAAGTTTAGATCTCCGTCCATTGACTTTCTGTTCCCCAACTTTCACATGTCCCTCAATGTTTTTCCCCCTCCCCCGTGTTACTTCGATTATTGAACAACCTTGACCCGCTGCACTTTCTTTCCTCCTCTGCGCTCACAACTGTCCCAAGTCCTCCCCCCTGATTTGGACAAATTTCTGAGTAGTATAGCAGTCATCCTCCGTGAGTTTCACCCCCAAAAGCCTTTTGTTTTACTTACAAATCCAACTCATTGGTTGGTCTGACTTCCACCGAGTAGGCCCCGGAGACTTTTTTTTCTCGACTGCATGTATCGGCTTCCGTTCCACCCCTTTTTTTTCTGCCCCCCTTCCCCCTTGCCTCTTTTGATGTGTTTGGCATACGATGATGAACTCCTTTTGTCCTACCCAAAGTACACCCCATTTTCTCCCCCCGTAGCCACGATCCCGAGTGACAAAGCTTGCAATGTCCTCTCCGGAGGGCTTTTGAGCTTGAGTCAGCTTTCTTGTTTCACCCTGTAGATCCCTCTGGGTCGTCAATTCTCACAGCTTCTACACTCTTCACCCTTTACATCTATCCCGACAATGGGTGTTCTGTTAAGTTTCTGCTTGATGCGGCTTTCCCATCCCTTTTCTCTTCTTGGTTCGTCCCGGACCCCGTTTGGAAAAAGTTCCTATTCCCCCCCTATACCCACTGGTTACCCCAGGAGATTAATGAACGGAATTTTTTTTTTCCTCCTTTCCGATCCGACGAGGAGTTTTTTCGCCCGGCCACTCCTTGGTTTTTTTCCATCCCCAGTACCATTTCTTAGACAAGCCACCTCCCGTCAACAAACCGTCTCGGAACCCCTGGACTTCTCTTCCCTACTTTCCTTTTTTCATGTCAGTACCTTTTGACTCTTCGCCCGTCCCTCGACTTTCCCTTCATTTTTTTTTATGAAGGCTCAGAGTATTCAAAACCCTGCCCAGAGGAACCTTTCCCCCCCTTTCGAGGCCCTACTTCGTTTCCCCTTTCCCTCTTCCTCCACAAGGAGTCAAGCTGTCAATAGTGCTCTCCCAGTTTCTTTCGTTTGAAGATCCGGTTGCCGGCCATCACGTTGTGTCAACTATTCGCCAGTAGGATTAAGAGTTTAGGTTTTTTTTTCTTATTTGACCTCTGGCAGTTCTTTTCCCCCAATCATTTCCGATTACTTCCAAGTGATTCTTTGATTTAGTCGCCCCCCACACACCACCGAAGGTTTGGTTCAAGGAAATGCGTTTTTTTTTCTTTCCTTCTTTGTCCGTCGCAAGACGGACCATTCTGTTTTTTTATACTTCTTCTATAGATCCCTGAGGTTTTCCTTTCCTCTGACCGGGATTACAATACCCACACCACACCCTTCCCCAAAGTCCCCCCCCCTCTTTCGACCAGTCCCCCCCCCCTTCCACCCCATTTGCCCCCCTCTTGTCCGTTTTACCTTTTCTTCCCCCTCTCAATCCATCTCTAACCCGGAAAGCCAGGGGATGGACGCAGTCCCAATTTCTGTCTGGTACAACTGGTCTTGGTTTAGCTGGTCGCCCAGTTTCTTTTTTTTTTTCCCTGTCTTCCCAGGTTTTATGTTCCGAGTCCCTGATCCCCTCCCCCATAAGATTCACGGTTTTTTTTTGGTCGATGGCACACCGCGAAGTTTTTCTCCCTTTACGTTTTTTTCTTTCCCCCCGGCCTATCTTTGGAAAACCCCTGGTCCCCCCTCTGGCCCCCTCCTTCTATAAACTCTTGGGGTACACTGTGGTTAGTCCCTTAAAAGCTTTTCCCCGCCCCCACTGCAAACTGACCTTCCTCTTGAAACTCCTTCACCCCCCCCCCAGTTTCTTGTTTTTTTGAAGGTAGGGACCCTAAAATTTCTTGATTGGTATACCACGTTTTTTCCGCCTTACCTTTTGGCCCCTCCTTTGCTTTTTTACTATGTCGTCTACCTCTGGAGTTTTCGTAAATTAATTTAGTTTTTCTTTTTGAAAGGCAAGAAGACAAGGCCTGTCCATGGTTCTAAACACCGTGGTTTTTGTCGGATTTGCTATTCTCATTTTTACTCTCTCCCTTTTTGTTTGTTTTTTTTTTTTTTTTTTTTTTTTTTGGAGGATACCTCTTTCCCCCCCCCTCCCTTTACACCACCCCCCCCCCTGTTCGAACCCTTACATCCCCTTCTTTTTTAGGCTTTTGAAGACAAATTAGCACGGGGTTTCGACGTGTTCCAAACTTTTTCCTCGGTTTTCCCACTTTTCTGAATCACTTCTTCACTGTAAGGGGTGGTTTTCACCCCGGTTGAGCCCCATCCCCTCTCCTATTTGCCCGGCAGTCTTCCATCCCCCCTGACGACCCCTTTTCTTCATTTAACACTTCGTTTTCTTGGGGTCTGGTTTCGGTTTGAGACTTGGCGTTCCCCCCCAATTAAAGTCAGTGGATCAAACAGTTCCTATGTTTTTTCGTTCTACGGGATTTCCCAACCCCAGAGGGAATACATTCTTCCTTGTTATTTTTTCGCAATACCCCTTCCGCCCTTTGCCCATGCTAACCCCCTCCCCCCCACCCACCTTGAACCCTCCTGCTGCATTTGAGGGACGGTCCCTGAATTGCCCGGAAAAACTTTTTCCGAGACTCGCCGTTGACATTTTTTTACCTCCCGGCTTTTTCAAACGGACCAAGTTCGCACAAAATCTGAGGCTTTCCGGAATATACTCTGTTGCTTGAGCTCTTTTATTTTTTTTTTCGCCACCTCGGAACTACGGGTCCCCGTTTTGGAGTGCGGTTACCAAAGCCAAAAGGGTGGCTTTGACAACCCTCCCCCCCTTCTTCATGGTATTGTTTCCTCCCCATTTTGCCATATTCCAGGAAACCTTTATCTATCTAACTGTCTGAAAACTATCTTTGTTGCGGTTTGGTACCCCCCTTTTCACCATGAAACACCCCACCCCTTGTTTTCCGGGGCTCAAAATTCGGTTCTTCACTGATCCTAACGGAACAGCGCCTCAGAGGTTGTGTCCTTCAGGCCACTTTCCCCTTCATCTCCTCCCCGCCTCCTTTCATCCTAACTCCTGAAATATTTTCATTTTATGCCGGTGCACGGCAGATGAGATTCTCTTCTTTGAGGTGGGGCTCTTTTTCTTCATTTCCTCCTTTCCGTAAGCGTGAAGACCTTATCACGGGGGTGAAAGTACGGTAATTCTTTCCCCCTCTTTTGTTCTTGCCCATGCTCACCTTTTTCCTTCCCCCCCGCCATTATTCAATTGGACCCCCCCCTTACAATCCCCCCTCTAGTATTTCTTCGATCTGACGGAACCTCCCTCTTTTACGATTTCATTTCATTTCTTCTTTTTCTCTGTTTTTTTCTTCCCAGTTATGGTGGTGTTTGGGGCTCTTGTACTGGGCGGGTCAAGATTGCCAGCTAACCCTCCAGTAGTCTTCGTCCCTGGTCGCACCCCCGTAAGAGTTAGTTTCTCATTTATTACTGAGTAGCTTTTTAGGTAAACTTTTTATTCTACTTGGTCGTGGCCCCCCCCTGCAGAAATTCTCAAGGTGCTGGCACTCATGCTAGGCACTACTCTCCACACCCCTGGCGCGAGCCATGCTGTTTCCCTCTTTCTCGTTCATTTCGTTGCCTTCTCGGTGGATATTTTTCCCTGTAAAAAACCACCCGTGGTTTCACCAGTTTAAACCGCCACCCCTTGACGACTTCCAATCTTGTTCTCTTCTAATCCTTGCCGGCGAGGTACTTTCAATTGTCTTAGTTATGCTAAATAGTTTTCCCACAAACTCCATCCCCCCCCCGAGGCTCCACGTCTGCTCCCCCCTTGGGTCGACGGGAAGCGGGCACAAAGGTCATTGGCCGGGAAAATTGTTTTGACGTTTGGGGTGCAAGCTTTGGGTAATGTCGGACCCTTATTTTATTTTTTTCCCTAGGACATTTCTTCTTTTCAAGTCTAAGTGGACTTTAGATGTCGCAATAGACAACCCAATAATTTCCCCCCAATAGGTCCCTTTTTTTATTCTTGGTTTTTGTCGCGCTGGATCAGTGCGTGTCCCTTAGTTTTCACAAGTTGCCACATCCTCTTCTGACAGTTTTTTCATAAAGTGCCCACTTTTGAAAACCACATGGATTAGAGGCTCCCGGCTCTTTTTCTTTTTTTTGCCTCCTTTTAGCGGCTGTTTCCTAGGGTTTTCTTTGAACTCAGTGAATCCAAGTGCCCCGTCTAGGGAACTCCCCCCCAAAGCTTCGGTTCTTGAAACGCCTTTCGTCAGCACAGGTTCTTTTTTTTTTGTGGTTAAGAAACGGGTTTGGGAGAGGCGACTTCCTCCCCCCTTCTGTTATTGCTTTTTCCTCAAGCCAGTACTTGATACCCAACCCCCACATTGGTAGGTGGCTACTTCTCTGTTTGGTGACTGTCCCCCTCCTCATTGTTTTCACTCCTTGGGATTGGCGGGTTTACTGGCCCGGTCGTCCTTTCTCCTCTTGTGAGCCCTCTTTTTTTGAAATCGGTTGCTTTTTTGTAAGTCTAGTAACCATCCTCGGTTGAAACCTGTTTTTGTAGCGAAAAAGCAAGAAAACATTTTCCCCCCCCAAATTGAACATGACTCCCCTTTAATGCCCAGGACTCCCCGCTCGCCGTTCCCACTTGCTCTCTTTGAAAAGCTTTCGCCCGGCCGGTGATTTTGTTCCCCTCCCCGAACTTTTTTTTTTTCTTTTACTTTATTGGGTCACTTGTGCTTTACGGGTGACTGAACTCTTTTTTTTTCAGACGACCCCCTTTTTCCCCCTCCCCCATGCTTTTCGCCCTCCCTCCCCCGTCCGACCCCATAATACAAGGTTACCTCGCAAGTTCGTCGTTTGCCCCCCCCCTGACGTGATTCCCCCCCCCCCCCCTGATCTCCCCCCTGACCTGGTTGCCGCCGGTTGAGGGTGTGATCCCTTTTCAAATCCCCACAACGATAACTCTTCTAAAACCCCCCCTTTGGTACTCGGCAGTTCATGATAGAGTGTATCAGGTCCCCTGTCCACACGTGAAGTCTTTGCCACCTTCTTCCCTTTTTTCATAAGGGAAGTTTCTGAGTGGTGCTACCGGCCCCCTTAACAATTGTGTCTTGTCCTCCCGCAACAGTCTCCCCACCGTAGTGACACTCATCACTTTGTGTTTTCAGTCCTAGGGGCTTGCCTGCTTTTTCCCCGCTGATGTTACTTCTCGAACCGCATTGACCCAACTTGCCGTTTCTCACCTCAGACGGATTTTTTTTTTTGCTTAGACCCTCTTTAACTCAGAGGCGGCTTTGTAACGTCGAAGGAACCCTTCTTGTCCCTTTCTGTTGGGTCTCCGTTTGACCCCCCTGGACGCCCCAGCCCCCCCCCCTCAAACCCCCAAGACCCCAAGAAACAAAATCTTTCCCTCTCTCCTTCCTTTGACTCCCCCTGTGTCCCCGCTATCTGCCGTTGTTCGGCTTTATCTTTTTTGAAGCGGTGCGGTGGAAAATCCTTGTATCCTTCCCACCCTTTTTTTTCCCCTCTCAGGCCCCTCCTTTAAGATTTCGTCATCTCTAGTCGGTCGCTACAAACATTCCTTCATGCCCCCCATAGGGACCTTTTCTATTTTACGTGCCTTATTTATCATGAACTCCCCCTAGTTCAGGCCTTTTCGGCACCTTCTTGGTTCCAGTTTAGAACTTTAATTCACTTTCACCCCGGCCATCCCCCTTCCTTTTGATTTCCTCTTGGCGCCGTTTCGCGTTGAAATCACCTCTTGGACCTTTGTGCCCCAGCCCTGGTACCCAGGGCTTTCACCACCGGAACCCCCTTCTCCTTGTCCGTCTTTCCAAAATTCCCCGTCACCGGGGGAAAAAGGTTGGAATGTGGAAAACCTATGCCCCATTATAACTGGCATGCCACTGTTTACCGGTGGCCCTTCAGTCACCCCATATTTCCAGAAAAACAAACCGAATTCACATAGACCTCCCGTTCCGTTCGAGAACTTGTTTCTCCTGCTTCCCTTCAGTGTTCCCCTCCCCCCCTTCTCCCTGCCCCCCATGTCGACCTTCGGACCGTCGAATGAGGGGAAACGCTTAGACTGCTTCCGAACACTTTCTTCCGGGTCCTTTTTGGCTCAAAGGCCTCGACCCTCTTCCCCCCTCGCCCCCCCGTTTTCCACATTCCCGGCTCCTTGCCCCCTTTTTTTTGTTTCTTTACTTAATTCCGTTCCCACCTCCCCGTCGATTTTTTGGCCG
>Ga0179593_1680010_pt1 | contig 17264 bp, 11 predicted proteins | sample CZODoug2_1_08_16_FD_185931 | JGI IMG/M metagenome (GOLD analysis project Ga0179593, IMG submission 185931) | Vadose zone soil fungal communities from Angelo Coast Range Reserve, California, USA - CZODoug2_1_08_16fungal (PacBio error correction) | ecosystem: Environmental > Terrestrial > Soil >... | reverse complement strand
CGCCCCTATATAGGTAATTCTCATCCTCCGCTCGCCCGATATTTCCTGTGCGCCTCACCCCCCCTATCGTAGCCTCTTTGTCCCCCCTGGTTTCTTGACATTAGAAAATCTAGAACTTCCCCTATGTGACACGTGTGTATCGACGGCTCGCTGCAGCTAAATTACTTGAAGCGACCGTCCGCACGCCGTCGTTGTTTTTGCCATTCCATTGTTCACCCGACAAGTTTTGGGACCATAATTTTACTCATGGGCCTGGGTTCTGTATGTTTGTGTTATTATCTTGTTGCCGTCCTTTGGAATTTGTAACGAATATACTTGATATGCTTAGTATGTTGCCATTATTCCCTGTCTCCGTGTACCGAAGTTTGTTTCCCTCTGGGTGTTCTCGTCAGCGTCGTCATCCACGCGCGTTAGCTTGACTTGATCTTTCTCGACTCCATATCTTTATATAATTCTTCCACCCCGCGGAGCACACAATACTTATTCGTCAAGTTCGTCCGTTTTTACTAAGATCCCCGGAATCAAATTCCCATACCGCACTTGCACTCATAGATTAGACTTACCTCTTTCTTTTTGCTAGTATTATCGTTCCGCCCCGGTAGTTACATATCGGTTGATCCCCCCCCGCTGCACGTTGTTCTCTTAAATTTATACGTGATTAAAAACAATCCTCAACTTTAACGAAATTCGACCTTCAGCTCTTTTATTTTAATCTTTTCAGTCTGCGTCGCAATACTGTTTTTCCCTTGTTTCTCGAAAGGCCGACTTAATAAGTTTTTGCCCAGTCGCCCGTGATAGGATTCTCCTCTCCGCTCTTGAAACCGGTTCCCAGGATAAAAATTATTTTCGCTCCATTTCTTTCTCTACCTCTAACTCCCCCTGTAAAGCTATATTGAAGGCTATCATTAAATCATATCTTTCCCCTTCCTCAAACTGATAGGCTCGCGGTCATGTTTTGTTATTAAGTCGCTCCATGTATGCTATAGTAGCCAACCGGCAGTTCGAAGCCGGTTCGAAACTCCCGTCGTCTTTGGCGTGTAGTAGAATGCTTGCTTCCACCCTTGTCTGGGCTGTTTGTTTCACCCTCAGTTGGAGAATCCACTAATGAGCCCGTACCTTCCCACGATCGCGCAACACCCTCCCTGCTTAATGCGTTCCCTGGCACCTTTTTTTTGTGTCCTTTGAGTTGCCCTCTTGTCCGTTCTCCTTTTTCCGCACATTGCCGGCTCTTACTGCCGAAAGGACGTTATTCTACCCGCCCGAGTCACGGTCCAATTCGTAATGCTGAGGTGTCACTCACATAGTCGTCCCCACGTGCGTCGACCTGCTGGAGAACCCAGGTCCCCCTGTCACGGGCCTGCGTGATGTTGGTGTTGTCCCCTCACTTATTCAGCTCTCACGAGCGCATTAAGTTCGACCCCATGGTAGTTCTCACTTCGCCACCCCCCCCCGGCTTTAGAGCTGTTAACATATACTCTGCGATTATGTCATATGGACTTGTTTGTATTCGTCCTTATTTACTCGTTCGTAGTCACCGTCTCTTATGCATGAACGTGCGCACGAATTGTGGGTGTCCGCAGAGCCTTGCACTGGTCATTCGCCCTAGCTGTATTCGACCAGTGGGGGACTGAGGTTGAAATAGTATGTAGTATTACGGCCCTAGCACCTCCAGAGATTTTTGGGTATATTTTGCTGGTCCATGGTGACTAGTATGAACCGAGCTTTTGCCGGCCCTTTTCCTTATAACCACGCCTGGTGTCTACGAGCACGCTTTATCGATCCTTGAAGCTCCCTTGCCATTTTTTGCTTATATTCGCAGGAATCACCCCTTTCCCCCCGTGACCCTCCGCAACTGGGCCGTGTAACCCCCAGCCACCGCTCCCCCCCCCCTTGGAACTCGAAATTGCGCCTCGCGTCTCGAGCTGTCTCCGTTTTTTCGCATTCTACTGTTCACGCTTGGGTAAGCTGACGTACGGGCTTGCTTTCCCCGATTTACTGGCCTTTCGTCGATATTCTTTCAGCTATGTAACATTTGCTGCCCGAGCGCTACCTGCGCCGGCGCCCGCGCTTTTAGATTGGTGCTCTACGGGGATACTTCACGGCCCCAACGTAGGGGTTGTCCTGTTCTGTCTGGGCCGGATTCCCCTCGAGCCTTCTTTTCGAGGCTTATAGAACTAATCGCAGTGTACGTCGCTTTGGAGGCGGACTGAGTAACCATTCACCTTATTCTAGTATTATAGTGTCCACCCTTGCGGGGGTTGGCGTTCTTTAGCTACGCGATTCGTCTCCGTTTAATCCCAGTGGGGGGTCGGTTGCACTCCTGTCATTTGCGATATAGTGATTTTCAGTCTGTTCGGTCTCCGTGGTACCGATTTCGGCCCCCCCCCCCCCCCTTCATTTTGGCTCATCATCCAGGTGGGCTCGGTGGGCATGTGGACTACAGATTTCTCGGAGACCTCAACGCCGTTAGCAGCCTCCCCTTCTCTTTATGCTTTTATGGAGCTGTCCCCTCTCTACGGTGGCTTCCCCGGCAACTTCCCTCAAAAATCGTTACGGCCCGCCTTGGCCCCCCTGTGACAGGGGTGGTTTCGACGCACAGCCTTGATCCCTTGTGAGAGCGCTTATATCCTTCCATTCTCTCCTCTCTCAGTTTTTGGCTTGCACTGTCCTGACGAGTAAAGCGCTTTCCTCCTTCACAGCGAATCTAAGGCTGGTGCCCGTTGGATCGCCCCCAACCCCCTTTCCCGATTGCCAGTGGGCCCTTGACACCACAACACTCCCTTGCCCGGCCTTGGCTTTTTATACTCTTTCGGCCTCCATGATAAAGCAGGCCTACGCCCGTGACGAACCGGATACCAACTTGATTGCTCTCATAGTTTGGCCGCAAGTGTCGGAGCCACATCCCTCAATACAAGGACATATCTCCGGAAACGCCCCAGTGGGCTCACCTTCGTCGCCCCGTCCGCCAGACCCCCAACGTATTGAACCGTAGTCGGCGCCCCAACAACGCCCACAGAAGTGCGCGGTCCTTCGTGAACGCGTTACTCATGCAGAAGGCCTCTGTCTTAACGCCGCATTATTTCTCGTGTCCTCCTTCTATCTCTCATTATTTGAATAAGGCTATCCTACGTCTACGCGGGGGGGCCGCTTCAGAGAGAGAAAACTGTGCTTTTTGTTCGCATCTAGTAGCGCTTATGGTCTGCCCTTCCTTGGCATCCTTTCGTCGTACCTCAATTACGGGAGGGGAATGACCCCAAGATTCTTTAGTTGCCCCGCCGCAAGTTACCCTGACTACGTGTTGAGAAAGGTCATTGATGCACGTGTCGCTGGAAAGCTAGAGAGAATACTCCTCGAGATTTTGCCTGGATCTCCTTTCTCTTCATTCTCCGATCGCCTTTCAGTACACTTTTTGTGGGAAATAGCGTAAGCTTTTCCTCTTTTAAGATGCGCTGTGGCATTTCACTTGTCGTACCCCTGGTATTCTCTTCCTGGTTTCCGCAGTGTCTTTTTTAGAATTGTTTGTCCGTCCTTTTTTCAAACCGCAGCCTTTTACGCTCGACGACAGGTGTTAATCATTTTCTAGGCAATTTTGTAGATTTTTTTGCAGGGCTACCTGCGGTCCCCAGCTTCCCTATTCCCCTCCCCTTCGTATCGTTTCTCGCTTTATTTCCTTAGTTCCTCGAGTCTCGCTTGGGACTGATGGCGCCGCGCTTCCACTTCCAGCCCCTTGCCCCGGCGGACCGTTTCAGGAGGCTGTTCGACTCCCTTTTTCCGCTCCCGCTCCAGGAACGCCTCTTCAGCCCTTTCTTTAAAGTGCGGACTCCCCAGAGCTCGATGTTATTATCGACTGGATTCTCCTTAACGTCGAGGCTTTACCTCCTGAGTCCCTGCTCACCTTGAGGACTCCTAATGGTTCTTGGGGGTCCAGTAGACACGTCTTTACTTCTGCTTGCGCTTCTTCTTCCCTTTTTCAACCCAGATTCCTTTCCCCCCGCTACCTGCAGGATTCACAGAGTGTTATCTGGCTCTATGACTTTTTTAAGCTTGCTTTGCCTCCCTCTCCTTGTCTGTCACCCTGCCCGGGTCCTGCTCTCCGGAGTTTACTCTTACTCTATCGTTTGTATTTCTCGAAGCGTAACGTGCGAACGAATTAACTCAAGGGTTCCTCCTGTCCTCACTCACCCCAAGAATATTCTTTTTCCTTTTTCTTTCTCCGCGTGCCACTTCACTGACTGGCATCCCAGTTCCTTCCTCGCTCTTTTTTTTCGAAGTATCCCCACTTCTTTAACCCCTGGTTTATTTATTTTTTTCCTGCCCCTTCCGACCCCTCTTGCTTGAGATCCCTCCTGAGCCTATCGAGGCGCTGTCCCTTCCGGTGGCGTTGCTGGTTTTTTCTTGCCACTTACAAATTCCTTCTTCTTCTGTACACCTACAGCGGCGACGTTCTTCCCCTCGGTTCCTCGTTCAAGATTTTTTCCCGTCGTCAACCCTGTTGCGTCTCGCCCCCCCTCTTCTTTTCCTCCTCTTTTTTTTTCTCTTCGACCCTTTTTTTCCGCCGTGTTTCGATCCGTGTCGTTTTTTTGCGGACGTTCCCCCCCTGTCGTCTCGTGGTCGAAAATATTCTTCACGTTCCCTCCTGAGGCCCCCTTTGTTTGATTTGGCGTTTTATTTCTGTAATACCGATCCCTTTCGCCCCCGTTGTAGCCACGCGTCTCCGCCAGCTTCTCTGCCTTCTTATCATTCAGACAGGTAGTCTCACCCTCTAGGTTGACACTGACAAAATCACCGACCTCCTAATTTGGTGCTTCCTTCTTTTTGCCCGTTCCTGAGCTAGTTCTCGCCTGCGCCAGGCTTTGTTTGGTTCCAGGTCTCCCCTTTTGTGTGTGTCTCCTGTCGCGCACGATGACCCCCTTGCTGAGCATGCTCCATAGTCGATCTTCGAATACGAGTCTCCTGGTCTTTTTTCAAGCAAAGAGCTTCTTCTCCCATCCCTTTTGGTCCCCCCCCTTCCCCGCTGGGTACCCTCTCCTTTCACGGTTCGTTTATCTTCCCTCGCACCGGATTGCTGCTGAGAGGCTATGTGCTTGCCGTAAACCCGCCCCAGGGTCGCTTGCTTCCCCCTTTTTCTGGGGGATCTCCTTGGAAGACAACTCACCCCATCGCAGAAGGCGCCCCCCTGAGGTTTTCTAGAGGTTTTGCTCGATCGAAGTACCTAACCCTCTCTGCAGTTTCTTGTACACATGTGCGGTGCGCATTATACGAGTTGAGTATGCTCGGCCTTTCCAGAAATCTCCCCCGGATGTACGCCTTTTTTCCCCCCTTCTCCTCTTTTTTAAGAGCTTTGAAGTTTTCCGTAATGGGCGCGTTGCTCGTTCTTCCCGTCCCTGGTTTGGAGAGGTATGGCCGTTAAATCCCACCGGACTCAAAGTTTTATTAGATACCAGGTTCCCTTTCCCCCGCGCTGCGATCGGGCCGGCCGACTTTACTCTCCCGATACCTAGTCTCTCAGTGCTCCCCTTAACCCTTCCTTCTCATCCGGTTTTTATGCATCCTCTGCCACGAGCTTTGTATTTTCGGCGGCTCGGTCCCGTCCACCAGCGACCGATCACAAGTTATTTTTCGAGTCGAAGCCCATCCGACTCATAAGATGACTGATTCCCCCGGCCCTCTCCGCTTCTACTGACCCTTGCATAGTTTCCCTCTTACGCTGTCTGACCGAGAGGGGATTTATACAGTCCCCCCGCAGCTGGGAGTCGGCAGGATTTTTTCTTTCCAATCTTTGGCTTGTGGAGAATAGGCTTTTTCAAGTGGCTTTCTCTTCTCTACTGCTTGCTACTTTAGAGCTCTGATGGACTAGTCACCTTGACGTGTTCCTTTCCTCGATTGTTGAGACCTCTCTTTCCCCGCGCGAGTATGTTGAGATATATTGTCAAACTCTTGGTCACCCGCCCCCCCCCCCACTCACGCACTTTGAGGTGTCTCCCTACAGTTCTTGCGTGGTTTGCGCCCTGTGCAATCTTTGCCGCGTCTCCACGAGCTATGATTAATATGCCTTTCTGTGCGTCCCCCGAGAGCTTTGTCTCCCGGGTTTTGGATAGCAGTAAATTCTTATTCTTGGGGTCGATTCCTGATCTTTGTTCTCCCAGAGCCCGTTTGCGGCGTTCCATTTCTACTCCGCGAGACCCTACAATGATCCCTCCCCTGCAAGTAGGTGATTTTCCTGCCCCGAGTTGTCCCCCCCACCCGAGAATGACACTAAAGTGTAACCAACGAACAGAAACCCCAAGTTTAACTGATAACTAAATTTTCGCCTCCTCCCCGGCATCTACAGCACAGTGTAGCTTCGAGGCTTCACTCCCCTCACAGTTAGACACGGAGGATTTTACCTAGTTCCCTTCCTCCAGTCTCTCTCGCCTCACTACCTTCCTTTACTGTCCAGTTATCCTGTTCCTTTAGAATCTCACCACCGAGCGTATGTTTCTTTATTTATCTTCCCCCGTGTTGATCTCCCTAGCCCTACAGACGATCCTGATGCCATCTCTTACAATGCCCCCATAACTTATACTTTTTTCCGCCGAGATATGTGGAGTCTATACCGTTTTTCGTTCTTTCCTTTCTTTTATAAATTCTTCTCATTATACTTCAGCCCCTCCTCTTCCCTTTAGACGTCTACTCCAGCCTCACGCGTATCTCCTAGAAGAGCCAACTCCTTTTGTTTGTGACATTTTACCCCCCTCTGCTCCTCCCCTTCTTCGGTAGATATCTGCGATCCTCGCCCCTCCAACGATACTTCAGTATCCCTCGCCGTATCTACTCATAGTACTCCTCTTATATCTTTTCCTTTCTCTGGTCCACTGGCTCAAGGCCACTCCCAGTCAACCGCACTTGTACCGTTCGTTACTTTGCCTCTATGAATAATCCGGGATATCTTTTTCCCCTTTGTCGCACCCTCGGTTTCCTTTTCCGGTTTTCCCTTAGTTTTGGTCTTGTTTTTTGTCCCGTTCCCCTTCCCCTTGTCTTGTTCCCGCGTTTTGTCTTCCTCGACTTTAAGTCCCGTTTATTTATTTTGCGCCCTTTTAGGAGCAATCTCCCCCCCATTCTTTCCCTTTCCCCCTGCATTCGCCTGGCTCTCCTCGCCCCTCTCTCGAATTGTGCTTCTGGTGTACTTCCTTCCGGGACCTATGTAAATCACTTTCTGTCCAGTTAAGATTTAGTTATTCTTGTCGCTTCCTTGCACACGAACTACCTATTTTTCCGCGCCCGTTACAGCTATTCTTGGTCCTTCAGCCATTCCTGGTTTAGGTGAGTTTTCAACGGCCTTTCCCTCTCCCTTCGCGGCTATTTTTTTTTTTACCTTTTAAATCAATCCACTTGGACCCTCACCCCCCTGTTGTTTTCACTTTACGTTGCGGATAAGTATTTCTTTCTTCTTGTCCCAGACCCCCCCCTTCATGGTTACCTCCGTGCCCCTCGTTCCCCGAGCTCTCTCACCTTCCGCGGTCTTTTAATCGCAGTTCACCTGTCACCCCATTACGCTAGATATTTTTTAATTCTTACCTGGCCCCTTCCCCTCTCATTGTCCTCAGTTGAGATCTCTCCTGCTCTTCTTCTCTCCTGCCTCTTTGTCAGTCCGGCCCTTTGTAGCTTTGTGTTACCTCCCGCAGCGAAATTTTTATTTGACTTGAATTGGCACCGGAACCCTTTTCTGTCCCCCCTCTCCCTTTCCCCGTGATCCTCTGCTCGCGGCCCCAGCTTTAGATTATCTTTCCGGGGACCCCAGGCCCCATAGTTTAATCCTGCGGAACCACGTCTATTGTATCGCTACTAACCCCCCTTCCACATCCAGTTAACTTCATATTGGCTTTCTATAGATTACCCTCCCAATTTTCACCGTACCGTGTCCTAGTGAACACCTACGCCCAAGTCTAATCGGTCCGAGATTTGTACTTGAGTCCCGTTTGCTTCCTTGCGCATTCCCCCCTTTTTGTTGTGTCCCTTCTCTTCGAAGCGGACACCAAGACATTTTCCCAATTGTATCCCGGACCGAAAAAACTTCCTCCAAGACCCTCCGTCTTGTCTTCTCCCCCCTATGCCCCCGGGTCTCTCGTTGTTTCGTTTAACCCCTTTTTGTTGTGTGATCGCTTTTTAGGAAGCCCGTACCGGCCGAAACCTCGCTCTTCCGGAGCTCGTTTTGAACCTGTCCTTCTTTGCCTGGCTTTCTTTTCGCATATTTTTTCTTCTTATCCGTTTCGAGATTACCTTAGTCCCGCGCCTGTCCCCCTTTCTTTCGTTGCATGATGCCTTCCCTCTTGGGGCCTCTATTTTCTAGTCCTGGCTTACGTTGTGTATTTTAATTCTATTTCTGGTCATTCCTCTCCCTCCTCCTAAGGTTACTCCTTTGTTTATTAAGCTATTTTTTTTTGTTGATTGATCCGCCTGGCGCTTTTCGACATAGGAAATCTTCCAGTGCTTCTTTGTTTACTCTATTCTGTTTGTCTCATCTCTTGTTTCCCGCTCGATCAGAGTCACTCTGTCCTCTAGACAGGAGATCTGATTCCGGGCCTTTGGTTTCTTTTTTTCTAGTTTTTTGCATCCGTTTTGCTCCCTCCCTCTTTTTTCTTTTCTATGTTGAATGGCCCCCTCCATTGCGTAGACCCGTTTTTTCTAGGAGCGCTTTTTTTTCGATTTTTCCGGGTTTGTCTTTTATCTTCGCGTTTTTTTTTTTCGGTGGTCTTCTTGACACTTCGAGAACCGTGTGTCCCGCGCGTCTCGGCGCTAGGTACTCCCTAGCTTTGGTGCACGCACACTATTACCTCTCTAAAGTGTGTCCCGTTGTCCCACCTGATTTTGTCACAGCCTTGTCCCTTGAGTCAGCGGTCGTGCTATACACTGCCCCTCGCGTCACAGGCAATCCTACGAGCTTATTTTTTGCTCCCCTAGGCTGTTAAATTAACCATTTTGTCCCATACCTCTATCCCCCTTCACTTGTGCTTCCGTGTAAACTCTTCCTTCGTCACTTTTATTTCACCCTGAAGACATTTTCGTTTCGAATTAAACTTCTTTCCCTCTAGGGAGGCTTCCGTCCTGTTTTGTTCATCTTTCAGGCATAAATGTCTTCACTTCCCACTGATCCCTCAGTTGCATCTCAAGACCCCCCCCTTCTTGACGCATATCGCATTTATTATTCTGTGGCCTCTTGAATATTCTTTGCAGTTATAATTACACCCGATTATATCTGCGCTTTTTATTTGACCCCGTGCGCAGTCTCCCCAACCATACTTTCCCGTTCCCCTCAACGTCGCCAGTTCCTTTCCCCTCCATCCTGGAGTGCCGCACCCCCCTGACCTGAATTCCCCGTGCCTCAGTAACAAATAACCCCTGCCGTTACTCCTATTTCGAGCGCCCCCTCTATCTTTCACGCTTATTCCTAGATCCCGGGTAGGATCCAGCCCTGTCACTCTTTACCCCGCTGCGGCTTCAAATAGTTTCTTCTCGCGAGACATATTTATTGAGCGAGGACACTAAGTCGCTCCACGCGTCCATATTTTCCGTGACGTCTCATTAAATCTCCCCTTCGTACTATCCCCGTACTAGGCTTGATGGAAACTTTTTCCTGTAGATTGCTTTATCACTCCTTTTGCTATTTCTTTCCCCCCAATATCCCCCCACGTCTTAAATAATGAGCCTTTTTATTTCCTGTGTTCGATTGTCTTACTTTCCCCATTAGATTTTCGACTTTCTGATTGACGGCTCCCCACACTACGGTGCCAATAATTTCTATTTTTTTGATTAGTTTCAGATTTTTTCCGTAGTCCGTCCAGTCTTTTTTAGAATCTGTTTTCGTGACGCTTGATTTAGTTGCCACCCCAGACAGTGACTTCGCGAATTTTATTGGCTTGCAAGCGCAGCTTTTCTCCTATCCTCTTTAGTCTTGCCCCTTCGGGGTATGTGGATCGTCGGTGACTCCTTTTTCTTAGATGTATCTCCTCCTAAAGCTTTTGTTTTTTTCTGATAGATCCTCCGGTGTCTAATTTTCCCCCCCTCCTTGACGGTCGGAAATTCTCTCAGATCCCCAGCTGAAAATGTACTCTGAATCCGCTATACAGGGTTAATCCCCCCCCGCTACATTATAAGAGTTCGCTTATCGACCTCCCCCTTTTACTTGACGTGCTATTTTTTCCTAGCACGTGATCTGGGTCCCCCCCGTATCCTCCTCGCTACTTCCCTCCAGCACCGTACGCGTCTTTCCGACGGTCACTCCCCGTTGTATGAATTTTCAAGCATATTTTGTTTATGGGTCTAGGCCCTTGGTTCTTGCGTTCCCCCAACCTTCGGACGCACTGGAGCCCCCCCCGTGATTATCTACACGAAAGGGGGTCTGCGAGATGCGTGAGACTACCCAGCCACTGGTGAGACCCTCTAATCGACCCTGTTCATTTCTTGCGTTGCTTTACTCGGACTTCGACCTTACCTCATTCAGTGTTTTCGTTAGAGACGCTTCCTTTAAGCTTCGATCGCGCCTAGTGTGAGCATTCTCTCCTCCCCTCAGCGTTCTTTAAGTGTACCACACTTTATTCTACTGGTCCAGATTTGTCCCTATGAACGGCGTAAAATTGGGGCCCATTTTGGGGTCTGACTCCCTCAGTCTTTTTAATGCTAGTCCTACATTTTTTTGCTCCTTCCTATTTCTTGTGGGGAGCTGAGTCTTTTCCCCCTTGATTGTAACTCCCTTTCCTTCTGTCTTTCTACGGTTGCCCTCTTCTCTCTTTCTGGCCGTTATCAGCTTTCCCCTGTCAAGCCTTGCGGGCTATCCTCGAGACCCCATCACCGCTCATCATTCGCCCGCCCACGTGGACCCCCCGAATAAGTTCCACTCTGCGCTCCTGTATGTTTTATCCCCCAGTAGTATCTACGTTCGTCTTTGGCCCTTTCTCCCAGGGCCCTCTTTTCTGACGCTTCTTACGAGCCTCCATACTCCCCCCATGATAGACCCTCCCCCCATGACAGTAGAAGTTTCGTAAGGTCATGTCTTGGTTTTCCTTTCAGTGCAGCCTTACTTCCATCCCCCTTTTTGCAGCCTTAGGAGTTTGTTTTTAGTAATTCTATTGTCAGCTTTTTCCTTTTTATTATTCTCTCGGCTTGTACCTTCCGCATTTTATTCCTCCCCAAACATTTTTCCCTCGATACGAAACGATATAGTTTTTGAGGTTGTTGCCTCGGCCCTCCGCCCCCAATTCGTTTTTTTTATTTACGGTTTTAGTGCTTAAGCTCTCCCCTCCTACAACTCCTCACACTTTTCCTCCCGAGGGAAGCTTGTCGATTATCGATCACTCCCACCCTTCTCTCGTGCTCTGGTCGGTACTTCTTCCGTAGGGCTCCTCGCCTTGACTCCGGAAGATCTCCTTTTTTTCGCTTTATGTTGCGATCGTCTTGGAATTGCTCCCCTTGCCGTGCGTTACATCGTCATCACACGACGTATTTTTTCTCGCGACCTTTTTTTTTCCCTCTTTTGGACTTTTGCATGTGTGTGATGACCCCCCACCCTCTTTACCTCGGGTGGTCGCGAATCCTTGAGCACCTAGTCCCATTCTTTTTTTTCTCAACTCAATCCCCCCAGAGAGCCCGTTTTCCGGTAAAGCTTGAGGATCGAGCGATAACCATCGTGAGCTTTTTTCTTGCTCTTTTGGGTAGCAGACAAGGGCGCCGTCTTTTATTTTTAGGCCACTCTCGCTGCCCCTCTCCCAACCCCTTTCATGCCTTAATTTCTTCGTGTTCAACTACAATTTTTTGATCCGTCCCCCCTGTGTTACCCAGCGATTCGTGATCTATACGCTCACCCCTGTTTGTCCTCCGACTATCCTCTTTTCCCTTTTTGCCGCGTGTTTCTCTTCGTTTAACCGGGCGTCCTCCCCTTCCCTCTGTTAAACTTGACGACGCCCCCCTCTTCGCTGGATTTTTCTGCTCGGAGCCTTTCTTTCCTCGGTCCGAAATTGTTATGTGTGCCTTTGTTGCTTTTTCTGAGTCTGCCACTCAAAGCCCCCCCACTTTTTCATGGCTCCACCGCTCGAATCTATTGGTTTTCATTCCTTTTTTTCTCTTGCCGTCTTAAACTTTTTTTTGCTTGCATCGCCCTTCCTCTGGTTACCCTTGGTGTTCTTTGTGTTTTTCTACCTTTGCGTTTCATGCCGGCCCCAAGAACCGGGGCTGCCTTTCCGGGCTCGCCAGTTTGTCGCTCCTGAGCGGTGACCTCGTTTGGTTTTTTGACAGCGGTATGAACTGGGCAATCTACGTTATTTTTGGAAGTTAATTCGTTAGCCCTGCGTGTGTCCTCTCCCTCCTGCCGCCCGTCTTCAATCAGGGCTTTCGTTTTTTTCCCGCTGCTTAGGCTTCCATACCTTTCCCAAAAAGCTTGTCACTTTTCAGCGACTCTGATTATTAGCTGTTTGTGGATTTTTGGCAGTATCTCCCCTGTCGTCTTCGTGTCCTGTCTTTTCTCCTGGGTGAGAGAAGGGCTTGCCGCGTGGTATTGTTCCTTTCCCCTGTCCTTTCGTCCCTTTCTGGTCTTGTTAGTGATCTATTTTATGTTTGCCCCAACGTCTCGGAGGCTCTGTCCGTTGGTTGGCGTACGTGAAAATTCCATTAACGGTACTCATGTCGCGTCCTCCCTCCCACCCCTCCCCCCCTTCGATGGTGACGCCCTTCGGGTCTTCTCGAGTAATGTTCAAAAGGGACAAGTATTCCTATCCCGTTCTTTTATCCGTCCGCGACGGCTTGCCCCCTCCCCTGGCCGACGGTATGTATATCCCCTTTACGGCTTTTTAGTTGCTCTCTTTTTTTGGGGTGTATTCCGCCCCATTTCTCATCTGAACGTGTAACGTAGCCGCCTGGATACATTGTTTATTCGAGCCCCTTTTTCCTTCCTTTTCACCAGATTCTGAATCGTAACGTGAATGCGTGGTCCCGTCAGATAATTTAGGTTTCCTTTTTTCGGAACGCGCGCCCGCCTCCCAGAAGTCCTCCTACAAGACCCTTTGGAGCGCATGTATCTTTCTTTTCATTGATCCCTTGTAGAGTTCCTGGTTCCATTGGAGACTATACGGCCGAGATAGCCGAGCATCCAGTGCCGTCTCTTTTTTTGAGATTTCCAACCTCACCTGGGCCCAGGCCCGAATTCCCCCCCCCCTGATTGTGATCCGGCGACGCCCGTTCGAGTCTCCACCCGCGCGTTGATCTTAGCTCTGTAGGCCTTTCCTCGATCGTACGTTTCTCCCCCTCTTCTCCTTCTTTTCCTCGGCGTACACACAATCGCTTGCCTTTTTTAGTCTACCTCCGATACCTCTCCCCCCCCGGTTTTTCTTGTCTTCTTTCGGTAATGTCTTCTTATTACTGGTATTGTTCTCGCGCTTTTTTTCCGTTCTTTTTTCTCCAACTTTTCGCTAGCCCCACCCTCGATTGGCAGATGGAGGTCGTTCCCTGCTACTTTTTTTCCTCTTTTTTGGTGTCATTTTCGCGAGACGTATTAACCTTTAGCGTAAAGTGAAATATTATTGAATGGCCCCAATGGCTTTTGGGGAACCTTCCAGCTCCTTTGTGTGTAGCCATCTGTCCTTGGGGAGTTTAGCGTCTTCCCCCCCTTCTGTAGCATTTTGTTTGTTTTTCGGCCCGGGGGGGTTGTTGTCGTTGGGGAGTACTTCGTCCTTCGACTTTTAACTGATCCTATCCCCCCCCGCTGGAGTTCTTCGTCACCGCATAATGTATATTCCAGCTTTTTGTTGATAGTTTATCGTTCTTGATGTCGGTTTTTTCTGTTTTTCCTATGTCTGCTTGTTTTCGAACGTTCAGTTTTCTTCCCGGCTTTGTAACCTTTTTTTGGCGAGAGTCCCGCGCGAAGCCCACTGAATTCTTCTCTTTCGCCCTCCGAAGCGCCCCTTGCAGAGATTCCCCCCAGATCCCCCCCTTCCGAGCTTTCTGCATTCGTTGTATTCCCTGAACAGACTTTTCGGGATCCTTTTCCAAAGTCCTCCATTCTTTCGGTCCCCTCGACCCCCTCTTCCTTCCCAGACCTCATCCTAACGGTCATTCCCCCTCCCCCCAACAAAGTTCCTTTTGATCCTCCCTGCTCGGGGGTTCTTTCTCTTTTGACTACTTCTCCCCAGCTACAGATCTACGCAGTAAGGGTTCTTGATTTCTCCTTTTTCCATCGGCACCCCTTTTGTCAAATCGATCCTCTAACTCATCTTCCGCAGTCTAACTACTAAAATCCTAAGCGTGTGACCTGCCAACGGATCTTTGTATACCTTAGAAGTTTCCAGGCTGACCCCCTCTTGTGGGTCAATCTCTTACTTCCTAGGTTAAGATCATTGTGACTTTTTTCCGTTAGGTCCTTCCTTTGTGAGCTCGATAGTTCGACGGGTGGATTTTTCTTCATAGGAATAGCCGGACTGGTTTTTTTTAGTAGGTTCCTGAGAATTCTCCTCTGCAGGCTCCTTTCTGAGCTTTTTTTCTGTTCCCTCACTTTCACGTCGAAACCGTCCCATTCACTGACCCCGATCAACGGAGATCTTTTTCTTCCTCCTTCCTGGACTTTCCTTTTCCAGTTTCCCTCTCCCGCGCCAATCTACTCTTTTGCCCGGTCGACTGCCGCATGCCATGGCGTCGTACTCCCAGAGCTTTTTTTTCCCGGGTCACCTTCCCTTGATCCCTCTTTTTCGGTTTAGTTTTCCTTCCCTTGGCCGGAGCGGCTCTAACAGTCAAATCTTTGAGAACTTCTCTTTATCCCCTCTGTTCTACGGAATACCCCCGACAGAGCCTCTCCTTTTTTTAAACCCCTCCGACTCCCCGTCCTCTCGTCCCCCTTTCCCAAGCACCTTTAGGCTTCCTCGAGAGCTTCTCTAGCCAATGTTCTTTTCGTTTGAGCCCCTCCCTCCCCCCCCCGAGTCTCTCAGTTTCCTAGCCAGCGACGGTCCCTTCCGATTCTATCCTGTAGGGGCCTTACACATTACATTTTAATCCCCCTCCCGGCTCCGTGTCTGTTTGGATCGTTTCTCTTCGATCTTCCAGTGCTTTCCCCCTCGAACCCTGAGTTTTACTCCAGTGTCACGCAGCGACCCGAGCTGCATCGCCAGCCATATACCTCCCCCGTCCCAAAGTTTCTGGATCTTAGCCCGCAACCACACCTGGTGCGACTTTTTTTTCTTTGAAAGATAGACAACCATCTCTCTCCTTCACAAGACATAGAAGTCCTTTTTTCTCTCCCTGTTTGAGAAGCATCGGCTCTTTTTGTTGCGCCACTCTGCTCCCACCGTCGTAAGTTTTTTTTCGGCTCAGTCCCCCTCTCCTTCCTACCGCCGTGGAGTTTTCTTCCTAAGAGGCGTCCCCCTTTGAGATCATTCGACTAATCTCACTTTTTCCCTCGTTGCCCCGCGAAATCAGTTGCCCCGTGTGACACCCTCTTTCTTTTTTCCGCTTTTCGTTCCTCTTCCTCCTGCAGATGCTTTTCCTTTATTATCTAGACGTTCTGCCCGCGCATTTTAGTAGCGGCGCTCGTGATGCCAAAAGCTAATCTCCGGTCTCGCCACTTTTTTTGTAAGACTTTCTTTCCCTCTTGATATGTCCACGCTTCCCCCTAATCCTTCGTGGTACGGATTACCCCACAGTGACCTAATCTGCTCGGTGAATGGTTCTTTGACTACTAATTTCGTTTTTTTGTCGCGGGCGTCCCCCCCCCCCCCCGAAGCGCGACCTAGCAGCCCGGCTTTTTCACGTCCAAGGTCGTTGTCATTCCCGAGACTTAGCCTTGAAGCGGTCTGGCATCAGGGCTTCACTCGTAACTTCACCGTTAGGTTTCTCAGTTCCCGTACTTGCCCCTTAGTGGGCTAGTCCGTTTCAGATCAGCGGCAGGGGATACGCGATTTCCTGACCATATTTGAGCCTTCAACTGGCGTATCTTATTTTTGAATATTTTTGGGTTTTTTTTTTTTGGGGTCTTATGAGTTTTTTTGTTGTGTTTGGGGGGTGGTGTTTGTGAGGGCTGCCTGGGCTCTTTTTTGGCTCGTCCCTGTGCGGCCCACTCCGGTGTCCTAGTCTAGCGATATAGGTCGATAGTCTCGTAACACAGGTAGGCTTGTCTTCCTGGACAGATTCTTGCATTGCGCTTTTCAGTTTTTTTTTGGGTCTACCCTTTCTGTCATACGCTTCCTCCAGTATGTTGTTCGACTGGATCTAGTTATCCGACTTGATAAATTAATTTAAACTCGTTCTGAGAGACGTCAATTCTCTGTCCCACCCAGCGTGCCTTCTCCAGGTTTCACGAAACTCGAAGCACGCCCCTATCAGCCTACCACCTGCCCCTGGCGCTCATCTTTTTCCTTTTCCTTGCATTCTGTACCCCTATTTAGGAAGTGCTGCGACGCCACCCCCCGATACAGCACTACGTACACCCGCCATGTCATCCCTCCTTCTTGACCGAGCGACTTAATGCCTTTTTTCTTGTCTTTTTGTGTCGTGCTGTACCCGATCTGCTGTTGTAATCCCGGCCTGCACCACGCACGAGTGGTATGCGGGTGCTGCCTTCCTGACCGTTTATTCTTACCGCCTGCCCGGACACCCTCTGCCTCCGGCCGCGATATCCCCGGTTTAGCGTGACTAAGTTTACGCCGTGGCACACCGATGGTCTACTTGATTTTCTTCTTTCGAGTTCTTATCTGCCGGTGTTTTCAGTTTTTTGAGACTTGACGAGTTTCCCACTTTTTTTTGCTGGCTTACTTTTACACGTAACGTTACAACCTCCGAAAGATTACACCCCCGTGGTTTCCTCCTGCCTTTGCACTCTACGAACACGCCCTCCCTTAGCCCTTAGTCCAGACTTTGAGACCCTCTTGGACACACCTTGCCTGCCACTCTTGCTGAGCAGACCTTTACCTCGATTCAGCCTAGATTGAACCCCCGCCCGATCTCGCTGTGGTGGCACATGAGCGAGGCCGCGCCCGACATTATGGACTCTTTCTAGCTTTCGCGATCAGAGCCTTTGAGCTCGTCCGATTAACTCTTTCCCTATGATTGGTCATTCCGTCTTTATTGCCTCCCTTCGTTTCGGGCTCTTATCGATTTCTGCTGGAACGGTGCCCCCGTTCATTTTTTTTCTGGCGTCCCTGTTATGGGCGTGTTTTTAAACGCGAGGATTCTTTGATGGGAGACTAGTCTGTAGACATCTATCCGGTATCCCTCGACGTATCCCCAGTGGTGTCCCATAATTAGGGCTGATG
>Ga0179593_1346521_pt1 | contig 17264 bp, 22 predicted proteins | sample CZODoug2_1_08_16_FD_185931 | JGI IMG/M metagenome (GOLD analysis project Ga0179593, IMG submission 185931) | Vadose zone soil fungal communities from Angelo Coast Range Reserve, California, USA - CZODoug2_1_08_16fungal (PacBio error correction) | ecosystem: Environmental > Terrestrial > Soil >... | reverse complement strand
CCAAGATTCACTTAGGGGCCGCCTCTTACTTACGTTTCTTGTTCCAGCGCGGCCTTCAGAACCGTGGCGGTCTAACGGCCACCCCTACGGGTTTTCTTCTGAAAGGTGGTCCCTGCCTTCTTTTCATAACGCGAATCTATCCTCTTTTTCTTTTTTCTCCCCTCGTTTTTTTGAGATCTGTTCTGAGATTCCTTAGACTGTTATGCCCGAATCGACTTTCCCCTTCTGAGTCTTGCTTCCATAAGGTTCATATTTGCCTCCTCTCTTGTCCTTTGCCTCATATTGGGTGGTCGTGGGTTTTCGGGTCTGCTCTTTTCATGCATTTCACTTTCTGCGCGATAAGCCCCCCGAACGCGGTGTTTCTGAATGTAATATGTTTGTTTTGTTCGCTTTTTGTCATCGTCCATACCCCCCAATCACTCTCGTTTGAAGAGTATATCTCCGCCTTACCCTCCAAGTCCTCACTTTTCTTTTTACCGCTCTGCGTGTTCGTCTGAGTCCCGGCGTGAGGCCGTAAAAATCCCCCAGTACTCGATAGGATCTTTTCTGAGGTCCTACGCCGTTTATACCCCGTCCCTGCAACGTCCCTTTTACTGGTAACCCTCATTCCGTTTGATGCCATTCAACGTAAAACCCGTCGATTTTCTACCTTAAGCTGGCTTCTCGATCTGTATTTTCCTAGGTTCTGAGTATTTTTTAGATCCTACAGTATTCAGCCTTGCACCGACAGCATGCAATTTTACTCATGTCCCTCCGGATCTCGTTACCACTTTTCTGAGTCCCCTCTAAGATATATCTCTCCGTCCCCCTTATTTCATGCGGCTGCTTAGAGGCTACAGCCCCATTTAGTCTTGGATGCGAATGAGAGAGAGGAGACGACTTCTCGTCACGCGATCCTTGGCTGATGTTTACAAAAGGTTTCCTCCCTTTCGTGGCGCCTCGTCTCAAGCGTCCTTCCGATATTGGCAGTCTTATAAAGGCGGCCCTTCAACAGACTAGCGGACCTCCGCTCGCTTCTCTAGGCACTGTCTTTTGTCTCAATGCGCGGGCCCAGACACGCCCCCCCCACCCCCCCCCCCACCCCCCCCCCCCCCCCCCCCCCTGTCGTCCTCGGTTGGCTTGCATTACCACTCACGCCAGTTTCGCCGCGAAGCGGCTGCCCCCCCCTTTGAGTTTCCTCCTCTTCTCATTTCCCCGTCAATTTTCCGGTCCACCGATAGTCGCAGTGGTTCTTTACTCGTCCAATCCGATCGTTCTTTCCCCTAGGAAGATTGTCCTTTAGAGGGAGACGCTGACCGTTTTCTGTTTCGATCTGTCTACCTGCCTCTAAAAGTGTGCACAGTCGCCTTTACCTTCTGAGAGTCGTCCGGGATTCGTTTCTTCCCCCTTACCTGTTCTTCCGCCCATTCACCCCACGTCTGCAAAAGGGTCCGTTACTTTAATCCTCACCGTCTCTAGATTAACTTTTCCCTTTTCACTGCCGACTTCTGTACTATGCCGTCCCGAGATGAACACCTCACTCGATTCAACTTTCTTCCTTCCTCCCTGGAAGAAAGATCCTGTCCCCCTTGATGAGATTTTTTCGTAGGGCACCTCTGGTTACCCTATTCCTTTTAGGAACCCTCTTCAGGATTTTGATGTTAGACGTCTACCCTAACGCAACGCTGTCCTTTCGATGAGCAGGCCCGTTCCGCTTAGATACTTTTTTTTTTCTCTGGGGTTCTCGAGGGTAAGTCCTTTTGCACACCAGAGTCTTATATTATATGTTTTCTTTATTTGTGTAGGAGATTGCTGTCTCTCCTTTCTCGGGCCGCGGGCTAGGGACTTATGCTCTATTACCCTTTCCTCTCTCGACCTCCTAACGTTGGCGTTACTTCCCTGTCACCCCCTTTCTTTCCCTTCTGTGTTGCGTCCTGTTGTTACTCGCTTTTCGGCTTCCCTCGGTATAGTACGTGTTGTCCCCTGAACGAAGCTATCTCTTTTCTTTCCCCTTTCGTTGTTTCCCTTTCTCTTTCATGGTCTCTTTCGTCTCTAGCCCTTTCTCCTGCCTTTCCTTTTTTAGTGTTGGCTCGCGCCCCCTTTGATATCGGACTTGGTGGTCGTTTTTTTCTTTTCTTGTCACGTGTGTGATCTTGTTCAATGTCCCCTCCTCACACCTTCCTCCCCGTAACCGATTTTGGCTTTCTAATAAAACACCTTCCTCCTCTTTTTTTCTTCTTCTGGCTTTGTCTTTCTCCTTACATCTGTGCAGACACGGCGGGTTTGATGTTTCCCTTCTAGTCTCCCCTTGGCGCTCCAGACTTTCCTCTGATCTAGAGGAAGGGCAGTCCACTGCGCCTGTTGCGCCCCTTTTTCTCTCGCGTGCGGCACGGCCCTTTTACGGCTCTTGGTTTATTTTCGTCGACGACGCGTTTCCAGGGAACGTCCTCGCTTCTCTTTAGTGCCTTAGACCTAGATCCCCCATGCGCCACTAGAAAGACTTCCCTTCCCCTGAGTTCTCCTTTCGCGTCAAGCCCAGCGTTTTTCCCCCCCTTCCCTGCCGGAGGGTTCCTTGTATATTCTTCCCTCCTCCATCCTCGATGAACGGGTTACAGGAGTTGCCACAGAGCTACTCCAGTGCCTCGGCCTCCAACACCACCTCCTTTCCCTTCCGACTACCGCCGAGTGGGGCGCTTCCTTTTTTGCTATTTTGGCGCCGCGGCGGGTAGTTTTTTTTTCTCACCTGCATTTTGCTTCGACGTGTACATCTCGTGCACCAAAGTTCGCTCCGTAAGCGGTCGCTACGTTCCCCACCTACGCGGATCGCCTTTGACGTCCCTTGATTGGACTTTTTCTCCCCCTTTCAGTTCCAGGATCGGCGACTGAGAAAACCTGCGCGCCAAGGCCCCTTTAGTTCCCCGCCCGTCGCGTATCCCACGAAAACTACCGAGCCAGAGACCTGCATTATGTCCCCTTGCCCCAGCAAAAGCTTCCGGAAACGAACGAATTGTCTACTCGCTTCGCCACCAACTTTCTTGTCCTCTCTCTAAACGGAAAGACTTGGTGTGGGACGGTTCCACCCCTTTTTACCTCGAGGGACTTCAAATTCCCCGACTTTTCGGCTTGCGGCCTCGGCCTTCTATTTTTCTCCTTCGCTGCTTCACGTCCTTTGCAATGGGTGCTCTGTTGCCTACAGGAATTCCACAGATCCCATCGATTTCCCCCCCCCCTTTTCCCCTCCCCTTAATAACCACAGTCTCCTCCCCCTTGTCGCGCAGCTTACCGCTCGTTTGGAGCCCTTTTGTCGCCGTTCCGCGTTCGCTCGAGGCGAATAGATGACCCCCCCCTAACTGGTTGTCGCCGACTTGCCGCTGACACCCCTCCGGCGATCCCTGGTTTTCGGGAGCGTCGCACTTCACCACGTGATCGAGAGTTCCCCCTCCTCACCTTTTCCATACCGTGTTTTTCGGCGTCTACTGACCTGTTACTCTGCGTGTCGCCCCCCCCCTTTCCCCCTTTCCAACCCGCTCCGGCGTTCTCCCCCCTTCCCGACGGCTTTTGACGGACGATCCCTCTCCCCACATCCTTCGGACCCGGCCGCGTGATCTACTCTCAAAGGCTCCGAACTTTTCCCAATGCTCGTTCCCCTTGATAGTGGATGTTCGGTGCCCTTAATTCGTTTCCGGACGAAGGGGTTTCCAACTTCTACTCGACGTAGAGCCTCTTTCCGGTCAACACCGGACACTGCAGCAATGTGTGGATGGGCTCACCGGGGCGTATGGTCGCCCCCCCTTTTACATTTTCACCCGATTTCTCATTACTTTCACCCCAGTTCACGGCCCCGACCCCCTCGGTCACGACGCCGTTTCACGGATTTCTCCTTGGCCCGCCCGAGATTCGTCTGCAAGAGGCTAGAGGGTCCTCTCTTCTGGCAAGTCCATTATCCATTTGTCTTTTTTGACCCTCCCGTTATTACTGATCAACCTCGTCTCTTATGCTGACTCTTGACCCCCAGAATGAGGTCTATACCAGACTTCTGTTTCTATGGATTTCATTTAGTGCGTCCCCCCCACCCCTCCCCCCGGGTCAGTGGCTATCCCGTCCCTGGCTCCCTCAGCGCACATCCTTACTTGCTTCTGCTTCCTGCTCTCGCCAAATTAGAATCTCCATGACAGGTTCCCCCCCCTCCTGTAAGTCCCGGGCTTTTGCGCGCCGCTGGTCGACCCTTCTCCCCCGGTCCAACACTCGTGCTGAAATTTTATTCATCCCGACCCCCATTTTCCTAACCGGGTAATGCTACCGTTCTCGTTTGCCGCCCGGTCGTAGTTTCGACAAGTGTGCCTGTCGCTCCCCTGTCCTCGTTTTTGTACGGCCTTTACTCCTCTCCCTCCGGTAGACCCTTCGAGGCCACGTCATCTCAGCCAGGTCCCCTGACTCTTGTGAATTGACCCATTTACAGGCGCCAACGCGAGGCCCTCAATTGCGCGCCCTTTTCCTCTTGCACAGCGCGCTCCTCACGGACCCGCCAAATAGGCGTCTTTTTCTATCCCTGCTTACCTACTTGAACCTGGAGGTTTTAGTGGCAGCAGTAAGTTTTCCTCCCACTGAGCTGGTCTTTTCTTCCGCCAATTTAATAAGCAGTGGCCTGTTTCACCCTCTCTCTTCAAATCTTTGGGGTTTTCTGTGTACCTGATGACCTCCCTTGACCCTCTCGTCCACTTTACGTTGGTTAATGCACGACGCAGACATCCTGTCATACCTTAGTCCCTTTTTTTTCTCCCCCTCCTGAAATGTTGGCTTTGCTCGATCCTTCTCGCATGCACGCTCTCCCGATTTTTCCCGGTCCGTGAAGGATGGTCCTCAATTTGAGCACTTTCTGCGGCTGCCATAGACATCTCCAAGACTCTGTTACCCCTTACCTCTCTGACTTACTGTGAGTGCCCCGCGACTGAATGCTCTCTTCCCCCTCGCGTGAGCATTATCTCCCCTGGCGCCCAGACGCTACTAACCCTCATAACAAGTCTAGTTTCCCAGTCAGTCTTTTCTGTTCCCGAGTTGAATACCTTCTTTTCCGATCCTTAGTTTCCTTAGTCTTTTGAGTTTTCAGTGATTTTTTCCCGACACTGACTTCCTTGATGCTTTTTCATTCCCTCCCTTCGAAGGCTTCCGGCATTTGCATTCCTACTCCCTTCCCTCGAGGAAGGTTTCTTGCTCTGTCGTCTAGGTTAGATTCGCCATCTGCGTTCGACTACAGTTTCCGCAATTCTTTTTTTGAGCTCCATTGAAAATCATTTTCCTTTTACAGCTACTTTTTTCTTATAGTTTCGCTGAACGGATCTGTAGGTCTCGCCTGCGATCTGACAGTTTTAGGCTTCTATACCGCTGCTTTTTACCCGTCGGCGGGTCGACGACGTAACCCGAGCTGAGTCTTACACCCGCCTTCAGCACTGGAAGCCGATACCTGCTGTTCCCCTTACGACGCAAAACCCTTTCCTTCCTAGCATGTTCTATTTCCCCTTCTGCGAGGAGGTTCTGCCTTGATGTTGTCTTCACGTGATCTGCCCTTCCTTTCCGCGTGGCGATCCTCCCCTGCCTACCATCCACAAGCAGTTCGGTTTTGCTTGTTTCCCCATCTCCTTATTAACCCCCCACTCTCTTTACTTCTACCGCTCGACGTACCAAGCTAACCCCATTCTTCGATAAGAGATCAGTTCAGCGCCAGAAAGCCGTAGTTTTCTCTCTTTCTTCTCTTTGCTTCCCTTTGTCCCTAAGTCTGATTGACGGCCGCTGCCGTTTCAGTTCTGAGCATGCTTTAGTTTCTCGGATCGTCTTGCGCTTATTCGCTTGGTTGCATAAGGTCTCCAATTCCTGCAGTAGTCCTTTTGTCATATCGCAAGATGAATTTTACGAGCCTTTTAGTTCCTAGCCCTCTTTTTATACCATATGACCCACACGGAGTAGGATTGCATCCGCATACTAAGAACGTGCTTATTTGCACTACCTGACGCCTTTTAATGAAGTTGCCCCCCCCCTGTTAATAGCCCCTTCTTACCCCCCTGCTGGAAGGCGATCCGGTTTGATCCCCCGAAAATCGGAGTGCTTCTCCAAGTCCTTAGCATTGGAGGTTTATGCGGACGAAGGGCCCGATTTGTTCGGTTTTTTTCCCGCGCAGTAGAGCGCCAGCCAATCTACCTCAGTTAGTCAGCCTTACACCGGGCTTTTTGGATCCCCTCTATCCAGACTTGTTCTTGAGTTAGTGGTATGATGACGGCCTTTTGACGAATTTTTGGCGTTACTTCTTTCCGCGTTAGGAAAGGTGTACTCGGGCACTGAATTTCTTAGCCACTTCGTGGAGAGAAAGGCTCGTCGGAGAGTGCCGTTCTCGTGACCGCCTCCCCGAGTGCCCCTTGGGGCCACTGCTGAACCTTTCTAAGATAGCCATCGGAGCACTCAATGAGAGGCAGCCCGTTTCTTGTTTTTTCCGGTTTCTCTCTTCTCCTCCCTTGGCGGACTCTTCTCCGTCTATGTGCGTTCCTGTGACGCTTAGCCTATTTCCCCTTTCAAGGCTCGTTGCCACAGTTCTTTTCTTGGATGTCTTCGTTGCTTCCGACGCCGTGGCCTGGGGGGATTTTCCGTCGATGGGATTGCCGTCACCCCTTGGCACCGCGCCGGCCCCGGTTAGTTTTTTCCTCCTGTGGTTTTTTACCAAGTACCGTTTTACCCATTGGCCAGAGCGTCCCCTCTTTTCCTCGCCGTATTACTTTGTCCTGCCCCCATTCTTTTTCGAAGTTGCGGGTCGCTCGTTCCAATTTGCACGAGATTTTTTCCGCTCGAGCGTGAAGACGTATTGATCTCGAAGACCTCCTTACGCCGCATGTCTCCCCCCCCACTCTTCTTCGTCACTTCTTTCTTTACTTAAGTATTTTCCCCTTCGGGTTTTTGATCCCCTCTGTGTTTCCGTGTCTATAGGTGTACTTTTCATGCCCCCTAATGATATTGTTAGACTCCTCCAGTGCCCCTGTATTCCGCTTGACACCGCCCGGACTCCGCCAGTAAGATCTTTAACTTCCGGTAATTTTCATGCGAGGGCTTGTTGTCAGTTTACCTCCCCCTCGCCAGCCACCTGTCCCCTTTATCTCTATTCCTCCTTATTTGGGAGGTTCGCTTTCTCACTTGAAACTTAGAATGAGTCGTAGGAAATCTGTACTTTTCGTATCGCGGGCCATCCCCTTATGCAAGAAGTTCTCCCCGCACGGCGGCCCCTCCTGGAACCCCCCTAGGCACCACCCCCCTGGAGACTAGCAACATAAGACCACCCACCCCTCCTCGCCTTCCTTTCTTCTCGTTAAGGAGTTTCAATTTTTCTGCCGCCTACCTCGCATTCCTCTCAGAACGTCCAGATACTTGGGCTCCCCCTCTCATCCTCCCTTCATCTCCCTCCCCTCCTCGCCCCTCAATCCTCTTTACTCTCTTTATCTCACTCTCTCCCCGGTCCATCAGACCCCCCTCCCACATCCTCTCCTCCAATTCGATCTCCTTACCCTCCGTCATTTTTTGATTAGATCACTCTTGGAGTCTTCAAGGGAGCGTACAGCAGACGTGTTCTAGACCCATACCCTTCTCAAACAGGTGTTCCAGAGAAGCCACGGGAATCCAGAGAGAGGATAAGGACGCATTAAGTACTTTCATTCTGAGCCTTTTTTATTGGGACGAGTGTGGGGGGTTTTCTTGTCCCATGATCTCAAGAGAGTTTAAGTTCCTCGACGTACAGCTCATGGCATATCGGAACTTGAAGGTCAGGTCCAACTAGGGCGTCCATCATAGTTCTATCTATTCCACCCACCATCTTCACTGTTCTAGTCGAGTCCGCCCGGTTGCGTTCTCGATTTTCACCTTGCCGCTCTCTATCTCCCCCCACTCCCGTCTTGATTCTCCTACCTGATTCCGAGATCGTGAAGACTGCCCATGCTCCCCCATTTGCAGGCCCCAGGTCTTTTCATGATCAAGGCCATCAACGATCCTCCTCCTTTCCCTTCGCCTCCCTGAGTGTAGACTCTCTCCTGTCCCGGGTGAAATCACGAACCTCACGGTTCGCCGTCGAGACCTCTGGAGCCTCCCTCTCCAGTCGATAACGACCATGTTTTCGGGTTCTCCTCCCGACTATTTACTTCGTCTTTTTGAGTCTGATGCCTCATGACACACTCACCTGTGTAATCCACGTTCCCCCCTCCTTCACAGAGCACGGAAGTCTTTTTAACGCCGTTACGAGAGTCTCGTGGGTCAGGGTATGAGAGATCCCCAGGGGGTCTACTCAGTTGTTGCTCTCTCCCCCTCTCCAACTCTAAGTCGGTTGCGTGTAAAATAGCACCCTACGCGTTCCGAGACTTCCTCTTGTCGTTTTCCGTTTTCGCCTTCCCCCCTCTTCCTAGTTTTTCCGAGAAGTAGTGCGTTCGTGTCCTCCGAGCCTTTCGCTACGGATAAGGAGCCGCTGTTGACGCTTAGTAGTGACCCACGCGTCTCATCAGGACGCCCCCCCTAGACCCACCCCGACCTGTCTCCCTCTAGTAGTTTTCTTACAAGATACTGTCTTATTCTCGAGGAAGGAGATATTTCTTTCCTACCACATAGCATCGCCCTGACGCGAGTAAAATGATCTGTAAGACGACCCCTATGAGGGACCTGGCTCTTCTTAGGATCGGTCCTTTTCTCTCTTCTCAGCGCCGCTTCCAGCTTTTCCCTACTTCTTTTTGGTAGGGGCGCGCGGCGTCTTATATACCAGAAGCTTTTATTCCCCCTTCTTTCTTTTCCCATCGAAGAACCCTCCCCCCCGCCCTAGCAGGTTCTACCGTTGACCTTACCGAGCCTGCGATTGTAGTTTTATACTGCTCTATGTTTCATCCCACCTTTCCCTTTTTTGTTGGTTTCGAGCACCTTATCCCTGTCCATGAAGCTCCCACGTCCTTGCCCTCAGGTTTTCCCTTTTCCTCACGCCAAATTTCTACGTGTGTACCCTCGTACAAGGGGGACCCTCCTCCCTCCTCCCCTCCCCTGCTCTACCCTCCTTCCTCCTCCCTTTTCTCTCTAGAGCAAGCGACACCAGGCGTCGACACCTCAGGCATTACCGCCCGAGAGTTTTTCTCGCCTCACGGACTTCGTACTCATCATTCTTTCGTCGTCGACTCGTCAGTGCTAAGCGCCCGGTCAGTACAATCCGTTTTCTCTCCGTTCGTAGTGGCAGCTGACTCACCCGAGGGAGTAAATTATGTTTTCTCGCATTCCGGCTATTAGGTGCCCCGCCTTATACGGGCCCCTCGCCTATATCGGGAAGATCGCCTTCCTGCGCGAAAATCTCCTACTGCCCAGCGATTCTGGAAATACGCCTGTATGTTTGACCTAGCCTCCAAGCGATACCCCCTCCATTCGCGGAGAGCGCTCCTGCCTCCCCCCCTTGCATGCGCGACTTCTTACGAAAAGCGAATCCTTCTTTTCTTGTTCGCTCCCCCCGCCGCCGCTTCTAGACGGAGGTTATGGTTCTCGTCTCAGAGTTCCCCCTAACTCAACATTTCGGGCTCTATGGGGCGGGCCGAGTGCGGTCGTATCTCTATCTTTCGTTAACGTACAGTTCCTCTACCTTTGGGTTGACGTGTGAGCTTTTCCAGGGATTCTGTCCCGTGCTCGCCATAGAGATCTTTCTTTGATCCTTATTCTGATGCATTGTTAATCAGTATCCCCTTCCGTCCACCCTTCATGTTTTCTCCTCCCCCCCCAATATAATAACTCCCGATTGTCCTGAGAACAGCCATTCAATTAACGCAAAGCAGAGTGCGCTTCGGTAGGACGGAGAGCCCCGGACGCGACCCGGGTAGGGCCCGGAAGGTAATCTGATATACCCCTCCCGGGCTCCGGAAGAGCGGTTTTCGAACGTGAAACTGTTCTCATCACTCTAGAAGACTAGTGTGTTTTCGGTCTATTGTCTCACGATTGTAACCCCCTTCTTGCGTTTGACATCACAGATAATACCTATCTCGTCGTCCTCTCCACCCTCGGATGAACAGTTTTGACCCTGTCCTTCAGGATCTTCTCCAGTTTTTACATGAGTCATGAGGATGGCTTCCTTGGGTTCAGAAACACTATGTTTTCTTCTCCTTGTTTCCTGTCGCTCAATTCTTTTTCTCGGCACCTCGCCCGTGGACCTTACCCTTTGATCTTTAAATGCGCCTCGGAAGATCAACCCGACCACGCCCCCTCACCCCCGGTTATTTTTTCTTCACTTTAACCCGACATAGTTTTTTTATGCGCTCGAACGACGGTCTGTATGCTGACGCCGATTTGCCTCTGCCAGTCTTCGGTCAGTGCAACCTCGAACAGACCACGACCCCCCTACCGCTCTTTGTCGCATCTTTTTTAATCTTGCTAGACTGCAGCGCACTGAGTATTTAGACCCCGTACGTAGCTCGTTTGCTGATATCTTAGTCCGCAGATTTTTTCTTGGTCACGGCTGTACGCGACTCTTTTTCCTCCACTGCCTCTTCCGCCCTCCTACCCCTTCTTCTTTGTTATCCGCTTAGTATGCCAACCTTTTCCATGATTGTGTCCCCCTTTTTGGATAAGACCATCCCAGACAGACATCCCCTCATCCGTACATCCTCCAAACTAGCTGCGACTTCCATTATGACCCAGCATGATGATTTTGCCTTGAGTCTATAGACTGTCTTGGACAGACCGGTATCGTAGCACTTAGGTCTTTTGAACGAAGCAGGCTACCTAAGCCATGCCTCCGACGGTTAAATGGTGGGGTGAGCCTCGTACTCGTGCCGACTTTGTCCCAACCCCACCCCCCCCCCCCAGCCCATTTTCCCCCTGCCTCCTTGGTCCCCCTTGTGTAGTTTTTCCCACGTCCTCTCTTCTTGACGCGTGTGTCAGCATCCCCCCCTGTAGGAGTATAGAGTCCGTGATGTCAACCCCTTGACCATTCATATTCTTTCACTCCTTTTTCGCTAGTCCTTTCCCCTCCTGTTCTTTTTCCCCCCCTATTAACTTTCCTTCCTGGGATGCTCAGCCGCTCCTCCGGCTGAGTTCCGCTTGAGTATTAGAAGTAAGGTATGCACGCACAGATTCCGGGCATACTACTCCCTGGCAGTCCCTTTTACCATCACGCAAGAGTTCTCAAGTCTCTGTCTCCTTGTAAGATTTCGTCTTCCCCCTTCCTCAGTCCCCATCCCCCTTCCGACCGTCATCCTTTATGTCTGCCCATCGCGTCTTCCTCCTCCACCTCCTCAAGTATACTTCGGTGCACGGTCACCATTCCGCTCCGAGCCTCTTCTCTACTTGCCCCGGACGGGTCGGGTTATTGGACCCCCTATTTTCTCTTTTCCCCACACCTACTTGCTTCTCGAGTGACTTCCGGCTCCCACTTCACCCGAAGCTCCTCGCTCTGTTTGCTACTGGGTCGTCTTAGCACTTTCCTCTGACTGCTGGTCGAATCACCTCGATGTCTCCCTTGTCGTTCCCTTCCCTCCCCCCTCCTACCAATTTCACGATTCTCCTATCAACCTCCGTGGCTCGGCGTCTCCCCAGCCCGATCCGTCCACCCAGGGTCCCTTCGCGCCAGATTCCTTGATTTGTTTTAATGCTAATCCACACGCTCATTCCTGTTCCATCCTGTGCGACCCCTCGGCCCCTGACGCCGCACTCCTCCGCCTTCTTCCCCCCCGTTCGCCCCTCTACGGTGCCCAGATTTTCCTTTCTTTTTCTTCTTCTGCCTGTCTATCTGGTGATTCGAGTCTCGTCGGCTGACACATCCACCGCTACGGCGGCACTGTTTCGCCGCGCCCCTCCCCCTCCCCCTTTCCCCCCTCATTCCCTCTTTCTTTCCGACTGTTTTGCTAACTCCCCCCCTCTTTAACCTAATCACCAGCGCCAAAGAAAGCATGCCTCCCCCCCTTCGTTGGTCTATCCCCCCTCTTCGCCGACACTTTTGCCATTCCGCTGTAATTCGTTCGGATCCCCCAACCCACCTTCGGCCAGTTCCACCGCTTTCCATCTAGCTTGACCGTGTAAATGCCTCCACCGCCCAGGTCCCAATGGTCTTTGCCCCACTCTGTTACCTCGGTCCCAGCCTGCGTCGTTCGGCCATTCCAGACAAGGTTGACCTACGGATTTCGCCCCTTCGTTTTTTTCCCACCTTGTTCCCCCTCGAGTATCAAGTGCGATACGGACTACCATTCCCCTGTGGTATCAACCTATGCGGCCCCCACTCCTGCGAAACTGTGGTGTATTGGGCATTCACTGGCGTGCTCGACTCTGTCCCACTTCAGCATTTTTTTACTCCCTTGAGTCCTTCAACCCCTCCCCCTTTTCCCCCCCAGCGATCACTTTTTTTACCGTCTTCCCAAAAGTGGCATTTGTCCCTACCTGTCTCTCGAACGTACGTCTTTGTTCACCGGGCCATCTTTTCGACGCCCCCCCTGTCTGTTGCCTTTTTCTTTACCGCCTTTTTATTCCAAGTCATACACCCCTGCGGTATCAGTTTCCATTCTGGTCCTCGGGGAACGTCCGTAGAATTTTTCCGGTTCTCTCCTTGCTTCTTCGTATGTGTACAGTCCTTCCTTTTTTTTTGTTTCCATAAACCCCCATACAAACTGATCGCAGATTGGAGACAGCTCCTCCAATGAGTTTTCCTAGCCGTCCTTCTCTCTTCTTTCGGAACGCTTTTTCCCCTCCCCCTTTCCCCCCTGATTTTAGCTTCTTTATGCTGATCCGCGGCCTGCCATGTTTTGCTGTCCCCGTGTAAGGTGGTGAAACGTGACTGCCTAGCCCATACTTTCTTATCCACCTTCTCTGCCCCAACTGGGATGCGCATTTCGCCGACGGGCACGGTCCGGAGTGGAAGCGGTGTAGATATTTGGATTGTCGTCTACGTCCTCCCGTCTTTTGTTGATCCCCTTTCTCTTCCTTCCCAAGATTTTTTACGATTCACGTCTACCCGTTTTTATAATCTTGAATTTACTAGTACTCCCCCTTCCTTTTTTTCCCCTAAGCCCGGCGATCCTGTGGATTCTGTCCGCTTTTTCCCGTGTACACCCTTCTGACGCATTCGCACGCGGACTTGCATACGACTGCAGGGTTAGTGATGAGTTGACGGTCCCGACAGCCTGCATTCCCCCCTTTAAAGACACCAGTGATTTTTTTTCTTCTCCCCCTCCCTTCATATTGGCACAACCCCCTTTGCGACCATATCTCTTCTATTTACCTCACCTCCATTTGTTTTCTTTCGTGTCTTGTATCCTCTTTTACGAATCCCCCATTAGTTTTTGGCCTTCTGCCTGCTTGTGAAGTTCCATGCCCAGGCGCTTTGGTCTGGAACTGCTGCAGCTCTCATAAAAGTAGGGTTTTCTTTTGCACATGCTACTTTCTTCGAGCTCTGCAACCGCCACCCGTCTCAATTCTTTCCCTGCTTTTTCGGCGTCTTAAGCTCGCTTCCCCCCAGTCCCCGGCGTTCGAGGCGGCGAAGACAGTTGGGACTTTATGAGCTCTTTTTTCTTTCCTTCCCCCTTTAGCTCCCATTTTATTTGCCCTTCGCACCTTGCCGAACAGGTGAAGTCCCATGCGTTATCATAACGTCTGCCTCCAAGCGCCTTCACCCTCGAAGACTGATTTCCACACTCCGATCCGGTTTCCCCTTCTTTCACTTCCCCTTCATGTTTCACCGTCAGACAGTTTTGCCCTTACGGAGTTCCCTTTTTCCCCCTTTTAGTGTCGCTGCGACCTAAGTGGGTGTAGTTGCCACGAGTTGCCCCTGTTCATGCCCTTGAGACTTCTTCCCTCTATCCTACTCCTTTCCCTCCTGAGCGGTCTGCGACTTAGAGTGCTCGTGTTTTAGGCTATCCTTTTTTCTCCCTAGACTTCCGAAAACGCTTTTATGTGAGGTTTGGGTTCCGCATTTTTTCAACCCCCGGACTTGCCCCTCCTTTGAGACAGACCTGATCTCCGACTTCGCAATCCTTTCTGAGGTAACCGTCTACTTCTACTGTCTTCTAACAAGAGGTTATCTGTACGGCTGCATTTCCAAGCGTCCCTCCTCTCTCCCTTCCCTGTCCTAAGTAGTGAACGTCGGAAATACTTGCCGGTCTATGTCCCCCATTTGCACGGGAGTTGAACGTTCTTTAATTCCTTTTCACCTCCCTTTCTCGTTCCGAGTCTGACTATCCCCAAGCAGTTCTGCCCGTGGCCGTGAGTGCCCCTGAAGATTTGGCTCTTCTCCTTAGTTCCTCCGTACCCCCCCCTTTGTTCTCTCCATGATGACGAGTTTTCCCCCGTAAAGAAAGTCTTTCGTTTTCTCCTATCTTCAGATTGCCTTTTTGATCTCCTCTTTGCCTTCCGTCGGTGTTTCCCCTCCCGCGTCGGCCGACGGCGTCTCCGATGTCTTGTTCAGCCTTGCCACACGACCCCCCCCCCCCCCCCCCAACACGAACCTTTCGTCCTTCTTCTCAGCCTTCGAAGCAGCGAGTTTCCCGCCCAGTCGAACGTGTTGACGCCAAGTTGAAAGCTTCATGATTTGGCATGCCGCCTCCCGCACGTCATTTATTTAACGGATTCGCAGAGGTGTCCAGGACCGCCTATAAGCCTGCCCGGGTATTTGCCCGCCTTGTTCATGAGTTTGCCCCTTTGTTAAGTTTACTTTGCCCGCTGTGGAACTATCGCATTCCCTAGCCCCTGTAGGAACCGCAACAATGCTCGCTGTCAACCCTCTTTTTCTTTTCTTTACTCTCGACTTTGACTCTCTCCGTTATTCTAAGCGCCCCCTACTTTCTCGCGACCTGTTCTACGGAGCACCCTTTTTCTCTTTCTTCATATTTCCGTCAGTCTTTCCACCTCCTGGTTTCCCCCTGAACCCCCGATTTCCTTTGTGTGGCAGATTGCCTCATTCAAGGTACAACACCACTGTTTCGTCGCATATCCTTTTGACATCCAACCCTTGTTACCCCATCCTCTGCGTCTACACCTCCAACGCCATACTGGTTCGGGTTATATAGCAAGAACGGAGGTCTAGGCTTCAGCTCAGTTCTCTTGACAGACATTCCCCCTCTTGATCCCATCCTCCGAGCTGCCCTCTGTGCCCCACCCCCCCTTTTAGTTACTAGCGTGACAACCCCTTACCATCTTAGGAAGAATCCTTAATCCTTCTGTTTTCCCTCTACGATCCCCGGCACCCTTTCTTAATAGATTGATCTCCACCGAACCCCTCCTCCCGCTCAGCCAAGCTGGCCCCCCCCCCCTCCTTCCCCCCCTTCCCCCCCCCCCCCCCCCCCCTTGAGCGTCCAGCCCCCACCTTCTTTCCTTGCTGTCCCGCCCCCCTCAACCCCTCTTTTCGAGCTTTCGAAGTTTATCTGGCGAAACGCCTTTCTTACATCTACGGTCTCTCCTTCTACCGGCCCCCGGATTCCTCGTCCCTATACAATGTCTTTCCCCTCCCGCTTAATTGAAATCCCCCCCTTAAGGTAAGGTCTGTTACCCCCTTTGCCTCCCTCCCAGATGAGCTTATTTGATCATGCGTTTTTGTCCATACTCGTGCCCAACCGGCCCTTATAGTTGCTCTCTAATTTTGAACGCAGCTCTCCCTCCCCCTGTCATTCATCTGGTTCTGCTTATTATGTCCTCTGACCCTTCCACGTTCTCCTCCCTCCACTGTAGGCTCCCCCCCCGCTTCTGACTACGCTCAGACCTCCATTCCAGACGGAGTCTTTCCTTTCCAACAGCTCTCTTCCGTCGTTTCTGAAGAAGGTCTATTCCAGCCGTCCCTATCGTCGTCCTGCCATTGGATCTCGCTTTTGGAGATCCCATTCGCCCTTCATGGACCCTTTTTAGTCAAATAAATCACCGCCGGTCGACCTCCCTGTCTGTCGCACTGTCCCTGCCCATTTGAGCCCCTCCTAGGCTTCTTTTCCTTCCCGCATACCCGGCCCTGCCTTGCGTCTCTTTGATTGCCCCTCGTGCCCTGCTTGCGCACATTCGCGCCTTCAACTCCGGTCCCTTCCCTCCGCTCCTTCGTGATCGACGCATTGATCGTGATCCTCTCCGTGTCGCGGTAAAAATTCGCAGTCTCTCCCCCTTGTCTCCCCCTGATCCTGGGAAGAATAAAATCATGCGCAGACTTTCCCCTATGCCCCCCCAGTTCCTACTGTTCGTCAGCTCCGCTCCCAGACGCGAGCTATGCGTTTTGTTGCATCTCTGTCAACGACGTCGTGGTCTCTTATGATGCACCGTCGCCCCTTGCTCTTCCCTCCCGACTCCTCCCCCGGCCCTACCACACAGAGCACCCCGGGTACTGTGCTTCCACCCTCCGCCCCCGTGTCCTTTTATCCGGTCCAGTTTCCTCATCGTCCCCCCAGTCTGCCGCCCCCCTTTCGCCCCCCCCGGCGGCCTGCCCACCCCCTTGCAGCATGCCCCCCCGATCAGTTCAGTTAGACGATTTCCCTGCGCTTTTCCCTTCCTTCAGCGCCCGTCTTGCTTGCACTTGAGGTGAACCTGCCTCACATGTCTCGAGCATCGTCTCGGAACTCTCCCGAGGCATGGTCCCTTGGAACAGACCACTCCTCCGAGCTCGTTACTTGTTGAGTCTCTCTGCCGTCTTTTGTTCCTTGCAATCGCTGACCCCCTCCCGCCACCCAGACACTCACCTGGTCTATCCTGAAACCGGTCTTTCTCGTTTACCAGGACCTTCCTCTGCATCGACTTCCCGTCTGAGATTAACCGTAAGGCTTCCCTCTGCTTCCTACCCGCGGATGTTTCCCCGCCCCCGACATTTTTTCTTCACGGTCTTACAGTGCAGAAGCTTTTTTCTGTCCGGCCACCGCGGTTTTTGAACAGTTGTTGTACCCCTCTTCATTCACGCGAATCTTAGATCTAGCTACCTCCCCATGTTCCCCTTTTTTTTGTTTGAGATTGAATCTACCCGTTCGATTCGTAACGAGATCGACTATACCCGATTCCTCACTTGTATTCCAGCCCATCGCTCACTCGCCCGTATGCCCTACCCCCTTGTTTCTTGTCGACCCCTGGAGTGGCACCATTCTTGACACAGCCCTTTTCCATTTATTCGGCCCCCCGCTTTTAGCACGACCCTCCACCGAGTTTTCCCCCTAATATGTTCGTCTTTTTGGCCCCAATCAGTCTCCTGAGGGCTTCACCCATTGTCACCTTTGAGCGTGAGTACGTCAAGCTATCCTGTCGATACAGCCTTCAATTTCACACTACCGCCTTGCGCTCCGTACCCCTCTCCCTTG
>Ga0179593_1623569_pt1 | contig 17265 bp, 30 predicted proteins | sample CZODoug2_1_08_16_FD_185931 | JGI IMG/M metagenome (GOLD analysis project Ga0179593, IMG submission 185931) | Vadose zone soil fungal communities from Angelo Coast Range Reserve, California, USA - CZODoug2_1_08_16fungal (PacBio error correction) | ecosystem: Environmental > Terrestrial > Soil >... | reverse complement strand
ACTGGCCGTATTCTTCCGCTTTACGTTTACCTTTTCCTTTTCTCCCAAGGGGCCCGGTCCGCTTGATCATCTGTTCTGGTACTTTTTTTTGCTGGGGCACCCCTGCCGGCTCATTAGTTTTTTATACCCCGACGATCAGTAACTTTTCCGGTTCATAGTAGGACAGTCTTTAAGAATTGCCCTCTCCCTTCGTTTCCTCCTCCTGTCATGAGGACTCCTCGCTCGGGCGTTAAGAGTGATTTAGTTTCTTTCCCATTTCCTTAATAACCTTCCCTTCTAGGGAGTCGAATTTTGAGCCCGTAAATTTTTCCAACTCACTTGGGCCTTCGAATCCTCCTATTCCATGGACTATTTTTTTCCACATTTGCCGCCTTCCTCTTTATCTCCGGTCAGACTGCCGGCGTTCTTTCAGGAATTCCGAAAACCCACCTGGTCCTTTGGGCCGCGTTGCACAACTCCTTTTCTCGACGGCGCACCCATTCAAGCGCGGCTAATCTGTTGGACTTTCAGACCTCCTTTCTCTTCAGATTTCATCCAATAATGGGTCCATTTCCCCCTTTTCTCCTTTGATGTTCAGCCGACTCACTTTTCCTGACGTCTTGAGACCGTGCTGCCTCAGCCACCCTCTCCTTTTTACCGATCTCAAGGCAGTTCTTAGCTTTTTTCTGCATTCCCCCCTTTTTTGCCGACGGCTCTAGACTTTTCCGCCCGTTAACTGCTAGAGTCGTATTGGGGAGCCGTCCTTTTCTGCAGTTTTTGGGGGTGGCTGACTCTTAACCCCCCCCCATTCGCCTACGAAGCTGGGGGACGCGATATCCAGTGTCGCCTTGAAATTCTTTTTCACAGGCAAGAATTTCCTGCTTTGACCAAGCACGTGTTTTTCCGCCTTTTTTCCCCTCTTTCTCCCCAAAACCTTCATATTTATGGTGTCTTCCTTTCTTTCCTTTCCCCCTGGTACCCCCCGTCAAGTCCGTGCTTCCCCGCTCCGCACATTAGAATGAGGCGTTCTTTGTCTCTAGGCCTGTTTTTCCTTGTTGCAGAAACCTCGGCCTTTACTGAGAACGCCTCATCTCCTTGCGATCCAAACGAGACATTTCCCATTTAAATGCGATTTCTCGTTCCAAGTGAAACGACATTTAACCCTCTCGTCCTGTGTTTCTGGGGAGTCCCCCATAGCGTCACTCGGTCCCTTCTTGAGGAGAGTCCCCTTTTCTAGTTTCCCCAAAATTGCCACGAATGGACCCCTGGGCGACCTGGCGCACCATCCCATTAAGGCTACTTCGTACCTCGATGCCCTAAGCCCTCTCGACATAATTGAAGACGGCAATCTCACTTCTCGTTTATTCATTCTTAGGAGCACAACGTCCCGCAGGACCCCCCTTTTTTCTCCTACATACAGGTCTTACGAGCATTAACAGCTCCCTCTCTCTTCTTTGTTCACCCTTTCCTGAGTCCCCAACCTCTTTCTCTCCGGTTTCGACTTTCTTATCGGATCCCCTTCCGGGTTCTTGGCTTTTTTCCTCTCTCCTTTGTTGTTTTTTCAGAGCTCCCTTTTTTTTCCAAGTGGGTCTTAGAACGAGCCGAGCTCGGTGTATCCCGTAGTCAGATATCGTCACACCACCGACGTCCCGAGCGTGGCGATGTAATTCTTTGTCCGGGCCCCCCTATTTTTTCCCCTTTGGCCTTCGGGAGTTTCAGCTCCGAATTGTCCCCTGTTCCCTCGTAGTCGGTAGATGCTTTCCGGCTTCTCGGCGAGTTCCGTTTCCCCCCCCCCGGTTCTTTCATTTCGACTTTTGGTCGCGCTTTGTTCTTCTTTCTTTTTTTTTCTGGTAGCCCTCTCCAGTTAATGTTCTTTTCCCCCTTCTCCTTTGTAGTTCTTTTCTCAAGACCACCGGACGAGGCTCCCCCTCGTTTTTGCCAGCGCCCCCCCTCGCCTGCGCCTGATATGGGCCCTTTTTACGTCATATACAACGAGAACGATTTGTCCCTTCTACTCTTTTTTGCACCCTAACAGTGATATCGCTTTTCTTGGGGCAGTCTAGGCTTGACTTCAACCTTTCACTGGCTGGTCTCCCCCCCTCCTCATGCATTTCATTGTGGCGTCGCCTACCCCCCCCGAGACTTTCTTTCCCCCGCCCGTTATTACCGTCCCGCTTTAATTAACGACCCCCTGAATATGCTTGGCCTCTTTCTTCCCTTATCAGACGAACATTTGTTTTTTCCTGCCGGCAGGGCTCGACTTTCGTTTTTAAACCCGCGTTCTATTTCCCCCACCTTCTAGCTTCATTTTTTCGGCTTCTCGGGGTTCAGCGGTACCCTTTTTAAAATAAATGTGCTTCTCCCCTCTCCGCTCTTTTACTCGATGTCTTTAACGCCGTCGGCGTCTCCCCAGCGGACACATCCACCCGACCTCCTTTCTTCTCCTCTGACAGTCTTGAATAGGCCTTCCTTCTGCGCGCTGCTTTTTGATACAGCGCGCCCCTTCAATTTTTCCGATGGTTTTTCCATTTTTTCTTTGATGACCTCACGTAGGAATATTTTGTCCTTCCTTATGTCCCCCGCCGTTTGAATTTGGCGCCGTCTCCCAACAGGATGTTTTTTTCGTTCCCTCAGTCACCTCACCGTAAGTCCTTTTCGGCATCTTCCATTTCCCGGACCTTGTCTGAAGCGTCCTCTCGTACTGCTCTCTTCCTCCTGTATTCCATGGCATCTGTATCGATCGCTCATCCTTTTTTCTTGCCCTGATTTTTCCGCCGGATACCATGCGACCTCTCTGGCCGTTTTTTTAAGTCCTTCTCTTTTCCCCCCCCAACTCAAAGAACTCGAAAGGCCCTCTCTTCCGCCGTTACGAGCCGATCTTCCCCAAGTCTCTCACCTCGGCTCCCCCTCTGAATTACCTTTTTCCTCATCCATTCTCCTCTTTGAATACCTTGTCCCGAAAACCTTCGTACACGTCCTCTCCCAGTCTGAGTCCCTTGCGACGGCCTGCTGGTGAAGGTACCTTTGCCAGGCCTCGGGGCATTCGAATATACGGCCCTATTATCTCTCTCTCCCTCTTTGTTTTTTTTTTCTTCTTCTTCCTAATGGCCTATTAGAAGAAGCCAGATCCTTGGTCCCTTTTCCCTCCTCGCCCTTTCCCTTTGGTTCCTAGCGCGGGGAAGGCGACTGTACGGTTTTGTGTCCCCGTGACGACAACCTTCTTTATGTTCTTTGCATTTTAGCTCATTGAAGCCCTTCCCGGAGCCCCGAATTGCCATATTGGGAACCTAGCTCAGACTAAATGCCCGTCTTACGCCTTGAGACGTTGGATTGCCATGTACTCCCCTCTGGCAATCCTCCCTCACCTCTCGGGAGTAGCATTTTCTCCTTTGGTCCTCTCCATTTTTCTCCCCCCCCCAACCCTCTTCTTTATTAGAAATGAAATGGAAATCCGCTCCATTAAGTCGGAGTGCGGCCCCCCCCGGACGATGAGCGGCAGAAAAGAGTTTCTTTCCGTCTCCTGCCCCTAAAAAGTCTTTATAAGGTACGTAGTGGGCCCTAGGCAAACTCATTGTCGACTTCTTTTCCCCCTTCACTCCCCTAGGAGCTTCGGGTTTTTTTTCTTTCTTCCCTGACGGATGCCGCACGGAAGCCCCATCCTTAGACTTCACCTCCCCGATCCAGGGGCTGCGATTTATCACTCCTCCCCTCGGAATACTTTCCTTTGTCGACGCCTCGGCAAAAATAGAAGGTTCCCCTTTCCGATCCTCGTTGTCTGCCGTCCGATTTCCTGTTGCTCCTCCTTGCGTCACGACGAAAAAGTACCTGTCGCGGCGTATTTAGCCCGTCTCTTTCTCCCTCGGATCCCCTGGAGAAAACCAACGCTTGCATCCCCCACTCTACTTTGATCTTAGATCTTCGGGTGTCGAAATGACGCGCCAGCCCGGCCGCATTCCTGGTACATTTGCCTCCCTTCTCCCAAACCTCATTAAGTATTCGTGGTTCCAATTACTATTTCCCCGCCCCGTTTTTTTTTGGTGTTTTTTTTCGTGTGTGTTTCTTGTTTTTTTGTGTTGGCGTTACGCCCCAGAATGCTGAGTCGGTGGTTGCCTCCGGGCGGCCAGTTCCTCTTGATGCTTCGCCCCACGGGAGCCGCTTCCCCCTCATGGTTAATGCGATTGACAACCGAGCACGATTCGATTTTTACACTCATCTCCCTGAAATTGAAAATGACCCATTCGGCTGCGCCGCGCGTTGTCTTCGCTCGTTTCTTTGCAATCGTGGGTGGTCCCCCGTGGTGTTCGTCCGTTCAGTTCCCCTTTCGGCTTTAACACGAAGGATTTATGTTCCTCCCCCCCCCAAGGAACTTTTAGCACTGCGTCACCCCTCGAAGATCCTTAATTCGACAGATCGATGCCCAATCTTTTCCCACTCCGTTCTTTTCCTTCCCCTATAATCCCCCAATTACGACTTTTTATCCCGTCAATTAAAAACTTTCTAGTCATTCCACCTCCGCGAAAATTTGAATAAGACCTTCCCTTGCCGGCCGTACAGCTTTCTTAGTACAGGTTTTTTAAGGGAGAGATCACTACGTCCTTTTATTCCTCCTCGCTCGCTCCCGAGAGCCCAAAACTTGTCCCTTCTTTCGTTGTCTCCCTCTTCCTTCCTCCTTTTTTTTGTTCGAGAGCTCCCCACACCTCCTCTATCTCCCCGATTTCTCGTTTAGAACCGCTGCCGAGCTCATCGGTTCGGTCCTCCAGGCCCGGTCTATCTTCCTCTTCCCTCGCGCCCAAAGACGAAGAGCTTTCTCTTTTTGTTTTTTTTCGGAACAGATGTCGGCCCAGGGTCAGTTGCGTGGTAGAATACGAGGTGTAGTTTGCTCCACGCTTTTTCTGGTCCTAGTATAGTCTTGTCAGATATAGGCGATTACGTATTCACCTTTCGGTGTCGACGTAGGCATTAGCTTTCTTCTTATGCGCCCTTCTCCACCCAGTTATTGGCTCCTTTTTGTCAAGTGTCCCCCTCTGGCTAATCAGACTACCCGAAGAGGGACCCTCCCCCCGCCCCGGAGTGACCAACAGCCTCTTGCTTTTCTCATCTGGGCCTCGTTTCACTTTTCCAAAGAGAAAGATAGCATTGTTGCGGGTCCTTTGCTCTCTTTTCTTCACATAACCAGTGGTGATTTATTCTTCTCTTTTTTCAGTCTGGCTTCCCCACTCAGGCCGCAAGGATCGCCCCCCTCAGCCCTCCTCGGCTTTTCTCTCTACCCCTTTGTTCCTTCTATTACGCTGAAAAGCCTTCCGCACCCCTCCCTGAATTCTCCCTTTCTAGTGAGACGCCGACTTAAATGCTCCAGGAAGCGGGCCGTCTTTTCTAGACTGTCGGCGACACCCCTCATCTACGTCATCCCCCTTCTTTGCAAGCTGAATTTTTTCGGAGGACCCTCTTTTCCCCCCCCAGTCGGTCGCAGCTTTTACCCCCTACGGCTTTCACCTCCTAGAGGAAGTGGGCGTTCCGCTTTTTTTCTCCCAAGAATCGCGAATCTCGGAAACGACCCTTGCCTCTTTTTTTCGTCCCCCGGCATACCCGCGGAGCGTTCATTCTGCTGGTGCGGGCTGGTGATGAGATGGTGAATTTTTTCTAGTCCCTTCTGTTTTTCGTGCGGTGTTCCTCCTCATGGCGGATCCCCCCTTAGCCGTCGCCCTTTTTTGTGGCGACTTTCCGATTAGTTTCCCTCCTTTTTCATAACCTTTAACAGAAAGGACTCTCGGGCCCTTTCTCAGTTTGCCTCTGCATCATCCCTTCATAGCTCTCCCGGTTCCTCCGGTGGTACTGGTCGGGATAGTCCCTGGGTTCGATACCTCCGTTTTTTTCCCTGAATTGCCCGCCGGATAACATGAGACCTTATTTGACTTCCATATTTCCTCTGTAGTCAACTCCACTTGAAATACGCTTCCCCTTCCGGATGCCCGCCTCACTTGTCATTTAGTCGCGCCGGCTAGGCCCCCTAGTGTGGCTTCCCCCTCAGTGGCCCCGATAACTTAAATTCTTTTCCTCTCTCTCGATGCCCCCCCCTCTTAGGCATTGCAGGCTCAAAGACCAGCATGAACGGCGCTTTCTCAGAGACTCGCAGAGGAAAGATTAGACCTTTTACGGCCCTGCGGTTGGTGCCTTCCCCCCTGAGTCTCCGTATTCTCTATATTTTAATCCTCTTTTTTTTCTCTCTTATTTCGATATCGACTCCGCCATTCTTGTTTTGCACACACCCTCCTATCCTCCATTTCAAGGGCTAATACGTTCCGTTCTAGCGCGTGCTTACGCTCCACGGCTCCCCCTTCGGCAAAATGCTGCGAATATCGTGATGGGCCTATCCGATTCCCGAACCTTTTTTCCTCGTCCCCCATTGACATCGAATGCGGTCCTTTTCGCTCTTGAGTTTCCACCCCGCTAGTTGTTAAGAGTTATTGAAGCGTTTTGGTGCCATCCCAGGCGCCCCCCTTTTCTCCCTTTCTTCGGTTTAGATTTTTCCTTCTCCCACTTTCAATCGCGGATCTTTAATCCTCTGCGACTATCCTTCCCCGTCCCCCGGAGGAAGTGGTACCTCTCAGTCTCCTGGAAGCGGGCACACCCTCTCAGCCCAGCCGTATTAGGGATTTAAGGTCCCCGTTGGCCGCTGCACCTTGTGATCCAATTCCCCGAGCGTCTTTGCTGTCTTTTCCTCCATGCCCGAAAGAACGATTCCTCACGCCTTCAGCCCTCTCCCGCATTCCCCCTTTCTTCTTCTTGATTGGGCGGAGGGATCCCAGCCTGACCCTCCGCTTCGCCTTCAGTGTTGCCGGTTTTTCACCATCCCTGAATTGACAGATGCATCCGCATGTCGGTGGCTTCCTCTTTTTTCCCCTAGGTGTTTTTCGAAGTCCTGCGTCCGACTTCGACGCGGTCTTCTTATGAGGAGGCCGTTTATTTTTTTCTTCACCCGTTGTACTCTTCGAAACACACTCAGGCCCCTACCCCGTCTTTTTCCCTTATGTAGTTCAAATGATTGTGTAGCCTACATTCGACGCTGCTCTCCGCATGTCCAGCGTGTTCGTCGGGTTCATCGACCCTCCTGGCCCCCCCCTCTCATTATTTAGTGCGTGATGTAACTTCCTTCCTCTCCGAGGTAACCCGCAAGTGGGCTGGCTCCGCCGTTTCTGTTTTTTAGCGAGCTCGGGGCAGTGAATCAATTGTTGTTCCAACTCGCCTTCCTGAGTCACTCGGCTCACACCCCCCCCCCCCCCCCCCCCCCCCCCCACGGTGAGTGGGATACGATTGCACGAACTTTCTCATTTTCTTGCTCTCCTTTTTTTTTTCTATCGTGCCACGAAAGACCCTACTCGCCGCGCTTGTTTGTCTTCTTTGGGCGATGGCAATCTGTCTTCGTTCCGGCTGTTCTCTTTTTCGCTTCTTTCCCCCCTCCCGGTCTATTCCAAAGGCGCAAGGAACCTTTTATCAATGGGCTCCTTCCATCATCCCTCACCAATAGCCCGACGGTTTTTGCTTTCATCCGGACTCGTATACTCTTACCTTACTTCCGCCAACTACGGGCTGCCTACTTTTCAACTCCCGGATCTTCAAAGAAGACGGGACATTTTTATACTCCCTTGTTTTTCCTTAGAGCCACTCTTTCGCTGTGGTTTAGGCCTCGCTCCATTTACTCTTTTGAGTCCATAAACCGTCTTCCGTGCGTCGCGTTTACGCTCTTTTTTAACTTCTATGAGGGTTGGATATTCACCCTCCTTCCTTTTTTGTTGAGCTGATCCGGGGTTCCGACCTTTTGTCCTCGTAGAACTCGAGGAGAATCGGTTCTTCCCCTTTTATCTCGCAGTTCCCCCCTCACGACTTCTTCGTGGCCGATGTTGTCCCATTTTCCTTTATGTCTATGAACCTTGTTTCTGCCTCCGGTCTCCCGAATGGTCCCCTTTTTTCTCTCCACTCTTTTTTTTTTTTATCTTGCAGTCATCTCCGGCTTTTATTCTTCAAACTCCTTTTTCTCGACTCTTGAGTTCTTTTAGTTCGCGGCCCCCCCCCCCTCGAGCACAATGGAGAAATTTCCTTTTTTCCAGCTAATTTTAGTGGAGACGTCGGTGGAGTATCCTCAGCCTTTCCGTTGGTCCCTCTTTCGCGGAGTGACCATCTCCCGCTCGCCGCCAACACTTGATATCCCCATTTTTAACCAAGATGTATGGTAAATGCTAAAGTTCTCTTTCATCGTCTTATACAATAACCAGTGCTTTCATACCGAGTTCCGGTCGTTCACCCCTCCCCGACTCGGTCACCGAAGCAGACCTTATGTGGCTTCTCGGCTCCCGTTTCCCGCCAGCGATTCCTCCCAACGAAGTAGTAGTCACTGTGGCGCTGGGCCTCTTCCCTTCCTCTCAGTCCGACACGTGCTTGTTCCTAGTCTTCTTGGCCTTCCCGCGCTTCTTACACCAGCATGTCTACCACGCTGGTCCCTTCTGTTGAGATTCATTTTTTCTTCTTCCTCGGGTTTTTTTCTTCCCCAGAGTTATATCCTTGTCTTCCAAAATTCCGGGGAGCATACCGGGCGGAAATCATCTTCTTCTTTACAACTCTTCCCAATCGCCCCGACATCCGACTTTTCTCCGAGGAACTCGATGTTGCACGTCTGCCGGTCCTCCTACCTTCCCAGATGCTTTTCTCTCCAGACGAGCCCCGTTCAATTCGTGTTATTTTTCTCGGCTTTTTGGCATGAAAGTCTTCGGCCTCGTCTTCCTTCATGTTTCTTACATGAAAAATTCCCGATCTCCTCGTTGTAATTTTGGAAGGAGATCACCACCGTTGCCTCTCCCGCCAGGACCCCCCTTTCCCTTTTTTAATTAGTATGAAAGTAACGTCTCTTTGCTCGTTTCTCTTCGCGTCACTTCCCCTTCTGTAGCTTTCCTTCCCCTTTCATCTGAGGTCGAGAACAGATTTCCTTCAGAGCCCCTCCCGAGATTCCCCTTTCCCTACGTGAGGCTTCAGTAGAGGAGAGGGGACACCGGCTTTCCCCGGCAACCCGGCAGTATGTAAAGCCTCTTGTAGTAGAGCCTCTCTTTTCACCCCTAGGGCACTTTACCCCCGTGTCCCGACACTCTTTTCTCCTACTCTTGACCCAAGAGAGCGCAATCCCTGCATTCCCTTTTCCACGCCCACACGCGATCAGTCGAGCTCTTTAGTCCCTTTCCTTCCCTTGGCGGTCGAAGGTGTAAAAGGGTTGAACGGGCCCGGCTAGTTTTTTCCTTCGAGTCTTGTATTTAATATCTATTGTCATAATCCTTTTTTTTTTTCTCTCTTCCTTGGCCTATTCTGAACACGTTTACATGCCCACGCGTCCCTTTTCCGTTTTCCGCTTCTTTCGCGGGATGGAGGCGACGTGTCTTTGCGTGGGAAAGGGCCCTGCTGCTTATGGCCTTATTTCCTCTCGATTCCGAAATGATTTTTTTTTTTATTAGCTTCCCTTCGGTGCATTCCTATTGCCTATTGCATTGCGGTCCGGGATCCCCCGTTACTGAGTTCTCCCTCGTTGGAGTTGCCTACGGCTATTCAGCACCTTTTAGTACTTTCTCTTCTCTCTTCGAACCGCGATACACCTCCACCGCTGGGCGCGGATCGTCATTCTCTTTCCTGTCCGATCTCGTATTGATTCCCGTCAGGAAGCGATGACTGACGCTCAACAAGAAGGCGTTCTTTCTGTAGGCCGAAACCCGTTCCTTTAAGGTCCCTTGTTGCTTTTTTCGGGGTTGAGCGTTTGCACAAGGCCCCTGCTCTCGTTTCCTTTGATTCATCATGCCTCCATCCCCTCCCGCTACCGCCCATTTAGCCTCATGGCCTACCCGTCCATTCCCCCGGAAGGAATGACCCGGGTGTCAGGCTGGAGACCTTCCTTTCCTACACGCTCCTTGAAGGTATGGCAGGCCCCTCTGACACCATCGCAGGTGATCCGCGTTCTTTCGATGTCGGAGTCGGTCCGCTGGCCCCTTCCGTCCTTCGTCGAGCCTGAGACCCGTACCTTGCTCTTTTTTTCTTTCTCCAAGGTAGGGTGAAGAACCGCGTTACCGTCCCGCTAGCACGCCAACCTGACCCCGCGCCCCCACGACTTGGGAAGAGAGGATCATGAGGGTCCTCGCTTTTTCCCCCTGTGAGGCACCTACGTGTTCGTTTTCAGCCCGCGCAGATTCCTGCCAAGGAATAGGGATTTGCTTGTCAGTGCCCTTTGGCCCCCCCAAAAAACTGCACCCCCCTCAAACCCAAAAGAAACACAACACAACCCCACAACTCCAAAACACGGTTTTGGGGGGGGAAGAAACAACCCACCATCCAAAAAAACTCCCCCACACCAGTCCCCCCCCAAAAACAGCCCCTCACAAAACCACCCCACACCCTCCCCCCACCCCCCCCCCCAACCCCCCCCCCCCCCCCCACACCCCCCCCCTTCTTTTCATCTCAGGTAACCAGCAGTCCGGGCTGGTTTTTCCCCCCTCCGATTTTTCTTCTTTGAGATCTCGGCGGCCAGTGCTTTGAGTCCTTCCTGCCCCGGAGAACTTGAGAACCCTTTTCTTTGATAATGCTCGCACACCGTTAACCAAAAAAAAAAAGAGCGAGAAAAGGAATCCCACTTCCTTCTTTTACCTCCCCTTCCCCCATCTGCATTCCTCCCCCTCTCCCTTTCCCTTCCCTCAACCTCTTCCTTTCCCTTCTTTCCTTCCTCGCCCTTTCCCCCCCCCTTCCCCCTCTCCCCCCACCCCACCATCCCTCCGCACCTTACCCTCCCCCCTCTCTCTGAATTTTAATGAACCTTCGGAGCTCCTCGGTTTTCGGTTCCTCTTTCCGTTCCGGCTTAGGAGCTTTTCTCAGCACGTGTCGTTTTTCCCAAAGGAGACAAGGGCATGAGGCCCCCATTCTCTTCTGACTACTGACAAGATAGATGCAGTATTTTTCATACGGTCCGATTCCCTCCCACCACGCGTGGAGCGCCATACCCCCCCCCCTTCCTCTGAGCTCCCCGGCAGAAGGAAAAACTTTCATACCTCATACGTCTCCTCTTTTTGTTTTTTCCGTAGGTGTGTCCCTAGAGATCAATCTACCCGGAGTCCTTCTGTAGTCGAGTTCAGAGGTTCCACACGGTTTCCCGGCTTGTATTTTGGATCTCTCCTCTTCCTCCTTGGGTTTTCCCCTTCCATCGAAGTCTTTCCACGACAGTTGCTCCTCTAGCCTGCTTTCTTCATCCCGGTTTTTGTGGGGTATACTCAAGGCGGTTCTAGCCTTTACACCTCCGAATAGAGTGGAGCGGTACCTTCCGCCCGGTGGTAGTTTCCCCTTTTCCTCGGCGGGTTCTTCCATTAACATGGTGGCGGCGCTTAGTTTTTTTTCCCCCTTAGCCTTCCAGATTATCGGCAGAGTACGTCTTTTTTTCCACTCCGTTCGGGCCCCCCATCTTTTTTTCGACCCTTCTGATTGCCTTGGTCATTGATTTTCCTCCAGTTACTTGGGCTCCTTTTGGCAATCTAGATTTTCCTTCCCCTTAGCCTTTTACCCTTGTAAGAGTGAGATTCCTGCGCCCTCTCCGCCTTTTTTCCTGCTTTTTCATTTTTTCATTTTTATAAGCGAGAAAATCGCATTGTAACCTCTTCTTTTGCTTTTTTCCCCTAACCCTGATTATCCGCGTTCTACGGGGGTTCGGCTAGTTTGTCCTCCCCACTTTCAGGCATTTTACCTGATCCACTTCCTCATCTTCTTGGGGCGCCATTGGTCTCAGGCCGACTACCGCAAAGCATTTCCCGCTCCCACGATAATGACGATTTTTGTTACTTCTCTCGGCGTACGACGTGCATCCTTCCCTTTTTCGTTTTTTTTTCCTGTAGAATTTCACCTACACCCGCATCTACTCTTTTTTCCACCTTTTTTTTAGTTCTTTCCTTATTTCCTCTGGTTGTTTTCTCCCAGCATCCGTTCCCCCCCCATCCATGACGGCTCCCCTCCTCCGCCTCGACTTTCCTTTCTCTATTCTGATGTACGTTCAGTTTTTTCGCGCCCCACCAGCGGAAAATCGCGCCGATATTGCATTTCCCCCTCTTTTTTCGCTCTTGAAACACGGCGGCCGGGGCCTGGATTCTGGTCGTCTTGACCGGCGACCTCCCTATGTTTAATTGCGTCCCGATGGTTCTGACTTTTTTCGGCCTTCGTTCCCCTAATGGCAGGTGACCTCTCCACGCCATCCTCTCGTGAAATTTTTTTGCGCCGTTAGATTTCAAAGTTGCCGCGCCGACTCCCCCTTCATGACCTTTTTCGTTAGTCACCTCTCCCTTTGTCTCCGCGCCCTAGTCATCGCGTAGATTTCATTCTCATTGTACCTTCCTTTTCCTAGATTTGCTCTTCCGCGACAGCGTGTTTGCAGCCTTGATCGCCTGTCCCCCATGCGACTCTCTTTGACCGTAACCTGCCTGCTGAAGTCTTTCTCCTTTTTTTCACACTCCACCCTTCAAGAATCGTAAAGGTCCTTCTTCTTTCCTCATGCATGTAGTCCGTCGAAGTCTAGGACAACTAGGCTTTCTTTTTTTTCTTTCAATTTTAAAATCTCGTGCCTCGACCCATCTTTTTTTGCCGCCTGGGGGAAGGCAAGTTTCAACGCCTCGTACACGGCGCCGCCGGCGCTCTCCTCTTCCCCCCTGACTTTTCCTTGCGATGCCAAGGTAAACTTCTTCGGCTTCCAATATCGGCCTTTTTACTCTATTTCCTTGTTGTTTTTTTCTCCCTGAGATAAATACTTGACGATATCGCCTCCGAGGTTTCCTGGGTTTTGATGCTCGGACGGGCGGACGGCGAAGTGTTTTGCGTGTACACTTTCCTTCACCTTTGCACCTTTTTCCCTCTTCCTGAGCGCTTCGAAGCCTTCCTCCTCTTCCTGTGAAGAATTGCCTAATTTCCTCCCTTTTTCTCCCTTTCCTTTTAGGTATTCTTGAAGCCGGTGGAGTTTCCCCCCCCTCTCCGGCTACCAAGTTACTTTTCTTTTCTCCGTCAATTCTTTCCTTGGAGTCTTCCTTTTCTATGCCATGGGATAGAACAGTCAGCCGGAGGAAACTCCCCTATTCCTGCCTCCCATTGCGTTCTTCAGACTGAATTTTTTAAAAAGTTCGGGCTTATGCCCCTTCGTTTTCCCTTGGTGCTGACGGCGTCCCAACGAGTTGTTGGCGTGGATCTTTCATCCTGCCATGACATGAACGACGACTCCACGTCCTTCCTTTCCTAAGCCCCATCCGGCATCGAATTTTTCGGGGCGCGTTATGACTTTTTTTTGCCTCCCGTGTATGATTATGCAAAATTTCCCCTATTCTCCTCCCCGGAAGGTCGTCGTCTTATTCTTTCGCGCTGCGACGTCATCGACTCGTACGCTTACGTTCTTTTCTTTTTTTTTTTCTGCATTTCATTTCTGGCAGCCCGCGCTTTCTGGTCTCCCCCCGAGGCAGCCGAAAAAAATGAAGCGCAGCCTCTTTTCTTTTTCCCTCAATTTCCTTTCGCCCGACGGCACGCATGTCTGCTGAACAAGCATCCCCCCCGTTTTTCCTTGCTCAACCGCATCTCCCTGGTTTTCCCTACTCGTTGCGTAATCTCCCCTAAACCCGCATCCCTGGCTGAGCCGGTTTTTCCTTTTCTTGCGACTCCGCGGCGCACAGTGACCATTGTGAGTCAACCCTCTTTTCTCTTTATAACACTGGTTATTTATATTCTCTTTCCAAACGATTTGAACGATTCGCCTTTACATGACGATCTTTCTTGTACGAAGCCCTGACCTTTGCTGTTGGCTTGTCTTCTTTCCCTTGGCAATCGCCTCCTGTCCGTTCAGGCTGAGGCAGTTCTCCGGTGATGTTGCCCAAGTGCCGTGAACTGGTTTTCTTTTTTGCTACCTTTGGTTCTCCAGAAGATATCAGGCTACTTCCCTCACCAGATCGATCTTATTTTGCTTTCTTCCCGTTAATGCAGACGGCAATATACTGCCCCTACGCGTGGACCCCCTTCGTCGACCCTCCCTTAACCCCCATACGAAACCGGGCCTCGAGAATTTAAAGAGCCCGCGCTTAGTCGGTTTCTATTTTCCCTTCTTTTTAGCCATACGATTTCTCTTCTTGAGTTCTAGATTAGTTTTTACCGATTCCGTCGTCCTTCCCTTCCCCCCTTGTGGTGTTGAGAGAGCCCAAGACTTTTTGCCCCCGACCTTGCGGTCTCTTAGAACGCGCTTTTCTCTCCTTTGGTGTTGACCTCAAGCCCCTTTCGATTGCTCCCGGAAAACCGACGAATCTCGTCGCCCTTCTCGCCCTTTTATTGTATTAAAGGGTTCCGGAGGCTTGCTTTTTTTTTGTCATTTGTTAGCTCTTTTCCTCGTATTTTGCTGATTGACGTCTGAAAGATCCGGCGAGTCCCCTTTCGGCCTCCCCTTAGCCTCTTTCTGATGGACCTTGCACATGGTGCCCCGTTTTTTCCCTTTGTTTATCCCCTCGCCCTAACTGGCTTCCAACGGATTTTGGCCTCCACGCATGTGCCAGCGCCCCCTAGCGCCGCCAACCCTCTGGACGAGGTTTTTTCCCGTGCCCACGAGGAAGATCTGCTCTGCCCCCTCCCTCTAGATTATCACATAAAAATTATCCGCGTTCTCCGGTCGGCCCTTTTCTAACCAATTTCTCCTGTCGACCGGGCTCGTTTTTCTCCCCTCCTTGCGTCGCTGTTCGTCTCCTTTCCTTGTTGTTCCCCCAGGCGATTACAGACAACGTAATTACCGAACCACGTTTAAGGGCGCTTCTTCATCGCGACGCCCTCCGACACTCTTGCAGCCAGGCATTCGGGCCGTCGCGAGTAGAATGTCCGGCGACACCGCATTAATACTCATCGCGGCTTCCGTTTTCTTCCATTTTGTTTTTAGACCACCCCCCTTTAGCCGCGGTTCCCCCATCCTTTTGCCTCCGACCGAGAATAAGGCCGTCGACCCCGATGACTCCCCTAGGAGAGAACCAGCAGCTCGCCGTCCCCTTACGTCGCGTCCTTTTTCTTCCCTCGTTGGCTGCCGGCCCAATGTTTTTTTCATTGGCTGTTCGGTCATAAAGAGAGCCCCCGGTCAATTCGATGTTTGGCCGCTTCCTTGCCCCTAAAGTGATTGTAATCGGTCGTTCTCTCCTGGATTTTCCCTTTCAAATAGCCTGCGGGTCCTTTTTTTTTTTTTTTCTGCTCACAAACGGAGTGGCCGCGGCAACGAGGGATTTTAAAGCCCGTCCTTTTTCCATTTCCCCGTTTTTCGCCGCTGATCACGTTCCTCGTCCTGAGCGGCACTTTTCGGCTTTCTTTTTTTCACCATAGCGTTTGTCCGGACGCCCTCCTTTTTTTTGCTGAATTGGATTCTCCCGGCTCAACATGCGACTTTGAGGTGACGTAAAAGGCTTTTCTTCAAATCACAATCTTCAAGAACTCGTAAAGGCCCGACGTTCTTTATGCCCGTCATGCACTTTTTTTTTTTCCCCTTTTTGCTTCACCGCCGTTTCGAAGATGAACTTCATGTGAATCGACTCATCTTTTCTTTCTTTGGGCCTCGCCAACGCCGTAAACGGCGCTTCAGCAAGCGCCGACCCGACACGCTTCTCCCTTTTTTTTTCCCTTTCGTGAGCAGTGTTACCCCTTTTGTGTGCCCAAGGCATCGGAGCTTAATCGGCCCAGTATTTTCTCTTTCCTCCCCCTTTTTCTTTCTGATCATATTTTTTCCCTCTTCGAAGCGCAGAGGCCCTCCCCCGTTTACATGCTCCGCCCTGGTAAACCTTTTTTTTTTCTCGAGGGTCACGGCGCCGTGTTTTGTCTGGGAGGCCACTTTGCGCCTCCTTGATGGGCACTTCACGATCTCCCGAAATTGACTCTTAGGTTTCTTTGAATATCTGCCGACGAATTGAATTGGCCGGGCATTCGCTGCTTTCCCGAGTTTTTTTTTCCAGATCATGCTACTTCAATCTCCCACTCACCTTCTGAGCATTGGGCGCCGGCGATCCAATGCAAAGAAACGCCTGGCCCGGATCGCTCCTTTTTTCCCTCTATTCCTGGGGGGGGTCGGAGAAGTGGACTCTTGATGCGATGACGTCGCTCCGGCATACATTAGGAGTTATTTTCAGACCGAATCTAAAAAGTTCGGTAGGTTCTTTTTCCTAGGAACTCCTGTTGTGATAGAATTCTCACAATTCACGCGGGCCCTGCGTTTTTCCTTCCTGACCCTTTATACCTCTTTACGACTTTCCATACCTGGACTACGCTCACTTTTCTTCTTGCTTTGCGCTCCCCCCAGCGACCCTCATCGGCTGCCCTCGCCCCCTCCAGCGACCCAGACGTTTCCTCGGCACCTTTCGTTACGATGTCGGAGGCGATTCTTTTCGCCTCTCTCTCTTTACGCCCGGTACCCCCTCGAGGCGGAGGCCTTGCCGTTTCTTTCCCCCCCCGCTGCTACCGCTTGGCGAAAGAGGTCCGCCGACCAAAATGAACGCAACGAAGGTTGCCGCGAGAGGATTCCCTCGGTGTCCTTCCCTTTCTCTCCCGACTTCGCATGCTGGCTGAACAAGCTTGTCGCGGCGTCGCCATTCCCCCCCCTCTTAACATTTCGTGGGGTACTTCGTTTTTCCTCGCCTTTTGTAACCCGAAAGTCCGGCTGGTCGATTTTCCGAACCTTTTCTTTTGTGTTTTTCGAGCCGGGTCGGCACAATTTCATCAATTGTGAGAGCCATTCCCCCACGGTGAAACGCGATCTACGGCTTAATTCGATTGTCAACGAGAAACGATCTTACAAGCGATTTCTCAATATGACCCAACAGGCGCGCCTCCGATGTGGGCCCCTTCTCTCGGGCGCTGGCACTTTTGTACCTGTTTCCCTTTCTTTCTTCTAGCACCTTCGTCCCCCGTCTACCTTTTATCTGTTTCCAACTTCTCTGAACTGGAAGAAATGGGCGGATTTTCTCATTTCTTTTGCTATTCGACCCCAGATCCCCTTGATTGCCCACGACCTTTTTCCTTTCTCCGACTCGACTGAAATCTACCTCCCAACTACGCGTTGCCTCGCAACCCCAATGGTCCCTCGTTTTTCCACCTTTCCCCCCCCATAGACCGGGGCCGGACGAGAATTTCCCCCGCACAGCGTCCGGCGTTGTACTTTCCCCTGCCCTGGGAGCCTACACGAGCGATCCCGTTTTTCGCGTTCTTACGTCTCCCCACTTTTCGTCGTTTCTTTTT
>Ga0179593_1541194_pt1 | contig 17265 bp, 17 predicted proteins | sample CZODoug2_1_08_16_FD_185931 | JGI IMG/M metagenome (GOLD analysis project Ga0179593, IMG submission 185931) | Vadose zone soil fungal communities from Angelo Coast Range Reserve, California, USA - CZODoug2_1_08_16fungal (PacBio error correction) | ecosystem: Environmental > Terrestrial > Soil >... | reverse complement strand
CTTTTTCGGCGGGTGATGGAGCCCTTCGGAGCGAAATTTTAGTGAATTGTGACCCACAATCGTATCGATTCCGCTTTTTTTTTTCCCCGCAACTCTTTCCACCTCCCAATTCAAGATTCCTTTGTCTCGTCCCCCCCACGAACCGAGCCTCCACACTTAGATTTTTTTTCGTGGAGGGAAAGCCCTAGAACAGAATTTACGGCAGGCCGGGCCCAGTATATGAGAAAATTATAGGAATCTTTTGACAACGCCTCGCCTTTCTTTCCAGCCCCCCAAGAGAAATCCCTCTCAGATCGGGGTTCCCCCAAGAAAGGGAAATGATCTTCCCCCGCGCGCGCGGACTTCGTTGACCCCCGTGAGGAGATCCCGCCCCCCGCGGACATTGTGCTCCAAGATCGACTGACCCCTTTTTTTTTTCATTGCCGTGCTTTTGGATAAAAGGCTCGTTTATACAGCCTCTTCAATGAGATCATTGGACCTTGACCTCTCTTGACTTCCTGAGTGTTCCCCCTTTTTCAAGCGTTTCACGACATAATTGAACTATAACCCCAGGAAGGTCTGGGGTTCTCGAGTACCTCGTCATCGCAAGAGATCTGAAGTTTTCCTGCAGAGTTCTCCCCCCCACCGGCCAGAAAGATTTCTCTTCGCCCCATCCCCCCCAGTAAATCGCGATCACCCCAACGGGGGGGGCTTCCATTCGCCCCTTTTTAGAAGAATGCTTCACTAAAAGCCTTCCCTCTAGTATCATTTACTTCACCAGTAGAACTAGACTTTAAGCATAATTCAGGTTATTCCTTTGCGGGCAGTTTTTTCTTAAGTGGAAGCCATAAAGATTTTCTTCTACTTCATTTGTAGGATTATTTAACTTAGTGCTTCTTTATCGTCCCCCCCATTATCTTGGAAGGAAGTGCTTTAAAATTGTAGCTCCCTTTTGAAAAAGTTACATTTTTTCTCCATCCACCTGAAAGAAAAAGGCAAGCGTGGGAGGTTCGATTCAGCAAGCCTCTTTTCGAGGTTTTCGTGTCGTGTGCCTCCCTCAAAAGCTGAAGCGGGACTTTTCAATAAGGAGTAAGAATGTCTCTTTTTGGAGGAAATTTCACGCGTCAAAATTTTCAAACTAAAGCCAGTTAGACTTCTGCACCTTGTCCGGAACTTTTCCATGTGGCCTTGACTGTAATCCCTTGTTGGGTCCCCAAACTGATTAGGTAAATTCATATCCTTAACGCGCCTTTCGTGTTGCGCCGGCTTTGGCGTAGGAGCCTTAAGTAGTAAACTTTCTGTCTTTTTCTTCCTGCCTATTCTTTTCTTCGCCGTGACTTTTGTGGAAACCTTTCTGCGAAAATTAGTTCTTTTCTGGTTCAGAATGAATACTCCGTAGTGGAGCCGGGCCCTTGGTCGCCCCCCTTTTTTCCCTGTAAAGCCCGTAAGTGGCCCCCATATGTAAAAACCTTTTTCCTTGGTTTGTCACACTTTTTTGGGTCGATTCCCCTTTTCCGAGAAGTCTTGAACCCAGAAAGGTATCCCCTGCCTCACTCTCTGGAAAACCTCCGTTTCCGAGAGTGGGGCTTTAAGGATTCTGCTATGCGCGGAACCGTTTTTTTGTTCGTCCCCACCCCCCCGGTTATCATCTTTTTTCTCAATATGTTTTAGGAACCCAAAAACCAAAAAGCCCTTTCCTTTGGCAACTGGCCCCTTTCCCCCCCCCCCCCCCCCCCCCCCCGGAAAGTACCCCCAAAGTTGGTCGGTTTGCATCGCGAACCGGCTCCTCGAACCCTCTTAATCACCTCCTCGAAAATGGAAGAGTCTCCCAAAGATTACAGTCACCTGGAAGTGTCCTTTATCGTGTAGACTTTTTACAGATGTATCTTATTCCTCCCCGGAGGAGAACCCCCTCATGCTTCTTCGCATTTTTTTGTGATTTTGATGAAATCTCTCCGCTCACCTTCCCCAATCCGTTAAGAATTTTTTTCCCCGGCACCCCCACTTTTGCAAACTAAGCAGAAGCGCACTTCCCAGAACCTTAAGACCAGCAGTTTTCCAGAAGACGTCCAAACCCGGTGGAATATTTCATCTTTCACCCTTAAAGCACTCCGAAATCTCCCACGCCGTGGCGAGCAGACTTTCCTCAGAAGTGGTATAGGTCTTCCTGATATTTTCAGGAACACACTCGGCTGATCCCTGTTTTTCTAGCACCTCTTCCCAGGGCTCCCCGTTTTTAAGTGGCCCTCCCTGGATCATCCCAAGTAGAGTTTCCTAGCAGTAATATCCCTTTGACTCTGAAAGTCACTTCCCCCTTGAGGCGGATCTCTTTTCTTTTTGGATTTCCTTTATTGGAAAGGATGACCCTGAAATTAGTCCCTTCGTGGTTTTCTGTCGTGGTGAGCGTCGTAGAGTGTTCCTGACGCTGTACGCATATGCTCTGAGTTTGCCGGTCTTTCCTTTTTGACGGCCCTTTTTCCCCTTCTTCTTCCCGGATTTTGCGTTGCGCTCTTTTTTTTTGTTATTTAACAAACATTCCTTTTTAAGCGCCGAACTTCATCTTAGCTTTCTCCCCCTTTCCTGGGATAAGTTACCCCTTTGAACCACGCCCCAAGGAGACCCCGGCCCCCGGCATAAACGCTCCCTTTAAATTTGGCCCCATAATTTTTCCCCTTGCTGAAAGACCCTTCGTTTTTTTTCGGATCTCTCAGATGTCCCTATAGAAAGATTTCCCCCATTTTTCTCTCTTCCTTAAAAGGACAGTTTTTTTGTTTCCCCTTCCACGCTTACTAGACCCGTTATGGGGGGCGGATTGATACCCCCGATTCGAAAAAAGGGATTGACTAATTTTCTGCAGCTGCCGAGAAGACGCTGTTCAACGGGACAATAGATCGAGTTGCTATGATACCTTCTTCTAGCCTTCATCCTTCCTTGCCAAATCCACCACCTCCCCCCAGTGTTAACCACTTTTTTGTCATATTTCCACCCTTCTTGACAACCAGTTCTTTTTTCCCGGCTCACCCCGTTTTGATCCCATGACCCCCCGCCCCTAATTTCCTTAAGGGCGGGTCCCCACAAGCCACATCTACCTTCAGGGCAACTTATGAAGTTATACCCTCTTGTGTTCTCAAGGTAGGGAATACCCCCGAAGACGTCCCAACGGCGCACCCCTCCAGAAAATTTTCGGCTCAGATATTTGCTGGGGACCCCCCAACTCATGAGTTTTTTTGCACACGGCCCCTTTTTTCGGTGTTTAAACTCGTGCAGATCCCGACGACACCCCGGCGATTGCGCTGACGCGGGAATGGCCTCCCCCTCCTCTGTAACAGTCCTTCAAATTGCCAAACGGTTTTTTTTTTGAACGTCCTCTTCAAAAGCTTCAATGCCTAGTTGATCGATCAAACCTTTTGAGTTCCCCCTTTGGGATTGAGACTTCCCCGTTTTCCTGACCCAAGATGGAATTTTTCATCAGGCTTTCTTTCAGCTTTTGCAGAGCTTCCTAGCTTCAAGCTTCTCGTCAATCCCTCAGAAAGACCAGATAGTAGAAGACGACCTCCCTATCCCCCTAAGAAAACCCCCCCCTGGTCTTCGTCTGGAAGGATCCAGAACCCCCTGCATCAGTGAGTGCCCCAAGGGAGAGTTTTTCAACAATTAGCTGTCGGTACCTTCTCCTTTTCTTATCAGGAACCCTGGGATTTTTTTCCCTGCGCCCCGTTGAGTTATTCGAGGGACGTGTATTGTTTGATAGGGGCGATGAAATGCAGACCGCGGTTCGGACCCGCGGCAAGGCGAGGAAGGCCCCTGCGATCCTGGGCGGTGGTCCTCACCTTTATCTCCTAACTGCCGAGTTGCTACTCGAAGTAGGTAGAGGAAATTTAACAAGTTTCGTAAACATAATCAGGCCAGAGCCGCGGTTCCCCCCCGAGGAGTGGCCGCCAATTTTATGTGACCCCTTTTTATGAAAATTCTGGAACCCCCCTTTCTTCTGCAAAACCTCTGAGTTTTCATTGCGGCGATCTTACTCCATGCAAAATGTCCGTTTTCAGGCTACCCGAATCCTCAGGATTCCCCCAACAGCTTAGTTCGTTCACGCCCTCAGAAGGCTCAACTTTGCCGAGAGAGAAGCTGAGATGCTCGCTTCCCGCTCAGTTATCGCGTCGTCCGTTTAGCAAGAGACTGGCCTTGTCCCTTGAAATGCGTGATATATTCCCCCCATCGCGGGCAGTGGATGCCGTTCTTTTGGGTTCCGTTTCCCCCTATTTTCAGGTGACTCATTGGGCAAAAGCCAGAGTGCGGTTTCCTCGGCCTTCAGTAAGCTGGCACAATTTAACTTGAATCCTTCCGATTCAGCCTAGTCTACCTTCCCCCGCAAAATGATTTTTTTAATCTACTCTGTGTTGTCTTTATTAATTGATTGTTCTGCACATAAGAGAGGATCCCTAGAGCAATTCCTACATGAGGTCCCCCTCTCCTGAGGACCGCCTTTAAAAAAAGCTTCCCCAATTCCAGATCTCCATAGCAACCCCTCCGAGATGATGCGAGAGCTCATTTGTTGTACCAGCGTTTTTGCTTCTATGAGGAAACCCCTTTTACAGCCCCGGACAATGCACGTCTATGCGACCCTTATCCGCGGCTAAAAAGACCCTGACGAGTGCATCGCAGAGGCTTTCCCGCCACTTCCCGGGCCTGCTCGTTGCAGAGAGCTCTCTTCGTTAAGGTGCGGAGCTGTAAGCCCTGAGCTTCATGAGTACCTCGCCGAAATGGCTTGAGGTTTGGCTCCACAAGGCGGTGGGCTTCAGAATTTGTTGATCATTGGCGTCCGATATTATTTCGCGGCCTTTGAGTGTGATTTTTTTTTGACGTTGTCCCCTACTCCTTTCATACTTCGAGCAGTCCCCGTTCTCTTATGGGGCCTTCCTAAGTGACGTCCAGCGAATTTTTTGAAGCTGATCCTTTTGGCACGGACTGCGCGGTCGCCAGGCCTAAGATTCATTCGCCCTCTCGCCCCAATAAGAGATCCCCTACCTCCGGGGCGCCTGTAGCTTTCGCACAGGTGGGAGATGCGTTGATCCCCGCTCCGATCCCATAGAGTTCTAATTTCCCTTAAAAAGGGTCAGTGAGGAAGCGAAGGAAAAAGGTCCCCCCCCCCCCCCATGCCTCACCAACACAACCCACACACCCATCCCCCCCCTACAACAACCAACCACATGCCCCCTTCCAGTCTTACCAACACCAAACACACCCCGCTCCCCCACGCCCCACCCCTCCCCCCCCCCCCCCCCCCCCCCCCCCCCCCCCCCCCCCTCTTTTCCCTTCCGCTTCTGACCTTTGGTTTGGCTTCTGGAAGCGACGATTGCTCCCTTTCGCACGTCCTCGTTGTTCCGTGATTGACCCCTTCAGCAGTTGCCCATATCGCCCCAATTGAAAGAGCGACTCTCCAACGCTTCCCTCGTTGTAGCTCACCCCCAGTTCCCAGATCTTCGCATCCCTTGAGCCAGCCAATTCCCATGAAAAGGTCGTTCGATGCCGTGCCCTTCATTTTGCCGATTCGGTGACCACGACTTTGCCGGAATCAGTGCAATTCGGACATCTTTCTGGGGTGTGACGCTTTCCCCCGTAGGAAAAGATGACTATCTGTATTCAGTGACCCTGGACCTCTTCTAAAAGGCCGTTTCAAAGGTAAAGGACGTGCTGAAGTGGGTCACCAACTTCTGTTCCCAGATTTTAATCTTGCACGCAGCTGGCTTTATCCTTTTGCGCCGGCGCTGGTGGCCTTCCCTAAGACTATTCCAATTGCTTTTCAACGGAATAATTTACTGATTTTTCCGTTGACGCTTTGGACCCCCCCCCCGCCGTGAAAAAGCTTCTTGCCGTGGGGGGTTTCCTTCATGGATAAATGGCGAGGGAAGTCGGCCAAATGTTTCCCTCCCCCTCACTGTGGAACAAGAGGGAATTTTTTTGAATCATTGGGATTGGGGCAGTGTTACCATTCGAAGAACAGACTTCTGAGAATAGATTTCTCCACCTCCCGATGTATCTCTTTAGAGGGGAGCCCTTAAGGACTTCGCGGAAAAGTTTCCCCAACTTGTAGTTAAAACCCTCAAACCGTATCCCCTGGTCTGGAGCATAATCCCAACAACTCCCTTGTGAAGAAACGTAGCATCCCCCCCATGGGGAAATCTTGGCGATTTCTTCTCATCCCGAACCGGCCCCCCCCTAAAACCGAATTCTTCTTGCAGCGGCGACACTTGGATTTGGGCTGTTCGTTTCCAGCCTCCCAGGGAAGTGGCCCCTTGTCGCCCAGCCCGTTCGATTTTCTGTCTGAGAAAAGTTGCGTGAATTGCGCATGCGCGTTTCTTTCCCTGTTGTTCGCTCAACGCCGCTTCAATAGAGAAAACCCTGAAGATCTTGCTCCCGGAAAAAAATCGGCCCCATAACCCCTGATGCACTTACCCAGAAAAAGCAGCCTCGACGGCCGCTCCCCCCGACAGATGCCTCCCCCACGACTTTCATCCCGCCTGTTTTCTAGGAAAATGACCTCCCTCATCCGGAAGTCTAGAGCCCGCAGCACCCCTTGCATGACTTCCTTCGTCGTCCGCTCGATTGACCCCGTCTTTACTTCAAAACCTCTCCTGCTGATTTTCTATCAAGGGCTCTCCAGTTTTTCAGTGTGGCAGGCCCGCCCCCTGGATAGCCTCTTTGTGGTTTAACTTCCCATAGAAGGGTCTCAGATAAAACGTTTGAAGTCATTGCTGTTTTCTCTCTATTTTCGGTGTCTTCGCAGTTCATCCCACAGAGGAAATTCGGTGGGTGCCGAGATAGTGTGCTGTGCTGGACTAGATCTGTAATTAAGGCTGGGGGCCTTGCTTCGCTTTCTCAGGGGAGACTTTCCCCCCTGCCTGATCTTTAGAGTGGGAATATGTATTTCACCACACATCACAACCTCCCGCCTCGCCCTCCTTCGCGGTTATCCTCTTTATATAAGAGAAAGAGTTCTTGCAGCGACCCTTTTTTCCGGCCAAGGCCTCCCGGATTTCCTTTCCATTCGCAACATATAATTTCCCCCCTTCGAGAGGAGATGTGTCTTTTTTTTGTACGCTGAAGTCGGTTAGAGATTTTCACCGCCTACAGCACGACATTTGGATATACCTTTGATAAAATTCTTTTTGTTCCTCAAGTTCTACATAGAAAAGGTTTCTCTTTTTATACAGATGTCGGAGATCTTTTTTCCGCGCATCTCTCCCCTCCTTTTTGAGATCCCCCCGGTTATCACTGTTGAATGCAAATTCTGAGATCAGCGCTGCTGTTACTTTCTTTCCCAGCGTAAAACTCGACCCAACCCCATATCAGTGTCATTCCGGGTTTTGACCTTACGGGCTTCCAACCCTTCTTTCCAGGACTAATCCTAAACGCCGTTTTAAATGAATTGAGGGTGACCCCCCCCGTCACCTTTTCGCTTCACGGAACCCCAAGCTGCACTTCCGGACAATCAGGGGAACCCAAACGAACTTGGTTACAGACGTCGAGTTGTGAAGGTCCATAACCAGCCTTCGCAAAACCTTCGCGGCCCATAAAGAATTCCCCCTGGGAAAGCAGACCCCCCTGATTTCATCCACAGGCCTTTCTTTTCGGATTTGGTCCGTGCGGTTTTCCTATCCCTTCCCGTCGAAAAGATTTTTTGGCCGCCGTTTGACGCGTTCAAGTTTCCCCCCTCCCGGTCAAAAATTTTCTTACTCAATTGTCGTTTGACGTCCCACGACCAAAAAATCGTTCCAAATGCAAGGCCGGCCCACCACTCTTCCCCTTTCATCCGATTATTTCCCAAATGTGTCTCTGAATAATCTGGACTTGATCCCCCCTATGTAAACTTGGCAGCTTAGGCATTTTGGAGAGCTTCAACGCCTTCTCGTCAATAACTTTCTGCACGAAGCGACCAAATGTAGAAGCTTTTCAAGAGCCCCACGTTCATCGCTTTCTCTTGCAAAACCCCCCTGGACGCAGCGGGTCAAGAACCTGTTCCTTATTCGTGATTATCTTGCGAGTCCCTTTTTTTCCCCCATTAGGTACTGGTCTCTTACAAGCATTCTTCTTCATTCCCCGGGAGCTGGTGAGCCCAGTGTAGTTCTTTTTCTTTGTTTAGTTTGACTTATAGGTGTGACGAAGAATGAATCTTCCTTTGGCCTTTGCGACACGCGGCAGAGCCTTTGAGTGAAATCACCTTATTTCCATGAGTAGGATCCTTTTTCCCGGAACTTAGCCCCTCCACATACTACCTTGCAGACTTCACCAGGCTAGTTACGTGACCAAGAGTCTCAACTCAACCGGCTTTCCGCGGTCACCTATCTTCCTGATCGCAAGAAACATGATAAGCTTTCTTGATTCCCCACCCGTTGAGAGAAACCGGTCCGCTTTATCTTATTCCCACAAATGGCCCCGCCCAATGGGTAATCTCCTTTCCGAACCTGAATTTACACGACAGCCGCCCCCGCACGAAGAAGAAGGCCCGTGAGGGCTAGAGCAGGACTCGCTTTGCGGAGATGATTCTTCAGTTTTGGATCTAAGTTTGACTCCTGTTGAAGGCCCAATGGAAATGATGTCTTTCGAGCTCGGGCATTTTTTTGCTCGAGAATCCCCGTTGCCCGCCTACCCCGGTGGACTTCTTTACTTTACCCTGTGGGAAAGAGTCCGGCCTCGGCTCCCTTCCCAGGAATTAGACTCATTTTTCACAATTCATTCTTTTCCACTCCTGCTCCGATAAGCTTCGTCGGGGCTCCAGAAAAAGACCCGAATCTCTTTCCTCCCTCCTCCGTTGTTGTTGTTCTCTTCCCCTTTTGCGGGTGCTCCCCCCACACTCGGCTCGACAATTTTCCACTTTGAATTTTCCTTAAGAATAGTCTCCCTCGCAAGGCGACCCGCCCCGCTTTTCCCCCCTCCCTCTGACCCTTGATCGTAAGTCCCCCCGAGCTGATCCCAACTGCCCGCGATGGTCATTCGTGAGAACCAGCATCCAGGCCATCCCCGCCTTTCCCCACCTTCTCAAATGGATCGACTAACCGTTCTTAGCGAGCCCGCAGCGAGCCGCTCTCGTCCTACCACGCTCTGCGGCGTGCCGGCGCGCGGTGGTTTTTTGGACTTCCGTTGCCAGCATGACCCACTTGGAGTTGTGGAATGTGCGTTCCCGACAAATGGTTCCCTTGCCCGGGCTTCCAGGCTTGTCGAAGAACTGCTTTCCTCCCTATTTAATGGCCTGGAGCCTTCCCTCGGCCGAGTGAGTTCTCTTTCTACGCGTTTTTCCCCCGGTTCCCCCTACTCCTTTATACTCCTTATAGAATTCCCTTTTAGGAGGGGCCTTTCCCCTTTCCGATTACCTCGTAATACCCAGTGACATAAATTTCGACAAAGGAACTTCCATACAAGATAGGCTCGCCCCCTATCCCCTCGCCACACGCCCTCTAATACAAGGGTCTGTCGCACACTTTCCTGAGACGATTTTTTTGAGCTAACTTTCCGACGGTCCGACCTTAAAAATTCCTCCTTCAATTGAGAAAGCCAACTTAAAATGCTTGCTCAATTGTTTGTTGGCAAGTGTGAAGCCCCCCCCGTGTCGCTTCTCCTTCCCTTTGTCGGCTATTATTTTTTTTTAAGCCTTGTGCTTGTTCTCCCCAAAATTCCCTTCAGAACGAAGATGCCCTGAAATTCCCTCTTTCTCTGCCAGAGATTGTCGCCCCTCCCATTGGCCGCCCACCTGTGCCGGATCTCTGCCGGCCCCGCCGGCCAATCGTTTTTTCGTGCTTTGACGTCAAACGCTTCCGTTTGAATGGACTCAAGGGTGGAGGAGGGAGGTTTGACCTGCTTTTCCATAAACTAACCATAGTTAGATTTACTGCACCGACCCGGTACCCCCTCCTCCCAGCCACCTTGGGGAAAATCATGAATTCCCCCAAACCCTGGTCACTTCTCTTGACAACCCTTGAGCATGTCTTCGTGAGAGCCGCGCTGTGTCCTTTCAGACTCGAGGATGTCGGTTCTCTCATTCTTTCCTGATGTCCTTCTTACCCCCTGTTACACCGCGACCCTGGGGTCCGTGATGTGGGAGTGGCGCCGGGTTCTCCAGAACGGGGTTTAATATGTCCCCCCCTCTGCAGTGGGTTTTCTTTTGCTACTCAGTGGGACGATGCCCTCTCCGACAAGAAACCTCTGCTCGAATTTTTCCTGCAATTCAAGATGGCCTGTTGGAAGGAGAGAATCAAAGCAAGTCACTTGTCATCGTTCTTCCCCCAGACCCACCGGGTCTCGTCAGAAGACTTGAGAAAAACCACAACCGCCCTTTCTAAACGTAGAGCCTTTGTCCCGCGTTGTCTACTTTGCTGAAACAGGCAGTCAGCTCCCCTGAAAAGTAGGCCGTCGGACATGGAAATCTTCTGGCTCCAATTCCCGAGTGCGCCCGTGCTTCAACTTCGTGTCTACGTGAAGTGTTCACGATGTAGTTTAAAAGCGACCCTCTACCCCATTCTAGTGACGATGCTCTTCCCTTTTTATGTGCCACAAATCCCACGCTTTTTCATCAGCGAACAATATCTTGCGGAAAACCCCCTCTCCAGGAAATAGCAGACTCTGAGGCAAGTCCAGCAGGATTACACTCAAAATGACTCATTCCCCCCCCAAAAAAAACCAGAATGTTAATGCTGTTCCCCCCCAATCACCACAAACTCCATTCCCTCCGCCCGATTGACCCCCGAGTAAGAAGTTTTATCCCTCTTTTCACAATGACTTGGAAAAAACAACCTCTTTGAGCGATACCTTGACCCTCCTAAGCTAGTTTTTTTAAGTGGCCATCCCAATCTGGATCATCCTTCCCCTTCGCGGTTCCCCTTAAACCCTCCTGTTCAAATAAACGATAAATAAAAACTCCTTAAGGTCATGCTTGCCCCCCTCCCCGCGGGCGGGCTTCTTGACTCCTCATGATTTTTCCTTCTTTATTGTAAGCATTGTAACCTTCTTCTTGACCTTAGGTGGTTTTTGGAGCGATTTGAGCCCTGCGAGTTTAGCTTGTCATTCCTGCGGGTTTCTTTTTACTTCACATGCTTTTTTTTCCTTCTTGGTCTCCTTCAACGATCTGAACGGATTTTTGCGCTCGTTGCGCTCCTTCATCCACCACAACTTGTAAGCGATAGCCGACTGAGAACCCGTCTCTCCGCTTTTTTTCTCAGATCATCTTGCCACTAGGAAACGTCCCCCTACTTTAAAGGCCAGGTTGCTTTTCTCTTTCCTTTACAATTCTCCCCCTACTACCACTCTCAGATGAAGTATGTCCCCCTCCTTCTTTTTAGATGAACGTTCTCGAGATGCACTCAATCGCACGCTTTTTCTTTCTATCCCCTAACCCTTCCCTGTGTGTTTGTGTTCATCAGACTTTTCTGATACGGTCTGATTGATACCTGACACCTTGACTTTTTTTCTCTAAATCCTGACTTTCCCCCGCGCTATAGGTCCTTCTGGTGCATGCCCTTCTCGGAGGTCCTTGCTTTATTATTCGTAACAAATGATTCCCCACATAGAAAACAATTCATTTTCCCCCCTTCAGATTCCTGGTGGTCACCTTCCGTTTTCAACCCCCCCCGGAATTACAGGAGGTCCCCCCCTCAGTTCAGTTGCATGCGGACCCAACTTCATCACTAATTTTCTTTTTTTCCAATGCTTCCCCCCTCCCTTGCAAGAAGTAGCCGTCTCCCGACCCACCGGTGTATAAAGTTGAGGGGGAAATCCCTCCTCCCAACAGCGGTCCGCTTCCCCTCCCTTACTTTTGTAAAGACTTGAGTGACAGGACCAAACTTATGATCCCCTTCCTTTTCCCTTGCCACCCGATAGTAACTTCTTTCCAGTACTGAAGACAGTCCCCCTTATTGGATGTGACTCCGTTCCCTCACCCATCTTTTCACAGGGATTTCACCATCAAAAATGATTTTCAGTTCCTCTCTCGGTCCCACTAAACTACATCTGTCAAAATGAAGACTCCGGAATAGCGACGATAAACCCCCTTCTTGGGAGGGGCCCCCAATGTTCTCGACTAATATCCTTTTTTTCCCTGCGCCCTCGGAAAAAGTTTTACATTGGCCTCTTCGCAAGTCTTTTGACGAGATTTTGTTATCAATCCTTTTCTTTTTCTTTCCAAGATCCGACAACGATGTGACAGAGCACTCCCCCCCACTCATCCACTTCCAAAATTTGCGGGCTGCCCCCTTTTACGTAGTGCTATCCAGGGGAGATTTGTAAACCATTAGCCCCCCGCTTTTTCCTCTGGTTAGATCCCCGCCCCCCTTTTTTTCTCTCACTCTGTTATGAGAAAGGAGCCCCGTCGTCCTTGATAAGATCCCGAGGTTTTGGCGCACGCTGAAATCCCCCGTCTTTCTCCCAGCGGTTTCTTGACGGAAATCACTGTCTTCATCGGGCGGCTTCTCTTCCCTTTAGCCCACCTTCCGTTTTATTCGAGGGAAAGGAGAGGGAAACAGTTTTCTCCAAAAAAAGGTTCCTCCGAGAAGCTCTCTCTTTTACGAAACCCCCTTTCCATCCCCATCTTGACACCACCTGGAGAGACAACAGATCCAAAATGGAGGCGACTTTTCCCCATTCCACCAAGTCTTCCGTTCCTTACAGATCCGCCTTTCCCCACTAAAGATACACCGTTTCCGATGATGAACGCTTCTAGGATTGGCTCTCGCGACTTTTTCTCGCTTCCTGAAGATTTTCCTTTAAGCCGAGTCTCTCCGCCCATTTGGACATTGGCCGGTTTCCTTTCAATGTCTCCTCATCCCCACCACGCTCTCTGAGGCATCAGCCTTTGTTCCCGTCCGATCAAGCGTAAGGGGATTTCTTTTTTTTCCCCTATTTCGGTTTGGACGGTCACCCCTTTACGATTATTACGGAATCGCATTGTCCCCCCAATAATTGATCCCCTTTTGCTAGTATGTGCTCCATCCCCCCCCCCCCTCCCTCCTAAATCTCTATATTCCCTTGTTGTTTTTTAGAGTCTCTTATTCTTTTTATACGAGATGAATCGGCGCTAACTTCCCCCCCCCCCCCCCCCTCAATTGAGAGTTACTTAAGAATCCTCCTCCTTCGACCAGACCCCAACTCCCCCTCTGAGTCCTTTCAAACCGAGCTATGGCGCCCCTCTTTCATTCCAAAAAGATCTTCGTGAGAAGCATATCTCCTTTCCCTTCCCAAAGGCCTTCCTAACTACTTCCCCTATAGAAGAGGCTCCGAACCGCAGGACAGAGCATATCATCTCTAGTCGGCGATACCCCCCGTCTGTGTTCAGAGAGGTGTTCTTTTTGGGTCCCATTAAGGTGCGGAGTTCATCATTAAACATTCCCATTCAGTTTCCGCATAGAAGCCATGGTTGTGTCCCGGGCTTTTTTTTCTTAAAGTTCTTTCAATTTGTTCTTGGAGGAAAAGTTGATAGGTCTCGAGTGTGACACTTTTTTCCCCCCATGACCCCCCCTCTAAGGAGGAGCAACACGGCTTTTTTTCGTGGAACTTTTTTAAGGAAGAACAGAAATATTCCTTTCAATTCCCGGGCTCCGACTCCTTAGATGAAGTTCTTCGCCCCTAGCCCCCCACGAAAAGAACATCCCCGTCTCCCCCACTCCTCGCCCTTCACCCCTCCCTCCTGGTTCCTGCGAGTCCTTTCTCGAACTTCCGAAAGCCTTTCCTTTTTTACCCGCCTTTTCTTGAGACTCACATAACTTTATGTAGAAGTCTCTGGGCTCATTTTTGTTTCTGGAAGCCCTTTCCAGATCGTTATAAGTAAACCTTTCGGATTCCAGTCAGCGTTGTGCACCCCGCCCAAAATTATCTCACGCCTTCTCCCACAAAGTTCTCTCACATTCTTTCGAGTTAGCCTTCCCCATTTGTCCCCCAATTTTTTCTTATTTTTTTCTGATTCGAATCGGGCCTTTGCACCTTGTACGTCCCCGGCCCCCCCTTTTGCCCCTTCCCCCAGTCTCGGGGAAAGTAAAGTTTTTTACACTTGGAGAAATCCCCCGCGTTTCTCCCTTTAACCTCCCCCCATGATCGTTAGACGTTTTCCTTTCACAGCCGTTTTTCCCTTGTATTTTTTTCCAAGTTCCTTTTTGCAAGGTCCCCACTAAATCATGAAGTTTTCCTTTTTCCGAGTCCTTTCCAACCATCTTTTGCGTCGTTTGGTGCGTATCTTTTCCCATCCCATGAGAAAGGGATTCTCTTTCCCCTTCCTCTTTGCACTGATTTTTTTTCCTCTGTTTTTTCCCCAATGACGTGCCCCTTCTTGATGAAGTGGGGGTTAACTCCTTTTTTCAAACGGCTTCTAAGGCCGGGAAAGCCTTTTTTCCTCATTAATCCCCTCAACGGCCATGTCCCTTGGGTATTGGGTAGATTTTCCTTTTACGTCGAAGGCTTTCTCCCACAGCAGGTAGAATATCCCCCTCTGCACCGCTTCGCCTTTTGCTCCTCTCTTCGAATGCCGAGACCCCTCCTTTAACAAAAAATCAGTATCCCCTCCCTCCCCCCCTTCTCAATACCGGTTTCTTGCCCCAAAAACCAACTTCCAAAAAAGCCGGTGCTTCCTTTTTCTCTCCCAATGTCTTTGCTCCCGGTATGCATCGCCTCTCCCACTCCCCCCCTCCGTGGGCTACCATCCCCCCCCCCCCTCCCTCAAAAACCCCACAACAGGCTTTCTCCCCCCCCCCCCCCCCCCCCCCCCCTCCCCCCCTCTTCACCAGACCCCTTATTCTCCCCCCTCCCCGAGAACATGGAAATCTTCTTTCTTTTCTGGACTCGCGTGAGCACCTTTTCGGGACCCCTTTTCTGCGTTTCCGATGTATTCTCAGGGAGGCCCCCTTTAAAGTAGCCTCTTCGACTCTCTAACCCCCCTAGCGAAATCGAGCCCCTGAAGAGAGCTTTTCTTTCGGGCACCCCCCTCGTCAAACCTCTCCTCCCGTAAAGAAGAAAAAGCATTCCCTCGAAGTCCCCCTCCTCCCCCTCTAGATCCCCCGACCGTTTCCCCCCCTCATGCTGACAAATTCCCAATCCATCCTTCCCCCCTCCCGAAGAAAGGGGCGTCCGCTTCCGCCGTCTTCTAGGTTATTTTCCCCCCCCCTTGGAGGATCCCTTCTTTGTGATTTTTTTTTTTCCCGGGATCAAGTAGTTTTTAAGGTTCGCAACCCAGTATCATCTCCTTTGTTTACATGAAAAATTTTTTTTTTCCCCTTCTCCTCCCCTTTCCTAGGAGTAATGATGAAGCACTCCCTTGGTTTTTTCCGGTGATTGGCAGCTCCCTGAAAGATCCCCCTTTTTTTTTTCCTTCGTGGTCCTTTGTAGCGCTCTCCTTTGCTGTAGGAATCTCTTTTCCGGGTTTTTTCTTTTTTTTTTGCAGGAAATAAAAGCTCTTCCCCTGATTGTGCTCTCTCTTTGGGATTTATTTCCCCCCTCAGGGAAGCGAAGCGCCTTCCATGCTATTTTTCAGAGGGTCTCATGACGCTCTTTTGACCCCGATGTTTAAGCGCCCCTTCCAGGAAAAGGCCCTTCTCCCCCTCTGTAACTTCCCCTTTTCTTTTAATCCTTTCCATGGTGCCCCCCCCCTTACGACGTTTCTTTTTTCTGTTGATTCCCTCCCCAGAGAACCTCCCCCCCCCTTTTCTCTACCCTTTCCTTCCTCGGTGGTGATTTTTTTTTTTCTGAATCTATCCCCTTCCTGATGCTCTTTGGACGAACAAAGTTCTCTTTTCGCTAATCTTTTCCCTTCTCGGTATCAGGCCGCTTTCTTTCCTCCTCTGCTCCTCCTCCCTTTCTAAGAGTCACCTTCTAATAGACCCCCCCCCCAAAATACGTGTTACCCCCTGGTTTTTTGTTCCCCCCCCCCAAACTTTATTTAAAGGAATTAACGGCCCTCTCCCGGTGATTCCCATCTTGAACAAAACAATTCCTTCCCCTTTTTCCCAATGTTTACAAGACGGAAAGGAGAAGGTCCTCTACGCCGTTATCCCCTACACCTGGTTATCAAGGGTCCCCCTCCCCGGGCTTCCTCCCCAACCTCTCCTTTGCAAACCGATAATTCTCCTTCTGCACAGGTTGGACCTCCCTTTGACCCAACTTAATGATTTTTTTGGGACCGTGACCAACCTCTGTGATCGGAAAAGTCTCTTCCCCCCAGTTGGGCAGACATCCCTGAACTAGGGAAGGGAGGGTCGTGCCGACTACGCGGTCGACCATTCCTCCTTCTTTATTTCAACATCCCCAATGATTTCTTTTAGTTTTCTTCCCCCCTCCAAAAATCGGGAGTATCCCCCTGCGTGACCCTTGCCCCCCTATAGAAACGATTCGATGAATTGTCCTCCAAATGTGGCGATGCTTCAAGTTCCATTTCGATGGAAACTTTTTTCCCTCAGCTCTCCTTATTCATACTCCTACGGCGGAATCCTTCAATAACTCCTCACTTCCCAACTATGCTCCGCCCGAGTTTATCCGCTTCTTAAGCCAACCAGTCAATCTCTTACCGCAAGACTTGAAGTTAGTGATTCTTCCCCTTTGAAGTCACCCCTTTCTTCCTTCGTCGTCCTCGTTTAGTCTCCAGGAAACATTTTTCTTGGACAGGTCGTTGTATTAGGATCGCGACTTCGAGTTTTCTGGGGATAGGGAGATCTCTGCTGGCCGTTTCGGCGGATCGTGTCCCCAAGGAAATAAATTCTTTGTGACGATGGGTAATAGTCAAATTCCTTACCTTCCGTTTTTGAGGTCCCCGTAAGTATTAATTCTCTAGGTGCACCAGTGAACACTCCCCCAAGGTTCACCCGGCCGAGACCTTCAAGATATGGGCCCTCTCGCACTGAAACACTTCTTGATCCCCAAAGCCTAGAGCAAGAAATCCCGGCAAGGTACCTCCCTAGACTCGAAAGGAAACACCCGACAAGGAAAAAAGCTCCGCAACTTCTTTTCAACCCTCAAAGACCAGGAGCCCTTACCGTTACTTGCGAAGCCTCGGAAGACCTCGATGAAGCGCTCCTGTTTAGCAAGCGTCGAGACGGTTTCGAAGATCTTTTTCCTTGGCCGGTGGGCCTTCTTCCCTGCTGTGCTCTCAAGAAAAAAATATGGCTATTCTAGAGCATCCATTGGTCCGTGAAGATTTTTCCTGGAATGGGAAATTTTTAACGAGTGCCTTGGAATAGGAATATAAGATTCTTCTCCGCTCAGTTTAACAATTCACTGCCCTTTTTTCCTCCTCCGATTAATTTTTTTCCCGCAAATGACTCG
>Ga0179593_1644916_pt1 | contig 17266 bp, 29 predicted proteins | sample CZODoug2_1_08_16_FD_185931 | JGI IMG/M metagenome (GOLD analysis project Ga0179593, IMG submission 185931) | Vadose zone soil fungal communities from Angelo Coast Range Reserve, California, USA - CZODoug2_1_08_16fungal (PacBio error correction) | ecosystem: Environmental > Terrestrial > Soil >... | reverse complement strand
TTTTCTGAGGAGTGCCATTTCTCTTAGGGTCCCGGCAGATGTTTAACTTCTTCCCCTTGGCTTCCCCCAGTACAACCTTCTTTGAGATTTTTTTTTTTTAATGATTCTTCTCAAGCTATTAGTCGCATGCTTTGCTCGCACCCCTGGCACATTCCCTTCTCCCTCTTCTTCGACCCATTTCCCCCCTCACCATCTTTTTTCCCCATGAACCCTTCCCCCCCTTTTCCGGGAGTGTCCCCGGTTAAAACCGCCATGGGACTTGATCGTTTTTCCCTTTCCCTCGTTCGTTTTGGAACGTTTTTCCGTCAAGGAGCTCTCCCAGTCCAAGAGACCCTTGCGTTTGCTTTATTGAGGACCTCGGTGCTGAGCTAAAGCGACCCGGTGACGCTCCCTGTTGGTCCTTTCCCTCTTTCTGAGACCTTTTTTTCGGCGCTTCCTTGCAACTTGAATTTCCCCCTTTTTCCGATTTCCGATGGCCCTCTTTAAAATTTTTGAGAAGATTCACATTTTTTCTTCTTTTGACATATTCCCCTCCCGAAGCCCCATTAAATGGCTTCAATCCTTCTCCCCCACGGTGGTGTTCATAGAGACTTCCCCCAGTACCCTCTCGATTTAGAAACCCTTTTGGGCCACTACCTCAGAGACCCAAGATCGTTTTTTTCCATGACCCTTGTGTTCCCTTTTTTGGAGATTGTTAATCCCTACTGTTGATAGATTTTTGACACTCACTCCCTTGGAGGTCGTTTTCTTCTGTAGCTCCTTTCCCCCCTTTTATCTCTCTCCTGTGTTTCCCTAATGTCACCCCCCCGCCACCCCCCCCTTAACGTCCCCTTCCCCTTATAAGGTTCCCTCCATTCTGGTCTCAGGATCATAGTTGAGTTCTCTCATGGACCCAGCAATGTTCCCTTGGACTTTTTCCCTCTTTTTTTCCCTTCTTTACCTCTTTCTCAAGTTCGCGTCTTTCTGCTATACGTGTCTCCCCAAAATTTTCTTCAAAGGAACCTGTATTTAGAGACTTTCCGTGATTCAGAGGTCCTTTCAAACCTTGATTTTTGCTCCGGTCATTAGTAGATGTCCACCACTTCCTTTTTTCTCTTTCCTCGCCTGCAAGTATCCCTTTTTTCTCACTTGACCCTCTTTCCGATCCCGCTTTCGAAACTCCGTTTCCAACCATAGGCGAATGTAGACGTTTTCTCTTCCCCCCCTGTCACTTTTACACTTCCCCCGAGGGCCATCCCCACCCCCCAAAGAATTTTCACCTGGTTTACGCAGGAGTTTATGTCCTTGCCGGTTCTCATCATTGCACCCCCTCTTTCCTTTGCCTTTTCCCCTTTCTTCTCATCATTTTTTCTTTAAAATTTCCTTACCAAGCGGTCGCCCTGCGAATGTTTCATGGTCATTTCTGAAACCCGGCCTCGTTTTTATTTTTCCTTCCTCGGCTTTCTCTTTTTGTTCTTCTCCGGTTCTCCCTGGCGGACTTTCCCAACCAAATCTCGAAGAAGTTGCTGGTTGTTGCGTCTTCCATTCTTTTTGCCCCTTTCCCCTAAGGGCTCTGTCCCCCAGACTTTTCCGTCAATGAGGGTTTGGCGGTGTCGCTTCACGCGACTTCTTATTTGGCGTTCGTCCCCGACTCCCCGATTTCGTAGAAATTCTTCTTCGTCGCCACCGAACCCCCCGCCCTGTGAACCTGAATAAAATAGCCTTTCCATTTCAAGGTAATGCGTTTCGCTCTTTCTCCGCCTTTCCCACGCACTTCCCCTTGGGGCTCTTTTTTTTTCTCCTCCTAGATTTTTTCGCTTTTTATCCCCGAGGAAAGTCCCCAATTTCGTTTTTTTTTTTGCTTTTTACTTTTTGTTCCTCACAAATTCTCTTTTCCCCCCCACCCGTTATGCCTCCCTTTCTCCTATGGTACTCTTTCCCAAACTTGCTTTAAACATGTCCACCTCCCCCCCTCTGGTCTGAATCCCCCCTAGTCTTTCCCCTTTTGAGAAAATTTTGAGACACTACAGATTTTCAAAGGTCCTTTTTTTTCTGGAAATATGCCAACTTGTTCCTTCCCTTAAATCTCTTTCCCTATGACTCTTTCCTGGTTCTTTCCTCTGCTGCCCTTCTTTCTGTACGCCAACTTGGATATTTTTTTCTCTACTACACGGAATTGCCTCTCTTCCCCCCGATGTCTTTTCAGTATCCCTCTGTCCCTTTCCCAACTGCTTGCCGCGGACAAATGTTTATACTTAAGGCCATTTCCCCCGAATATCCCGGTCTTCTCCTCTTTTCCTTTTTGCTCTGGCCACCCCCCCCTTCTGTAAGCTCCCCCCCTGATGTAACCCACCCCCCCCCCCGATGACGATCTGATTGCTCCCTCTTCCTGTGCGGGTTGTACTCCTCAAACCGGCAACTCCTTGATTTATGATGTTTTTCGCCTCGTGAAAGGATAGGACGGTTTTCATTACCCTTTCTTTCTTTTCGGATTTTTCTTCAGTTCCTTCTCTCAGTATCCTACTTTTTGTTTGAGAGCTGTTCGGAAAAAATTTTTTTTTCCAACCCCTCTATGAATTTCCCCTCACGTCCCCCCTTGTCTAAACGTCTTTTTTCCCCCCTTGCTTCGTTACTAGGGAGACTCTCATCCTGAGGAAGTTGGTTTAATGTTGAAGGATTTACTACTGTTGGCCCACCCTTACTCAGTGATTCGTACTTTTCCCAGTTGGATGGTTCCGTACCCGGGAAGCCCTCGTCGATCTCACCCGGAATAATCATCCTTCCGTTCTCTCCCTCCTTTTTCGTAGAAGCCTTTTCATCTCTTCATGCTGGTTCTCTCTTACGCTCCCTATCCGGCCACAAGAATCGGTCTGAGGTGCTTCCCTTGTGATCTTCCAACCCCCGAGATCTCTTCTGGTAGCTTTTTTTTCCATGCGGAAGAGAGTCTTTTTCAAATTTCCGATCATACCGGGAGATGCACTGCCCACCCCTGTTCCTTTTTCCTTTCCAAAATCTTTTGTCTTTTTTGTTTTTCTAATGCCTTCCCAAAGTTTTTTTTTGCTTTTGCGGACCTGATGGTGGTCTACCCCTCGTAGTAGTCATGAGTTCCCAATGTCTCATCCTCTCTTTTTTTTTCTCCTTTTCCTCTTTGGCTGTTCACTCCTCTTTCAAAGCATTTGTTCCTTATGTCCCTTCCTTACCCTTGTGGAAAATGTTGCTTGAAAGGTCCCATTTTTGAATTTTCTAAGCTGCCACTACTTTTCCTTCTTCTTCGGTCGCTTCCTTTTTATGATGGGTTTTCCCGCCTTTGAAAACTGCTTTCGATTCCGGGTCCTTTTTCTCCTCTGTCCTCTCCTTTATATTTTCTTCCACTTAACCTTCTTGGGAGACCGATTCGACATTTTTAGGATGCCTTCTCAGGCGATGTTCTGTCACCTTACTTTTTCCTTTTCCCAGTCCTTTGCGGAGACTTTTTCCCAGCACTCGCTCTAGACTCTTTTTCCTCAAACTCCCTGTGATCTTGGAGAACATGTCCCAGACCCCACCCCCATAAAATTCCCTTGGGTTTGATGTTTCCAGTTTAAACGCTTTCCTGAATGTTCCCTTTCTCTGGTAAGTTTCCATGCCTATCTTCTCTAAAATCCCTCTCTACCCTTTTCCACACAAAATTTCTTTTTGGCAGTGCCCTTTTGGCTGATTGGAAGGTAGTCGCATGAGTAAGGTGAAGACTTAGCCTCGTCCCGGCGTTCTATAAAGTTTTTCCTTCCTTAAACGTTCTTTTTTTGCTCTTAGATACCCCCCCGGAATGAAATTTCCCAACTATCCTGTGACCTATTCGAAGCGCAACCTTGCCTCCTCAATTATTTTTCTTCTCTCCCGTGGTTTTCCCTTGTTCGGACTTACCCTTTTTAAGAGTTTCCCCCCCCTAATGCTAATCTCTTTCGACCGAATTGATTCTTCCCGCTCGTTGGTAAATTTCTCTGATTGCCTCTCTCGTTTAAGCATATTGAAAAAGGATGGAATGTTCCTTCCTCTCGCTTCAGTGGGTTTCTTAAGACTCTTCCTATATCCCCTTTTCCCCTAATTTTTCAGCTATCTTCTCTGTAAAATACGCCACCCCTCCTTCCCCCGACCTCTCAATTTCCCCCTGGGAAACCTTTTTTCGACCGCAAAGCTCCCCCAGAATTCCTCCAGATCGGCTTTCAAGTGAACCATTCTCCACCTTCGAAATTCTCTTGTTTTTTCGTTAGTGCAAAACCTTTCCCCCGGATTGTTCTCTGCGGAAAGGAAGTGTTCTAGCCTCCCCCCCTCGCGTCCCTTACTTCTTCAGGCTCATGTCCTACCTCTCTCTGCTACTTTCCCAAGTATCACCAATGGACTTCGCAGATCCCAGTCGTGGCACTTCTCCTTTCCCACCCTAGGCTCTCCTGCGGATAAGCCTCAACAGCTGAAAGGCCTCCCTTTCGTCACAATCGCATGGAGTTGACTCTGGTTAGGTTCTTCTTTTATCTTTCTGCCCCCCCAGACTTCTTTTCGTTGTTTTTGTTTTTTTTTGTGCCTCGTCACTTTTCCCCTTTTTGCCGACTTCTTTCCGCCCGGAGTTTTTCTTTTCCGCAACCTTTCCTGTCTTCTTTTTTCTTCCGTCTCGCTTTTCCGAAGCGAGAGTGCGGTCAATCTCTCTTTCGGATTTGCTTTCTCCCACACCTTTCCCCCCCTAGTGATGTTTTCCCAAGGCGTAGATTCAACCCTTAAGATTTTTTTTTTTCCCAGACCTTTTATTGGTAGTCCTGAACATGGAAGTTTAAGCTTCCGCTTCTTCCTCCGGAGGTTCTTCCCCCGGACCCCCCTTCCGACTCCAGCTTCAAGCTTCTGTAAGATTTTTTCCGACCTTTCTTTCACCCGAAGCACCGCTCCCTTTTTCAGATTTCTTAGCTTTCCAACCTCCCATTCACTTTTCGCTCCCAGTGTCCCTTGAAGGACTCTTTCTTTCTCTGAATGATCTTCCCCCTCGGGCATCTTCAGGCACCTCCCCTCCCCCCCCAACCCTCCCTTCGAGCACTCCTGGCCCAGTCGTCTTTCCCCACACCTCCATTTCATGCCCCGCCCCAAAGCAATCTGCCCCAGGTCCAAGTCATCTTTTTTTCTCGAACCTCACACTTATTTCTTCCTTTTACTCCCCTACATGGACAATCACCCTTTCTTCTCCGTCAGTGGCCTTTTTCCCCGTATATGCCCGAATGCCCTTTCTTGAAGGATGTTTTTTTAACCCGGATTCTAAAGTCCCTCTCCGTCAGGGACCTTTTGAGTGTCCCAATCAATTTCTAACCCCACGTGTGGGAGGCGTTGATGCCCCCCCCTAGTACCCCCTCTTCCCCACTTTTTTTCTTTGAGCCGATGAAGTTTCCTTCCCCCCCTCCTGGTGTCTTCCTTTTTCCCCTTATTCCTCTCCTTTCCTTTCGCTTTTGCTTGGTGGAAATTCGAAGTCACTCTTTCCCCCCCCCTTCCGGTTTTACAGCACTTTCCGAATGCTTTTACGCAATGTTTTCCCGAATGAAAACACACACTTTCTTTTTTTCCATGCCTTTTCGTCCATTTGCCCTTCGGAAGGACCCTTTTCCAGTTACCGTTCTTTTCCCTTAACGTTTCTTTCTCCTTTAGTTTCCTCCTCCGTTGTTTTGGGATCTCCTAATACGGTTTCTCCCCCCAACGTTCCCCCCAATGAATTTTTCTCGCGGGTTTCTCCGCTCCTCGAAGTCCTTCGTCCACGTGACCAAATACATCATGAGGCTGTGACCCTTTTCCGTTGACTGATTTCTTTTTCCAAACCATGTCGACTTTCCAAGCTCTTCTCTTTGGCCCGGGGGTTTCCCTTACCTCCCCCTTAGAGCGATCGCTCCCTACGTCGATGTCAATGAGATTTACCCTCCCGTAGAAGAGGTTGGGATCGTTAATCAGCTTCCTCTCTCTTCTTTCCTATGGGGGCCTCCCTCGCATCCCATTGGAGTGATCTACTGGAGTATTTTTCCCCCTAGAACGTTAGATACTGCTCTTCCTCCAGGAATGCTCCGAATTTTTCCGGGTCCGTCCTCCCCGATCATCCCCTGTCCATTTCCCCCCCATGTGATACTCTTCCTTAACAATCCGGATTTGGACCAGGCAAGCTTTTCTCCTTTTTTTTCATCCTCAGATTCTTTCCTAAATTTTCTTGTTTGGACTTGCATGGATTGTTTATGATTACCATGAGTTCTCTCTCTCCGTTTGGTGTCAGAATGGCTTTCCCCCCATCTCGATATTTCTTGGCTTTCTCTCTCTGAGCGCTTCCTTCCTTCATTTCACTTTTGGGATAGTTGAATTCGATGGCTACTTTGTTAGATACTCTCCCTCCCTCTTCCTTTTTCTTTGCCCCTAGGGCCCTTCTTTTGATTCCCTCAAGCCACTGCTTCTCGACATAGGGAAGATCTTAAGTCAGTTTTTCTTCCGACTTCTCTCGTCCACCCGCCTTCCCCGACTTACCTCGCTTTTTAGGGATTAGGAAATTCGTGTGTAGTTTTTCTCCCCCCTCCCCCCCCAAAGACTTTCTCCGACGCCCTCATCCTCTTAGATTTTTCTTCCCCGCCAAATTTCTCAGACTTTCTGCAACCCCTGCCATCTTCAATTCCGAGGATCCCTGATCAGCCGCGCTTGACAACATGTTCGTCGTAACGGGTCTTGTAAAGTGCCTTAGTGAGATTTCCATATTTTCTCCTCTTCACCAATGTTCATCTTCTCACCGAACACTTCTTTTCCCCCAATGCTTGGCATCTTTTCGCACTAGATATCAACGGTAGAAAACGTCGACCCTATTTCACAGTTCTTTCCTTCTCCGACTTTATACGTTAGTACGTTGACATTTCTCCTGACGTGTCAGCATGGACCCTTGAGAAGGATTTAAAAACTTTTTCCTCCTTGCCTGGATTCTTACGGTTTCAGTCTTCCCCCTTTCCGTGGGGGTTTGGGCGCCTTAGATAAGAGCACTTACAGAAGTCCCTTCAATTTAGGACTTATTGACCCAAACACTCAGCTACCCCCTTTTTTTTTTTTTTTTTTTTTCCGTTGTAGAGGATCCTATCGGCTTTGTTCGTGTACTGGTTTCCTCCAGAATGGGATCGAGTGATCCCTTTAAACCCCCTTTTGGACTTTTCTTAACTTTCTTCTTTACGTCCTCTCTCTTAGTTTTTGGTGTTTTGAGCATCATCGTTATCCTCCTCGCCAACCCTTCCCCTTTTATCTGCTTTGTTGGTAAAAACTCCTAGGCTCTTTCCTCAAAAGCCCCCGCATCTTCCGGAGCGGCTTTTTTAATAGTTCGCGAAGCTCTTGGTAGGTGCTTTCTGTGGTTGAGACAAACCCCCCCCTTTTCCCCCCTTCGATGTTAAAACTCTTTTCTCCCGGACTCTCTGCTCCCCTGCATCCCCCTCCTTGTTTCAACCCCTCTCAAGTTCTCCCCAATAGTTCCATCGTCACGCTTCTTCCGGTGAACAAATTAAATTTTCCCCTGCCTTCCCCCTCTTTCGGCGCTCCAACTTTTTCGCAGTCCGTGCTGTGACCTTCTCAAAAGGCAGGCCCTGATCCCCTTCCCTTCTCCCCCCCAATTGTGTAGATCTTAGTGACTTTTCTTTTCTATTGCAGTTCTTTCCCATTCCCGTCACAGAAATATATTTCGTTTCCCTCTCTTTTCTGTTAATCCCTCCCCCCCTCCTCAGCCTCGGTCATGGGCGCACACCGTTTTTTCTTTGCTGCCTTCCCAAGTCTTTGCTTTCCTCTTTCGCGTCGCACGGGGTGCTTTTGGGTCCCCTCGACCCAACACCCTTTTTCTTTCTCGTCAGTGTCCCTGCTCCTTCCCCTGAAACCCATCTCCTCGCGGGTTCCACCGGGTGTCGGACCAGGCCACCCCACTGCGGCACTCATCACCTTATAATCGAGGACTCCCGTGAACCACCCTACCCTTGTAACTACCTTTCCCGTTCAGCCCTCCTTATGAAGCCCTTCCCCTTCCCCGCATACCCCCACCACCACCGCCTGCTCATCTTCGCCTCCTCTCAACACCATTCCAACCCCCCCCTTTTCCCCCCTGAACCCGATTGACCTTTCAATCGAAAGCTGGTTCCGAAGATCCCTTTCCTCCCGAGTTTTTCTACACGCACCCCTTGGCGCCCCCCCCCGTCAGTGACTTCCCCCACCCCCGGCTTCTCCCCGAATGATTCCAATGCTTGCTCCCCCCCACACTTAAATCCCGTGACGAGAAATTGTAAGCTTCCCCCCCCACTCTCCTTCTTTCCCGTTCCTCTTCCATGTTCTCGATGTGCTTCCTCAGCCAAACGGATTTGATCAAGGCCCTCACCCGTTCCCCCAATAGGCTCATTTATTCTTTCCCTTTTTTTTAGCTCTCCTTATATTTCCTTTTGATTGCGCCTTCTGAACAGGTCATCTGTCGTTCAAATTTATAGAAGGCTTCCTTGGATTTCCAATCCTTCCTGTGACTTTTCCCTTTAGGATGGAAGGCTTTCCCCAAATGAAGTGACCAGCCGACCAAGATTTGTTCCCCCCCAGGCCCTCTTTCCTCTCGTCGGCCTGGGGTTAATGGATCCGCCTTTTTGTCAGCCTTCCTTATGGTCGGGAAATTCCTTTTCCTGGCCTTGAAGGAAGACCGTTAGAACGAATGGGTCTTTTGTAATACCCCTCTTCCCTTTTTCCCCAAATGAACATTCTTTTCCCCCTAATCTTTTTTCTGAATTTGCCCCCCTCGTTCCTTCTTTCCAGCTAGAACTTCTCATTGGGGTCTTGATTATTCCCTTTTCTCTCTTTCAACCTTCTCTTTTTTCCCCTTCCCCCTCTCTTTTTCTTTTTTTTTGAGTTCCTCCTCTTTTGAGCTTCCCGTTACTTTCCCCCACTTTTTTCTCTGGGCCAAATACAGGTCCCCTAAGCTTTTTTAGTTGCAAATTTTCCCCGGCTGAGGAAAGGTTCTCAGAAGGAGGTCTCGGCAAACCTCCCGGCAGGAGTGTCGGGATCTTGTCCCTTTTAGTGCTTGAAGATCTCCCCTTTCCTCGAGAGACAAGTGGTCAGAGCCCCCCTTCGGAATACTCCTTCCCATTCCGCGGCTTTCCTTTTTTATTCAGTTTTCTCTTGAATATACATTCTGACCTCCTCATTTCCCTCGTTCCATTCATTGGCCCAACCACTCGAGAACTTTTCCTCTCAGGGTTTCCTAGTTCAACCATCGGAGGGTTTTCCAAATGTCTGTTCCCCATTGAAAAACTCATTCAACACAATCGTTTCTAGTTCTCCCTTTTCTTCATCGCCGCGTCAGCCCCCTTCTTTCAAAGACGCTGTGGGTGTCCTTTCTTCCAGGAGTTCTTTGGTGTTGAATGTCCCTGATTGCTTTCTTCATTTTCATTTTTAATTCTTTTTTTCCCATCCCGGTTCTTTTTCCCTGGGATAGTGATTCCTTGAATTGTTGTTGTTACTTCTTGAGTTCCCTCATAGTCGGTCCTTTTGTCCCGTGTGATTTTTCTGCCCCTGCTTTCTTTTCCCTCTGATGTCGAGACTTTTACTTAGTCCTTCCCCCTTCTTTTCTCGACCTGGTGATCTTTTTTCCGATGTTTTCTTCGTTCCTGTCTTTAAATTACCCTTTTTTTGTAGCTCCCCCACACTATGGCGATTTGGTTTAGGCTCTGTCCCCTTCTCCTGGGTCTGGAGCCCCCCCAGCTTTTGGATCCACTTCCCCCTTCGAGATTCCTACCAACAGTCTCATGAGTCTTCCTCCTCCTGCGACTTTATAGCCCTCCTTTTCTAGTTTTCTTCTGGCCCTGACTGAACTTTCACCCACCCCCCCTTTTCGACAAATGACGGGACCAAATTATCCTTTCTCTTTTCATTTGTCTTCCCCTAAATTTCCTCCTCCGAGCCTCTAATTTAGATTTTGATCCTCCTCAAGGAAAGAGATGTTCCCGTTGATTCTTGGAAAACTCCCTCTAAGACTGGTTGTGGGTTGTTTGGGGCATTTTGCCCATGGTATTCACCTTCCTGTGAATTTTTTCGTTCTATCACCCCCCTTTCTCGCCTTCTTCACGGTGAAGCTGTTTTCCGCGATCCCCCTTCTTGATAGGCGTCCTTTTCCTTGACTTCTGAGGCTCTTTGGGTCCGCTCCTAAACTTTCTTTCCCCCCTTTGCCCTCGGGACCCTTCGATTCAGCACTTCTTTTTCCTGGACTTCCCCTCTTCAAAGGTTCTTTCTTTGACCCCGGACCCTAACAAGACCCTCCCTTCCCTTTACGCCCTCCTTCCCTTTTGCCCAACAGGTTGCATCCTTTTCTGAGGGCATCTACCCCCGGATTCTTTTTTTGCCCCAGACTTCTCGCTTTGAATATCCCCCTTTCGGTCCCCTTTCTTCGTATTCGTTTCTCTTCTCCGTTGTTGATTTCCCTCGCCCCCTCCGAACCCTTCCATAGAAAGCCCCCCAATTGTTACGCCTCTCCCCTTCTTGGCCCTTTTTTTCAACAGTTGAGATGTGCCATCCGCTGTCGCATTTCCTTGAGAGGCTTCTTTCCCTTGGACACAAGTCCTCCCATCCCTTCCCTTTCGAGGCCCTTTTACTCTCCCATTCCTAGTCACAAAAGGCTTTCTTTTCAAGATTCTTCTGCTTATAGAAGATGCCCAGCGCTTCAGAGGTTTCTCCTCCTGATAAATTTGAAAATGATCTATTCTCGGACCCCCCTTTTCAAGGAAAAACTCCCGCCAGGAGAAAGTTAGTTCCCTTTTGGCCTTAAGCCCCCTCTCCACGTCTTTTTCCCTTTAAGGCCCAGGTTCCCCTCAAGGAGCTTCCAATTTGTGGCGGACCACCCCGACATTGCTGATTTTGTTTTTTTTCCTGAATTGAGTAACTTTCTTTGAACTTACCGTCTTTCTAGACTGGGCCAGTTCACTCCCTCCCTGGCGCTTCCCTGTTTCCCCATTCCCCACGATATGTAGGTGGGACTGTTCAGGGTCTACCCCCGCGTTGGTATGCTGCATAATTTACACGGAGCTCTATAGTCCCTCCCGGCTCCGACTCGTCAGCTAGGGGCGGACCTTTGCGTCAATCCCCCCACCTCTAGCCCTTGTCCGTTGCTCCTTAGTCTACCCCACGCCAAACCTACGACTTCCCCTTTGAAGGATCCCGACTAGACCCGGTTCCTTTCAAGAGGGACTCCAACCTGCTCGTTCTCGTCTGTACAGTCTATACCATTGCTCTGCTTCAGGAACCCACACCTTATGTCGCACTAGTCATACCCCGCATGACGGTAAGTCCTCGATTTCCAGTGAAGCTTTTCTTTTCCATCGCTTTCTCTCCTTTCTATTTTAGATCCGCGCAATCTCCTGTATCAATCCTAGATTTGGCGCGCTCTTCACGAATGTTGAAGATAGTTTCCCCTCATAGACCGCTCGTGCATATAGCTCCCCTCCCCCCCCTAGTCCCCCTATGACGAAAAGGAGAACTTTTCTCTCTCTTCACTACCCCACCCCTACAACCCAAGGCCCCCTCCGCAAAAGAACAAGGATGCCTCTTCCTCGCTCCCACCGATCTTCTGTTTTCTTTCATTGCCCCCCTTTTTCACCCAGTTATGATCGGAAAATGGTTACTTGAACATCTTCTCTAATTCTACGATTTTCTGTGCGCTTTTCATCCTAAAGGGCTTGATCTCCCTCTGGAAGACCCCGTGCCTTTTCCTTCGGAGTTTCACCATCCTTCTCGCCGAAAATGTGATATAGAATTATTGAAATTTGACGACGATTTTTTTCTCCTCTCTTAAGTCGTCCTTAGCGTACTGATGGGCTTCCCACCATTCGATGCTTCTTTTTATACAGCTTCCCCTTGAGTGTTCTCTGACTGCAAGAACTCCCACGTGGTTTCTCCAGTCATGATGGTCGCAAGTTCTGTCCCCCTCTTTGGCCCTCCCCGTTATTCTTTTTCCAAAGTAACGCCCCACAGTATTAGCTTTTCTCCTCCCAGTGTTCGCCCTTAAGAGAATAAGGTGATTCAATTCCTTTCCCTTTTTTCAGAACCCGGAAACCTCTAGTCCTTTGCGGGCCCTCCAAGCGACAATTCCTTTGAACCCCCCCCCCTGTGGTCCCCCCCTGTATTTTTAAAATTCCGTGCTTCCTTCCCGGTTCTTCCCCTCAGGTGACTCCGCAGACTGCGAGTACAATGGCTTCTTCCCAATCTTCGATCTCCCCTCTTATGGCTTCCCCCCCGGATTTTTCCTTTCTTGTTCGTCCCCGTCCTTACGAATTGGCAATCCCCGTTTCCCTCCCTCCCTCTCCTTGCAATTCTTTCTCGATCGTTTTTCCCTGAAACCAAGTTAGACTTCCAGATCCGCCTCTGTCAGGCGGCCCCAGCCGAATTTTATTCATTACAAGCCCTCTCATTTCTGTTCTTCATATTTTGGTGCACCTTCCCCAATTTCCCTACGGCTTGGATTCGTTGCTCTTTTTTGTTCCCCCCGCGATTCTTCTTCTGGCTGTTTAGTCGCGGCTTGTGATCCCTCTTCTCCCGAGCTGAGTCCTTTTGGTGGTTTCTTTTTCCATAAATCGATGCCTTCGCCTGTTTTTCGCTTTCCTTTAACCTTAGGTTTCAGGGCAAATGCTAGCTCTTCCCAAGTACTATTTCTCATAATCTTTTCCATCCCAAAGATCCCCTCCCCTACGATTTCTATAGAGTCCTTTTCTCGATTTATCTCCCTCGAGAGGTGTGTAATGATCTCCTTCTTCCGAATGGGTTTTTACTCTTTCTAAGCCCTGAATTTCCAGATTCCACCCTCTCTTGGCGCACTCATGACTCTGAACTTGGCTGTCTTTGACGGCTTTTTTTTTAAACTCGTCTCGCTTTCCTCAGGCATTTTTCGCTATCTTTCTTTTTTGACGCCCCCTTCTCCCATAGACCTGGTTCCGACCCCTCTAGTCACCCTTTTCCTACGCCGACAGACTTGCAGCCAAACGTTATTGATCCCTTGGACAAATTATCCTGCTGACTTCCTTCTTTCCTTTCCCCTTAATACTCTTTTTTTGCCATTCACTTTATTTTCCCGTTATTCAGGACGCCTCACTGAATTTATTTCCCATGCGATCTTTTCCCCGACCAACGCGTTGATGTTCTGACCCCCACCTCCTTGATGTCCCCCTTTTTTCTGAGATACCGTGAGTCCTTTCGTCTCTTTTTAAATTCTTTCAGCCCCCTGCCTCCGGAGACCTTTTTCAAATGCTCTTTTTGAGCTAGTCCTCTCCCTGGGTCAGATCTTTTTTCATTCTGGATTACCCATTATCTGTGGTTTCCCGAGACGTGGAAGCGAATTCACCTACCAATGGCTTTGTTGACCCCTTTGGCCCCAGGACCTCTCCACTCCCCTCCCCCCATCCCTTAGCAAGAGAAAACAGTTTAGCAATTCCAGAAGTTTCCCCTTCCCTAGGATGTTTTTTTTCAACCACTACTTACCCCAAATTGTTTTTATGTCACCTGGTTCCTATTTTGAGGTATTATTTTTATAGTTTTTCAGGATCCCCCTTTCATTCTAATCTGAGAGATTACTTTTCAATCGAGTCTTCCTCCCCTTCATCGACCTTTCTTCTTCCAGGAAATCTTTGGCGAACATCGAGGTTTTCTTTCGTTCTGGACCCCCTCTAACCTTTCTTTCCCTTTTTTTCTTCATTTTACAAATCTTCTCCTTCGCGGCTTTTCTGCCTCCCCCCAATTTGCTGATTTCCACGGGTGTCTTCCCTTTCGTTTCTGTCGGCTAGCCTTTCCCCCTCTTCCCCTTTTTACTGTCTTCTCAAGGCTTTCGATCTAAGCGTCTGCCGAAGCCCTTCCCCACAGTGCCGCTTTTCCTAGCCCCCCTTCGACAGTGTCGCTCCTCCCTGAAACCCCGCCTGTTTAACTGCCTCCTTCTTTTTATTCAATTCACGCCTTCTGGGGTCCTTCGTGTGGTTGCGCGTATTAGTGTTTCTCTTCCCTTTTTTGATTTTTTTTCCCTCATCCATGTCTCCGACCCCCCCTTTCTCAAATTTCATGGGAGCAAACTTGCGGGGGTTTTATTAACCAATCCTTCGGCTATTGCTGCCGAGATCTTTTCCTTTTTTCTCTGATAAGGGGAGGGGTTCCACCCCAATAGAGCTCAAGTAGGATCCGCCGTGAGCGGAGTTTTCCCCCCTTAACAACTAGCTCCTCCCTTCTGGTCATTCTTCCCCCCTAAGCGCCCCTCGGTTGGGCCCTTGCGCCCCCCCCTTTGACCCTGCTAGGGATCGGAAGCTGACGTTATTCGTTCTCCCAGTCTATCCGATAAGCTTGACTTTTGAATAGCGCCATCCCCCAAACCCAACTTCTTGAGTCCCCTTTTATTCTTTCATTTGACCCCTTGGGTTCCTTAGAGCCGAGTCCGTCTAGCTTCCCCTTCATTACCTGAAAGGGTTTTTTTCTTCTCCTGGATTAAAGATCGCAATCCTCTCTTCGTTGTTTTCTCTCCATAAGTCCTCTCCAAGAAAAAGATCCATTAGATATTGATTTCCCCCCCAAACGTCCCCCCCACAGCTGATCTCACCCTGGCCATCCTCATAGGCACCCCCCCTCCCTTTTCCACCTACAGCCCTACATCCCTTTATGCCCCTTCCCAGACTCTTTGTTCTGATCATTGGCACCCCTATGGACCCCCCCCCTCTCCCCCCTTTATGATTCCCGGTTCCACCCTCCCCTTCATATGCCTCTCATTAGGTTTTTAGGATGCCCTGCCCTTCATAACATCCTTTTTCTATTTAAGGCTCCCCCAAGGACTCCCAATCTCTTATGTTCTTTTTTGGCCCCCCCATCAGACACGCGATTTTGCGGACTGAATCCCTTTTTTTACTTTCTCTCAAGTCAGGGGTCTTTCGTCCCCCTTTTTTCCTGCGCGGCCCTTCTTCCGTTTCCAATTTTTTTCTTTTGCTAACTCTTCTTCCTTTGAGGTTTCTTAAGGCTTTTCTTCCTGGACCACGTTATTAAACCCCTTTTTTTTTTTTTTGGCGAATTTCTGAAGGACTTTTTTTTTTTTCCCTCTTAACTTTTTGATGTTCTCCTTTTGGAATGTTTTTATTCGCTTCAGTATCCTGGTTCACCCTTTTTTTTCGGATACTGCCTTCCCTTGAGTCCCCTATCATACCTTCCCAGAAAGGCCCCTTGTCGAGTCTTCTATAGGATTTTTCCTCATTCTGGACCCCCCCTGTGGGCCCTTTTTTCCATTCAGGTCTTTTCCCCCCCCAAGGAATTTTTCTCCTCTTATTCCGCCTACCTTTCCCATTCCAAATAACCTCTGCAGTCTCTCCCCTTCTTTTACATCGGTCCCCGCTCCCTCCCGTGCAATTCTATAGCGGACCGACTTCTTCCCCGAGGACATTGAATTTTTTCTTCTTTTTGCGATTCCTCCAATGGTCCTTCCTACATCCCTCTTGAGTGAATCGATAGTCCATCTGAGAACCCCATTTCGATAATGGTGTCTCCCGGGTCCGGGCAGAACCCCCGCCTATTAGAGAGTAATCTTCATACTCATCTCTGTCTCCAGTTTTTCCTTTTTCCATGCCCCGTTCATATTTGCCTCAGCTCCTTCCTCCTTCATCGTTATTTTCCGCCCATTTTTAAAAGGATCCCCTTATTGAATCTTGATTTCTGATTCCTTGTCTTTCTTTTTCAGCAGTTAACGATGCTTGGACCCTACAGTTTAAGATGATTGGGCTCGGAGCGATTTCGGATTTCTGTCCAAACATTGCATTTTCTTTTTTCGTCCTCCTCTCCCGATACTTAACCCCCTTCTTGTTTGAGTCTTCCGATAGTTTTCCCTTTCTCCTCAAGGTATGATTACTCCAGTTCTCTTACTATTTGTTTTTGCTGAATCTTTCCGCATTGATGAATTCTCCACTTTGGTGTTTTTACGAGGATCTTTTTTTAGATACTGTTCTCCTTAGGTCCCTTTTTTTTTCAATTTTTGTGTCCTTTTTCACGCGATCTGTGGGTTATTGGTGTACCGGAACCCTCTGGGGTCCTTACTGGTGTCCGTTTATCTTTTGTGTCCCTTTTTTTTTTATTTTTAGTCCTTTATTCTTACCCTTCCCTTTCCTTTTTTTCGTCGTCTTTTCTCTTTCTTCGACTTTTTTTTTCTCAATTTTCCTTTCGCCCTCCCCTCTTTCCGCTTTCTAGTCTTTCATTTTCCTTCTATCAGGGTCTATTTTCTCTCTGTGTTTTTGTCCCAGATCCCTCCCGTTGTGTCGGCCTCCGCCGACAACTCTTTTTGCCCTTCCTTGTCCTCTTAGGCAACGTTTTCTTGGGAAAGGCTTTCTTCCTTTTCCTCCTCTATTTTTCATAATGCTTCCCTCTGGGATTTCTTTGACCATTGTGATTATCTCCGATTGTTCTGCATCCATAACCCTTCCTTGATATCCTTGTCTTATTCACCTATATTCCCTCTGGATTCCTCTGACAAGCGCCTTTTTCCGTAATCGCCTCTTTTTTAATTTTTTTCTCGTTTCCTTTTCTCTTCCTTTCCTCCTGGTACACTCATGTCATTTTCCTTCTCCCTGCGCCCGGTGACCGGCGATTTTTCCTCCTTTTTTTTACATGTTGATATTTTTTTCTCTCTGTTTTCCCTCTTTGTCTTTTCTTCGCTATTCCCCTATTAGGAAATTTTTCCCCCCGGTGACGTTGAGCTTTGTTCTGTCACTTTTCCTAGATTCCCTCAAGCCTTTCTTTGTTTCTCTCCGTCAGGGTCGTTCCGCATCGATAACGGTCTTGAAGCATCACTTTTCTGTTTTCGCCTTTCTGACTTTCCCTCCGTGCCAACTTTTTTCCCAGGTCTTGTCTTGTGTCTTCCCGTTATCTTAGTTCGTGCACTGTCAACCGAGCTCTTCTTTTTGCATCTTTTGTTTTTTTTTTCCTGACGTCCCGTCCTTGGAGGTCTTTTCTGTATGTCGTACTCCCCTCTTCTCTGTGTTTCCTTTTCGTCTTGTGAGATGTCCTCATTAGTTTTTTTTTTTTCGCCACCTCGACTCGATCTTGTCCCTTTTGTTAGTGTTTTATTGTCACCCTGTAGCCCTTTTCTTGATTCCTCTCCTGGTCACTGGACCCCGCATCTATTCGAGTCTTATTTCAATAGTCTTTTAAGCTTTTTGCTTGTGAGTGTTTTTTCTCTCTCCAACTTTTCTCTTTTTTTTGCATAGTTCCACTTTGTTGTGTACTATTTCTTTTTTCTTTTTCCTTCCTT
>Ga0179593_1534210_pt1 | contig 17266 bp, 16 predicted proteins | sample CZODoug2_1_08_16_FD_185931 | JGI IMG/M metagenome (GOLD analysis project Ga0179593, IMG submission 185931) | Vadose zone soil fungal communities from Angelo Coast Range Reserve, California, USA - CZODoug2_1_08_16fungal (PacBio error correction) | ecosystem: Environmental > Terrestrial > Soil >... | reverse complement strand
CTTTACTGACGTGCTTTTTTGAAGATTGAACCTATATGACTGCTCCGAAGCGACAACTCTAATTTTTAGGCCGCGCCACCCGCCCTTTCCGCCTTTGAGTCGTCCCGCCTTCTCGTCTTTTTCGTTTGCCGCATCCCCGTCCAGCGCTGACCTCGCCTCGTTCCAGACTTCTAGAGAAAAATCCCCCCAATTTTCTAGCATCCTGCGCAGTCCTCCTCGACCTTCGTCCTACTTCAGACGAAATCAGCCATGAGATCTTCCACCCGCTTGGCCCCTAAGATCGGACAGTTTTCAGACCAACATCCCAAGTCAATTTGCATGATAATTATTTTCTATCTCCTTCAGACGGCTGTCCGACGCTCCCGTAATCGAGGAACGGCTCCGACTCGCTTCCTCCGAGATAGGGGCTCTTTGCTTTGGGAAGATTGCAGAGAGCTGCTTCTTCCTGAGTGCCAGCTCAACCGGTCAGAGACCCGCCCTTGCCTTGATCTAAATTGGACATAGTCTACGTTTTCGATTAAGACTTCTGGCCCCTCCTTATTTTTAGATGAGGCATGGCTCCGTTCCCCACCTCTGTTCCCACTAAGATTGGGGAAAGTGCCCAGTCCGGTTTTCAGCACAGAATTCTTTTGCCGTGATATGAATTGGTGCTGCGCCCTCCCGTTCCCAAGAGAACCCCGTTCCCTCACGTTGAAATCCTCTTCTGGTTCGCCGCTTATAACCATGCTGCTTTAATCTGCGCCGTTCCTGCAGCGCAGTCTAAGGCTTTTTGAAGCTGTCCCGCTCTGGCCTCTTCGATAAAAATGGAGTCGCCCACCCGGTTTTAAGACAAATCAGCTCTGGGCCTCGACCCCAGTTCTTCCCATTCAGGTCCCACACCTTACCTTCTTGCTAGACGCCTCTCGCGCTCCAGGTATCTCTAGTAAAGGCCACACCGTCGGTTTCACCCCCGCTCGGATCCGCCTCTTCACGCAGGAAGGCCTTCCTGACGCCCGATCTGCCTACCACAGACGTCCTTTCTCTTCCCGCTTCATGAATCAACAACCTCCCTCCCGCAGTTCGTACGCCGGCAGTGCCTCCTTTTCTTTCTTGTCCCCGCAGCCGCACCGGGAACTTTTGGTAGTCTCCTGCCGCCGCCCCTCTTGCCGCATTGTTCTTTTTCCCCGCAGCTTCCAGCGCAGACGGACTTTCGAAGTGTCATAACGCTTGGGATCCGCAGGTGCAACGTGTGCCAGCGCCGACTTTCCGCTGTTCGACGATCTCCGTTTTTTTGGTGCTCTGGTCGATAGATCCCTCCTCCCAGCTTATTCTCGGGCATGCACTGATCCGTCCCCGATTACGGATTTTGGTCTGGTGTGATAGTCGGGGCTCCAAACGCCATGGATCTTCCCCCCTTTTTTCGCGGGGTGCCTTCCGCCCGCCAATATTTCACCTTGGGGCCTTCGGATCAAGAAGGGGACTTCTGTCGAGGCTTGCGTTTCACTAGTTGATTCTTAATGGTTTTACGGTCCCCCAAACCCCGGCGGGTTGTAAGCGAACTTTTGGCCTTGACGTCCTTGGGCTGGTCTTCTCCCTTGTCCCGTCCCCTCAGACCAGGTTTTGCGCAGCCTACGAATGCCTGTTCCCGCTCGACGCACTGGCGCCATAACACATGACCCCACTACTCTTTTATACTGGCCTCGAGTCTCTTCTTTTTTTCCCATGTGCAGTATTGGCCTTGTCGAGCTTTCCGGCGCCTTTTGATCGCGTCTCTAATTACCTTCTCATCCACGGGTGACCTCTGGAAAGGCGTGAGAGCCCTGGTCGCGCGCGCTCTCAGAGCAGCCGGCCCGACTTCCCCCCCTTTTCGCTCTTCAACCTTGAGCATACAAAATTTTTTCTCGTTGAAAATCGGCCGGGCGGCGGCCTGTGCCTCGTCCGGAGATCCATACTTCCCCCCAGCATCCACCGTCTCCGGCTGTGGGAAACCCGCTTTAGGTTTTCACACGCCTTATAGAGGTGAAAACGTTTCCTGCAAGTTGGGTCCCAAGCCCCTTCGCTCGGAGCATGGGGAGCCGTGTACCCATAGTCTCCTCGATGTCTTGCGTTGAAGGTATGTGGTAGGGCTGGCCCCGTTTGGGCACTTTCCTCTCTGCTTTCTTTTGGCTGGCCGGGGAGTAATTGCGTTTTTTATGTACCTTCCCGACCCCACTAACTTCCGGGGTGCTTTTTTCTTTCTTGCCAAATGACCCCTTCTCGGAGTTCTTGGCTGGACGCCTCCTGATAGAGTTTTCGTTCCAGTCCCCCCCCCCCACATTTTTTTACGGTGAGTGGATGGTTTTATCTGTTTTTTTTTTCGTCGGCTCTCTCTTTTGTCCCTGCTTTAAAGGCCGGTTTGTTTTTTCCCCCCCCCTAGGAAAGTTTTTTGAGCCCTCACTCCCGCTGTCTCCCAGTTTTTTTTTTACACCCGGAGGGTTTCTCGCCCCCCTTCGCTGACTCGTCCGCGTTTTTGGCCGCCTGCGTCGACCTTTCTCATACGGCACTCGGGGCAGTGCCGACAGTATATGGAGTCGCCCCTTCCTTTTCGCGAGTCGAAACTAGTATTCTATTGGATCTGCCCGGGCCGTCTCCGTGTCTCAGAGATAGCGGATCGGCTGAACCCGACGTGATGGCCCGCCCGGGTGACTAACCCTCCGACCTCCCTCCTCCTTCCTCTCCGGACGTCTTCGAAGATGGTCGGGCGTCCTGGTCACCCCTTTTTGACAGTAGCCCGGCCAGGTGGTAACAGACTGACTTTTGACCAAGCTTTCCTCTTGGTGTTTTACACAAAAATGTGTTCGCCTTTTCTTTCTCTCTTTCTCTAGTGTTGTGTTGGAGAGAGAGCCGTTCTCCCATGTTTCTTTTTCAACCACACCGATCCCTATGGTGTATGCTCGCAGCTTTTACCCTGGTCCGGTGCTGCTTTTGCCCCCCAGGTAATCCCTGTCCCTCCCTCTCTCGAGTCGTGAAAGCGAAGGCGTATTCCGGATTTTAGGCGTTCCTGTTCGTGGCCCTCCGGTCTGGCTCTTTCACCCCCTTTCCGCGTACATCCGCGAAGGCCAGACTGCCAAGCCCACTCTTCTTTACTTTACTCTCCCATTTGTTACTATTTTCTCGGCTTCCTCCCTCCCTGCCGTTGGCTTTTTTTTTTTTAAGTCGAACGAAGACTTGGTGCTTGCCCCTGCTTTCTTTTCAGTTATGGGGATTTTTTTTTCCCGCTCCCGTGGACGACTTGTCAACCGTCCTTATTCAGTCCTCACCTGGTCCTCCCCCCCCGCGTAGCCCCCCTCCTTTCTTTGAAGATTCCCCTCATCCGTTTTTGGTTGGGCTCGAAACACGCTTCCTCATTCCAGCTCGGAACTCCGCGAAGGGAACGGTTCCAGCTCATCCCCCCGGTCAGTTTCTTTGGTTTTCTTTGGCGGCGTATTCCCCGGTTCCTTCTTCCCGGCCTTTCCCGAAGACTCCATCTATTTCCCTTTTTTACAGGCCCTTGCGCACCGCTTCTAAGTTCTTACCCGGCCACCCGCCTATTTTTCCGCTTATCGGGGATAGAGCGGGTATTTCACCTTGTTTTGCCGATGGTAGGCGCATGTCTGGAGACCCCCCATTTCTCCCCGTAGTACCGCCGCATGTGAGCCTTGCCGCTCCCCTTTCTCTTCTTTCTGATGGTGACCTACTTGGAGCCGGCGTGATAGGTCGCTTTCCGATGACCGGCCTTCGCAGGTTTTCGGTTAGATTTTCCAACGACCTTGGTTCAGGTAAAGGTGCGAATTGCGTTCCAGGTAGGGAAGTTAGTCTCTTCGCTCGGATCCCGTTGGACAGAGCGGCACAGCTTCTTCCTATTATCCTATCGCCGGAACGCCTGCGTTTTCGTCCTGGCCCCACCAGAGCTAACCCTTTTTTTTCCGGTCGAGTCCAGGTACACCGAAAGGGAGTAGTTTTTTTCATGCTGTCTAGTTTTTCCTGTCCCCGTCCCCTTGTAGATTAAGAGCAAAAGTGCTTTCTGCTTTCCATTAGCCCCGAAAGTTTTTCCGGACCCCTTTCCCTTTTTGCGCTTACCCAACCTTCCTCGGGGAATCCTCACCCATTAGGCGTCTTATTTTTTGAGCGCAGGCTTTCCTCGCCCTTCTTAGCGCGCGGCGAAGGCACCGGATTAACAAGAGGTGTTCTTGGCGGACTCTGGGTTAGGTCAGAACACGACTGTCCGGTTTTTCTTGCTAGTTTTTGATCTATTCCTGGCCAAGCGTCCCATCCCCTGAAAATCTTGTGTCTGGCAGCGGAAATGCAATGGCCAATCCGTGGCTATCGAGCTGTCCCCAACAGATTCCTTTCCCTTTCCCTCCCCAGTTTTGCGCTAGAAGGAGGGTGAGATTCTTTGAACGACGTTAAAATTGAGATTTGTGGGATCTCCCCTCCCCTAGCGTCTTCGACCTGTCGTAATTGACCTCGTTGTTTGCTTTGAGGTGATTGAACAAATCCGTATTTTTTTGGTTGAGTTTGGGTACTCTTTTCCATGTTAAGTGGATGGAATGGGACTAGGTCGATGGTGCCAGGCCCTGCCGCTATCCGCTCTTGGTTCTTCTTCCTTTGGTTACCTCTTTTAAGAGACGGCGATCTGAGGCGTTTGTGTGGGCGCCCAGTCCTGGCCCGTCCTAAGAGCCTCCGGATCTTTGCTGGTTTTGTTCTATGAACCTGTCCCCTGTCCTTGGTGGCTTTGGAGCCTTTTAGGTATTCTTGCTCGCGCGATGTGGTCGCGAGTCCGCGGGTGTCTCATGTTAGTCATGTTTGGACTCTCGGATACCTGGAGTAGATAGTCATGTTTTTTCCTATTATCTTTTTGCACATCCCTGTTGCTTCGCTCTAGTAGCCTGGTGGAGGAGTGAGTCTCATTTTCGGGTAGCTCGTCTCCCTCCTTAAAGGAGAACTTTCCCTCCCTAGCATGAACTTTTGATCTCTGGCTACTCAGTTGGGAACGGCGAGGTTCGGAGGTTTTCTGATGATTTTTTTGCTCCCCTTCCGGTCCCTTTTGTCCGTGTTTCAACCGACATGGTGGTTTTTCGAGGGCGCGCCGAGGAATTTTTTTTTTCAAAGCTGAGTACCTCTTCCCGAGGAAGTAGGCGTTCCCTCAAGACTTTGCCCACTTTTGATAGCATGCATTCTTCAGGATTCTCTATGTTCTGGTTAAGCGGCTGGGCTTGGAATCTCCTAATGGCCCCGTATCCGACACTGGGATAGCTTTTGGTATGAGAGATCGATCTTCCCTTCAGATCGAAGTATTATTAGGCTTCGCATTCCTTTTAGGCCGAAGTTGCAGTTTCAGCGCATTTTTCGACGGTATGCTGTCTTCCCGGAAGCCCCCTCGCCCAGGCAGGCTTTTCTTTCGTTTTATCGCTCCTGCATGATCTTCATCATGTGGCCCCCGAACGCGGCTTGACCCTTCTGTGGAGTCCGTTTTTCCTGGCGTAGAAGGGGCTAGTATTGGGCTGATGATTAAAAGATAAGTGGCCAGTTTTTCCGCTCGCTTAATAGGCGCATTTTCCGGCAGGCGGGACGGGTCCCTTGCAGGGTGCGAGGCTGCCTTTTCCTTCTGCCGAGGGAGAGGAGGATGGCTTGGACGAGCGCATGCCCCGTTCCCGATTTCTAGGTTTTTCATTTTTTTCTTTTCAGGTTTCTGAAGACTTGCGTAGTTTCCTTGTTTTTTTTCCCCCCCCTTTCTCCTCCTCCTTTTTGTTGCGAGAGGTCTCGCGTTAAGAGACTGCGTGCATGCTTCCTCCCAAACCTCCATATCCCTGTTTGCCCTTTTTTTCCGCGCTCTCCAGATGGACTTGGCCAATCCAAAGAGGCGCCCCTTCCATGACGACCATTTCCTCCTCGATAGTTAGCTGCCCCCCCCCATCCCTCCTGTCAGGCCTCCGAGACCTGCGGACCTGCGTCTCCCCCTCCCTTTCCCCTTATGAGTGTGACCATCCCCCTAAATCGCTTTTCTCCTCAGCAACAGAGAGCGCCAAACATCTGGCCGCTCTAACCCCCTGTGAATACCCACATCCGCAGTTTGTCTCCTGCTTGAGGCTATCCTGCCTCATTCCGGTTCCTTGAGTTCGGGACGTCATGACTTAGCCCCCTTGAACCATGCCTCCTTCGCCAACCCGAGGCCCCCCTTAGATTGGCAGTAAGGGGCGGAGCTTTCAAGTCTCTGAGCTCGAGTGCCCCCCCCCCCACCCCCCGCTCTCCCATTGTCGATTTATAACCCCGGCCGCCCGCTCTAGTCAAGCGGGCTCGTCTTCCAAGCTCCCTTTTGACAGAAAAGTCGCCCGACCACTGGACTCGCTGCTCTTCGACTTTTACATGAGGCAGCCCCCCTTTATAAGATGTTTTCCCCCACGCAGTAATCCCTTTCGCTAGAAAAAGTGTCCTTGGGGGCCGATGCCATCTTCCCCGTCTACCAAGCGCCCCCTATGCATTGGCCTCGCCCTTTGCCTCACTTGTGGTCGCGCTCTCATAGGCGTGCTCTCCTCGTCTTTGGGAGACGTTTTTCAGCCGACCTTTTTCCACATCCCCCTTCCTAGAGGCCAGCAAGACAAGCCAGCACCATCGCATCGAGAGAGACGGTAGTCGCCAAACACTCGAGGACCCGCAACAATACTTCTTCTTTCCGGCTTTCGCTCCGAACGGGACTACTGCTCCGCGCTCCGGGTGAGCTTCTTCGCCCTCTTGTTTGACTCGCTCAGTGCGATAGTACTCCACCCCTTACCAATGGACAGGCCCTTGCACCCTGCCTTCGCGAGGTCGCGGCATCGCGTCAGCAGCAGTGCGTTTCGACGACCCCCCGAAGCGTTCGCCGCCTAACCGCTCTCTCAGCAGATGCGATCAGCGCTCATCCCACCCCTTTTCTCGAAGTCTCCCGCCGGCACCCGTCGTGCCTGCATACTTGGGACAGCCCTTGACCCCTCTCATCGACCCTGCTCCGTCCTTTTCCCGCACCTACTCTTGTGGTCATCACTTAACAAGAAGCAAGAAGCTCCGTCCGGCCCTTCTCCGGAAAAAGCCGCTCGGTGCTGCATCCCTCCCCAACGGCCCGCTTCCGTGGCCGCGTTTCCAGACAGCCTGGCGGTCTTTCTGTTGATGAATTTGATCCTGGTGAAGCTCTTATCAGCCATCGGCTTTTATGCAGGGCTCCTTCCGGTAAACAGATTCTCGGGTGGTGTCCGCTTTTTTGGATATAGATTTGTTCGTTGCCCGCCTGCGATCCTACCCGGCTTTGTGCTTTTTCCGCATCCGACCCCCCGACCCAAAACGCTGTTCCCCCCGGTTTTTTGGATTCGGCGCCAGGACTTTGCGATTTCCCTCTGGCCTTCTTTAAAACTCGTACTGGCGGCTTCTCCTGCGGTGTCGAACTTTTTTCCCAGTCCTTTTTTTTTGCCTCCTTCGTTTGGATGGATGATCATTTGTGCCTTCGTGACCAGTCCGGTCATCGACATTCCTGGTCCCCTCTCTCGCAAATTTCACCAAATGCACTACCCCCTTCCTGATTTCCCTGGACATAGAACTCCTTTGTTTTTTTTCTTGCCCGCTTGCGTGGAGCGTATCTTCCCGGTAGATGGCGTCGTTCCTTTTTAGCGACCTAATACTCGCTTTTCTCTGGACCAACGGTCCGGAATGGTTCCGCCTCAGTCGCCGCCGGCCCGTCCTCAAGGTGCGATTCTCACTCGCTTACCATGGCTTTTGTTGTCCCCCCATCGCCGAAAGAATAAGATTCCTTCCGGGTACCCAGTCCCGTCCTCCCCTTCCTTTCCCAAGCACCACCTCGACGCTGCGCGTCCTGCGTCTCCGGTTCGCCCCCTACTCGGCGCTCCCTTTCTTCAGCAGTTTGGTAGATTAGACAAAGAAATCTCCTGCTCTCTTGCGACACCATTCGCCGCCGATGATTCCCCTCTTTCCCTGAGTCGTATTTGGCCGGGGTTTGTCGGTCTTACAGGCGCTTGTTTCCACTGCCTGTCCCCCCCGTGAAGCGTTCGGATGGTGCTTTTTTGCGATCGTGACCCGTCCTTCTGCAGTACCTCTCCCCCCCAATCCCCAACCTCACTTTATTGGATGTAGTCTGCAAAACGTTGCCTCTCCTTCTTTTTCTTTCGGACCTTCCCCAGCTTTTTTTCCATCCTTTAGTTTCCGCTTCCAGCACAAATCTCGTACTCTATTTTTCCTTTCGGGTATATCGTGTCGATGTTCCATCTTCCCCTTTTTTTTTTTGTCCAAGCGAATGTGCAAGAACGCCCTTTAACTTTTTTTTTGAAACCCCCCTCCCTAGGCTCATCCCTCTTTGAATCGGTTTATCTTCCTCCCCCCAAAGGCGTTAGATAAGATTCACCCCCTTCCCTTTTTTGCCGTGACCGGCCCTTCCCAATATGTTCTCGCGCGCGAGTGTTGCGCTTCGTCCTCCTCGCTGGGTTTTCTTCGGGCCGTCGCGGTATTAGAATCGCGGACTTCGGCTGGTGGAAATCAAAGCTCTGCTGGCCCCTAAGGGTCCCGACAGTCCGCACGAGCTTCTCCCTCCCTTCCTGCCTCTGCGTTTAAGGGGCTTTTGAACCACGTGGGGTTGCCCGCCGTAAATGGTAAAGCTGTCTTAGCTTTTTCAGACCACATTTTAATATGGGGGTTTTTCGCCGCCCACCCCTTTTTTTGCGATTTATTTCATCCCTCCTTGTTTTAGAGACCGCCAGGGCGAACCACCGGTTTTTTCCTACCACAACCCCGTGGTGGTCTCTTTTCTCCTTCACCCTGTTCCCCCCCCGGGATAGGCTTGCCACCCCTTCCACTTGAGCGCCCGTCCCTCGTGCGTTTTCTCCGCTTGTAAGTCATCTTCTTTCTTCTCAGTCGATTTATCGGTTTCTTCACCGCCGAAGTCCTCTATCTCGGATCACGGTTAGCAGGCCCCTCCGAAGAGTTGACCCTTCCTGAAACCTTTCCGTTTTTCCCCTGATTCCCCGTGCACCGCTCTTGTCCTTTCTCCTTCTCTAAGGCTCCTCATCGGATCCCTCTCCCGTCCCCTTCTCCGAGGGCGAGTACGCTTTCGTTAGCGTAATTTCGTAAAGTACGTTCCACACCGGGGCCTCGGAACATTCAGAGTTTTTATCTACCACCTTCCCTTCATTTTTTCCCCCTCATTACTATACGAGTTTGGTTTTGGATACCCCTCTTGAAAGAGGGCCAGCCCGCAGGTAACCCCTCCGCTAGTGGTCCGTGAAAGAAGACATCCCCCCATCCAAATTTTTCCCTTTTTTTGGGTTATCTTGGTTTACTCGCCGTTTTCCCTGTACCTTTCCTCTGCAGTCAGGAAGAGGTTTCACGGGTGGTGGCCAGGCCTTTTTTTCTCAAAGAGAAGGCCGACACCCCCCCCCGTTACCCCCGGACTAAGAGGAGGTCCTCCCTCGGTTTATAATCGAGTCCATCTCTGTTCTCCTGCTGCGGATTTCCTTCTTTTTCTGGGCGCCCACTGGATCTACCCGTAGCTACGCGATCCTTATTTTTCCCGACGTCTTGCTCCTTTCTTTCAGTGTCTTTGGGAGGCTTGGGAAACTTACTTTTGAGCCCCCGTAGTTCTTTCTGCGTGCGATGACTTCCTGACGCACTCGGGTCGATTCCATTTGGGAGGCGTCAAACTTTCTTCAGGCGCCACTGGGCTGGGCCCGGGCGGCGTGTCTCGTTTTTTGACGCCTTTTCCAGCGTCCCGCGTGTTTCGAAGAGGGAAGTATCTGAGTTTTCACAGCTTCCGGGTCTCTTCCCACACGACTCGGCTTTTCGGGAAAGCTCCCCTTCCTTTTCCCCTGGAAAGGTTCTTTTGCAGGCTTGGGGATGGGCTCCCCCGTGATGCTCCCTTTCCCCTTGAATTCGTAGATGTTTGAAAGGCCTTTGGCCGTGGGCCATTCCCCTCCCAAGCCTAAAACTGAAGGCTCTTCCAGTTGCTGCTTACCCCAGTACGTGGAAGACGTAAACCCCATTTTTTTTTTCAGCCGCTTTTTGAAAAGTCCTCGACCTCTCCCATTCTCCTTTCTCAGGCAAGGTGTGAAGTTTGGGATGGTCTCCCTCAAAAGCTCAGTCTATACGGTCCTTCCTTGCCTTCCTTTCGCATTACGCCCCCCACGTCTGACATCTTTCCAGGGTACGTATTCCTTTCAAATGAAATTCATCATATTTTTCCTCTCTTTCCCCCCCATGGACGACAAGGTAGGTCGACATCATGCACTCTTCGTTTCCCCGTTCCCCTTAGTGAAGTTTGGGCAGCTTTTGGTTCTGCCACAGCCTCGCGCCCTTTTCTAATCCTTTAAAGTCGCAGTGCCGTCGGGAAATTTGGCTTTATTTTTAGTTTTTTTTTTTCCCCAGATAGGTCGTTTTTATTTCTTCCTTCCTCGGCCCACCGTTCCCTTAGTGCTTTTTAGTTGTTCTTTACTTTACTAGTTATGACCGTTTGCCCCCGAGGGTCTGTCTGAGACAAGGAGTCATCTTGCGTCGCGCTTTCGTCGCCTGGTGTAGCGGTTTAGGTTGAGAACTGCCTGCTTCTGGCCTAGAGGATGATGTTGCACTCTTATGGGTGGTCAGCCTTTAGTTTTACTTCTCTGTTCTCTCGCCCTGATCGTAAGTTATGGCGTCCCCGCGCTCTCCTCTGAGAGCTCTTTATATGGCTCTTGAAAAGAATTTCACGATGCTCTAGCTGATGTTTTCTTCATCGCTCTCCTGGTTTGAGACTGGATCCCACTCTTCCATAGTGGAGTTTTTTCTCCGATCGAATGGTAGTGCGAGTAGATGAGCTTCACTTCTCCACACTACTCTCCTCCCCACGGGTGCGGCTGCTCCAGCCTCCTCGACGGACGCGGCCGAGGCGTGCCGGAGAAGGGAAGTCGCGTTTCATTCCTTGCGGCTGCCCTTTTTCCACAGACGGGTGGAGGGCTGTCTCTCTCTTCGGGGCGGCCCCACACATTTCGGCCGTCTGAGGCCAAGTCCTGCAAGTTTTTGGAGACCAGATTTCTTTCCACTCGCGCATTTGATCCCCCCTTCTGAGCGAGGTAGGTCGCGAGGCAGATGCTTGTCTAGAGAATTCGTACTCGAACTGGAGAGAGGTGGCGCACCTGCGCGCTTCGCCGGCCCTCTCCTCCCTTATAGGAATCGGAGGATTGTGACGCCTCTTCCTTTTTTCTTAGACTGTCTCCCTTTTCCCCTGACTTGGATCAAGGTCCGTATGGACCTATATCTCTATCCTGTGATCCTTAAATTGGATGTGCGTTTTCCGTACTATCTGCTTTCCCCGAGGGTTGTTATCTAGATGTGGTTTTGTTTCGGTTGATAATAGGATCTTTATATTCTTGCTGACTTCACCTGCTCTCCTGGCCATTTCGGTGTTCCCGACTGCTCTCCCCTTGTCCATCGTCTCGAAGGAGGGTGTTGATTTCGGATGGCGGTACCCCTTTTGCGGATGACTTTTCTCTGACTGTTTCGGGGTCTTGCTTTGGAGAGTTCGCGGTTCCCGATTTGTTCTCCGTGTGGGATTTTATTTTTTCTCCTGATGTCCTCGAGGAGAGCATCATCCTCCCTATATATATATTTACATGTTTGTTTATGGTCTCGCTTTTCTCCTGACCCGTGAGTTTAGAAAAATTACTCAACATGACGCGCGCCTCTATAGAAGTTTCTCGTTTTCCCTTACCGCCAGCCCCGCTCTCCTAATACCATTTGAAGCTTCCGGCCGTCCCATCCCCCTTTAAGACTTAATAATCCATTTTCCCGAGTGCTCTCTGCCAGTCGAAAACGCCTCCTTGCATGAGTCCGTCAAAGTCCTATCATGCATCTCCCCTCCATTCACGGCTCCCACAGTCGATCCCACCTCCTGGCAAGTCTCCCTTCAGGTTGAACCCCCCACCCCTCTTCCTTTTCCATGGTGTCCTCCGATCCCTTCATACCGGTCAGTGCTCCCAGTTAGTTTCCCTTTTTCCAAAATGAGACTGTTTTCCCCCAGAAACCTCCCGACGCTTTTTTTGACTATTTCTTGTCCTATCTTTATCTCTCTTCAGTTTTTGACCCCTAGCATGCTCTAGACACGTCCCACCCAATTTAGATGAAGCAAGTCCCGTCAAGCAATTTTTTCACAATCTCTAGCCCCCTGCCCCTTCATGATCGCAGCACCCATAATCTTCTTCATGAAAAATTTCCTGCTGGAGACCCGGCTTCCGTTCAGATGGAACCATCTTTTCTTTCATCCGTGGTGAACCAAGGAGGCCCCACTACACCCCCATCCCTGGTGGTGAAATGGGATGCCTTACGAGTGATCGACCGCCCTCTGCCCGCCCATCTGCCGAGTCCATCTCTCTTCTTGAGCCGAAGTCCTTTTCTATTTCATCTTGGAGATTTTTCTGCAGACTGCGCTCCATCAAAGGTTTTTGTCGACGCAGACCTCCAGCACACCGGCCTTTGATCAGCTCAAAATTTATTAGAACGGCCCTCCCTCTGGCTCACCCCCTTCAAGATACCGGAACTTCTACTTCGTGTCCTCTCCCAGCACCTCCCCTCGCAAGGAGTCTGACGCTTGCGACTTCGGCCTCCCTGCTGATGCATCGGTCTGCGACATTAAAGGCAAACCAGGACAAGGCCGGTGCCCTAACCCCCTCTCCGATCGGGCCCTGCGTCCCCCTCGGAATTACTTTAACGGCCTTGCTCCTAAAGAAGCGCATCGACCCACCTCTTTACTCCCTCAGATACAGAGATTTGATCGCCCTCTTCTGGCTGTCCTTCCCTCCCCCCCTACGCCTTTTTAACTCACTATTATTTTTTTTCGACATCTCGGGACCAGCAGGCCTCCCCCTGGATTTGTCTATCCTCGCAAAGAACAAGCCCGTTCAGCAATACCGCTGTGTGTTTCACTTCCCCCCCTCCAAGATTTCTTTTTTTTCACGAGGACTTCGCCTTGCCCAGAAATTCTTCCCCAGGCGCTCTTCCTTCGTTCCGTCTTCCCAGACAGAATCGATTGCCTCTTCCCGACGAGAGGTTGACTTACTGAAGAGGGTCGCGCCCAGCTGGTTGGGTTGATAGCCATGCGTTATGGAATTGCCCTGTCCCTCCCCCCCCGATTACTTTCCGTGCGTTTTTAGTCTCGACGTTGCGGCTGCTCTGGCACCTGCGATTTTTCGTTCCTCCGTCCCTCCGAACCTCCCCAAGCTGTACCCCGGGGTTTTTTCTCATGCATCCTTTCTCGTTCATGTCATTTTTTAAACGTCTTACTGCGGCAAACTGTGTCTGTCTTCCCCGCTGACTTGGGTGGTACAATTCGGCCTGCCGTCCTTTCGGTGTCTTTCTTCTTTTTTCGAGTTTCTCCCTTTTTGAACTTACCCTCAGTGGCTCTTCATTTAGCATTCCTTTCCTCATGCGAACGGCGCCATACCAAAAGGCTTCCTTCCCTTTTCTTCGATAACTGTTGACAGGACTCTCCTCGGTTGCTTCGCCTGTCCCTCTTGTTTCCGATCCTTTCTCTCACAGAGGCCTTAAGCGAGTCATTATCCGTGCAGGGACGCGTTAGCTTGCACATCGGTGCGCGAATGGTCTTGTTTTGTAACGTCCCCTCCCCCGTTGCCCGGTTCTCAGATCCTTTCCTCCATATCTTTTTCATCGGTACAGCCCTTCCTTCTTCTTCAGTAGGATTACTCAACTCGGCACACTTCCTTTCCACTCCTCCCTGATACAGATGCGAGGGTCGGGATCTCCCTTTCGCCCCAGAGTTTACTAGAGGTGGACCGTGAACATAGTTTTTTCCTGCAAAGTTGTTTCTCTCGCCCAAGCCCCCTGTTCCCCATTAGATCTGGGACCCCCCCTAGATTTCTTCTCGACGCCTCCTTTTCCCCCGACTCCTTCTGGTTAGTCGTTTATGTGGTTTTTGAAAATTTTCTGTGTAGATCCCCCGTGCATCCGATTCTTTCTGGGCGGTCTCCCATCCTTGAGAAAAGAACGCTGTTCACCTCGCCCCCCCTCCCCACAGGTTTTTTATGATTATTGTCCCGTGCCCTTCTCTTATTTTAATGCGGATGGACGGCGCCGCTGTCAGCATATTTGTTTTCGTCCTCCAAACAAATTTCTGATCGTCACTTTCTCTCGGTCCTCGCGCGGCTTTTGCTTCCTGTCGCTTTTCAGCTTGGTTTGCCCCCTAGTCTTTTTTTGCCCCCCTCTCTTTCCCGTTGAGGAAAAAACTCGCCATCTTTCTCCTTTCCCCCCCACCTTGCGGGTCCTTCCTTCTCTTCCAACCTCGGACAGATTCTCACTTAACCTTTTCCTTACCCGCAAATAGGATGCCTGGGCCAGGCGTACTCATGGCTCCGAGGTAAAGATTGTCGCGACTCAACCTCGTCGAGATGGTTGCGCTGCCGTTCTTCCGGGTCTACGCTCCGCGTCCTTCCGATTTGAATAGACGCTCTCCCCTCTCTCCTTTCTACTCACTACTCATCCTTAAGTAAGTTTTCCTCCCGGCAGTCCTGGCGAGATTCCGGGGCGCTTTCCATTTTTTTCCCCGTGGTTTCCCTCAGTTGGGGGTAAAGCTGCCGAGTCGTAGACCACATCTTGTTACATCTGTGTTTTTCGACGCCACGTTCCCGGGGGTCAGACTTCTATTTTCCCGTTGTTTTTCTAGAGATAAGCCCAGGGTTAAACACATGGTTTCCTTTTCCGACACATTCTCCCCCCTCCTGGTGGTTTTTCCGTTCTTCATTTACCCAGTCCGTTTTTTTCTCAACCCCCGCGGTACAAGAGCGCCCGTACCCCTCTAGCGAGACCGTCCGTTTCGCGCGGCCCTAAGGATTTCGGCGTGAGTCTCCCTTTTAGCTTTCCATTTCTGCGTTTTGGTTGATTCACCTCTGAAGTCCGCTTCTCATCGCGTACCGTTCTTCCGGCCCATTCTTTCGTCTCGACTCTTAGTTCCTCCTCCATGATCGTTTTTTGGCCATTTTTCTTGCCTTATGATTTCGTATGAACTCCTCTTGGTTTTTTGCCGACCTTCCCTCGCCGGTTATCCCCGGATTTCCTCTTTTTTTCACAGCCATGGGAGCTTTTTCGCACAGTGATGGCCCCCCGGCCCCTCTGCCCCTCGGAAAGAGCGTTTTCCGCGGAGAGACCCCTGAATATGACCGATTCCCCACCTATAAGAGATGTGGTTGGTTGGGTCTCGAAAAACTTGTTACAGTGCCTTCGGCCTCAGCTCTTTCCCTTTGTTGCCCGAGAACAACCCTAAAGTTGGAGTGGATCGGAGGAGGGAAGCCCCGGTATTCTTTTCTTCTCAGCCCGTCCCTCCAGTCTCTCGTCTTTTTTTTTCAACTTTCCGTGCGCCAGTAACTACCCAATCCCTGTCCCCCCTCCTTCTCGCGGACGAGGGATCACGAGCGGGTTCCGCGCCCATTGTCTGCCCCTCTTCCCTATTTGTTTCTCGACCCCCTTTTTCCCGAGTTGTTTTTTTCCCCGGGGAAATCTGCGGGAGCCCCCCCGTGATAGCCGACGTTTTGCTTTGCTTCCCTTTTGACCCCCCTTTCTCTTCGTATGGCCTGCCCGTGCCTTCCGGGTCTTTCTCCCTCTTTTTCACCTTTTTTTTTGGTTTCCCCGTGCTCCTTTCCTCCCGGTCAGTGGGACGGGATGTTTCTTGTCGCGGCGACCAGTTTTTTTCACTCTGGGCCAGCTTTCTTTCTCGCCCTGGATCGTGCTCCGTACCTCCTCCCTCCAAGTTAACATCTCCTCCCCAAGCTGTCCTTCCTACTACCCGTTAGCTTCGCGGCCCTTCCCCGTTATTTTTGTCGTCTGGGGAGGGTTGCCCGTGCTTTACCTAGTGTTTTTCGCAACGGTCCTGGTCTTGATTAGGGCCCCCTCTCAATCAAGCCCACCTCCCATTACTTCCGTCCTCATTTTCTCCCCCCCGTAATCTTTTTTCAGCCAAAAAACCCCCCTTAGTCTCAAGTTAAGATTTCGATTCGCGACCTCTTGCCCGGTAGATGAGAGAGACAGGTCCGGTTTTTTTCCACCATATTGTCTTCTTTGAGCAGCTTTCGGAGATTTGTCCCCTTTCTCCTTGGCGATCTAGATTTTTTAAAGGTCCCTCTTGAAATTTCCTTGGCAGGATAGGCAAATCCCAATGAGAACTATCTGTCTATATATTCCCCCTTGGGCTCTCCCCCGTTAATGAACCTTTTTAAGATTCAGGCTTTCTCTTCCCCCTGAATTCATGCGAGGGGGTCCCTGATGCCCCGGGGATGATCAACCGCCAGTTCGTCGTAGCGTTTCCCTTCTAATGGTTTCCCCCCCTGTCGCCTTTGCTGTAGTTTTTGAACCACCTCTTTTTCGTTTGTGGTTCTTTTGCGCAGGTCTGTGGAGAACCCCCAGGTCCCTTTGCGGTTTTGGTCCAGCGAGATGAATTTGTTGAGTTTCGTCCGGAGAAGAGGGTTATATGCTCCCCTTGCTGGCCCCTCCTCGTTGTCTCCTCGGCGTCTAGTTCTTCTTTTTTCGGCCCCCGCCTTCTGGGACGGCGAGTGGGCGATAGAGATTCTGCGAGTTTGTCTGCAGCCTGGCCCTGTTTTTTTTGTGGTTCGTTCCTAGGCTCCTGCTCTGTCAGATATTTGCAGTAGAGTTGAGAAGCGTCATGCCGCTGCTAGTATTCCTGCTTCTCTCGGAAATCTCTTTTCTCTTTCTCTCGCTGATTGTTGGTTTTACTCTTGCCATGTGGTGCGACTCTTGTTTTTCTCTCGCTAGTTTTGTGTTTGCTTCTTTCTTTTTGACCAGAGGACTGGTTTTCCAGTTCTCCCCTTTGTGATGGCTCTCCACTTCTAACTCTTCGAGTCCAGAACGATGGATGAGGCGATTGCTTTTGCAGCGCTCGGGAAGAGGAGTTCGGCGGTCTCTTTGGCGGGCTACGCAAAGGAGTTCAGATGGACCCTTTTCTCGTTACGACTTTCTGTGGTTTGAGTCCCGCACCGATGAAGGGCTTTCAACTCTGGAGTACTTTTATGATCCTTCCGCGCAGAGGCGGGAAGTTCTGAGCGAATTGCCGCAGTACTCCTTAGGGCCCGTTTTTCCTTTTTATAGAGTCGAATGTTTTTGCCTAGCATGGTCTGTGTTCACTCTCTCTCTCGAAGTGATCCTCCTTTCGTCGGCAATCCCTCTGGAGATTCTCTTACGTCTCCGAGCGCGATTTTCGCTCATTTTCTCCCTTTCTCCCACGGCGAAGGCCGAAGGTCTTCCT